>Ga0179591_1172378_pt1 | contig 14935 bp, 11 predicted proteins | sample CZOMad2_1_08_16f_FD_182891 | JGI IMG/M metagenome (GOLD analysis project Ga0179591, IMG submission 182891) | Vadose zone soil fungal communities from Angelo Coast Range Reserve, California, USA - CZOMad2_1_08_16fungal (PacBio error correction) | ecosystem: Environmental > Terrestrial > Soil >...
GAGGCCGCATTCCCTATGGCTCGGGACCAAAACAAAGTAAAACAGAACTGATCAGGAGGTAAGATTTCTTTTTTGAAGAAATTTCGGTTCTGGACGGAAGACGGAAGAGCCAAGGGGTCCGACTAGCTCTCAGAAGCAGCACCACGACTGCCAGATCGGAGACGACGAAAATGGGCAGAAGGACTACACTTGCCCAAGCATATTGGATCAAACACCTTCCAGGCGACGCCCCCTCGGTCCAAAGAAAAAGAAGGATTGAGTAGGCGACCCACGAAAACGGATTTTGAATAACTTCTCCTCAGGAATAGCTTCAGGAACGGCCCCATAAACGCGTGTCGCCGTCCAACATCACGAAAAGGAGTAGTAACAGGGGGTCATGTTCGCAGTTATCCACGAGCGGCCGTCGAAGACCGCTGCCTCCGAGGCCACATCGAAAGGGAAAAAGGACAAGAAGGCCCCCCTTCGCCCTTACTGGCACAAAAAAAGGAAAGGGAGACGAAACGGTCAACGTTTTTGAAGCATCATCAATGACAGGGTTAAAAAACGATGTCACAAAAGACAATGGCAGTGAAAAAAAAAAGCAAGAAAAAAAGTATGGCTGGTGAAAGGTCGCGGTTACAAGCTCCGGTCTGGCCCGCACAAATATCAATCAAAAACAAAAAAGAACATTATGCAGGACCCGGGGGTTTTGGGAGTAACTCCGACCTGAATCAAAGCGGACGTTCTGGGGGCAGTCCGGCGAGAAGCCGGATGAACAAAGGAAAATCTCAAACCATGTTCCGGCGGATGAGGGGAGGAGGAGTGCACGGGCACAAGAAAGGTCGGTCGCCGGTGCACAAGAAAAGGGGGGGGGGGGGACGAGGAATCCCGGGCCTGTCCAACTGAACGGGCGGTAGAAGCAGAGTCTCCCAGGGCCGACTGGAAAAAAAAAGACACCCATGAAGTGGGTCCTTGTCAGGGGGAAAAATTACAGTCTGCTCTGATATCTTGGAGCTGGAGCGGGAAAAAGAGCAAAAGAAGAACGGTTGTACGCTGCCAATTGGAGCAATTCGAACACGAAATGGTGGGGACAAGCGTGGCAAGACATAAGAAAAAAAAGGTCACCCTGTGGTCGAAATCGGCATAAATGGAGTAAACAAAACGGAACTGTCAAGACTTCAGAAAAAAAATAAAGGTGGAGAGGCAATGCAGATCTCTCTTTCGTTCTTCTGCGAGTTGGGGAAACCCCAATCCTTTTCAGGGAAAAAATGGAAGCGCGGTCAGTATGACGGACTTTTCACTGCACGAAGGGCCGGAAAGAATTCCGGAGTTATTGAGGCTTAACAACCTAGGGAGGAAAGGGGGGGGCGGGGGAAGGACGGACAGGAAATATTACCAGGGATGCGAACAGTCCAGAAATGCAGGACCATGTCAACAACGGGGAAAATCGAAAAAATACCAGCTGATGTCAAGAGGTGCTTGCAAAACGCAGAAAAAAAGAACGAAGGGGGGGAAAGCAAAAGGACATGTTCTGAAGGCATGTAAAAAGTCAAGGCCTGGCCGCAGACGTAACACCCAAAGGACAAGGGGGTAAAAAGAAAAGAAGAGTTGAGGAGTCGTAATCATAATTAAAAAAAGGGAGAAAAAAAAAAGGGGACCGTTTGGTCAGAGGGGTCTTCCGCCCTCAACCCGCCCTGGCACCCCAAGAGAAAAAGGGGGAAGGAGGAAAGAAGAAGCAGCGAAGAGAGAACTCCTTTTTGAGGACTGACGGCTGAACCGGTGGAAAGCATCTTACGGTAAAGGACTTGAACAAGGGGGAAAAACGACGGGAAACCTGGAAAAAAGGGGGCGGCAGGTACGCATTTGGGGGTACGAAGAAGTGTAAGCCTTCACACCATCGGAATTCAAGGCGCCATTACCCTCTAACCTCTGACGGTGTGGAAACTAGGGACCCCTGAGCCACTGAAGACATCGTCAAAAACAACGGGAAAAAAGCCTGACTCGACTGGTTGGGGGTCCTTTTTGGAAACTGGTGGAAAGTCTTGATTATGACAAAAAATCTGGGGGGGACGGCGGCCGGAGGGAGGGGATGCGGTTGTTCGAAAAATCGAACTTCCAGGAGCTCGGAAACAAACAAACAAAAAAGGAAGAGGAAAAAAAGAGGAAAAAAGAGGAAGGAGGGATCATGCAAAGGGGGCCACAGGAAGAAGGACCGCCGGGACAAGTGGGACGAGGTCTAAAAACAATCATAAAAGAAGAAAAACGAAAAAAACGTTGATTAAAGGTGGTCTCATTGACGATGGAAAAAGAAAGCATGACAAAAACAAGAGGGAACAAACCGGCACACCAAAAGGCCGTAAGGTAAGGGGGTGGCAAGGAAATTGCTGGAAATTTCTCGGTATCAGAACCGGCAGTGAGAACTTTCCCAAAACACCGTGGACACAGGCGGTCAGAAAAAATGTAACGGGGTATTCTGATTATTAAGGGAAAAAAACGCCAGGAGGATCAGCAGACGGGGGAGAGAGGGGGAGGAAATGCGAAATAATCTCATGTGAGGAGGGAGAAAAACTGCCGTGGTTGTGGAGAGTGCGCCACGGCTCACAGAACCTCAGACGAGAAAAGGGTCCTTCAAAGAGGGAGCCCAATGACAAGCGACCAAAAGGAAGCAAAACAATGAAATGCAAGACCATGGGAAAAGAAAGGAGAGGAGACAGAAACGACAGAAGAAGGAGTCCGAGTTTCAGGGAATTAGCTGAACGAAAAGTACTGGGAAGAACACCGTTGGAGTGAGGCCAATTCTTCGCCAATAGCAACCGAAGGAGTCCCTCAGGCAAAAAAGAAAATCATGAAAGTGAAAACGGTCGCGCAAGAGACCAGAGGCAGATCACATCAGCCTTCAGAAGGAATGCAAAACAAATAGCCCGAGGGAAAAGAGCATCAGAAGAGGAGGAAGGAACGAAAACAAATTCAAGAAAAAGCTCAGGGAAAAGAATATGTCCCAAAGACCGCTGGGGGGAGTGCAAGATGGCGCCCCAGAAAGAACTAGGGCGAAAGCAGCTGACACATTGGAGATCAATGTTTAAAAATGAGCAGGGGAGGCACCGGGTTGAGAGTTGGGAGAACCGTACCAAAAAAATCAGCATGCGAACAAAACAGAAACAAAGGATAGACCCCGGAAAAGACCCAAAAAAAGAAAAACCGGGCTACGGGAAACTGATTCACACGGAAAAAAAGGCTCGGGACTGAAGAAACGACGTTAAATCCTTCCTGCTCGCCCAAGACCGGGAACGAAAATGACGAGAGCAGAGGGTTACGGAAATTGTAGACGCGCACCCCCGAAAACAGGCTCATCAAAACGCCGCTCTCAGGAATAAAACAGGCGGAATACCAAGCCGGGTGGGGGTTCAAGGCGCTTCAATCGCCGAAGAAAGACGAAGGACCGCGGGTGGAGAAAACGGGAGGGCTAGAGAACCACTGGGTCACTGCATACTTTAACTGTTGTGTAGGAGGGGTTCGCAACCCAGGTCTGTGGAAAAAAAAAAAAAAGAGGAAGGACGCGAGTGTGCGAAATTGGGGGGAAGTTACCAGTACCATTGATCTGGGGAAAGTCGTGGACGAGGTTGCAGCTGGGCAGAAATGAAAACAAAAATGGAATCCGACACCTGGAAAAAAAAATGGCCCCGACGGGAAAAGTGGACGGGGGACCGGGCCGGAATGGCAAGAAAAGTCAAACCCAAAGCGCTACAAAGACGACGCCGAGGACCGGCGACAAAAGAGACTGACGCCAAAGGGTTGGCGCCGGAAAAACTTGAGGGGGGCCAGCCTGGCTCGTTAACGATAATCAGATGAAAATGGCGGGCGCAACAGGCAACGAGGGGTGGATATCGGAGGAGAAATTGAATCTTGAGCAAGAAGGGCGCGCAATCGGCAAGCTTAAAGAAAGGCGTTCTCAACCAAGTAGTCTCGGTTCGCCTCTGCCAGATTCGGCATGGACCAGAGGGGATCATAAAAACAGACAGAAAGAACTGGGGTGCCCGATCTAAAAAGACCCTGCCGGAAAGCTAATAATGCTGAGAGAACTCTAAAACTCCCCTGGCGGGCACCAGAGGACAGCGCACCTGGTACTATACGGGGGGGGGTCTGGGAGTCGCACATTGTTTGAAAAGCCTTTGTTTCAGGATGTAAAGAAAAGCGGCGGGGCACGACCCCCGGGCGAGCCGTTCCGGTAGGAAGGGAGCCAAGGGAAAGCAGACGATAAAACGCAACCATATTTCTCGTCCTTCACCAGTCCAAATCCCGAAAAAAAAGAAATAGGAAAAAATCAAGGGCGTCAAAAATGAAAGAAGGGAATAAGTTGACACCCAAATTGATTGACCATGCAGAAAGAGAAATGTAAAGAGAAGTTAAAAGTGATGACACCACATAGGTGACACCAAGGGGGGTTGTTAGGAGGAGAAAGTCGTCAAGCGAGAAATGCATGTGTCCAAGCAACTGAATACCTAGAAAAACGACGATTGCTGAGACCGCAAAAAGGAAATAAATATCTCGGTTCTCATGTGCGTAGTGGGGAAAGCCGGGGTCGTAGGGAAACGACGCTCCCCTAAACCGCAAGGAAGCAAAGAAAGGATGATCAGGGATTGGGAAGATACAGGGATTTCTAGGAAACCTGAGCGGATATGCAATTTGTTGCCGGCGGCGCCGAAAGAAAGAGGGTACGAGGGACGCGACTCCAAAGGTTGACTACTCGTCGCTTAAAAAAAAAGGACCTGGGTCCACAGAAGTTGCGAAGCACTTTCCTTTCAGCGAATCGTCAGGTTCGAATGACTTTAAGAGAACAATAGGCTGGTAGGGAAAGCACGAACTTCAGGAAATACGGGGGGAGGAGTATACAGAACGGCCGGCCAAATAGCTTAATTTTCTGGCCCTCAAAGGGCGTGCAATGGGGAAAGAGAAAGAACCAAGAGGGTAACGGGCCAACGGTAATGAGATGCTAAACATGGATGGGGCATGGAAAAAGAGGCGAACAAGAGGGGGCGATCGCCGGGTTACAAAAAAAGACAGCAGCTCAGCTTACCATAACCTAGAGAGAAGGCTGTCAAGAATGTCCTAAGCAAAGAGAAGCGGCACGTTAAATTGACCCTAAAAAATAAAGAAGAAAAAAAATGGAAAGCCCGAGGAAAAGAAAGACAAAGTGAGCAGCAAGAAGCTCAAAAAACAACAAAATTAAAAAGAAAGAGTCGGTAGGGAACCCCTAAGGGGGCGAAACTTAGTTGCGTCTTAAGTAAAAAAAGATTTTTTGGGGGAGCAGAGGAGGCGAGGGGCGGATTACGCCAAAACCTCTTCCGCTCCCGGCGTCGGAAAAAAAATCAGAGGACGGGAGCTCAAAAAATATGTATTTCAACTAAAGAGTGGAGGGGAGACGAAAAAAAGGCGGAGCCCATCTTAAACCGTCAAGAAATCTTTCCAACTACCTCCAAAAGTTTAAAGGTCACGGAATCAGTCATAAACGGAAGCCTCTAGATTACGGGGTCCTCCCAGATGACGTAGCGCCATGACGGAAACGTCGGTTGGCCATTAGAAAGTTGTAAACTGGGGGAAAAAGATTGTCGCAGACCCTGGATAAATAGTGCCCTCTCTGACTAATGGTCAGGGGAGTAGACCAATCAAATGAAGGGTTGAAGGACAGAAGCTTAACTGACTCATAGGAGAAAGGGACCGAAGGGACAGAATAGTAGGTAAAAAAGGAGTTTGGAGATCCTTCATAATTTCATGAAAAACAATATCATAAGGAACTTTGTGTTCTCCGAAAAAACAGGGTCAGATCCAACCTAAGGGATAAAGCGTGCAGCAGTTTGAAACTGACTGTCATCTACTAGGGTCATTCACGTCCGAGGAATCACGGATCACCAGTCAGTTCTTCCAATAGTGCCCGGAACAGAGCCGAATGCTGACAGTAAGGCCGGCTAGGAGTAGGGGGGAAGGCCAGGCTCTTCTGATGCACCCGCTGAAGTCAAAGACAAAATAAAATGAGGGGGGGAAATCTTCTCCTTTTCACGAAAGAAAAAGAAAATGTGTAACAGCTGAGGGTCAAAAATGCAGGAAACTGCTCGCTTCAAAGGACATCGTGCCAAATAAAGGGGGTGGGAAGGAACATAATGGCTTTAAATGAAAGGCATTCATTTTTTACGGAACAACGAGAAAGAAAATACAGTTGGAGGGTGGTGGGGGGTGCGATTTTCGTTTAGAATGATCCTCGGGTCATAGAGAACTGACCGGGGGAGAATAGTGAGAGACGTGACTTTCAAAAAAGACCATCAGCGGGGCCGATGGACGAAGCAAAAGCAGGCACTTTGAGAAAAAAAGGAAGACTCCCAGCTCCTTCAAAGGTACCCAAGAAAGAGTGGTTCATCAGCGGGAGCAGAGCACGGGATACAGAGTAGCGACGGCAGGCGAGTTTCTCTTCCCCACAATGGAAGATACGTCAATTGAGGGAAGGGTGGCAGAACGAAGCCGCCGAAACGACCAAGACCGAAAACCGACGAAAGATATGCTACCTCTGCCGGAGTTATAACTACTCAGAGAGTTTAAAAAATCCTCTTGCGAGTGAAAGATCAAAGTAGAGAGAGGAAGGAGGGAACGAAAAATGGATATACGAGGGACAGCCACTGAGAGAGGATCACAGCGTAATAAGAAGAAGGAAGTCAACAAATAGTCCTAAAATCCAGACGGGAGGGGGGTGAGGGTAAGTAATTTTGTCTCTGATCGCGGGAGGACGACTGGCAGGTGGTCAAATGATGTCACGAGCACCGACCAGTGGGTTAACGGGATTGAAAGACCAACCTGGCGCCATTGACCCTCTTTTTGGGCAAAAGGGAGGACGAAAGGAAAAGTTTTGACAGTTCAGCTGGGGGGACATAGTAAACGGAAGGGTCAGCAAGACCGGAAGGCAAGTAAAAACACTCATAGGCTGCAAAAAGTAAAGCGTGGGAAAAAAAATGACGTCACGGTGCACGCTCAAACAAAGAACAGTGCAGGGAAAGGGGATTCCGACACCCAAGGCCCATTAAACAGAGGTTAGGGAGTAGGCACTGAAAGAGGATGCGTTGAAGCGCAATGGGTGATGGGCCCTGGTATTAATTCAAATGCGGGGAGGAACAGGCATTGCAAGGCGTGGGGCACAAGAGTGGGCCTTCAGGAGGGGCAAGTGGGAGAGCTTCCTTGACGGGGGGAGGGTTTAACTCTTGAAGAGACATAACAGAAACCATCTTCCTGACCTAACACAGACGGGAAACAGAACTATAGGGTGTATTCGGGGTAAAAGTCCAAACTTCTTCAAAAGGATCGGATACAATGGGCTGGGGCCGGGCGGAAAAAAGACAAAGGGTCGGTTACTCAGACACGTTTCAAAAGAAGAGACCACCTGGCCTGGTCAAAATCGGGGGGCAGACCCCAACCCCAAAAAAGAGAATGGGCTGGGAGAAAGCTAAGGGAAAAATCAAAACGTGACACCTCAAACCGCGTGTCAGACTACACAGAAAGATAGGTCAATCAGTAAACGGTGACTCTTCACTTATCTAGCGCTGCCTTTCACGAGGGACAGGGAATTTTGCGAAGGGAAGAAAAGAACACATAGAGGAAACTCTTAATGATTGAAATCGGGGGGGGCATACGTTGCCCTTACGGGCCGTAAAAGAACACGGAATGAAGTGTGGGGGGGGTTTGAAAGGGGTAGGCTCAGGAAGGAATACATCCCGAAATTCGACTGACGGACTCATACGAAAACTTCTCCTTGGAAGATAGAGAGAGGAAGGGGAAAGGGACAAAAAGACCGCATTTTCAGTGCGGGCATGCTAGGAAGACGATGGGAAAAGGGGAATTACCACAGTGGGGATTAAGTCAGACTGGCCGGCAAAGGGCCCGTCCCATGGCCACAAACAAGTGTTCAAAACGGGCAGGAGGAGGAGTAAGATTAACTTGGAAATCCTTGAAAGGCAAAGCATTCTTTGAGGAAAGAATTAAAACACCAGGAAGGGGCCTGGTATACCTCATCATTACAGCGAACACGATCCAACTGTGACTTATCCTCACAAAGGCGTCGGGTAAACTGAACACTCATTAGTAACCTGAAAAAAAGGTATGACCTAAACTGGAACGCGAAAGAAGAAGAGATGACAAGGAAGACGGGAATTACAGCATATAAGAGTGGAAGAACTAACAATTCCCAAGACAGCCTCTGGGGGCCTGTCACAATTAAAGTCGCAAGAGGTCAAGCAAACTCTTTAATCAAGGGCGGGGGGAAGGGGTGCTGGAATTCTGACACAATCAAGCCTCAAAAACCAAAGGCGGAAATGCCTGGACGTTGCCTATCAGAAGTAGAAAAATCTCTGTCTCTGGAAAAAAAAAGAAAACGGAGGGGAGAAAAAGGAAAAAAAGGGAAAAAGAAGAGAGGCGGGAGAAAAGCATCGAAAAAAAAAAACCATTCCAAGGTTTAAACTGCAGGAAATAAAAAAGCAAACCGGAACCTCCGGGAGAGAGGTTTTGAGTGAAGAAAGGGAATGGGAAAGAGGAAGAAGTCGGGGACAGAAGGGGTAAAGGTGTCCAATTTAAGGGGGAAAAGTCGTGGCCTGTGACAAAAGTAGCGGGACGCACATAAAGGTACCCCAACGCGAGTCATGGTTTGGGGGGAAAGGTATACCCAGGGTAGTATGCTAACCAAATATCAGCACGGACGAGCTCTAAAAATGATTCTTGGACTCTCAACGCAGGGTGGGGTTAAGGAAGAGCGGTGGGTGGGCTGAGGGCAGGGAGGAGGAGGGACGACTACCGGGTGTCCTTGGGAAGGAAGCTCAGAACAAAGGAACAGAATAGAAGGATCAACCATTAGAACGTCCGTGCCAGAAAAAAAAGGGTAGGCCATCACCAAAGGAAAATAAAGTACGATGCCAGGACCAGTGGAGAGGAGGGGAAGACTGAGAAAAAAAGAACCCCGTTTGCCGTGTATAGGAAGCTTGACAAAAAAACTAGTAAAAGGGTTATCAAAGGTAAATCAAAAAAATGCAGGTTAGGTGGAAGGGGATAACAGCCGCGGGCTCCGTCCAATCACAGCGCGGCAGTGGAACCAGCAAAGACGAGAAAGCAGAAACACGTCTAGAAGAAGGAAAGAGAAAAAACTAGAAAGGACGGGGGGAAATGACCGGAGGTTAGAAGGGAGGGGATCAAAAATGTTCTACCAAACATAAAGCCTCGTCGAGTTGAAAATACGGGGGCCAGGGAAAATGGAAATTTTAACGGCCTGAGGAACCGCAGACAGGGGGGGGGGAGGGAAAAAGTTTGAAGAGAATCAGAGACTAAGATCGTACAAAGGAAAGAAAAACAAAAGACCACCAATCAGAGATTTCATCACTCAAAAAGGAAAAAACTTAATGCTTCCTGTAGGCAGGGAAAAAAACGCCCAGACAAGCCAGGAGGCTCAACAAGGGGCCGCCCGACGCGACCGCTGGAACTGAAAGGTTACCCCTCGGCAAAAAGGGGCTCATCTCCCTGGACGACGAGAGATGAAACGTTGGAGGCCGCAAAAAGAGGTTTTTGTCATTGGGGAAGGGGTAAACCGATCCGACGCAACAGGAAAATTGACCATGTATACAACGGGCGGCCCGGAAAAGACAGGTTGGGGGGAAAGGGACCAGAAAACTTCTTTTGGGGGATAGTAATTAGACTAAAAGAAAATTGGGTGAAAACACGAGACTCATTGACAGTCAGATTTGGGATGGTAACTGTACTGGTCCATTTATGTGAGGGGGGGAAATAAGGGGGATATCAAGGAGGGACTGACAAAGTGAGAAGGGACCGCTCGCCACGGAAAAAAGACGGGGTTGCAAAACAAAAGAAAAAACAGGGGGGGAAAAGTTCAATTCCGGCGCAAAGTTAATATATTCAAAAGAAAGCTACGGAAAAAGCAGTAATCCAAGGGCGGAACGGACGCCAAAAGGGGAGGAGGCCGGAGACCAAGCCTGGGTAGGGGCCCAACGGTATTATATTGAACATATGACCCCAAAGGAAGGGGCGGGGAAGGAACAGCGGGGTAGCACGCACACAGGAATCAAATGGACAAAATTGACTAGGCAGCAGGGCAAAAAAAAAAACAGGAATTCCTGAGAGATCGCCGGGCAAAAAAAAACGCCGGAAAAAAGGCTGGCAAAAACAATAAAGGGACTGCCAAGGAGCGGCGGCTGCCGGCGAAAAAAGAGAAGAAGGGGACAAAAGAGGGGCGTTGTTCCCGACAAACGACAACCAATCCAAGGGGGATAGCCAAACGGCTATACTAGAGTCCAAAAAATCAGACCACGATCATGTAAAAAAAAACAGGCTGACTGACCGGTAACGAAACAAGACTTGGGTATAGAATTTGGTTCTCCAAACCCGTGCTGGGACAGGGGGGACCGCGTGCTGGGAATCCGCATGGGCTGAAAGAAAACACAACCCCTATTAGAAGTCAAAGATCGCACGGCAAAAGCGAAGAATGAAGAAAAGTATTGGGGGACTCAAAGAATTCAAAGCAACTCCAACAATCTCCAAAAGGAGTCGGACGGGGAAAAAGGCATGAAAATTTGCAAAAAACCGTGGCACAAGGTGGTTAGAAAAAGGATTAACAGGAAACCCATATGCCGAAGACCGTAAAAAACTGGAAAGGGAAGCGTGATGAAAGGGAGAACAAATTGCTTTTTCAGGCCACAAAAGAAGTAAACGTCTAAGAAAACGACGCAGGATCTTTCGCAGGAAAAAGGGGCTACCTAAAGCGCAGGGGGGAGATAAAGATCAAGCGGCGGCAAGTCGGAGGGATTGGGCAAAAACAAGGGGGTGGGTTCAAAACCATGGCCGTAGTCGGCCCGAGGACAAAAAAACAAAAACGGGGGGATCAGGAAAAAAAAAACATACGATTCGGCTGACCTCGAAGAGGGCGCCAAAGTTCCAGGAAAAAAAGCGCATTTGACAACGAAAAAAAAGAAGAGGAAAAAAGGCAAAATCGAAAACATATTGAAGGCAGTTGCCACCTTGAATGGGTCACCCAGACTAAAGCGGACTGCCGCAGGGACAGTTCTCGAAGAGGCGAAAAAAAAGGGTACCTGCAAAAGGAGGGTAACGCCCCCAACCGGAGGGTCGAGCAGGAACGAAACCCATAGTCCCGAAAAAAGGGAAGGACTCTGGAAATGTCGCAGGGGAAGGAGAACAAACTGCAAGAGGAGACCACGGAGAGCTTGGGGAAACGATGGAAGAAAAATTAACTTTGATAATATAGAGAGCAATGGGCGAAGAGACGTTTAACTACGCAAAAACTCTGCAGAAAAAGACCCAGAAATCCCAATCTCGAAGCAAAAAGCTGTCAAGACGCAATGGACTCCCGACGAGCCAGAGATTCCTAAAAGAAACCGCCTGATGACCAGCTGGAGGCACAAAAAAAAAACCACACCGAAGGGAAGGGATGAACGAGCCGAACGCTCGCAACCAAACAAAGAGTTAGAAAAAGAGAGGGTCAAGGAGCAGACTCGAGGGGATTCTCTTTGGTCATTTCAACGATTGCGGGAAACATGGGCAATAGAGCCACGGTCAGCCTGCCTGTTCGGCAACAAAGTCCTTAAAATCGGGGAAGCGCAAGGATTGATGTCCTTGAGCTGGCAAGTAAAAAAAAAGGGGGGGTCTTCGAAAAGGCGGATCAAAAAAAAGACATCCGAGCGAGGAAATCAAGAGTTCCATAAAAACGGAAAAATGTCCAACTAGGGGTAAACGGACAAGCTCGGAAGGCCTTTTTGGGCAACCAAAACAAAAAACCGAGAACGGGAAAACACCAAAGAAAAACCACGAAGGCAGGACAAAAACGAACGCGGGAGGCATGCAACTTGCCAGCGCGTAGCAAAGCTGTCCAAGAAGAAGGAAAACCCGTAAAAAAGAGGGTTTCCCTTGGGGACCAAGGACCGGCAAAAGAAAAAAAAGCGACGCTAAGAGAAAAAGCCAAGCTAAATAAATGACTGGTGGGGGAGGGACGAAGAAAGGGTCCATACATTCAAGAGAGTCTGAAAAGGAAACTTCCTCAAGACGAAAAAATGCCAGAAAAACCAGTTAGGGGATACGGAAAAAATCGTAGAGCAACAAAAAAAAAAAAAAAAAAAAGCAACAAATCAATCCGTGGCTTCTCTAAAATCACCGGGCTGGGAAGGAAGCTGGGGGACATAAGAGCAGACCCGGCAAAAAATCCCGCACTATCGGACGCACCTACCATCGAAATATATTTCAAGGCTCGGAAAAATCCCGGGGGGAAAAAGGGAGCCGGAAAGAAAGCAGAAAAGACATGAATTCGTAGTAAATCACGAAAGAACATCACCGTGTGGGGGGGGAATCGGGAGCAAGGCGGACTAATACACCTTAGAGGGAAACCTCGGAAAAACATACATGGGGGAACTGAACAACAAGGAAAGTGGTTACAAAAAGATGAAAACATGCAAGGGGAACAAGCTCGAGCAAAGGATAAAAGGGGCAAGGGATTGTTGTAGGGTGACAGGGGGAAAAAACTCAAACTTTTCAGAAAGGAAATTGGTGCAGGCGACTTGGGGCGACAGGCAAACCAAGCGCCATCGCAGGGCAGCCAACGTCTAGCCAAGCGCCAAAAAATCAAGATGGGAACAAGATGCTACTTCCCAACACACGGGGAAACCCAAGGTCGGCTCCAAAAAGAAGGGGGGGGAACAGCCCTGGCATCATTCCAACAAACTAAATAGTTAGCTAAAACGGAAGTCGAAGGGGTACACGAATTCTGGCAAAAAACCCATGAAAAGAGGAAAAATTTCGGTAGGGGGGGTTTTGAGGTTTAATGCCTCAAAAGGCCAAACTAAAAAAGGAAACAATTGCAGATAAGAAAACAAAGTGGGCGCAACTTAAGTAGACTAGAATCTGGCGGAATTGGGGTCTCAACAGACTTTTGAGATTCATATTGGGAAGACGCACGGGTTAGGCTACGATATAAAAAAAAGAGAACTGCTGCTGGACTCCAAGAAAGAGACTGGGGGAATCTCGAGCAGACCTGGGAGGAGCAAGACCCAAGAAGGAACCAGCAAAAGGGGTCGAAAAAATGAAAAAACACCAATCTCGGGTCAATTTTGAACTTTTCTGGAAGAAAATCAGGAAACGGTAGCATACGCGGGGGAACTATTGGCTTGACAATCCAAAAAGATGTTTTGGTGTTTTGGTCAAACCGAAAAGAATCAACCTGCAAAAAACAGTAAGGACAAACAGGGTGCAGGTACCAATGGAAGAACTCAAGTTTTTTTTGTAAAGAAGCATCTGGGAAGGTCCACGAGGTACAAACGAAAGAACGATCATGGGGGAAGAACCAAAATCAAAAAATAAACGGCGAAAAGGAAGGAAACGTTTACAATCAAAAAGGAAAAAAGTGTCGCCCCGAGCAAAAAACGGTATCAAAAAGACCGAAAAAAAAAACAAGGGCAACAAAAAAAGGTGTCTTGTGGTGGAAAAGCAGCCAAGAATCAAAACAAGGTACCCGGGCGGGGCAAAAGGGAAATCGCATAAAAGGCGGTAAATCACCCATGTTGACTGATGGGAGAGTAAGGGGGAAGAAGGATCCAAAATTGAAAAGAGGGGGTCCAAAGAAATTAGCCGCTCGACCTTCAATTCTTTCCCGGTTGGGAGAGGTCAGGCAAGGGGCAGGTAAAGGAAGGGCGCCGATGAGGGAAAAAAGATCATCCTCGGAAAAAACTGCGTCTTCCAAGGAATAAAAAACGAGCGGATGATGGGTGGTCCCAAAGGCGGGGTCTATACCAAGAATCGGGTTTCTAAAGAGGGGCAAATCGGGCCTGACAGAAGGGGACAACGAACAGAAGGCCGTAAGCCCGTGAAAACCACCTTTAACTGTGAAAACAAACGGGGGAGACAGAAACCGACCTAGCGAGCCGGGGGCTCCATCTTCATCAAAAGGGGTCTCAGAGAAACCCGAGGAGACTCACAAGATCAGGAAAATGGGGGCTGCAGGCTTCATGAGGAGGAAGAATCTCGGGGGAGTTTGAGTATAGATATTGTTAAAAAAAAAAAAGACAAGGTAAGTTGTCCAGCCCTCAGGGGAGGGCCCCTGGATTACTGATGGGGCCAAAAAGTGATGGAAAAAAGGGGCAATGAAGTCAAGAAACGGCATGAGTGTTCACGGTTAGTAAGATGGACCCTTCGGGGGTCTGAAGACAAAAAAAAAAAAACAAAAAAAAGAAAAAGGTGTAAAAGGGAACCTCTACATCAAAAATGTTCTTCATCATAACACAGAGACGTCCGAGAACTGGGAAAACAAGTAACCACTGAACTGGTCTTACAGAAAGCGGCCTTGAAAAAAACTCGGAAAGAATGGGGGGGATTGGACGCCCGGCACTGGTGAAAGAAAAAGAATGTTCAACCCGCTCGCTAAAAGGGGGGAAAAAGGGAACAACAAAAGGGAGGCGAGGGGGATCTAAACCTTTTGGCAAAAATCGGCACACCCATGGATTGAAAGTAACCGCCCGCCCAGCCTGAACAAACCCCAGGGTTAGCCTCAATAAGTCAGACACGGCTGGAGGACCCCTCCCTGGTTTATTATACAACTCGTTCTTAAGATGAGAGGTGCAGGATACCTACAGGAAGGAGAACTCAATGAGACAAACGGCCCTGGGGAAAAAGGGAAAAAAAAAATAGCTCTTAGGAACCTACTACACGAAAAAGATAGGTGTTCAAAAAAGGGGACTGAAAACTGGTCCCCAAGCCGCCCTTAGTAAGGGTGAAAAAAACCTCTTCCACTGGGGAAAAACTCATCACCCAAAAAAGAAGAAAACTGTGGTCACCGTGGGGCAGCTTTCAGAGAACAAGCAAGCCGTCAAAAGGCGGCGAACCCTGAAGATGGGGTAAGGGGAAAACGAGTCAAAAGGAAAAA
>Ga0179591_1224107_pt1 | contig 14935 bp, 10 predicted proteins | sample CZOMad2_1_08_16f_FD_182891 | JGI IMG/M metagenome (GOLD analysis project Ga0179591, IMG submission 182891) | Vadose zone soil fungal communities from Angelo Coast Range Reserve, California, USA - CZOMad2_1_08_16fungal (PacBio error correction) | ecosystem: Environmental > Terrestrial > Soil >...
CCAAAAAATAGAAGACGGTCCTCGGGTGACAACAAGAACGCGCAAACGGGGGGCATAGGGACAGCAAGGGAAAAAAAGCGGTATCGAAGACCCGTGATTCAGGAAAAGAGATGGTGGGCCGCAGACGGGCCCAAAGGGGATGATGCACGATGCGATCCGCGAGACGGGTAGCAACGCAAGGGTACGATCATAAAGCATGAGGACACAACAAGGGTCCGAAGCCGGGTAAGCGCCAACGGGAAAAAAAATCGGAGAATCCAACTTGGAAAACTCTTCCTACAAAGATCAGACGGTTCAGACGTCACCTTCAGTGGGGGGGAGAACATAGAATCTCACGAGGGGGGAAAAAAAATAGGAGCAAACTGGGAGCGAAAGGATTCAAAAACGACTAGGTCGATGGTGCAGTGGGGGGGGCCTTGCAGAACTGCACTCTACTGCAGGAAATACGACCTCCTCTAAAAGTTGGTCAAGGAAATCTGGGGAGCAAAAGAAAAAAGGAACAAAAAAACCAAGGAGAGGGATCAGGTGCAAAAGCAACCAAATACGTTTAAAGGAATCTGCGGCAAACAAAAGTGAAATCAGGAAGGGGGATCGAAACCAGTGGGTGGGAACGGCGTTCTGTCTGTAGAATCAGATCAAACGGATAGAAAGGCAACCTGCCTTGCTTCAGAAAAAAGAAACCGCGGGGCCAGAAGACCCGGCGCAATAGGGAGGGAGAAAGGATATAGAAGACTTAATCCACGTCAAAAGGAGGGCGTCTTCCGGCTTCCTACCTTCAAATCGCGGAAGCCCTGATGGAAAATGTAGAAAGGTGCAAGTGGTTCCATGAAGGTTATTCCCAGGGAAAGTTGTAATAAGAAGGAATAAGGAAGGAAAGCGGCGAATTAGAGAACAGACCAATTCTCCGGCCGGAGGACAGAAGGGAAATAGACCAGCGACTAAACCGGGGAGAGCCGCAAGGAAAAAGCATGTCAGTGCAATTGCGGAAGGGGAGATGAGGAAGAAAGAAACGCAAGGACACCTGAAGAGAAAGGGGAAAGGGCATTTGAGGAGGTGGCCAAAGCTTCAAAAAGGTCGACGGAAAAGAGGAGGGTAACAAAAGACCGGGGGACAAAAACTTGTTGATAGGATGGGGGGGGACTACAGTCCAACTCCAAGCGAAAAAAAGTACTAGAAACCTAGTCCACGGCGGACGTCTCCGCCGTGGGGAACAGGTCGTATCGCCGCAGAAAAACCAGGAAAAATTCAAAAAAGGTACAAATCAAAACTACCCTTGTGAGATAGGTAGCAAGCAAAACGGGGACGGCTAGTAACCCGGAGTGCTAAAGAAAAGAGAAAGAGCACAGCTGCTCTCAAAAAAAAAAGGAAGGGAGAGGATGAGAGTCGTCATGAAGGACAGCATAGGGGTTCACGTCATTCACCCTTTCTGGAGGAAAAGCGGTTAAAGGGTTTGGGAAAAGGACCGGGCTAGCAGGTCTGCGAAAGAAAGAATGTCATAAAAAAGGAACAGTCGAGGATAATGTGATCATTGCCATTAAGGAGGGAAAAACTCGGAAGAAAACGTTGTTCCGGGGGGGGGAATAAAGGCGAAGAAGGAGGTCAGAAGCGCTCTGACCATTGTGGGACCGGGACAAAGAAATCGCCTGTCCTTCTCGCGCAGTAGGCGCTGAACAGATTCTAGCTCAGCTAAAAGCAGAACATTCACATAGAGGGAGGGCAAAGCAACGAGATGGTAGGTCGTGGGATAAACTTGAGATATTTGAGCCGGCGAAGTTCCAAAAGAACTCCGTGCCGAACTGTAGAAATGCGGTCGAGGTAAGGGGGGGGGGAGTAACCAAAAGGACGTCGGCAGAACTGGCTGGTGAAAAAGAAACAAGGGGAAAAGAAAAAAAAGGTCAGGGCGTTCCTCACGAAAGAAATAGAGTAAAGACCTCCGGCTCACTGCGGGAAAGGCAAAGGACTGGAGGAGCGGCCATTATGAAAAGAAGCACAAGGGACGAGTCGCCAGACAAAAAAAAGAGGCCAAGCCGGTGCCGGGAAAGAACTGAGCGAAAAACGCAAGCCGCCGTACGAAAACACCACGGGGAAAATAGTGACGCCCAAGGGTTGGCCGCCGAGGCCATCAAACTCACGAGGGATGGGAAAATCAAGCGCAAAGAGAGTGTCAAGGGAAAAAGTGCCGAAAACTGGGCAATTAAAGAAAAAGAAAAGTGAACGGGGGCACCGCCTCGTAGAGAGTAAACACCAACAGCCACGACAAACTACTAGTGGGAACGAGTAGCGCCAGGATAGGGAGGCGGCTCAGCGCCACAACATCCGGGGAAGAGGGATCACTGAAAAAACAAAGAAGTCGGAAACCAAAAAGGATCAGAGGGAAATGGCGGTTTCACAGATGGGGCCTGCTAGGGAGCTGGGAGATTCCAGCTCGTCTTCCCGCAATCGTTAAAAGACAAACCGTTGGCCGAGCGCATGCCAAAAAAAGGACAGCTCAGGTCCACTATAAGAACGGGAGAGGATGCAACCAGGGGCCGGTAATGGAGCAAAGTCAAGGAGGAATAAACCGGCGTGTGGAATTGGCGTGTCCATAGAAAAAGTAATGACGGCGGGCAATGTTGGGGGGAAAATGAACTTGGCGGAGGATAAGGAAGAGGGCATTCACTGACCTCGACTCAAGCTCAACAAGAAAGGGAATTGGGGAGCGCATGGGCATCAAAAAAAAGTTCGCACAGGCGCTGGGGAAGGGGCAGCTGAAACCGAGAGGGAAAAGAGAAAAAAAAAAAACCACAGCAAAAACACACCCAGACAAAAACACAACATCATTAAGAAAAACAAACAATAAGCGGCAAACACAATCACAACCACCCCGGTAGAAAAAGTAACGGGGGAGAGGACAACACAGCAGAGGCATGAGTCTCGCAGCAAGACGATTGAGGCTTCACTTCGAGGTAGTTCGGTGAACTTGTAAGGGTAGGGGGCTTGGTGTCTCCTTCCGGATCAAGAGGTAACTAAAGCCGGGCGAAGGGACCAGCAGCTCATATTTCGTGGAGGTTACTTTGAGGTAAGAGTCGTCATAGGGTCTGAGGGGAGAGGGGGGGGGGGAGAGAAACGTTCGAAGCTGCGCGGCCAGGCGTGTGTGGAGAAGGGGGAACCAAATTCCCGACTGTGACGTCCGAAAAAAAAAAAAAGAAATATGTGGCCGCCCCGAATTGGAAAAAACATGGGATCCAGACCATCTTCTTCAGGAAGGTCGATGAATGCGACACTCCGACAGTTAAGAAGTCACCGGCAAACGGCGCTCGTCGCTGGAGCGGAAATGGGAAGGGGGAAAACTTGGCAGGGAGTCCATGTGGTCTGGAAAAAGAAACATCAACAGAGGCTTGACTGGGCACAAGCAGCGTGCAGGGGAAAAAAAAAATCCGAACGCGGCTGTAGGGAAAAAATCGCTGGGGTGCAAACGAAGTTCAAGGAGACCGAAAAAGAAAAAAAAAAAAACAGTCTCTAGGAGTTGCTGGACGGGAAATAAGGAATTGGAAGAGGGGGCGATCTAAAAAAACAAAACGGAGGGGGAAAGGAGGAAAAGAGGATAGCAAGAGGGAAGAAAGCCAGCTATTGGGCATCTGGCCCAGCAAGGAAAAACGGGGCCGCCGAAGAGAAGAAAAGCGAAGGAGGAAGCACAAAACAGATAATTCCTGGTCGTAGAAGCAAGCTGGCGCGACTACTGGGGAAGGGAACAAGAGGAAGCGCAGGGGAAAAAAAATAGACGGTCCTCGTGATGGGGGGAGAGAGCCAAACTGGGGAAAAGGGTCCCTGAAAGGAAAAAAGGGGGAAGTTACACAACACGACCACGCATATCAGCTAACGCGACGAAGGCTCAACGGAAAGGAGGTCTTGGATGTCGGAGTGTCAAAAAAAAAGAGAGACCAAAGGAAGAAAGGCGAGTCACATGGCGATGGGCGTAAGCATACGACGCTGCGAGCGACTAAGTCAACAGAAAGGAAATCGTTGGCAACATGAGCACCAACAGGCCGGGAACTGGGCGTCGACGAAAGAAACCTCAAGTCCGAGTAAGATGAGACAAAAAACTAAGACTCAAAGAGCCAAAAGACACCGAAATCGGGGAACAATAAAAAGAGCTGATCAGTGTCTTGGAAGAAAAAAAAGAAAACACGAAAAAAAAAAATAAGGGATCAGGAAGAAAAGAATGGCGAACAGGTCCAAGGAAGGCCTCTGGAAGGTCAAAAAGGTCTGGTTAAGCGGGCATCTTGTCCTCATCCCTGGCAGGGGGGGCCGGCGCCGCCAAAAAAGAGGGAGACGGGAGGGCGGCGGAGGATCATTGCGAAGCCATGCTCTAGAACCCCGTCAGAATAGAAGAAAAACTTCAATCGTCCAAAGGGAAAGAAAAAGAAAACCCGTGCATAGTTAAAAGAAAAAAAGACGGACCGGTAAGAGGAGGGGAAAGAGCAAACAGAGAAATTCGCCAGATGTGTTAAAGACATGACCGGAGGGTATCGGGGGGGGGAAAGTCCGAAACTCTCGCGCGGCCATTCAGAGAAAAAACGTCGAAGGAAAAAAGAAAGGGAGAAAAACCTGTAGGGGCCTAAGATAATAGCAACATCTAACAGTAGCGCCCGACTGAAAAAAACCGAGAAAAAGAAATCTGGATACGAAAAGGTATGTTAAGAAATCTACTAAGGGGAAATAGCCCACTCACTTAGGGGCGATGTATGACTGCCTCTATCCCTAGACGAAGCATTAAAAAAAATGTCTATTGTAAGGGTGGGGGGTTTGCCTGGCCTAAATCAACTCTAATAGGGTGCACCCGACCATCCATCGGGGAAAGTGGCCAACGGGGAGGAGAGGCACTGCACACTCTTGTTTTTTACTTAAAAATAGGGGAGGAAAAGTCGGCTTTAATCCTGGTCCAGAAAAAAAAAAGGGCAATGGTCCAGCTGCGGCACCGGGGGGAAAAAAAAAGAACGAAAAGGGGGTGAGCTCTTCAGCTGACGTTAGAAGAGGTCTACCTTGAAAATGCAACCGGCTTTTGGAAGAGGAAAGCCTTAGGGAGGGACTACTTCGAAACCGCAAAAGAGGAGTTGGCAGCAATTGCGCTAACCTAAATCGAGACAGCAGTGGCGAGCCGGCCTCTTTCACGGATGCAGCCCTGATGGAGGAAAACCATTACCTGAGAAGGTAAGGAACAGGTTTGAGGTTAAAGGCCCCATGGGGAAGCACGGAAGGGAATTGGAAACTTCCGCGACCGAGAAAGGACAAAATTCTACTGAGGGAACTTCAGCAGCGGGCAGAAGCATCAGGAGCAATCGGAAAAGCTTCTGAAGATGCGCGAACTCTGCACATCGCCAGGGAAGGGAAGTGGTGTCTCTGAAGAAGAGGCAGGCACGAAACCGAGGAAAGAATTACGGACGGATTTCTGTTCATGAAAACGCGTCAGAAGAGGCTCGTACGCCAAGCAAAAAGGAGGGCTGGGGAAAAAAAACCAACTTTTAGTGGGAAAAAAGGGAAACTGTTGCCCATGAGCAAATACTGAAAGAATAATACGTGGAGGACCACGCTATAAAAAGAAACCATAGACATACCGAGGGAAAAGACGTCACACCAAACCTAAAAAGGATCGTCTCCTATAAAGTTCACTCAAAACCGGACTAACTGTGCGAGTGCTGCGAGAAAAGAAAAAAATCGATTCTCAAAAAAAAAAAGGAGAAAAAGATAAGATGGGAGTCAAGAAGAAGAGAAGGTCTCGGGTTTCATCGCATAAAATTGGGAGAGAGACTATCATGTTTACAAAAGTGGTTGAGTCTTGGCACGCGGGAGGAAGGAAAGGCGAATAGAAAAGCGTGGTAGCACGTCCGCCTGCCGTAGTAGCTTGCGAATTGCCAGTGGGTCTGAGAGAAAGACAACACGGAAATGGCAAAAGAAAGACGCGACAAATGTCGTTCTACTAAAACGATTGACGCGGGAAGACCCAGAATAGCCCGACGGAAACGAGAGCAGTTCAGAGGTAAAATGCAGGGAGAAAGCGCTCAGAGGGCACCATCTCATTAAGAAATGCAAAGAGCGATGTGAGGTTAGGAAGGAAAGCGGTCGAGGGATGTGCGGAAGATGGGGCTAAGAGAAGGGGGAAGGAGAAAAGGAGGACCGTAGTCCGAATGGTTCAAAAAAAAGACGGCGGAAGGGGAGGAAACCTGACCAATAGTGAAACCACGGTCAGAACCAGCAAACACTGGGAGAAAACGTAAGTAAATAAGACTTTTAGGGCATGCAGGGCAATGGGAAAAAAGGGGGCCGCGATAAGCCATTCTTCTGAGGCAGAAAGGAGCGGCAATGACACTGCCCAACGTGTAAAAGAAAGTAACGCACCAGATAATCAGAAAGGAAAGGGACGGGGGGGAGACTAATCTAGCTGATCGAACTAAATTACGCCGTCCGGCCAAGACGGTCGACCAAAAAGCTGGTCAAGGTTAGCCCAAGGGGTGCAGAGAGACAGCACAGAAAGGTTATGGCCATGTCAAGCGAAAATCAGGAATGTAATAGAAATTTCTGGGCTAACAAGCCTGTTCATTAACGTCGCAAGCAGAGGTCCCAAAAAAAAAAAAGGAAAATTGTTGAAAAAAAGTGTTAAAGGAAGCCCAGGAGGGATTACAAGCCAACACAAGACAAAATAGAGGAGTTTTTGAACTCTGAGGAATGTGGTATCGAGAAGGGAGAACGCCACAACATCCGCATTGCACAAGTACACTAAGAGGAACAGGCTGCCAAGATTAAGGGGACGTCGACCCCAGGGCAGGCTAAGATGGAGAAACTGTTCAATTGGGAGGGAAGAGGTGGACAGCTGGGGAGAGGTCATCGAGTCCGACTACGGGCGAAAAAAGGCGTCCATCTAAGAAAAGGGGTTGCCGACGGCGGAGCGCCACGCGCTGTCAAAAAAGGGGAAACCACGCGGAAAAAGCCAAGGGGGGAAAGGAATAACGTTCTGCAGGATACAATCGGACCGGGGCGTCCCTAAGGCCAGGTGCGCAGGCGGAATGTGAAACCTGAGGGACGTGCTCAGAAGAAAAATGGGTAAATCGAAGATGACCTAGAGCGATCGGCCGGAAGAACGACGCTTCATTTTTAGCGCGGGTGGAGGCATCCCCGAAACATGCGCTTAAGGCAAAGGAACGTAACCGCCGGAGAGACGAAGAAAAAAGTCATGTTGCACACCCCGGGTATGCAAAAAACTAACTGTGAAGAGGTGCTGGGGGGCAGCCGGGTAGGAGACCGAAAAAAAAACGGCGCCGACCACAGCGTCCAAAAAAAAGAAACGAGGTCGGCGGAGGGTGAGGAAGAGGGTTCAGAGAGTAGCGGGTAGAGTAGGGGAATCGTTAAAGGAAGGGGCGGCGCGTTGGGGGGGGCGATGGCCCAGAATTACCCGACGGTGAAAGGGAGAAAAAGTATGGGAGGGACCGCCCAAGGAAAATACAGAAAACATCTTCGTGATGGAAGGGTCGATCGCGGGGGGCTGGGAAAAAGAAACATTACCGGAAGAAATGAAAAGAACGCAATACGAGATAGCTAGAAAAAAAGTTGCAAGTGAAAAGTGGAAGGGGGTTGGAGGGGTCTGGCGGGACGCATCGAACCACACGAAAAAACAGAAATCATTTCCAGCCTTGCAGAGGTCCAGCCGAGGCGAAGAAAAGCCGATCTTATTGTTGCCCAAAAGAGAAAAAGAGAAAAAACGCCGGCACGCTCGACCAAAAGGAACAGGAAAGCGGAAGAAAAGGAGTGACAAGCCGATTCGATCTCTCGAAACACAAAGTAGGAAGTAGAGAGAAGAATGAGGGCGCTGGAAGCCCGCCTCTATTGAAAGGAAACAGGAGCGAACAGGTCGATCGGCGCCGGGCGAAAAAAAGGTAAAAAAACGCGGCAACACCATAAAAAAGGAGCCGCGAGAAAGAAAATGGAAACTCAGGAACGCTGAAAGGCCATCGATGAAACCTAAATAGGGGGGAGTGAAGGTTAAGACAGACCGACATGACATCACACTAGGTCCAGCCGTGGAAGGGGTATTGTTCCCACCCTTCTGGAAAAAACAAGCGGAGAAAAGAGGAAGTCTGCGTGAAGGAGGGGAGTGACGCCAGCCTCCGATAAAAGTAACCTCAAGGAAGGGTCACGGGGCTCACCTGGTGGCTGGGCTAAGAAAAAAAAAGGCGACGGAAACGTCGGGAAGGGAGGGGAAATAGAAAAGCGAAGCGCCAGGCGTCGGGGGAAAGAATCCACAACTCCGAAAGAGACCACGCCCGAAGGCGAACAACGAAGAAAAGCAAAAAAAAAGCCGGAAAAGACTGGAATGAAAGAAGCTGGTCGAAGGGGGAGGGGGAAGCCGGGCTCAGACCAGCCAACGGAAAGCCCTTCTAAAAAAATCAAAAAGGACTACAGATCAGTAGTGGAATGGGCGAAATCTGTTTTACGCTGTCCAGGCCTTCAGCCCTGTTCTACAGGAAAGGGCGAAGGCCCACATAAAAATCTTCACAAATTCGGAAAGGTTTAGGAGTCAGGTCCGAAGCCCCCATGAACTACCCCAGCCCGTGGAGAACGTCAAAATCTGGAACACATCCCTAAAAGCCCATTGAGAGGGACAGACCAAATGTCCAAAGACGCGTGGATAATGGAAAAGTGAGCCGCATCAATTAATCCAGATGTTTTTGCAAAAAGTAATGGAAAATGGAAGGGAGACTTCTATACTCTCGGAAGGGAATGGCATCTCACGAGGTAGGCAAGAGTTGTCTGACCGGAGGTGCAACGACTACGAAATATTGAATCAGCCAAAGCGAAATCGGAGCATACAAATCTTGAAAAAAAAAAAGAAGATTCCTATACAATCAAACGATCATGTGGTCCTACGAAAAGATGGGGCAGGCCGTACGACGAAGAAAAAAATCACTCGGATTGTGTCCTTCGCCGCCTCTATCACTGATCGAAAAAAACCTCTCTTCGATGTGAGGGTAAAAGATAGGAAGATGAAGCAGGGGGGAAAAAAGAGGGACATCAGCTCATGAGGGGCATCGGAGGCCTAATCAAAGGCCCGCTTGGAGACACCAAATCAAGGGGATAGACACATCCTAAGTAGGAGGAAAAAAAAAAAAGATCTTCAGCGGAAATAGGGAGGGGAAACATTTTGAGAACACGAATCCTGCCAATAGGTCCTGTTGGCCGGATCTTTCAGTCTGAGAGTGGACGGAAAAAAGGCAAGGAGTGGCCCTTAGGAAACCGTCGAGGGTCCCGTCGACCAGCGGAGCTGGGGTGAAGGGGACATGCGCTCCAACCTCATAAAAGACCCGCAGCATTTCTAACGCCGGCCGGAAAAAATAAAATCAAATGATGTGAGGAAACCACTCGAAATTACAGGGTTGAACGTGAAATTTCCAGTGGATGCAAAAAATGGTAACCCCTCCGCGACTGCAGCTGGTAGGGGCATCTCATGGCACATGACGCTGTCGGAGAAAAAGGCATGCTGAAGAAAAGAGAGGAAGCACAGTAGAAAAGATGCTAAACGCTCGCTGTCGACAATTCAAAAATAGATCCATGTCAGTGGTGTCAAAGGGAGATTAGGCGAGAAGAAGTGCAAAGAAAGAGCCCTGCTAGAAGGGGTACGAATGGATGTGTCGACAAAGCGGACCTCCAGCGCCCGACGCCATCGTCTAAGGGCGAATACAGGATACAAGGGAGAAGTGCGTAAAGGAGAAAAGGGAAAATCTACGCCAGTAAGCCGAGGACGGGAAGAATGATGAACCACTCTAATGAAAAAAAATCAGCCGACAAGTCAGCATACCAAGAGCCAATACGCACAACTACTGAAAGATACACGAGACGCCGGTGAATAAAAAAAACCGTTCAGATAGCATCGCGATCACAAGAGTCGACAACAACAAAACGGGAAAGAAAAAAGAAAAATCTTGTGTCTCAGTCGATCGCCCCATTCGTCCTGGGTGACGCCGGTTCAATCTAGAAGGAAGAGACGAAGGGATGTTGGGTGCATAAGCACGCGGGGCTGGGATTTTCGTAAGCGTGGCGGCGCATCACGAAAAGGTACCCAGGGCCGGTAGAGGGAAAAACTGGGCAAGTGCAAAAACAAGAAAGACTATCACCACTTGGGGCCTTTATGGTAAAAAAAAAAATAGTGCTCCGATGCGTCGACGCCTAGGATGACGAGAGAAAAGAGCTCCGTCCTCCTCGCTGCGGGTAAGAGAAAACTGCAAATTCCAAAAACATCGACAAGCTCCTTGCGAAAAAAGGAAACGGATAGAGGGGATGTAGCGCAGGAATTACGAAGCTTTAGTGTGTGTCCCTTGAGCGTAAGATGCATACGGAAGGTCCGAGACAATGTAGAAGGCAAAAAGAAAAAAAGTTCCATCCGGGGAAGGGGGGGTGACCACCTGCCTAGGCATAAAGAAATGAAATTGACGGCAACAAGGTCAAAGAAAAATATCATCCGGTCCTCACAGCAACGCGGAACGGAAACGTCCCAGGCCCGATCGCAGAGCGGGCGCCAAAAAGCTCAAAAAAAAACCTGTCACCCAAGAAGGTAGGAAGGGGAGGAGATACGGCCCCCTCGACTTAGCATAACGAGGAAAAAGTTTGTCGGTCGACTTCCAAGTGGCGACGGGAGCACCGACTCCGCACGGCAAAACCACGAGGGAGAACAAAAGGGAAAAAACAAATTGTGAAAACAAAAACGGGGACGAGTGAGGGTACAACTCAATAAAGAAAAGTTGTCCTGTCCCTGTGCAAGTCAGAAAAAACCCATCGAGTCCAAATGCTAGGAGTGGGTCGTTTTCACATGGGGGGGGAAAGGAAGGAACATTCTGCAAGAACCCAATAAGCACATAAAAAGGTTACTGGGCGCGCCAGTGAAGAGCGGCGAGACAACATCCGCTTGCAGAGGAGTATCAGGATCCTTCTTCACATATTGAAGGGGAAAAAGAAAGACCCCAGGAAGAAAGATGAGCGGAGAGGCGGTTCAAGATGGTCTGCTACGAGTTTCGACTTTGAAAATGAAGAGGCGGTCGGCACGCACTGGATATGCAGGTATCACGAGGGTGACAAGAAAGAAAAAGCGAGAGTATACAAGAAATGTGAACCACGTAGCATACGGTGAAGGGAGAGGTTGAAAATCCTTGTCGTAAATTGGGCGGCAAAATTCTTGACAGGGGTGGAGAAAAGAGGGGCCTGGAAAAAGGCAACGAGGCCAAGGCTACGGGAGGTTTGGCACCGTTAAGAGAAGGATCTGAACGGGGCTGGGGATCTAGAAAGCTCACCTCTAAGAAGGAAAAAGCCACGTAAGAGGAAAGGGGGTGCGATTTGGCGCAACCGGAGAAAAGGGCGACCAAAGTAAGACAAAGTCGCTAAAAAACAGACCTCGTTCCGAAGCCCTAAACCGAAGTTGCAGAAAAACAGGTAGGCCGAAAGGGAATAAGTCAGCCTGGTAATAACCATGCAGGGACCAGGGCCATCCGAAACCAAGATATCCGAGCGTGGCGGGCTCCTGATCAACAAAAGTGGTTCCATCAGAGCTAGGTCGGTAGAGGGGGATAGGTCAGAAGTCCGTGAAAGAAAAGGTGGAGTTGCACCAAAAGTAACCGGGGGGCCGGGCGTCGCTCAAAACGCCGTCGGAAAAGGAAACGCCAGTCGCACCAGTGTGAGCCGTAAAATCTTCGGACGGAAGTGGTCACGATAGGAGAGGAAAGCAAAAAATCCGCAGAAGTAAAGTGAAAGCGACGGAGCGATAAATTGAACTACTGCCAAGGGCCTGGCAAATGGCGATGGCTCCTTTCGGTCTGCCAAATAAAAGAACAGATAAATCAGGCAGGACCAAGCAGTTTCCAAAGAAAAAAGATGGAGCAGAACAGGAAAGATCGGAGGTTGAAAAACGGCGCCGTAAAGTGTCTGCTCCAAAAAACGCGACGAGCGCCCTGCCGTCTATGCAACGGGAGGCGGGCCAAAGAGGGCACTGAAGAGGCAGAGGAAGCGATAAAAAAAAAATAAGATCGCAAGGCGCTGAGGAAAGCTATCATCGGCCAAAACTCGGGGGTACTAAAGGAAGGGCGATCTTCGCAGGAGGGAGGCATACCCAGGAACACGCGAACAAGCTATCGTCCTTTGGGGGCGAAAACAGGCGAAATAAGTACTGGAACTCTGCAAAGGGAAAGATGGACCGACTTTATGAAGGAAAACGTTCAAGAACGAAAGCTCAAATAAAAAAATAAAGGCAAAGGAATTATTTTCCACAAAACTTCGCGATGACGCGCGCCGGAGTACTCCGGTAAAGGGCGGAGTGGTAAACAAACGAGGGAAGACCACTGCAAAAAAGGGGAAAACGGCACAAGTTATCGGGTGGCGGAACCTAACGCGAAAGAGCCAACTCGGGAATGGAGTTTCAAAAGAGCACCACGATCTGAGGGACGGCATCGGGAAATAAAAGAATTAAGCCCGACCATACTATATGAACCGAACTCCGCGTACCGTGGGGCAAAAGAAAAACCGCCTGGGAGAGGCGCTGTGGACTCTTACGGTTGTACGTGGCCGGAGGAGAAAGGATGGAAAACAGCCCAAAGTAGGCCAGCCGTCTTTGCAGCAACATTATCGTTAGGGCCTTAAACTAGGGAAAAAACAAGTTGGGAAGCTGGAAAGGATGTCCAAGAAAGGGGTGCGACAAATGGTTAGGAGGACAAAACAACACCAAATGGGAAAATAAGGCGGCCGTGGATGCGGGCGTCGAGGTAACAAAGAAGGCAGAACAGCCCGTTCATACAGAGATGCAAGAGCGTCCACAATTGAAAGAACCCTTGGGAAGAACGCCAAAAAAAGCGGTAGTCGAACATTCAGCCTCACCATTACCGCGCCAGATGTGGCCCGACTTGACCAGGTATCGTGAAAAGAGCTAGCCCTCGCGACAAATAATACGCGGGAACGGACAGCAACAGTGCAACGCATTTTCGAAGTGCGGGCCGACGACATCGCCAAGAAAACGGGGGAGAGAAAAGGAAAAGCAAAGAAATCAGACATCGGGGAATCCGGGGGGGTCAAAGTCACGGCATATGGGCAGAAAGGGGACGACTGAGACTAGCCGGACGGGAAAGCGGCGCCATCAGATCACTTGCAAAAAGTAAAAACTCGTCGATAATTGGTTTGGCTGAAAACAGAAACGGAAAGTCGGTGAAACCAAAACGACCGAATTGGGACCTCGAGGAGGAACTGCAAACGATGGGGTTAGGCACAAAAAAAGGGGCACAAAATTTTCGGCTTGAAATCAAAAGAGGAGGGGTGTGGGCAGCAGGAAACCCACATTTGGTCGACTACTGCCGGCCCTCGACGTGGGGGGGGGCCGGAGCCGTTCGGGGAATCACGAAAAAGGCGACCGGCAAAAAGAGGGATACGTCACTGTGCAGGCAGGTCTCTGGTGCCAGGATGCGGAGAACTCACGCGCCTTGGGTAAGGTTAAGGGCTGCCTAATGATGTCGGCACGGAACGAGCGAAAACGGCTGGGTACGAAATAAAAAAAGAAGAGAGTGAGGGGGACCGCAGGACACGAGTGGTGCAGAAGGTCGGGGAATTGTCAGTGTCATGACACAGCCATGTGGTGTCCCTTCACCGAGCCAAAAGCCACAAAAAAGGAATACGTGCTACTGCGCATCGACATGACGAGGACGTCTACGGAAAAGCGTCACAAAGAAGGAAGAAAGCTTATAAAAAGGCAACGCTAGCACAGGCACAGCATCCGGTCATTTCGTCCAAGAGGTTGGTCGCTGAGCAAAATCCGTGCAGCTCAAAAAAGACTCTTGAATGACGGCCGTGGAGGGGTAGACACTGCACAGCCGGATCTATCGGCCATCTATACTAGGGGATGGACCACCGACCCAAAACTTGGGAAAGAAGGTGGGAGCAGGCTTCAAGAAAGCGACCCAAGGCCCACAAGTAACATAAAAAAGATTGAAAACCGAGAGCAATTCTAAGCACTTAACGACGCAGTCCTCAAAAAAACTCGTGCCAAGACTCAAACTGAACATGGCCAGTAAGAAGGGGGTGGGAAAGGGCGAAAAAAAAAGACGATCAGCGACTAAAGCAAAAATCTCAATACTCAAAAACAAATATGGATGAGAAGAGAGATGGCCTACGGCAGTCAGGATCGCACTTCAGGGTTCATCGCCTCATCACTTAACGGACGAGTCATGGCAAAATTTAAGGGGGGTACGGGCAAAAAGCATGGAAAGAAGAAGGAGCAAGGGGAAGCAAAGTCGGACCACGAGGGAAGGACTCTGTGGGAGGAGATTGACAGGGTCACTGCAGCAAATCTGAGACAAAAAAAGGGTGGGAAGGGGGGGCCCAAACCTTAAAAAAGGGCGGAAGCAGAGAAACGGTGGCCGACCCGAAATAAGAGAAAGACTAAAAGCATGTGCTAGGCAGCGTCATGCCACTCGGGATGGCAGGAAACCACTAACTTTAAAAGAATCCGGGAACGGAGGCAGGGGAAGGCAAGCGAGCGGGTAAAAAAGGTGTGCTCAAAAAAACTTTGCGGCCGATAGAGTAAAGGTCGCGTCAAGTCACGAAAGCGGAGATTTCAAAAAGTCGGGCGAGGAAGGGGAATTACAAAGCTGCTAAAACCAAATGCCATGGAACTCAACAAACGGAAGGAGACACAAGTCAGCGGGGGGGTAAATAACAAGACAGCTTCGGGCAGAGACCGCTAGCGGAAAGAACCTTCGAACCATGCTGCAGGGACGAGATGCGAGTATCAGCCACAAGGGAACAAAAAAAGCGGGGACCGGTGTAGCCCACGTACTGCTTCAAAAGAGCCCAGAAACGTTGTGCCGGGCCGAGGACGGCAGTATCCACCAAAGGAAAAAGGAATGCCACAAAAAAATGGACAAGTAGTGGTAAACCA
>Ga0179591_1299410_pt1 | contig 14934 bp, 14 predicted proteins | sample CZOMad2_1_08_16f_FD_182891 | JGI IMG/M metagenome (GOLD analysis project Ga0179591, IMG submission 182891) | Vadose zone soil fungal communities from Angelo Coast Range Reserve, California, USA - CZOMad2_1_08_16fungal (PacBio error correction) | ecosystem: Environmental > Terrestrial > Soil >...
TTAATAACGCTGTCGCTTTCCGCTCAGTGAAAAGGGGGGAACGAGAGAGGAGCCGAGGAATGCCTCAGGAAGGGAATATTACCTCTCTCGATCCGGTTGACGTCTCATTCGCCATAACATGTCTTCCTCGTGAACAAACAATTTGAGTTTCATAGACACTCCCCTTCTTCGCGTGCTTAAAACTCGAACGAGGGATGCGCTCGGTGACAACTCTCATGACGCACCGCCCGCGAACGATCGGGCGGGGTTGAAGAAACGCGGACAAATCAAGGTCCCGGATACGCGCTCCTGACCTCAACAAAAGAGCCGCTCTTCGTCCGCAGAGGGACTTCTCTAAACCGCGAGGGGCACGATCTTCACTTATCCGGAGGAGTCGGCCGAAGAAGGGGAGCAGAACCATCGGGGGAAGGGGGTTCTCAAGCCAGCCTTCTTCCACAACATTCCGGGCGAGTTCGCTCTTGCATTGGTCGGTAGAGGATCGCTTAGGGGGCGAAAATAAAAGAACGCAGAAGACGCTGGAATGTAACATGAAGGGTACTCATGCTTTCAGTAGGGGACGAGAGGCCCAACAGAAATCCCAGACCGGTAAAGAATGGGAAGAAGAAAGGAACACATGCAAAGGAGGTATCACCGCTGTGCAAACTACACCCTCCTTCCCGATGGCAATCAAACGTTCTCACGAGCGTGCTTGACGCATAGAGAGGGAGGGAAGAGGGTTCAAAAACAACGATTCCCCAAGAAAAAAGACAAAGCAAGGGGGGGCTCTTCCTCGCGCTATACTCCCTCTCGGTAAATTGAAAGCGGACAAAAAGAGGAAAACGAATCCCTAAAAGAAAAGTCGAAACCAGGGACCATTCGAAAACGGGAGGGGTCTTTACATGACTTCTTCTCTCTCCCTTGTGGAGAAGGGCGGCCTCTTGGGTTTGTTCGAGCGGCTCTCAACATCCCGAGGGAGAGGGAAGGAGAGTCAATCGGGCGAGGCAAAATCGACTGGGTGACCAACACCTAACCCAAAAGTTGCGTATAGAAGGTGAAAGAACTTAGCATGATGGTTTTCGACCAGACAAACAGCGGGGCAAGAGAGAGATTAAGGGGGAGGGGGGGGAGAGGATCCGGGAAAAGGACTCTGTGTTCAATGAAAGAGGTGACCGCTCTTTTGGCTTTGTAAGAGACCCCTACCAAAAGTTTCGGAAAAGAGTGCATCTGTGGAACGGAAGGAGGGGGTGGCTAAAGGGGAAAAAGAAAAAGGGAGAAAGGGGGGGAAAGAAAAAGAAGGAGCGTGGTTCGGGAAAAAGGGGCGAAAGGATTCTAGAAACGGTTTCAGGAAATGGTACTGCGGCCAGCGACACAACACAGGACCCAAAGGGAAAAACAAGCTACTGAGAAAAGGGAAAGGGATTCAATAGGTAAAGTATTGAGTATCGTGAAAAAAATTCTGGTAGTGAAGAAGGGGCAGGGGGATTTAACGGCATTATCGGGGACACACATAAAGCGAGACAAGATCAAAAGAGGTCTAAACTTAACATGGGGGCATCTCGGAAAAAGGGAGGGGGAGGGGGGGCAGAGTTAAGGCACCTGGTCTAACTCATTGGATTATAATTTCAGGTGGGTGAGAGAGCTAACGCTTAAGCCCCGACGCAGCAGAAGGCTTTGGGGGGGGGTGGACCAGCTAAAAAACAAAATAAAAGGGGCAGTGGCAAAAACGCAAAGAGGTGGCAAGGAGTGAGGAGTTGAAATCCTTTTGGGTGGCCTTGTAGTGAACCTTAAGCACTATTCTAGTGAAACTGCCCTGCTCCGTCAACCAAGTACCATCGGACACAGGGAGGGCCCGGAGAAAAAGAAAGGGAGGGGAAAGGGGCGGAAAGAATGGGGGGGAGTATAAACCTTCACGTAGTCAACAAGAAATTAAACGCTATTGTTAGGAGACACCAGATGGAAGTCATAAATCAAGAAATTGGGAAAAGAAGGGGAACGACGAAGGGCCGCAATGGGGGGAGGAAGAAGCGGGGAAATTAACCATCGGAGGAGGGTAAGGGCGGTCGGCGCCTTTGGAGCTTTTACTCTCGGGACTTCATCTGGTCAATAGACATAAAAACCAAGTTGAATAACCAGTGCTGAGGGGGGATACTGGCACGGAAAAAAGGGACTAGGAAGGACAAAAGAAAAAGACCCGCCAAAGGAGAAGGGGGCTTCTAGACGTAAGAATGATGAGCTTACAACCGGAGCTCAAGGGATTACGCAGGCCTGATGCCGTGCCGTGGGGAAGGGATCGTGGTTCAAAGGGATGGAAAGCGCGATAAACAAAAAATGGAGAAAAAGAGGAAGGACAGAAGAAGGGGAAAGGCTTGCCCCTTAGGAAGGAGAGCTTTGCGGAAAAATGAAATCTTCCCGGTGCGCTACGTATAAATAGGAGCACCGGACTTCTGATCAAGCGGCTCAATTGTCAAGGGGATCTATCTATTCCTTTTTCAGGGGGGGAAGAAGAAGGAGGAAGGGGGTAGAAAAGGAAGGGGGGTGACTAAGGGGGGCCCTTGATGAGGAACCGTCGCAGAAGATCAGGGGCTGAATCCTACAGGGAAAAGGCCAGTATCAATTTACGTGCTTGAAAGAGGTCAAAAGGCGAAGAATAGTAGGAAGAAAGTTCGATGAAGGGAGGCTTGGAAATAGAAAGAACCTCTAAGTAATAAGGCATTGCTTTGTTGAAATGGGATTTTGGAACGTGAGGTCAGACCAGAACGGGGGGAAGCGGGAACAAGACCTAACTTTTGTCGCTGGGGTACGTTGCTGGGGAGAGTGGCCAGCACAATAGAAGAGGGGGTGAAGGGGCAAGAAAAAAAAAACCGAAGACACGGGAATTCAAAAGAATCACGAGTGAAGGCTTTGTGCATCCACCACTCATCCCGTGTCATTTTTAACTACTAGCCACAAGAAGGGTGATGGCGGGGAGACACGTCTTAGGGGGGATTAAGCGTCGACGGGGGAAACTCATATCATCACAGCATCGCACACTCTAGGGATAAACTGGCTTATTCCCCATTTCAATAAAAAATGACCTATTATGCAGTTTTGGTTCTCGGTAGAAGGGTGGGTGAGGGGGCGAGAAGGGTCGATCGCAGGATCCAGAAAGGAATAACTCCCCTACTGGTCTTCCCCCGCTAAGGTATACTAATTGACTAAGGTCTCCGGGGGGGTTCTAAGATAGCTTTTGGAAGTTGGGTAAAGGGGCCAGTAAGGGCATTCCGGAAAATAAGGAAAAGGTTAAACGGTCTTTCGATTTTAAAAGCCTCCCTCTCAAGATTGGATTCAATCAATTTGCGCAAAGGGCGGGAAACGTCACACCTTCAAAACGAAAAAAACAACTTCAAAATCTGAAAAGAGAAAAAAGGGGGAAATGGGTTGAGAAAACGCTTCACAGGTTTCAAGAAGGCGTCTCTCGCTCTTGGGGGACGTGAGAAGCTAACGGAAAAAAAACCGTTCTGGAAAGGAGACGAGGGCCAAAGCAAAGAAGGGGGGTCGACTCGAGAAGTTCTTGTCATTCAATGCCCTCTACGCAAAACGGGGTGTAGGTTTTGGGTCTAACATGAGAGGGGGCAAGCAAGAGAAGGAAGAAGAAAAAAAAAAGCAGCAAGGGAAATTGCAAAAGCCCGTGAAACTCCAAATAGGCTGAGCGAGCTCTAAACGAAGGGAAGGAAGAGTGAAGGAGAGTACCGACCCACAAGGACATGGGCTAAAAAAAAAGGAGTTGGGTCGCATAGGGGGTGCAGGCTGATGTTTTTGACTGCGAATTTTTCCCGATAGAGGGGAGTATGAGGAAACCGGGGGGGGGGGGTAATACAACCACGGCGGTGATGACGTGGTGGAAAGTAGGACAACAGCAGAACGTGCAAAGCTCGGGGGAGCTTAGACCTCTGGAAAAGAGCTTGTCCATGAAGGCGCGGGTTAGAAGTGGAATCGTTAAAATAAGGAAAAGAATAGTGAGCATTCCGAGGGTTTCCAAGATACGCACGGCGAGAGGGAATCTTTGTTTGGGTCTCTATCGGGATCCGGCCCAGGGATAGCAAACTAAAAGGAATGTCAGAAAGGGGAAACAGGTCAAGGGAGGAGGGGAGAGGAGCATTTGGAGAAAGGAGAAAGCAAAGCAATAACAGCAAGAAAAAATTCAGGCGCTGCAAGAATTTCGTATGGTTGGCGGGAAGAGATGAGCAACGCGGCAGAGAAAGGGAAGAAAGTGGGGAAAACGTCTGGACCTAGGGTAGGGGGAGGCGACACTCTGTCGGTACAGGCAAGATATCTTTCCCCTTCGGTGGGGTGAAAGGGAGGTACAAAAAGAAAGTCGGGAGATTATGGGGGGGGGGTGGAGGTCTTATTTTAGTGGTTCCTAGAGCGGGAGGAGGATGGAAAAAAGAGGAGGCTCCGGTCGGGGATAGGAGGCGAGGGTTCCAAAGTTTATTACGAAGAATATTTCAAGTGAACCAGAAGGAATGTGGGGGAGGGGGGTATGAAAACTCAAAGGGGGGGGGGGGAGGGGACGAAAATAGATGTTTCTTGAAATGGAGCGACACTTTGCTGCCTTTGCACATTCTCTATTCACTTCCGGAGAGTAGACAGGGGAGAGGGGCTGGGGGAAAAGAAAGGGGGACACTCCATCGTAGGACAAATAGGGGATAAAAATCAAAACCACTATGATTGAAAAGAGATCTCTATCAGGGGAGATTCCTCCTCATAAGGGAGTGGGAAAGGCCGCACAAAAGAACGAGAAGAAGAATGCTGCCGAGCTGCACCTTCTCAGGAGCCCCGTTCTCCTGCTAAAGTCGCCCAATCAGGTCAGAAGTTCCCCGCAAACAATTTGATTGTTAAGAGGAACCCCCCGGGAGAGAAAAAGAGAAATCTTAGCTCAACGGGGGCAAGCCGCGCGTAACGGGCCACAACCTCTCCTATCTTGTGAGACTTGCGGCGAACGACTCTTTCCCTTCCTCGAGCAAATACGAAAATCAACAGAGTCGACTAAAGGGAAAGCGAGCGGTGTTCCTCGTCGAAAAAACGCGAGGCACGGCGTCGTTACCCGCGAAGGAGCCTTCCTTAACTACAGAGGAGAAGAAACATGGAAGGGGGCGAGAAGAGGTCGAAGCATTTCCCTCCAGATAAAGGGAACATCTGCGGCGCTATGCTTCATTGGTGGACTCCGGAAGGGTACTGGCTGGTACCCGACGGACCACTAAGCCGGGCCAGCCGACGAGCACCGACTGGAACAGACATCATGCTTCAGTTCGGTAAAGTGGGTTCACCGCGGGGTAGACCCAAAAAAATTAATGAAAGAAGTGCATAAGTTTAAACCTGAATGCTCACGAGATTCAATTTATAACGCTTGCAACCAAAAAGGAAATTAATAAAACAGAGGGGTCAGGGCTAAAGATCGGGTCAATTCAAATAACGGCGCATCCCTCAGAGCTTCAAACCGTCCGATTTGTCAAAAACTTCCACCAAGGAATCACCGCCGTTCGGTGAAGTACTCGGGAAGCTCCTATATAAGGAAATTGAAGGAAGGGAAAACAACATGAGCAAGCATCCACCTCCCGTTGACTCCAATGTCCCATAAAAGTGGTGGGGCGGCTTGGTAACTCCTTCTGAGGCGAGAGAACGTGAGGGCTTAGCTCACCCTAGTGGGGGGGTGAATGAACGCTGGAGCATGCCATCCCAGCTAAGAGGAGTAGCGGCCGCTTAGAAGGACTGCTATTGACAAGATTGTATGAACAACAAAGACAAAACCCTGTTTTTGCGTGGCTAACGCAATGAAAAAAAGATGTAAAAGCGGAAAAGAAAGCGGAGGGGGAAGAAGACGTATTGACGGGGCAGTTGGGCTGGTCCACGTACGCTAACGGGCACTAGAGACGCGTGCGGTGACGCGTTTTGTGATAAACACCACTCGAAACGGGTTTTCGGAAAGAAATGAGGGAAGCTGTGGGGACCGGATCGAGAGAGGGTTGGGGAGAACGGAAAAGGAGAAAGGGCGCAGAAAAGTGAAATCAAAAGATAGAGGGGGGAAAAATCAGCAGAATAATACGGTAGTCTAACTTTTCCGTTGGGGGGGTACACTTTCCGATTGACGCCAGAAACAGCCGTTCAACAATCCTCAGAGAAAAGAGAACAGGAATAGGACCGGGAGTCAATAAGAGATTTTCACCGGGAGACGGGAGTGGAAACCTAAAGTAGGGGGATTTACAACGGCATTAAAAAGGGAAGCGAGAAGGAAGAGAGAGAAAAAAGTCATGATCTAGACTAGAAACCAATTTCATAAGTCATCATTTTAATTTTGAAGGTAAAATATTCTCAATTTGTCCGAGAGGAAAATAAGGGGGGGATAGATAAGTTGGGGGGGGATGATATAAAGCGGGGTTTTGAGAATTGGGTAGCGTAACCTGGAAAGCACCACTTTCTAGCAAAGAATTGGGGGAACCGGAGTTCACCCAAGAAAGGTGGGCATGGGGGGGGAGGTGAAAAAAAAGGAATCATCAGATTAGGAGATCCCCTGGAGACGGTTTTAGTGAAAACAATACCTTACGGAAGGGGAATGGTCAGGCAAACAAAAGAAAGAGGGAAAAACTGTAGGGGTGTGTAAACCAACGGGGACGGGCAGAGATTCATGAAAACTTTATAAACTTCCATTCAACAAGCCCTGAAATGGAGTTTTCGTGAAGAAAAGAGAGAGGCAGATAAAAAGCATCGAAGTTGTGAAGAAGAGAAAGAAAGGAAGAAATAGCATAGGGGAGGGAACACTTCGGGACTCCTTTCACTTCAGTTCAAGGCTGAGACTGTCGGGAGGGCTGATCACTGACTGTGATCTCAAACAAGGGTGCACGGTGGAAAAAGCTGGGGAAGAGATAAAACCGAAAGGGAGAAAAAAGAAGGGGAAGTCCCCATAGTCTCTGGAGTAAGGACTAGATAAAGAAAAGGACATATCTCCAAAATTAACGGGAAAAACAAAAAAAGTAAAAAAAATCTTCTAAGAGACAGACAGTATCTGGAAACCTGCGGAAAAGTGAAGCTCGAGAAAGACGGAAATGCATAAAGGGAAGGAAAAGTAATGTCACGGAATGGTGCAAAGGCGGAATAAAAGATCAGCAACAACAACAAGGAAAGGAAAGGCGTATTCGAACATCCTGCACCAAGCTCCTTTGCCCTTAAGGCACTTCCTCAGCCTTATTGCGGAAAAGGGGAGAGAACTGGTTCGGATGGAAAAAAGAGAGGGGGGAAGGACCGATAGCAGAACTCTCTCTTTCAAATTTTGGGGGCGAGCCCGATCAGGTGACCTGAGAATCTTTTCTTGCGTGAGAAAAAAAAAAAAAAAAAAAAAAACTTGGAGTCAAATATTTGGGAAGGGACGGAGGGAAGAGAAAAAGGACCCAGATCACAGCTACAGGGACTAAGGAACTCCAAAGTCAGCAGGCTATCGTGCCGAAGGGAAAGGGTTTAAGTTTACATTGAGCTCCATTGCTGCTAAAGCTTGAGGAAATGTAATGATTCACGAAGAGGAATGGGAAAAAAGTTGGGGAAAGGGGGAAAGCCGAACACTCGAAGGGTAATTGGAGAAGGTGCTTTGTTGAAAATCTTGAGTATAAATAACCATTTTGCTTTCAGCAAGACGAAAGAACGTGGCGGGTTAAAAGAAAAACCCGAATGGGTCCTTTTTTGCTGTTGATATTGGCCGGGAACCTGAATAGTGAAAGGGAAGTTTCATACCCGTCAATCACTTACAAAACGACAGATAAGTAAAGGGGATTAAGGGGGGGAAGCAGAAAAAGAGAAAGGCCAAATTTATGTGAAAATAAAAGAAAAAAAGCCTTTGGCGGATCACGTTATGCTGGTTCTTAAAAAGAGGGAACTCCGATCCTGAAAAAAAAAAAGGAAAGAATTATTCATCCGCACAAAAAAAGAAAAAGGGAGGTGGAAGAACTGAGGAAATCTTTCCAAAGTTTAAACAGAAAGAAAAAAATGCTTGGGGGCTTTAGAACCTAGATTGGGAGGCTTGGTCTCGCTTTCCGATCGCTAGTGACGGAAAAGAAAGCCTGCCAGAGGCTTCCAGACGGGAGGGGAGGGGAGACTCAAGAATTAGATGACTAAGGTACGAGGAAGGGGGAAAGGAGGTATCTTTTGATTGGGGACTGTTGCCCTATTTCTGAAGGGCCCGTACGCCCCACAGGAAACCGTTTCTCCCGATCAAGGGGGTAGGAGGGACCAAGATCTTGAACCAAAACCAAAGCACGAGAAAGGAGGTTGGGATTTTCGTGCGACTAAGGGCCATTTTCCGTAGAACACACCTATCTCGGATCCTTCCACAGCTCCGAAGTTTAATAAAAAAAAAGAAAAAGGGGGAGGGGGGGGGGAAAAGCTGGTCGGAAACGCGTCCAAGGGGGGGAAAAAGCGGCTCTCAGGGCAAAGTGATTCTTACCGGAGGAAGCGAAAAAAAACTTCGAAGTTCTTGGAAAAACGTCTTCTTTGCACCAGCCGGGTTGAGAGGGGAAGAAATCTGCTAAGTGGTCTTTCAAAAAGCTGAAACAACAGGGTAGTAGGTTGGGGAAAAAAATACGACCGGAGGTGCAAAGCTGCCGGGAGGAACGTCCCCCAACCCCGCTATACGAAGAGGGGGGAGGGTAAGAGTGAGGCAGCGAGAAAAAAAAAAAAAAGAGATGCTTAGGCGAAATCAGCCCCGACAGAAAATAATTGCGCGGAAAGGCCCCACATTGACAGGAGGTATTGCGTTTTAACACAGGGGGTAGCTAAGGGTTGAAGGTGGAAGGGGGGTTGAAGGACTTCAATTGACAAATGGAATAGGGGGTAGGAGACCTATTTAAAAACAGACGCGGTGATGATCTTTTTGAATCTTTTGGGCAGGCCAAGGATAACGGGAAAAGAAGACTGCAAAGGGGACCGAGAGGATTCACTATCAGTTAAGACGGTTAAGGCGCAGGGTTCGTTTTTGGGGGAAAGCGTGGATCATGCAGTCTCAGAGTGATATCTAGGGGGGGGGCACAAGGTGCCGCAGAGGGGGGAAAGGAAAAGGACAAGGTGGGGACGGTACTTGTAAAATCCGGAGAAGATAATCAGACGCATTGAAGGGTCAGGAACCTTACCTCGCGGGGCTGAGAGGACTGAGGAAGGGACGGAAGAAAAAGAATGACCCGAGAAATACAATCCAATCGTCAAGAGGGACGGAGGGTTCGCAATTTATTCAGGGAAAAAGGGAGGTATACGCGGAAGGAAAGTGGTCGGGGGTCAATCTCCGGGGTAGGCTAATATTGATACACTTATCGGGCATTGCCATGGAGAGGGACATAATTCGATGAAGGGGAATTGCAGAAAAGGTGAGCTTATCTTATAGAGATTGGCGGCTCGGGGTTTGAGAGGGATTGAGCACGGAGAAGTGAAAAAGGGGTGACTAGGAAGCTTTCCAGGAAGGGTCGCCACGTATATCTGAAATCGTTGCGCCTTTAGAAGTGGTCCACATTAGGGATTCGAAGAAGAAAGGGTCAGGGAAGCAGAGAAAGGTAGGAGGAAAAACAAAAAAAGAGGGGGGGGGGGCTGAAAGAGAAGAAGAAGTCTGGGTCGAATGTAAGATCAACTTTTCGCTCCTTTGCAGCTGTAGTCAAGCTCTTACCTTTATTAGAGGGAAGGATCGGGGAAGGAGGGGAAAACTCATTCATGGATGGTAAATTGCAGCGGAAGGATCCATCATCCGAGCAACACCAACGGAGGATTATACAGAGATAGACTCTGGAATCCGCGGCTCCGTTCCCCTCAAGCCTGAGGGCACAAACGAAACTCGCCAAACGAAAGAATGAGAACCCAACTAAAGAGAAGCACGCTGCCCCGGTCGCTCTCCCCGTCTCGCTCCATTCAAACATCTCTTCCTCACGCCCCCAACAAAGGTTTCAATACCAAAAAGAAACGGACTTAGCAGGAGGTAAAGAGGGGGAACGGCAGATCCAAAAAGGGTGGCACCACCGCAATTAACGGGCGCACCTACCGGCGAAAGATCGTTTGAAAATCCTCGTGTCAAGCTCGGAAAAAAGGACTTGATAAACCCGCATCCGGAAAAAAAGAAACTGGGAATACATACTCGATAGCCGCGATGTACTATCGCCACCGGACAGGAGGCGATAACTTGTTATTACCCAGAGACGTGTCGGAAAACTCCTGAAGAAAGACCATCGGCGGGTCCCGTAGGAACAGGGAATAGGCCGCGGTCGAATTTCATTAACCGTCAAGCATGCCGGCAGCTAGGAAGGGAGCTCTTCAATGGGGCTTTGCTTCATTTCGACAGGTCATTGAGGGGTAGACCTTCGCCTGCAAGCAAGTCGCGCAGCCAAAAAAAAGGGTCCCTTAAGGAAAAAGGAAAAAGGGGGCGCCAGGCTTGAGGAAAAAGGCGACGGGTGTCAGCCTCATCGAGATTCCCCCAAGAATTCATTCCAATCTCTTCACAATAGGGCAAGCCAAGAGAAAGGATGAAACGATTGACAGGGAAAGAACGCTTTGGAAAAACCACCGAACGCTCCTTCAAAAGAAACAATGCACGCTCCAGTGAGAAAGCGGTCTTCCAATCCGCGGGCATCAATCTTGCACCGGACATTTGCAAAAAAGAAAAGTTAAAACAAGATCGGCCGCCGTGCGTGGGGGGGAGAGGACCCGTCCGCTCATAAGAAAAATCAGGTCGTTAAATGACGGAAGTCAGCAAGACCTCAGCACCGCAGTCCCCCGGAGAACTCCTTTTTCTCCCGCCGATGTCACATAAAAGGGAATTAGGAGGGTACGACGCAAGGAGGAGGGAACTTCGATCCCTGTCGGAAGGGACCTCTCTCGCATCTTGGTGGCAGCGTGACTATGCCATCCAATCAAGAAGGGGGAGATAGCGCCGGACCAGATCGGACTTGAAAAAAGAAAGGGAGGACCAACCCCCCCTGGGTTGGGGCGGGAAGAGACAAGAAAGCTATCCTAGAGGTTGTTGCTACACACCTCACAGGGAGCGATATGCAGAGGGGGAGAGGAGGTAAAAGGGAAGGGGAGAGGGGGAGAGATGAGCCACGGGAACTCACGGGTCAAGGGGAAGACAGGTGAAACGGTGATTCTTGTCTTTGGACTCAGATTGAAAATAACCTTTTTCGAAAGAGTGCGGAAGACGGAAAATAGGGGGGGCTAGAGAAAAGGGGGGAAAAAGATTGAAAAGAAGGGAGAGGTGCTGAAAAAATCGTAATAACGAAGGAGGATAAACTTTGTCAGGGGTCGGACACAAGAAAGACTGACATGTCAAGATGCACCAAAGGGGAAAGGAGACTAAAACAAAGAGGGAGGAGGGGATAGCATTATTGTTAACCTTTCTCACCTTTTTTAACTCTGGAATGAGGGGATCCGTCATTCTATAGGAAGGAGGAGAAAAAAGAAGGAAACAAGAACTCAATTAGTTCCAAAAAGATCTGAAAAAAAAAAAGGGAAGCGAGCGTCCCCCCCCCATGAATGTTTAAATGGGGAGATTTCCGCGGGATGGAAAAAAGAACGAGAGGTGAAAGAGACATTGGGGGGGGGAGGAGGAATATGCAGTGTTTTTCGGGGGAAGGGGAGTCGCTTACGCCAACAGCTTTCTATCAAAGCAAGGCTTTGTGTCACATCTTGAACAAACAGGAATTTGTGAGGGAAGGGAGGGGGGGCAACAGACCGCGAAGGGGGGCGATGTAGCTTGAGTCCCCTTTGAGGTAGGTAGTTAAAAAATTCTAGGGAAAGGGGACATGACTCGAAAAGAAACCAAAAAAAGGAAAAAGGTGGGGGTACCAGACCTTGAGGGGCAGAGAGCAAAAAATGTCTTTATAAACGCTCAGGATCTTCAAAAGACAGGAATTAACTTCGATTTTCGGGACTAAAAGGAACAAAGATGGCAAAAATAAATAAGAGGAAGGGGTGAAAAGAAAAAAAATAAAAGCATCAATGGCGAAAATTGTAAACGGCACGTTCAAGAGGACGAGTATGCAGGCTTAGAAGGCGTCGAAACGGAGACGTAGAGTTAGACTCAAAAGAGACGGTTTGAAGAGGGGGGGCAAAAAAAAATATCACCAAATAGGGGGAATCCAGTCACTTCTTAATGACGGGACGCAAATTGACTTAGATAAGGCAAATGACCATGAGGCGCAAAGGGAAAAGGGGAGATAAGAAAGGATACCGGGAAAGATTGAAAACGGCGAAGAGAAGAAAATTTAGGACAAACTCAAAGGGGAAGGGGAAGGAAAGGGAACGTAAGGGTCAGAAGAGTGGTTCAAGGCTTCTTCAGAGAACGCAACACAACATTGGAATATGATTAAAATTAGGAAGATTTCTCAGAAGAAGGGGAAAGCTCACCTTACGGTTCACGGGCAATGGCCGCGGTGAGGAGAAAATGGGATCACAGGGAGCAAAATGTAAGGGGAAGAAGGAAGAAAGGACAATTACTCTGCCCTTTTGACGGCAAGGCGGGGGCGCCGTATCGATTTCCATTGCTAAAGTAAAAAAGACTTGGGATTCCTATTGATCTTTTTCATCACGGGGGATGACCAAAAGAGAACCGGGCGCCCCGGAAAGCTCCGTCGACAGGGAGCCGACGGAAGAAGAAAGAAATGTTACAAGGAAACTAGTGGGGGGAGGGATGCCGGCTGAAATTGCCTGCTTGTTCTGGCAGGTTAGATGATCAACATTCGATGAAAAAGGGGGGAGGAAAGAAAAAGCAGCTTCTGTGGATCAGTCCCCTCAGGAAGTGAATTTCGTTCCAGCTTTGTTTGAGAGAGAATGTTATACATCCCCTGAGTCGCAGAAACCCAGAAACGAAAGGGCGAGACAAGAAAGAAGTGTGGCACCGTTTGGGATGGGAAGTGCCAGTAGGGACCTATAATAGTGAATGGTTTTCCTACCAAACTTATCAATGAGACACGCATGGAGGGGGGAGTTCAAGCCACGAGGCTGTAAAAGGTGTGGTGAAGGCTGGCAAGCCTTTTGCGCTCTCACGTTCTGGCTGTCGTGTTCTCAACGTACGAGAGACTTCACAGAAAAACAAGGAAGAGGTGCATAAATGATTTAGAAAAAACACAATCTAGTGCTGTTAAAAAAAAGGGCTAGTTTTCCCCATTTCAAATTACAAGGGCCAGATGCACTTGTGGGCGAAGAACCGTTGGGGGGGGAGGTCGGTCGAAGCTGGGAGGAGGAAGAGGAGGATAGCTTGACGGAAATCCAAATCCAGCAGAGTTCTTCCAGAACCGTTCGAACTTTAAGACTCATAATTAAAACTATTGAAAGGAAGGCTTTCTATAGTAGCGTGTGGAAAGGGGGAAGGATGAGCCGGAAGTCAAAGAAGGAGGAAAGAAGGGAAAACTCCCGTTTCGAACGCCTCCGTAATTCTGTATTAACTCTCTTTTGGGGGAACAAGAACACTCTATCCCTTCCGGGTGATTGGTTCAAGGTGCGGGGCATCACGGGGAATTTTCCGTAACAAAGAAGGAAACGTAAAGGGAAAAAGGTGGACTTTCAAGGGGAAAGGGGGGGACCAGGTCCTCCATCACTGATCCGGTTTCACCGTTCGGGGAAAGGGAGTCGGGCCAGAAAAAGGTCAACACGTGGTCTTCACTAAGGACTCAAACAAGGGTCAAAAGAGAGCTTGTGCGAGTTTCTCAAAAAATCTCTAAATTCTTTCACTTCATATTAAGAAAACAGGTGGGAGTGTTGGAGAGAAACCAGGAAAGGGGGAAAGGACGGCAGATCGTGAGATCGCGAACGGGTAAAGCAATAGTTGCTGGTCATTAGAGCCATCGCTGCACTGCACAACCCAATAGGGGGAGCTCAGCAAACAAGTGAAGCGGAGGGGAAGAAAGGAGCGGAAGAAAGAACATAAAAGGGAGGGAGGGGACATTGGGGCGAACGAGTGGCCTAGGGATAACTGTGGCGCGGATGGTTTTTTGGAGATAATTTACTATAGTGGAAATGACGGAAAGAGGGGAAGAACCGAAAGTGAAGAAATAGGGGGGGGGGGAATATTGGGGTGTACCAATAGGAAAGGTTCAGAGCTACTCGTGATGGAAAAAATCTCTGAGCACGGAGCTTTGCCGGAAAAGCGGGTGTGGCAGAGGTGATAATTCAATCGATCGAGATTCTCGGGGGGGAAAAAATATTGAAGACGGCTGTTGAAAGGAAAAGGGGTGGTAACATCGAGTTCTTGAACACGCCACGCGACGAGAAAAAGAAGGGCAAAAGTGCAGGGGACCAGTCAGAACCTGGGGGGGGCTCGCTTATGCGCGAGGAGTCATTGCGAAGTGGTAGGGAAAGCCATAATGGAGAAAAACAAGAAAGGCCAAGGCCTCAGGAAACGGGCTCAATTGCGTATATCTATGAAGAAATGGGCTGAGAACGAATGTGGCATGTCTTCTAGAGAGGAAATCTTTCCGAATTTGGAAGCTTCTCCTGGGGATGTAATAGGGTAACGCGGGCAGGGAGAAGAAGGGAAGGGCCGTATAGTAACTTCTAGTTGGTCAGATTACAAAACACGCGCGGATCTAATAGAACCCGATTTGCGGAGAAAGGTTAGAGGAGGATGACTGCGGATAAGGGAGGAGTCGAGCTTCCGACTGGATCGACCCACCGAAAGAGGGATAAGTATTAAAAAACCATGGAAGGCTAATCTCTCTTCTCATTTGGACCAAGTTAAGGAGCGGGGACAGAGGAAAGGGAAAGAGAAAGAAATTGGAGGGGGTCTTCAAACTTCAATTTTTTCTTTACCTAAAGATGTTCGGTTCTATTAAAAGGAAGAGGGAAGAGAGCCGGAAAACAAACAAAGCTTTCTTCCTATCGTATCGACTCCGCGCTTTATCTGGGAAAAGGGGAAGAGCCCAGGGTGCTGTGGCAAAAACAAGCTGATGGCTTCCACTCAAAGCT
>Ga0179591_1267672_pt1 | contig 14933 bp, 19 predicted proteins | sample CZOMad2_1_08_16f_FD_182891 | JGI IMG/M metagenome (GOLD analysis project Ga0179591, IMG submission 182891) | Vadose zone soil fungal communities from Angelo Coast Range Reserve, California, USA - CZOMad2_1_08_16fungal (PacBio error correction) | ecosystem: Environmental > Terrestrial > Soil >...
CGCGCAAAAGAGGACGGTGGAATAAAAATAACATTATATTACAGAGGAGAAGGAACATGGATCACGATGGCCTGTCCATTAAGGGAACTTATGAGTTCCGCATGTTTTTAAATCCTCCCACGGGGCGATTGGAATGTAAACGACTGAAAATTCTTGAACAGGGAAGGAGGTCCCCGCGTGATGGGGGGAGAGCTGCACACATGGGGGACCAACGGATCTAGTGGTTTGAGGCTCGGTTCAGTGGGGGGGCCCGAAAGCAAGCGTTTCTCGGCAAGAATGTACCGTGCAAAAAAGGTCCAATTCACTTCTCACCTTCCTGAAAGGAAAAAACTTTTTGGAAATCCGAAAGAGGCCAAACCTCAAAAGTTTCATCTCCACAGGGGGGGCTTGTGGGTGGTGATAGATGGAGACCTGTCCCTGGGTCCTACTTCTTCATTTTTACTTCCTGCGGTTCCCCCCGCAAAGATGAGAGATTGCCACTTGGGGGGTGGGGGGGCGGAGATTTCTTTTGAAGAACTATTTACGGGATTCAAAACATGGGAGCAAGGCTCGTTGTAACATGGGAATGAAGCATTCGCTTTCGGGGGCTTCCACAGATTGGTTGATATCGATATTAAAAATCCCTGGGTTGTTCAAGGAGGGGACTGGGGCGGAATGGGTATTCGGCACAAGAGAAATTAACCGGAGAATGAAATGGGAGGATCTTCAGAGCCAAATTGTGAAAAGGTATAGGAAAAAGAAAGGTGAAAGTCTTTCAAGAGAAGAATTCAGAAAAGGGAAAGGAGGAGGAGGGGTATGTAATGGGTAAGACTTGAGAGCGAGGGGAACAGAGCGGATCTCTAAACTAAAGACCAAAGGAGGGGCAAGGTGGGGAAAGAAGAAGTACTAGGGGGCTTGCCCAATCCTTCCGCCCGAGCGGGAAAAAGTCATTATAACGTTTAAGACCTTGCTCTTTGGTTCGCGGGGGGGGATCGGGAAGCATCGATGGCTGGGTCCGCTCCCCTGGAAGCATTGGGGTGAAAAAAAACGCAAGGGCCTTGACATATTGTGAAGGGGGAACGCCGGTCCCCTTCAGGAGGGGGGGGTAACGAGAGCAAAAGAAACAAGCATCATATATGAATAAAAAGTGCAGCAACACAGCAGAAAAAAGGTTTGGCGGATGAACATGGATGGAAGTGTTCAGTGTACTATGGATTTTGACAAACATGAGCATGAATGGTGGAAAGGGGATTCATTGAGTGAAAGGGAAAGGGAATCAGGCCGAAAACATTTTTGGGGGGATGGGGGGGGGGAGCGTACAGATCAACAAAAAAGAGGAGAAAGAGCAGATCATCCCACAAAAAGACTGGGGGGGGAAAAAAAAAAATTTGCTTGGGCAGTACCGCGGGAAGAAACATCCGGAAACGAATTGTCAAAAAGGACTCAATCATAGGCCGGAGAAAAACACGGACGAGCATCCGGGACATGAAGGGAGAAAGAAGATCGTGGGGGGATTCTTCACAATGCATTGCGGGGGAAGGCATAAACGCGCCTATTTTGGATCGTTCTCAAGGAATAAGGGACCGGGGGGTGCTGGTGGTCTGAGAAGGGTCATAATGCATAGCGGTGTTCTCCAAAAAAAAAAGTACAGGGGGGGATAACAACATCGAGTGCCTGAAAGAGGAAGGATAACCTATCATTCGATAGAGAAAGGGGGGGGGTTGGACGTTGGGGGGGACGCCTTTCACTGAGGGTGGTCAACAAAGACCTTCTTTGCCGAAACACCTGTGTCAAAGGCTCTAGTGTTATAAAAAAAGATCCTGGAAAGGGGACCTAAGACTTCCATTCGTATAAGGAAAAAAAGATCAAGGTCAATTGTTTAAGCCAGCATGTAAGGAGGAATGGGAATGCACCGGCAAGAAAAAACGGTATCGCCGAAGAAAATTTGAAAAGAATCAGGACGTAAGAAGAGTAAAGGTGAAGTCAAAAGAGAAGGTCAGCGACAGTGCAGGGGTATGTGGGACCGAGAAAAAGCTCATTAAAACTCCCATGAGGGGGAAGAGAGGGGAAAGCAAAAGAATCATTCTGTGAAGCCCGCACAGGGAGAGGTATAGAGGGCCAAACACTGCAAGGAACCCAGAGGCTTGCAGGCTGTTTTGAATCCCTCAAGATTTCGAAAAAGAAGCTAGGACGAAACCCATGGGAAAAGTTTTCCGGTTTGTTACCAAATAATGGTGGGGGGGAAAAGATGTACAAGTGAAAACCAAACACGAAAAAAGTGTGATAGCATGAAGGATCTTCGTTCAGAAAGGACTGATTAAAGGACATTGCTAATGAAGGGATAGAAGGGGAAATTATACTAAGGAAACTGCAAGGGGAGGGTTCTTCCGAGAAAAAAAGGGTTAAACATCCCCAAGACGTGGTTCCATGTCCGCGAGAACAAAAAAACAGGCCTCTGGCAAATAGAAAAAAAAGATTTGGGGGGACCAAAGAGCCGGGGCGGGTCGCACACCACGGAACTCAAAAATGGAAACCTCATGGGAAATGACATCGAGAAGCCTCCAAGTGGAAAGAAGATGCATGGGGAATGGGAGGGGGGGGGGTCTTCCAATCGGGTAGGGGGGGGGGGAAGTTTCCAAAAATCTTTGACGTCCCTTGACTGTACAAATAGACCATTCCAATAAACAAAGAACAGGAGAACCAAACTTTCATGGGTTATAGGAAGTATTTATATAAAGGAGACGTTGATGGAGGGGGACCTTAAAGGGGATATAAACCGGAAACAATAGAAGGAAGGGAGAGGATTACAGAATGTGCCATAAAGATGGCTAATTGTGGAAGGGGAGCCATTCCAGGGGATTCCTAACTGAAGTAAGGGGAAGGTGCAGCAGAAACCATTTATGGATCCAAGAAATTTGGAAGGAAGAGGGAAGGTAATGAGGACAAATCGAATAACTCATTGAGAAGGGGGGGAATAGACACGGTTGCATAGACCGGGGCGTCACCTACGTAATCATTAGAGAGTCGTGGCTTGGAGAAGAATCATTGAGCCATCCGAAAGGTGAACCCTAGGCTTTTGGGGAGGTACCAAGTCGGCTGAAGACTTATCGGGGGAAGAGATGGGACACTTGGGGCCCAAGGAAGAAGCAAACGGAGGGGACTTGTCACGTGTCGTATCACTAATGGCCTGCTTTCATATGAAGAAAACGGGGGGGAACGACTCGGAAAGAGAATAAAAGGGAAATTTGGAAAAATGTGGGAAGAGTTGCTTGCGTGCAAAAGGGGTATGAACAAAGGTCGGGATTACTTTCCCTCTCCAGATGAGTAGAGGGAGGGGGAGGTGAGAACGCCTCATTAGGGTGAAACTTCGGGGAAGTTCCAGCGTAAACCCAATATTTGTGAACGCGATTAAAACATCATGGAAAAAAGGAGGGGAAATTTTCCACGGGGGAGAAAAACCAAAGGTTAACGTGGATTTGTCGGGGAGTAAAAGTTTTTTGGGAAACAGAGTTGGTGATAGTTAACCGTATGGGGGTACCGCATAACCGATAGGAGGCAAAAATAGCGGCTTCCATCCGCCGAATCTCTCCTACCCCAACAACCAGGGAGGGGGAGGAGTCAAAAAATACTATCATATCTTTGATGGCAGCTTCAAGCTCTGGGTAAGATCTCTGGGAATGAAAGACTAAGACCATTTCTCGATTGCACACCCTCTGTACTGAAACAAGCGACCAAACACAGTTCAGTTGTTGGAAACGGGGGCAAAATTCCAAAAGGGTCTTGGGGGCACGGCTGGAAGCCGCAGCGCAAACAAAGTATAAGGGTTGAAGAGGTGGCCATTGGAAAAGGGTGAAAACAATACTGAAGAGTCAACTCAATTAAAAAGTGACTGAGCTCTAGTGCTTGAGATTTAAAGGAAAAAATTAAGAAAAATCTTTGGGGGGGCATTAATGAAGGGCAAGTGACTCACAGCAAAAGAAAAAGATCACTCTGGAAAGCGAACCGATAAACCCGGTGAAGAAAGAAAAAAAAAAGCCAAAACATTCGTACCAGAAATAAACAAATTCTCACAGAGAAGGTCGATAATGCTTTGGTCAAGGGGAGCGGGGGAGGAAAAAGGAAAGAAGATGGGGGCCGAATACTTGGGGACGAAAAACAGCGCAGGGGATGGCGGTCGTTCGAGCAAAAATGCAAACGACGACTTTGAAGAAAGGGGGTCAAGGAAGCTGGAGACAACGTAGAATGGTGCATACAAGGGACTAGTGACGAGAAAATGCGGCAGATTGTAGGCAAAGGAACATCTTCAACAAGGACGTCCTCGGCACCATCAAGGTAAGAGGGGGAACTAAACACCTTGATCTGAAGTTAGAAGGGAAAATGAAAGGGATCACAGGCCCTTAGACAGAATTAGAGTATCAAGGATGAATAGAAGTAAGAGCTGTCCAGTGTGGGGCGAATCTCATGAGTTTCCAGCACAAGCGAACTCATGAGAATATATAAATACTAATAGGAAAAAGGGGGGGGGGATGGGGATTGGGCATCTCCAGGTGTGTTTCAGGATGGGGGGGGGGGGGGAACTTGGCCAGTCAAAAAGGGGGAGCGGCCGCAAAGAATGAACCTCGCTTAAAAGATGACTTAAGAAGGAAAACATTCAGAGTCTCAAGGGAGGAGGTATTAGGTGAAAGGGTAAGGAAATTTAACTGGTTTCAAAAAGGGGGAGAAAACAACCTCTATGGGAACCTAATCAATGAAAGGAAGGTGAAGCTGGATGGGTCAAGAGACATGGAACCGATCGGGGGGTACTTCATTGGAACAAGGGGTTGGACAAGGTTCCGCAAAGAATGTATCCTTTTACCATTTATAAAAGGAAAAGGAGTCAAAGGCGAGAAGAAGAAGTGGATACGGAGCATCCCTGAAGAGAAAAAAGGGGAGGGTTATGTACGTGGGGGTGCAGACCAAGGGGGAGAGAGAAGGGAACAGGCGGTAACAACCGAAAAAAAATGGGCGCCGTTGATTGGTCGGCAGAGGGGGCTTTGCCCCGAACAGGGACCGGGATTAAAAAAGGGCAAGGGAAGAAAGAAAGGTGTAAATCAATGGCATCCTATAATCGCGGGGGCGAAATGCTTCACAAATGTATTTGGACCGAATAGGAAAAAAAAATGGCAAAGTGGTAGTTAGAGCAGGGGGGGGTAGAGGACACAATACCAGGCAGGACATGGGGAAAGTGGTCTATCGGGAAAAAGTGTAAGAGCGTCAGGACTCCTCTCACTATGGGTAAAGGGGGAACGATGAAGTTGATGCTGCAAAGGGGATAAGAATTCCTAATATGCACTTATGAAAAGGAATATTACTACTGGAATGATCTATGCCCTCTCTAAGTATAGTAAAAAGGAAAAGAACAGGACTTTAAAGTGGGAAGAATGAATCGTGTTATTAAAAAGAATGGAAGTGGAAAAGGAGGCAAAACTGAAAGCGATACAAATAAGTAAGTCGGAGCTGTGATCGGGTATAAAATATGCACGATCTCACAATCGTATGGGAGGGGGAATCAAATGATGTTAAGACCCAGCTTAGGCTGCAAACAATAAGTAGAAAACGAAGGATTATTTCGAGATACGAGATCAAAGAGGCGCCTGCCGCTATGAGAAAAGGGATTATGATCATAAAAAAAATTAGAGAAAGTTGGGGCGTATGGACACATGGGGGAAATTATGTCATGTGGGGGACCTCGAAAATCCTATGAGGACGTTCAGATGGGGAAAACCTGGGAGAGAAGGAGGAAAAGGGATTGATCCAGCTGGTACTGAAACAAAGACTAAAAAAAAAAGGGGGGGGAGGTGGTGGAGCCGATATCTCAACAACAACACGGAGGACTAGATGAAGCTCCCACAACCCTCAAACCGTTTTCACGGAATTCAGTACAGCTTGTTGGGGGGCGGCATCATGAAAAAGGAAAAATCAGGTTTTGGTCAAAATCTCCGCAGCAGGCTATCGACATAATTGACGAATTCCCGGAGATGAAGGGCGAGCGTGTGATTCTAAATAACTGTCATGGGAGGGGAGAAAATATAGGGGCAGGAAAAATCTTTGATCTCGTATCCGAAAGTTACCTGCGTTTGGCGAATACAAGGGTTGAAAGCGGTGGAGGGTAAATAAAATAAGGAATGACACGCAAAAGCTATTCCGGAGGGGGAGGGGGGGGGAAAGGGAGAGACGAAAGATCGACTTTAACTTTATGGGTATTTAAGTTAATCATGGGGGGACGCCGTCGTCCAACCATGAAAATACCTGCTTCTGCCACTTTAGCAGCCTGTTAGGGGGGAGATGGGGGAAAGGCGATTCCCCTCGCACAGTCTTATACACGCAATATCCTGCTCACTTTGGCAAGCCCAAGTAGGAGGAAGTCTGACTGCGGGGGACAAGCAGAAAAAGACGCCGAAATAAAAATTTGCCATAAGACGATGCACATATGAAGAAGCAGGTCAAGGCGAGTCCTCAAAAAGGGACGAAGGGATGTGGGTTGACCGACAGACCACTCGCGCAGCTACACCTGGGCAAAGGAGGGGTTAAACTGCTTAGCAAATACTAAGAAAAGGGGCAGCCAAGTGCAAGATTAGAGAAGGAAGATTACACCGCCTGGACGGGCAAAGGCTGCTGTGGATCCGGCAAATAAAGGTTCGCGCAAGCAAAAGAATCAGAAAGAAAACCTGGCCGCCATTGTTCCTTTTTGTAAAAAAAAAGGTAGTTACACATGCAGAGCCCTGGTCCTGAACCACTAACGCATTGTGGGGGGTTATCATGGGAGAGGGGAAAAGTATTCAAATGGATTCCAGGGGAAAAGAATGAAGAGGGGGACCTGGTCAAAGGATCACATCGTGGACTAGAAATGCCTTCCCAACACGTTTCAAAATAAGAAGTAGAGGGTTCAACATGTTGCAGTCTAGAACCGAAGGAGGGAAAAGTAAGTGAAAAGGAAAATGTGGTTTGTCAAGGGGTACTCGAATTGTGATTCTCACCCATGGCCAGAGGAAAAAGTAAAGGTACATGCGAAGATACTCCTAAAGAGGGAAATGAAAAGATATGGCTTTGGGCTCAAAGAGGCATCGTTGTTATGGGGGGGCAGCTTTGTCACGGAGAACCCTTGAAGGAAAAAATGGCACAAATAGAAGGCCAAGGAAACGTCATCCCCGCGACAAGGGGGAAAAGGTTATTGAGGGAGAATGCTCCTTTGGATGGGGGAAATGTGGGGGACACTGAATATTCCGAAATCGAAACCCGCCGGGACCATGGAAAGAAAGACCGTCTCGGGATGACCGAAGGCTATATGACGAGTATGGTTGAAGGGTGCTCCATCTGGTAAAGTGGGAGGTCCGTCAATAGTCATGTTGAAATTTTCAGGAAACCTGGGGTATACCCCCTACCCGCCATTTACACAAGAATGTAATATGCCTTACCCTGAAGGTGCCCATCTCCTGGACCATCCTGTCTCCTTTTACAGCTACCCTGGTGTATTGCCATGTGGGGGCGGAAAATTCGACTTTTTTCGAAGACAGGACCCTCCACAGGTTAAACCGTCCGGTTTCCCAGTCTTCGAGCTTTTTTCAGGGACTTTTTATAGCTCCGACCTTTGAAAAAGAGCTGACATTCGAGAGGGGGCTGGAGGGGGGGCACCCGGAGGCTTGGTTTTGTCTTCTCGGGACACAGATCTGTTACGTGATCCGGTTGATCTTGGGGGTTGGGCCTCTGTGTCCAGCCGGGTGCGACCAATCATACATACGCAGTAAGATTCCTAAAACTGGGGATCTGGAAATGCTGAACGTGTAGAGGGGGGAATCGGAAACCTGCCGGTCTCTATAAAGCATAGTGAAATATGTTCTTGTTGAAAGGGAGGTGAAAAAATGCAATTCGGGCCGCAATATTGGTTTATGGGAAGGGGGGGTCTCCTCCAGAAAGAGAGAGCTCAGTCAGAGGAATGAGGGTTACAGCAGTATTGTGACCACCTTTGTGAAAAAAGAAGGAAAAAATCTGAGGGGGGTTTCCGGAGCACATCAGTGAACTCATGCATGGGGATTTTCCCCGGTTTCGGACCCAAAAAAGGGATGGTAGTGGTCATGCAAATGGGAGAGGACCTGGTTAATTGGGATTTACAGGAGGGGGGGCAAGCTCAGAAAAATGAATCCCATATCGGTACGATGGACATAATATCAACTCAACACAAAAAGAGGAGGAAAATCTCGGTATGGGCTGGAAATAAAGACGTCTCGGGAATAAAAGAATATCGTTCTTTGCTTGCCCAAGCCCAGAATAACCATTATCATCAACCATACCTGGAACTCAAAGGGGATTTGTGTGGTGGTATCCCCCGGTCCAATTCAAATGAATTTTTCAGGCCTGCCTCTGAAAAAAATCATATCGTGTGGACGAATGTTCCAAAAATCGGGACCATGAAAGAGATAAACTAAAAGGGGACATCATTACTTATCGATTATTTCTTGAAGGGAAAGTAAAACAAAAAGGGGAAGGCAGAAAACATCTTTGGCTTCATTAATGGAAATTGCATCGAACAGAAGTAAAATAAGAAATTAGATGTGATCTACTCAGAGGAAACTGGGGGGAGATATGAAAGCAGGAAAGGCTTTCAGCATATCAAAACACTGGATAAATCTTCTAAAAGCTGAGTAGGTTGATTTTGGGCCCAGTGGAATCGGGGTAATAGATTCAGATAATACTGGGTATCTACTGCGCACCGTTTGGACTCATTCGGCAGTAAGGATTTCTGGGATCGGAAAAAAGGCGCCACTCCATGTTACTAAAAGTGGGGAATGTAAGGGAAGAGACAACAGGAAAAATGTTCAGACACGGTCGAGAACAGAAATAGTCAGGACGATTGGCGTCAGGACGGAATCTGTCAGTAAAAAAGGAAAAATAGTCTGCCATCAATGAAGGCTGCAAAGAAAAAAGGGATAATTCCTTTTAAAGGAATCACATGAAAGATCACAGAAAAACGTAATCTTAGCAGGAAGTGAATACGAAACCTTTCCATGGGAAAGAGTGTTGCGAGTTCCACCTTATTTGGCAGTCAAAAAAAAGACCAAGAGATTAATATAATACGAGGAAAAAAACGTTTTGGGGTAGAAGGGGATTGATCTCCGTCATGTGGCTATTTGTGTAAGGGGGAACAGAAAAAAAATGACGCCGCCCAGAAGAGCCAGCGCTGGATCAAAAGAGAAAGAGAAGAGGGAAGACCTTTAAAGGGATCCTATTTCCTGTACCTGAATGGGAGGGGGCCGCAAGGGTTTTAATAAAACTAAAACAGAAGGTGAGGGACAAAAATCATTGGAGCGGTACTGAATTGGGGGCCCGGCGTTTGGTCAGAGAGAAAAACAAAACAGATCGTGGTTGGGAATTTGGAAAAGGGGGGGGGGCAGGAAAACGCGGAATGTGATCATGGGGAACCAGGTATCGTCATCGCAGCAGAACTGAAATAAATTGTGTAAAATAGACGAAGATCAAAAGGGGATGATATCAAAAAGGTTCTTGGGGAGGGCGGGGGGAACCAAGGGGGGATCGCTGCATGTGTGAACTTAGCGGGTACAAAGGAGCGCCAAGGGTGGAGTGCAAATGTAAGGGAGGGTAAGAAATTTAGGGACCTTGATTCAAAAAAAGAAGCAGGGTCAGGAGAGAGCATTGAGGGGGAAAACGATATCTCGTCAAGGGGTTCAAGGAGGAGGGGAAAGAGATTAAAAAAAAGGATTGGGTGTGGGAAAAGGGGGCGATTGTTCTGGAAACAAGACACAGGGCGGGGGAAAAAGGAACCCCTCTATCTTTAAATGGGTCGGATAGGCTCGCAATCCCTAACTAGGTGGATTTGGGGAGAAGATTTGTGCTGCTTGCGAAGGAACCTAATCGTGATTAAAAAGTGGAAGTATTGTGTCCTGAGGATCTAGGGGAACTCTCTACCTGGAGAGAGACAATCAAGCACCAGTCTGCGTGGGGGAAGTGCAGAAGAAGGAATGGAGGTTGGGAGCAAAAAGAAGAAATTTCCCGTCTGATTGTCTTAGGGAAAAGGAAGAAAAAGTCCTGTTAGCCGGTGATAAGAATATGACTTGAACGGGAAATAGAGGGGGGGCATCGAAAAGTGCATTTTATGAAACCACCGATGGTGAAAGTTCACACAGGATCCCCACAATCAGGGAAAAGGGGGAAAGATAGGAAAAAGAGGCGGCAGGGCGCAGGATATATGATATCATGGAAGGGCAGCGCACACGCCGTTCGCAATCGAGTTGCTTATGAACATGTATTTTCATTATTCATGTGGCCAATGAGGGGGGAAAAACCTTATATGAGAATGCTTGGGAAAGGAGTAAGGAAGATGAAAGCAATCAAAGACAGTGTGGTGGGGTTTGATGGGGTGTGGGCGAGTAGAAAAAAAAAAAAACGAGAGGAAAATGAGATATCTAGTCCACCACCGAAAAAAAAACAAGGGGGGGGAGGGGGAAGGGGCAGAGTACCGCGTGAGAGGTCATCCTGGGAAAAAAGGGAGCGATCTAGGTTTGTTCCGCATCATAGGAAGTTAGTCCACAAGGAAAAGGAAAGCCGGGGGTCAACCTCCAACTAGGAGGAGTCCATCAAAAGGGACAGCACGGATCATCATCGCGGGGCCCTGCCGCCTCGTGGGAAGAACGTGAAGCTAATAGTGAAAAAAGGTTGGAAAAAGAGGGGTCAAAAAGAAAGAAGGTGGATTTCAGAAAAAAAAGGTGCAAGAACGGGAGATGCCACCGAACCATCGGATTGCCGCGATCGAACGAGTCACAGCGATCGACTGGACGTTATTTGTATTGGTGAAGCTTTGCCCGCCTTCACTGAAGGGGTTGTTAGGAAAAGGAAGAGTCAAAGTAAAGGCAGTCCTTGTTCTGGATAGAGTGTTATAAAGACAGGTAGCGAGAAGGAAGGAACTTATACATGCCAACAAGAGGTAAAACTTGAGTAATTATCATTAGGAGACCGTGTGACAAAGAAGAAAGGGAGGGGACAGAATCGGGAAAAGGGCTGCAGCAAAATCGTGGTGTCGATCCAGCGACAACTGCTCCTTGTATTTGAAGGGGGGGGGGAACCAATCAAAGATTAACTAACCGGCTTGGGGGAAAGAATGAGTTAGCAATAAATTCTGTGAAGGCCACAAAGGGCCATCACTTCAGGGAAAAAAAAGGAAGGTGAAACGTCTTGGGTTGTCGGGGGAAGACAAGCGCAAGCCCGCGCGCACAGCTGCAACATCCAACCAACTGTCGCCAGTTTCCTGGGGTTGTTTTACCGATAGGGAACATAAAGGGTTACCGGGAGTCCTGTCCACAAACAGGGAAGCAACAGAGGTAAGGATTTAGCTGTCGTAAGGAAAAAAAAAGGAAAGGTAAAAAGGTCAGTGCAGGATGATACTGGGCCAAGGAGTCAAGGGCAGCGAAATCTTGCTTCCTGACCAACCCGGTGAAAGAAGACAAATCTGGGAATGAAGAGGAACGGACGGGCAATAAGTACCAGTATAATGTTTGTTGTCGTTCCAATCGAGAGGGTTTAGAGAAACCGACAACACATCATAAGGACACTTCAGAAGAATCGAGATAAAACAAATGGAAGAAGAGAATCATGTGGAGGTCAATTGGGAGGAAAAATGCATCTGGGGGGAGAACGTCGATCTTTTGGCGGCCGGTCCCTTGGAAAAAGGGGGGGAAAAAGAAAAAAATCAACCAGGGGGGGGAAAAGAATTATAAAATGAACAGTTCCCTGAAAAAACGGTTTTTCATTTGTATAGTATTTATATAATTCTCCGGGGTGATTTGCTGTGTTGACTTCAGAAAAGAGGGGACAAAAAAGGGTACATCTCTCAACCGACTCGTAAAAAAAAGGATGGCTTAATGGTCTAAGGGGGGGGTCAGTTGCATAGCATTGCTTCAACCTAAAAGGAAGATAGGTGGGGAGGGGGAAAGACTAAGATGGGTTCTCAACCGATAAAAGGACCGGGTACACCTGACTGACAAAACGAAAAAGTCCGCATTTGGGATAGAATAACCGGATTGGAAAAGGAGAAGTTTCGAAAAAACTCCATTGAGCCATGAGACGCCAGGCCAGGGGGTCCAGCGTTGAGATCGACCATCATTGCGACAGGGCCGGGACTCGTTCAAAAGTCGTGGGGGGAGATCAAAAAATCTTCGGCGGAAGCCCTTATCAGGGGGATTCGAGGCATTTGAAAAAAGAAGAGAGGAAATCACTCAGGTGGAATCCAGTTTGGAAGAACTTCTGACACGATGGCCTGGGTTAAAGGACAGAGGTCTTAATAAAAATTCCCTGGAGAGAGATCACAGGAATTTGTCTGGGGGGGGATATTGGCTGAGGGCCCATTACTCCGGATTTTCTGCAGAAAAGTTGGTTTTACCGGTCCCTCTAAAAGAGAAATCATATAGCGCGCATGATAATTTGATGAGCCGCAGGGGGTCACATGGGGACCTGGAAAATCGTCCAAAACCAAGCGCGGCGATCACATTGACCACCTTGGGGGGTCCAACTTTCTCAAAACAAAAATAGGTACCTGGGGACGGGTGAAAACGTTCTGGGGTTTGAATCGAAGAAGGGGGGGGAGTGGAGGAGGTGGAAGCTCATAACGATAAGTATAAGCAGAGCGGGGAGTCCAATCAAGAACCTCCAACAACACTTATGGAGTCTTGGGAGAGAGATATTGATGTCATAGGGAAAGACCTGGGGATACGAATATCGGTTGGGAAGCTTGACTATGTTAACTCAAGACCATTTATCGCTTCATAAAATACTTAAAGGGGGAAACATGGGAGATGGGTGGGTATACCCCCGGAAGAAAACAAACACAATGGTTACTACCACGCTCGTCAACAAAGAAGAATCGGGGTGGGGACGTGTGCCAGGGAAAAAAGAATTTGGGAAAAGCCGGCTTAGAGAAAACTCAAGGCATGCACATGAGGTCTTGAGGTAAAATCAACAAAAAAGACTGCAAACAAAGAGGGGAGGAGGAAAGGGGGAAAGTGGGAAAGTCGAAAGCAGAGAAAAAAGGAAAAATAATGAAATGGAGGGATAGACTCTATTAACCTGGTTGGATAATTCCATTCAGTTAAAAGAGAGAGGAACAAGGGGGGGTGGGGTTATCACGCGGTTCCGATTATGATTTGTTAACAGGGTTCTATGACCAACATAATATCAGCCGTAGAAGGTCGTACAACAAGCTTCACCTTGGGGGAACTCATTTTGGTAAGTTTCTGTAAAATTTCTAAGCTGGCTTCGGATATCAACATCGCACTACTCTGTTACAAGGGTGACAGGGACAAATAGATGGATTAAACGGTCGCATTCACAACCGGCAAATTCAGAGGGGATTTCAAAGGGAGGGGGAAGCTGAAGAAAAGGAGGAACGGTCAACCGCAATTTTATACACAAAGTGGAGATAGTGGAAGGGAGAAATGAAAAGATAAATCAATCCTTGACATATCGCAAGGGGGAAAGTATCGTAATCGCTGAAACACGGTTTTCAATCTCCTCTTGAGGAAAAGCCAGCTGCACCCGGCGCCTTAAAGACCTCCGAATAAATGAAAAACGTGGTAGAAGGGTTGCTCTCTACGGTGATTGAGGGGGAAAAGTGCCAGGCAAGGGAGAAACGACCAAGAAAGAAGGGGACAAACAAGGAGACATTTCAAAGTTCACATGGAAAAGGAACAGACGTACTTAAAAGTGCCAGAGGAGCCGATTGCTTTCCCCGGGGGAACTGAGATGGTAAGCATGGTGTGAGACCTCCCCCGCCGCGATTTAACAGGGAAAAAAAACTCATGGGATAAAAGACTTCAGTGAAAGAGTTATTTTGTCTCTCAAAAAATGACAAAGAAACATTGGACCGTGTTGGGGGAAGTAAATATTTCGCGATAATTTTTATCTGGAAAGGTATCAGGGAAGGCGAAGGGCAGGGAAAACGATTGGGGGGGGAGACCTAGATCAAAAATGGTCGGGGGTATGGGAATTGCAGGACCCGGGACTATAGGGGGAGGGCACCCATGATGGGAAAAAAAGGAAAGAGGAAATTTTTGGGGATTTTTCAATTATCTAGCGCTGTGGAGTTGGAGGCCCGGGATTAAAAAAAAAAGCAGCCGTGGGACTGTATGCAGTGATTTGGGCCGCTCAGGGGAGAGGGGGAAAAGATTAACAGAATGAGTATTTCTACGCAGGAGAAAAGGGGTCCAAAAGGGTAGTATGGACAATGAAGGGTAAAAAAAGTAAATTCAGGCAGTTGGGGACTCTATGGGAAATGGGAACGGATCGTAAAATGGGTGCCGCATCCCTATGTGTGGTGAAAAATTGTAGGAAGAGAAATTTTGGGCGTGCCAGTCAGAAGAAAGAGTCCTAATTTACCTGCTGGAGAAAAAAGGGAAAAAACGAAGAAAGGGATGTAAACGGGAATGATCGCTGGGCAAAAGAGGCTAACTTCTCAACACGAACAGAGAAGGGAGGGGAAGGAAATCAAGTCACATTGAGGTTTATTGAAAAGGTGAGTCGCAACAGTCCTTAAATAACAATAAAAGGTGTCAATCGCTTGTATCGTTTTAATGCCGATCAACTTCCAGCGATAGGAAGGAAGGGTAAAGGGTATAAATCAAAAACCGCTTAAAAACGGGCAAGTGGACGCCACACAAGGTAACTTAGACAGGAATAAAAAGGCCGCAGGCCTAGGCCGATATGAGCCTCATGGGGAAGGGAAGAGAACACAGATTGAGTTTAGAAAAGAACTCGTTGGCGGAGGGAACATGGAGGAAGGAAGGGGGGGGGGGGAAACGCCTATGATGCGGAGAGGTTGACAAACCTGATATTACGCCGCAAGAAAAGGGATGAATTGAAAAGAACGTTACTGAAGCAAAAAACGAAAAATGGGGGGTGAGGGGTGGTGAACT
>Ga0179591_1270925_pt1 | contig 14933 bp, 19 predicted proteins | sample CZOMad2_1_08_16f_FD_182891 | JGI IMG/M metagenome (GOLD analysis project Ga0179591, IMG submission 182891) | Vadose zone soil fungal communities from Angelo Coast Range Reserve, California, USA - CZOMad2_1_08_16fungal (PacBio error correction) | ecosystem: Environmental > Terrestrial > Soil >...
GGGCTGTTGCCGGGCATCTGGGGCAATGGGGGGGGAACAGGTGCAAAGTTTCGCCGACCGGTGACCTGAAAACAGAGGGACTTGAACTAAATGGTCGGGGAAAAACGCGGGAAGGATGACGGGAAAAGGCATGGAGAAATGTTGTTTTTAAGGGGAAAGCACCCGCAAAACCCCAGAGATCAATTACCACCTGGGGGTACTGAGGGGGGCTATTGGAGGGAATAACAATGAAAAAGTATAACGATGCTGTGAGGGGGCGAAGAGGAAGAGGACAAAAGACTGGGTCCATTGGGGTCAGAAGTGGACAAGAACCATCAAAAAAAAACCACAGAGGAAGGAAAGTTCGGGGCAGGTTGAAGAAGAGGAGAAAAGTAAGAATACAAACTGGGGGTCCAAACTGTAATGGGGAAAGGTAAATAAGGGGGGCGAATTCAAAAAACCGGGAGACCAAGTGGACCTGGGTGGCAGCAAAAAACAAGGCGGGGTGATGAAAAATGGCAAAATAATACGAAAAGTTGTGCACCCCCATCCAGGGGGGGGGGAGGGAAAGTCCACAAATAACACGCAAGAACCTTCTAAAACGAAGCATTTTAACAACGCATCGTAATAATTAAGTGGGAAGCCGTGCTCAGACGGAAAAACACGCTGGGAAAATACAGACACCTCCGCGAAACTCTGTTTACAACAAGATAAAAAGAAAGGTTATAGACTGTCCAAGAAAAGGGTGAATCGGGAAAGGAGGGGATGGAGGAACACGGGGATTCAAATCTTTAAAGGAAGTAGGCATAGACCTGGGTCAAATTCCCAAACTCTGGGGACATTAAGCTCGGGAAGAAAGAACAAGAAAGAGGGTTAAAGCGGCCACGAGATCGGCAAGGCTTTTCCTTTGGTACTGGCTCGGGGGAAGGACAGGGCCGATGGTAAAAATTTAAACTAAATTGGGGGTGGACGCGACATGTCCGCTGGAATCTCATCGTCTACAACCCGAAAGTTAAGGGAGGACTAGATGAATATAATACTGAATGAAGTAGTGGGTGGCAGGCTGCAGCCTTGTTGTCCTTTCTCGGTAAGAAAGGCAGGTCAATCCAAATAACCCTTGATCCGAAAAATGAGGGAGTCCTTGATGAATGAAAAAAGCCGGTGTGGGGGATATGCCAGGGAAAAGCAAGGAACGAATTTGGTAAGAACATAAGGACGAAGCCAACAAGCATGCAGAGGAACAACAACAGAGGAAAGAGACATTTGTCAGCAGTTAGCCAAAATTGGGGGGGTATATGTGTCAAGGGGGGGTGGGAGACCAGGGAACAACAAAGGACCTCCCCTGGTTTTAGGATATGACAAACGTTTCAACGAGAAGGCGTGCAAACTACAAGGACGAAAGAAACAAATTGGGTTGCGCCCGTTAGGGGGCCAGTGAAATGTGTCGTAGTGCAAAAGTGTTAAAAAAAACACCAAAAGCATGTGAGGAGAAAACATGGAAAAATTGGTCTTTAATCAACGCGACACTGAAGGGGGCCCGTCAAAGGAAATGTGTGTTAAAAGCGGGAAAAGATGCACAAAAACCACACAATTCGGACAGCCCAAACTCGGGCCGGAGGGGCGGAGAAGAAAGTATGGGGGGGCAATCTTCTGACATCAAAGAGGAAAACAAGTAGAAAAAACAGGGGCCGATGAATTCGGGAAAGAAAAAATTTGGGGGACAGCCAGGTCCATGGGTGACCCTATATCCCGAAGAGGTGGACTGGAACTATGAACATGGATCCAGAAGACCGCCGCTCTCCCTCGGGACGGGGGAACCAGGAAAATGCAGGCCTATACTTAAGTTGGAATTAGAGAAAAGAATCGTCAAACAATGAACCCTGAGGAGCACATCCAAGGCGCGATAGTGAGGTCGCAATGTTCCAAGATTTAAAAGGTGAAATATGGTACAGTCCACCCAGAAGAACAGGCTCAAAAACAAAAGACCCGAGTAGTTTTGAAAACAAGGGGGAGTCAAAAACAACAGTTGGGGTTGGCACCTGGGGGGGGGGGCTGGACCAAAAATTGCACAAAAGAGTCACTCCAAAAAGGAAAAAAACGGTGGGGGTTTATATTAAGAAGCCGCAAAAAGACTGAACGGGAAGGTGCTAGAAATAAGGTTCGTAATCCAAGTGGCACCGTGGGGGGGGGCAGACTGTGACTTTTGAAGAAAAAAAACAAAACAAAGTCAGAAAAAGAAAAAAAGGAACCGCCTTAAGCCCTCCCAAAAAGGCAACTAACGAATTATAAGGACAGTGGTAGAAAAGGTGGAGGGAAGACCAAAAGTCTCCCAGCCGCTGAACTCAATACCTTGCATTTGGGACACGAAAGAAAAAAAAAGAAAGAGGGACCGGGGAGCGATCCTGAAAAGGGGCGGTAATGTAGTACCGAAATCAACTGTTCCATCTGGGGAAACAAAAAGGAAGGAAAAAGACAAGAAGTGGGCAAAGGACTAAAAAGGTTCACAAGGGCACCGTGCCTGAAAAAAAAAAAAGAGGGGTGAAAGGCATACTGGGGGGGGGCGGCCGCTCGTGGGCGACACACTGAAGTTCAAAAACAACAAAAATCGGATGAGTGGTATCTACGAAGGCTGAAAAGAAGCAGTTCAGGACGCTCCAGGAAGAAGAACAGACAGGACTTCACCTATTCGAGCAAAAAACATGTGGGAAAAGAGGGAAAGCGCTCAAAAAGGGGACGAAATAATATTAAAAGGGACGCTTGGAGGGGGAACGATGTTAGAATGGGCTAAAAGAAACTAACGGCTTGGAAAAGAAGGGAAATGGGACCTCGCTCATCAAAGAAGGCAGTAACTCACTTCGAGATAGGACAAAAATGCCGAATGCAAGGAAGAAACTCAAAACTCCTTCCTTAAGGAGAACGCAAGATGGAACACGCCGCCGGGCTAGAAAAGTTGGCGATATAGAGGGAGGTCTCGTCAAAAAAACCACACGGGGAGAGAGAGAGGATATCTAGATTTATTACGGGGGGGGGAAAAGAAGGGGATCTCTAACGCGATGGAGGACCGCCACGGTAAAACGGGCCCGGGTCAGAATCGAGGGCTGATGTGGGTCAGGATCTACGATCGATGTATCTCTGGGAAAGAGGAAAGATTCTCCAGTCGTCTCATGTCCCCATCAAAAGTACCTAAAAGCCAGCAAAAAAACACGTTAGTTCTCCCCAAGAGTAGAAAGAGTCAACTCAAGGAGAAGAAAAAAAAAAAGTCTTCTGATAACACTCTATGTTTCAAAAGGATAGGCTAAAAAGCACAATCGTAAAGCCAGGAAAGTGAAATGTGTCACGGCTTCAGCGCAGAAAAGATCACCCTCAAAGGTGAGAATAATAACACTAGAAAGGACAACCCAGAGTTGGGAACCATCATACATAAAAAGAGACAAATAACCCCGATCGAGCTTTGGGGGTATTTGAAACAAAAACTAGTTAGGTATATGCAACGGGTGCCGTGTGGGACGCCGCGTAATAAGGCACAAAGTTGTAGACTTGAACTTCGGTGTGCTTTGGGAAAACCCAAGCAAATGAGTGGCGGAGCTCCTTCCGCACAAGATTCTCGGGAGCCTTCCGCACCTTCAAGGAGAGAAGAAAAGAGGAGGATACGGGACGTTGGGTTTCGCTGAAAAAAGTGCCATGTTGAGAGAGGGGCGGAGATTTGGCGACGCCCCAATCGGAGAACGTTCAAGAAGAAGCGTTTATTGGGGTCGTAGGGAAAACTAAGGGGTTACTGGTGCGGAGACGCTGGGTTGAAAAAGGACACCAGCCTCAACAAGGGGGGAAACTCAAAAAGAAAGGAAAGAGTGTAGACGCAACAGGCAGGCAGGCGAAAAGCAAAGAAGAAACGGGGACAAAAACAAAATTAAGAAATGACGGGGGAACCAAACCATCTAAAGGGGGGGGGGGGCCGGGAAAAACAACTCGGTGTGACCAACAATGGCTAAAATTTGGACGGAGCTCAACCTGTCACGTTGGAATGAACGTGGAGAGGTTGAAAAAAGGGCTTCGGAAAAAAAGGGTCACGTTGAAAAACCGTCCTACGGGTGTAGACTAGAAAAAGAAGACGCATGCCGACCAGAAATCTCTGACGCGACTTGGGGAGAAGTCAACGGTTCTGGTTGTTGGCGGGGGGTGACGCCCTGAAACTGCTCATCGCAGATCCCGAATTAGAAGCCGGAAGGAGAGGAGTCCAAAGCAACGTGAAGAGAAGAGGAGAAAATTCCATTGTGCATAGGAAGGAAAAAACAAAGCGAGAACTTCACCAAGTAAAACTGGCTGGGCACAATGAAAAAGGGAAGACCGAAATAAATTGTCAATCAGGTTACAGGCGGGGAGAGATTTCTCGGAGAGGCAAGAAAGGGTGCCTGAGGGTCGTTTTTTGTTTTTGCCTTTTGATGATCCGACCAGAAAGAACGGGGGACCCCAATAGTCTAATGTGCCGAATGTGATAAATAACTAAAAATCGCTTTAACAAAAGTGGGCAATCATGAAGGAAGGAGGGGGGGATCTCTCTTAGAAGTAAAAGGAGAAAAATCGTCCTTTGGTTAAAGTGTCAAAAGAAAAATCAATTAAAAGTTGGTTGAACTTGCCACATAAACATAAAAAATGTTGGCAAGAACAAAGCACAACGGGGGTGGAGACCCATTACATGAAAAAAAGAACTGACCTCGCGGTTCCGCACTAGATACACTGAGAGCGTTCCTGGCCACAAACATGCAGATAAAAATTACGCAAAATCTTGTGTGAGAGCAAGAAAAGACAATTGGGACAAAAAAAACTAACCGGCGAAAGCTTGAACATCATCGTGTGAGGGATTCTGCCTTAACGGTTAAAAACGAAGAGTGAAAGGTCACTTATTAAATGTCAACTCTGATGAAGAATGTAAGGTCAATAATCAAGACGGGGGTCCGGAAACGATACTGACCATATAAACATTGACGCGGTTAACGAAATTCAAATGAGGATCACCGTAATGCGTGGTGACCGGGAAAAGTTCAACGTTCGCGCCGTCCTCCAGCGGAGGGGGGCAAGTACCCCGGGTAGGTCGGACGGGGATACAAGGGCCTAGCTACACCTCGAGACCACCCCCGAACACAACGTGGGATTGGAAAGGGGAAGAATAATATCTCTAATCGTTGAGGGAGAGAGTGGGGGGGGGGGGGGGGGGGGGGGGGGGGGGGTTTGCTACACTGCTCAGGGGGAGGAAGCACAGAAAAAGAAGGAAAAGCCCCGGGGAAGAAGCTGACACCTCTGAAGGGGGGGGAAACGCTGTTGATCATGACGCAAGCGGAAGGTATGAGAAAAAGAGGCCCCGCGTGGGGGGGGACAGGAAGGGAAGGGACCAAATCCCAGGACAGAATGTCAACTTCGAGGGATACTGATCTCAACAGATGGAAATGGTTTAACAGACACAACAAAACGTGCTCTATAACCGTCGGCCCCTAGAGGTTGGGATGGGGGGGTCGTTGTTTGGGGGGAGCAGGAGGGGGAAAGAAGAAATCAGGAAAAACCGTACATTTATAGCGGACAGGGGGGGGGGGCGGAGAAACGCCTGACCAGGGGAATGAAGGCCAAGGGGAACAAGGGAAGTGTTAATTGGACGCAGGGGGGTGTCCTCAAAAAGTGGGGACGTAGTTAGGGCAGTTCCAGCAAACATTGGAGAGCCCAAACCCAGGGGACCAAAAGGGCGACTTGGCTCAAAAGCCGAAAGTGGGCCAAAGAAATAGGGGGCGAGACGGTGAGTTCCATGAGAAATAGTTACCGGAATCCAACTGTCGTCCATACACGAACACTCGGTTAGAGGGGTTGGAGGCGAATACCGTCTGCCCTACAGAGGGAGGGGGTGGGAAACGCCCATCGGAATCAAGGGGATGGTGAAGTGGTACGGCAAAAGAGTGACGCGATGGAAAAAAAAAAAAACACATCATGAAACCATGTGGGGAAAAAAAGAGGAACGTCTTGAAACCGGGAAAAATGGGACAAGGGGGGAAAGCCAAGAAGAAAGACAAACGCTCCATAGCTGGGGATCAAACTGCTTGCAAAAGAGGAGAAAAGAGACTCTCTAAGAAAACCAGAACCAAAAAGAAAAAAAGAAAAAAAAAAAGAAAAAAAAGGAGGAATCTGCGAAAGAAGAAAGGGTCAAATCGCATTGGTCACGAAGGGAAGGAAACACGTAATTTACGGGGTGCAAAAAGACCACGGGCATGAAGCGAACCTCCAAACGGTCCAAAAGCGAGGGGGGGTTGAGCTCAAAGGAGGGATGGGTTTGGGGGGAAACAGGGGGTGGACTCCATTGGCACCTAATGACAAAATGGGTGGGGGAAGGTCAGGGCGAGCCAGCCTACTATGGCGCTTGGTACAAGACGGTCGAGGTTTTGCCAAAAAAAGGGGGCGTGGCTTTTTGGACAAAAACAACATCGTCGGACAGAAACCTACTTCGTAAGAAAGAGAATTCTACTCCGGAGGGAAAAAGGTACCGCCGGGGAGGAAGCCAGACCATAAACGCAGCTCCCGACCTTTATGTAAAGTCCGAAAACTACAGAGTCTTATTGGGGGTCGAGTAATCCGTTAAAAGGAGATAGAGAAGAAGAAAAAAAATATGCTGCATAGACGTCCCACCATTTACCTACACGGAGGACCACATCAGAAAAATAAATAGATGAAAGTTGGGTTCTTAGTAAGAGGTTGGGTAAAAAAAGAAAACAGGTGTGCCAATCAAGACCCGCGTGAAATCCAGGCTTGGGAAGTAATCCATCTGCTGGGAAGAGCTGGATGTTGAAAAAAGTCTGCTTTGTAAGGAAGGGAAAGTCATCGACCTAGAAAACCTTAAAGAAGTTGAAAAAAGCTACTGACAGAGAAGAATAGAGGAAAAAAACCCGTCCTATTGTTAATGTGTTTGGGGACGCGTGGAAAAACTCAATAGGACGGAGTTGAGGAGGAAAGAAAAGGGTCGTCTCCGAAGGTGGGGACATGGGCTGAAACTAAGTTACAAACGTCTGAAGGAAGAAGCAACGAAGAAAGATGTTCGGCAGGGGAAATCCTTCTTCCAGCCTATATCGACAGGCCAGGAGCACATGCCTCTTCCCTTCCGGGCAGACCTCTAGGGGAACAAAAACCTGAGGGACTAAGAAAGGCGGAAGAAACGTAAAAGAAAATCGTATAGACTCCCTCTAACTAACAAAAAAAAAGGGGAGGATTATTGGAAAAAAAGATAGAGATCTCAGAGGGATTAGGGGAAGGGAGGTAAAAGGGGGATCAACTCTCCCAACCCATCCCCACGGGTGGGAGTAATCGAGAAAAGAGCTCTTCATAAGCGCAGAGGAAATGTCCACGACGAGAAGCGTGAAAAAAAAGAGTCAAATCCATAAAGAGCGAAGTGGTCAATCAGAGGTCCAAGCAAGAGCAGGCCAACACGACTTCTTTGGAAGCCATGACCCAAACTCTCCGGTCCAGAAGAAGAAGGGGTCACGACCCATTTTCAAGCAAAACAGTCAACCATCAGCGAAAGACCGAGACGAAATTATTAGGATCAGGCAAACGACCCCGAAGGCAAAACTGTGAAGGAGAGTGGGTCCGAGATTCACAGCCCCGTACCAATCTGATTGTGGTGAACAAACATTATTTCGCAAACGAGACCAAAAAACACCACCGTTTGGAGGTTCAAAGTGGTGAAAGGAATGCATGGGAAAGGGGGGGGGGACAGAGGGGAGGCCGAACGGGAAGCGTAAGGCGGTATTACTTTGTGGCAGGGAAAAGCCCATTAGGGAAAACGAAAAAAAAAAGAGTCGGCGCAATACTTAGGAAACAGAGACCCAAAGAAAGGCGGGTTCGAGAAAAGACGAGCAGCACAAGGCGTGTTTTCGGACTTCTCCAATGGGACAGATGGAAGAAGAGGGGGGGAGGGGTTTTAGGCAAGACCGCAGTAAAAAAAGGAAAGAATAACCAACAAAAGAGTTTATTTATGTGCAGTGGCGATGGCCCACGAAGGTAAGGGTCATACGAACGTGGGGGTGTAAAAATGAAACCGTCATCACACTCCAGCCTAAAAAGCAGGGTAAGGAAGCCTTCCCTAGGGTGGGAGGGAGCACCAACAAATTAAAAAAGAACAAATTCGGGGGGCACTGGGATGGGCGAAAGACACTGCGGTCCAACCACACGGGGGGACCTCACAATTTCCCCAGGCCGAACAAAAGGACCGTTGACAGCAAAACAGAAGACCCAGTAAACACTTGGGGGGTCGTGGGGGGGGACCAGGTCCATACTGGCCTATAAGTCTAAAACAGCGAAGAAAACAGGTTGGAAACCCTCTTAATCAGGGGGGAGTGGGAGGCCCCTTGAATGGGGAGGGGGGGTGTAGAGGGAAATTCTATGTCAATCCAGAATATCAGGTCCCTGAATAGGGGGGAGGTCACCGGAAGGGGCCGGAGGATTCTGAGAAAGGCCATGCTTTTACTGCAAAACCACACAGAAAGAGACCGGAAAACAAAGGGGAAAAAACCGGCAGGAAAATGAAAAGAAAAAAAAATGGCAACAGATATTTCAAATTGAGTACACGTTATAAATTTTCTAAAAAAGGAAAAAAAAAGCACACGGGAATATTCAGCAAAAACGGTTAACTAAAAAGGGAAGGAAGGGGGCTTGGCAGAAGGTTTATCTAAATATCGCGAATTGGGGGGTAACCTCAGACAAACGGGCATGCCCCGAGGGATTGTAAATCCTCATTAAAATACGGGGGAACCACCTGGTGGACCTTTTTGGTCTCGAGGGGGGCAGTGGTGTAAAAAGGGCCTAACCTTTAGTGGGACAGCTACTCTCCGACATTGTCATAACAAATCCCACGGGATGTCAAATTTGACAACGTGGAAACGCACCCAGTTTTAACAGAAAAGACATAACGGGGCAGAGAGGTTCAAGGCCTAACCGGCCCAAGGAATAATACCCCAGGGGCATTGAGCGTGCCGAGTGGGTGAGAAACTCAGAAAAAAACACTGTACCATCCGGAAAAACGAACGCGAAAGCGATGAAACGCAGATGTTGGGAGGGGGACGACAGCAAAAAAAAAAGGGTAAATCACATGACGGGGTTTTGTGTTCTAGTAAGGGACCTGATCCAAAAGGTTCCAGGAAGAGGTGGAGGGGAGAAAAACGTCCCTTTCAGGAGTAATCTCTTAGAGAACATAAAGAAGGTTAAACCAGAGAGTTTGGGCAGAAATAAACCGGCGGGGAAGCCTAGTCGGTTGTACCGGGGCAAGGCTGACAAACGCCAGGTTAAAAAGGAAGTAACTTGAACACCGGGGATCACTAAAGCGATCAGATTGGTCTGCGAAGGAAATGATTCACCAAGACTCAAAAAAAAAATAAGGAAAAGGATTGGGGTATTAGGGAAATAGATTCAAACTACCGAATAGGGGGGTCGATTTGAGGGTACTGCAACGAATTGGGAGTTCGAATAACGGGGGAAAATCCAACAAAAAAAGACCGTCAAGGAGGGATCGGAAGAGCTTGCCCAGTAGGGGGTTAGGTCTCGGTGAGCATAAAAAATGGGGGACAGAGAGTTTGACTAAATAGTCCAAGCAAAGAGGTTTAAACTACTGAGGCGCAAAAAAGAACAGCGAAAATTCTAATGACCTGCAGCCGGGGAGGGAACTATCAAAGGGAAAAAGTTGAACCAGGAGGTTCGAACTGGTCTTTCCATGGGGGTGGGGGGCGGATGATCACACGCTGGGGAAGGCCGGGGGGAAATATAAAAACGGAAGGTTCAGCATGGGGGGTGTGTTTTTTTTCCGTAGTGGTTTTTTGGGGGGGGGGTTGGGGGGGGGGAAAATCTTTCCGTGAATCGCCGACGGCACGGTGGGTAACTTGCGGAAGCCTTGAAAAAGGTGACGGCCACAACTTGTAGGTGAAAAGGGGAAGGTACGACAAAGCAAGGAAAAAAACCAGGTCCCCCCCCAGGGGGGGGGAGTATATTTGAAGACGCCGAACTCAAAGTACCTAGTCAAGGGCAGGGGGTATTGTTCAAGTGAAGCGGGAATTAATTGACCGGGACCTCCAACCCTTGGTACCAGAAAAGGAAAGCAAAACTGCAAAGATTTTGCCGGATGGAACAGTCGTGGTCCTCGATTCAGGTTGCAACAGAAAGAGTAACTCGAAGGGGAGAGAAACGCTAGGTGTTAGAAAATGCATTGGCCACGCAGAAACAGTCAAGGGGTGTTGGGAAAGAAGGAGTACGGATGGCGTGGACCAGCCAAATTTACCTTGGGAAGAAAAATCTCAAACTAGCAGAGAGGAATGACCTTCATTCTGTGATTCGGGATAGAGCGGGGAAGTGAGAAGCACCCCAAAAAGGTAAATTAGAGAGTAATATACACTGGGGTGTCTCAAGGGTTCCGATTATATTAGACAAGTATTGGGGGGAGGCAAAACCACAGAGGAAAGCGCGCACAACTGTACAAAAAGGAAACGAAGGGTGGAGCTGCTTCGAACAATTGGGGGATGGGGGTGTTACCTAGTGAGGAGCAAAGGTGCCCCGATGTGCCTTAAAACGTGTTGTAAAAAAGGGTCCGAGCCAGCCTTACAAGGGCATCAGGGTCCTCAACCGCTTTGGAAGGTACGTGAAAGCCTATTCCAGCGCCGAGGACCGCGGAGCTGTACCAACCACATGCAGAGGGACGGTATCTGCAGGAGCAAACAAAAATGTCAGGATTGGTCCCTGGTGTATAGGGTTTGTACTTTTTAGAACCCACCAGACAAAACAGAATCTGTAGGATGACTAAAGGCCTTGAACTTACGTTAAACATCTCGGGGAACTCCAATACTATAGTCCACCTTAACTTGGTCCGCGATTTGACTAAAACCAAGACCATCAGACAGCGGGGAGAACCATCCTTTTCACGGGGCCGACGGGAAGAAAAGGGAAAAAAACGAGTCGATCAGTGACTCGATCAGGGGAAAGGGCGGGTTAAAAGGAGGTAGAAATATCTAATGTTAATGGGTAAATCCTTGGCCGTGCAACAGAAGGAAGAAGAAAGGGAATAAGTTAGGGAGAAGCTTCCTCACCAACACACAAAGGGGGGGCAATCCAGACCAAGGTGGGAAAGAAACAAAAAAAGGGTGGGGGTGGTCCATAGGGGCGGGGGCCGCTCGCTGAAAAAAAAAGGGGGGAAAAAAAAGCGCTGGTGAACGATGGTGATCGCTACAAAGAAAAAATTAAGTCATTTCCGCATAGGGTAGAGCGAATGAAAAAAGTATATCTTCAGGAAGGGTTCGATCATGTGGACGGCTGAAAAATTCTCCCGGCAGTCCCGTAAAGAGATTTAGGAAGCAATGGGGATAGGTACTGCACCGAAGGGGGGGACAGTCGCGAACCCTTATGGGGGAAAAAAGACTCTGAAGAAAAAAAAAAATTTATCGTAACAGAGGCTTCACGCCTCATATCTACCATGAGAATGACGTGGGGAGCAATTGACCTCTTCACCACAGAAAGAAAAAAAGGGAAGAGCGAATACAAAAAGTCAGGAATACCCGTAATAATAAGAATATGACTCCAACACAACAAAGGGGAGTGATAGATATCTCGATGGAAAGGAAAGGAAATTCCGCCGGTGAAAAGTCGCTCCAAAAATCTCGGGGCGCTCGAAGGAGAAACAGTACGGGGCAGGAAGCGCATTTAAGTCAAGAATGGTCTATCTTAAACGGAAATCAGGGATTTAAAAATAAGAGCAGGGAAGGGGGTGGTCACACAGAAGGCCCCCCAGTTGGGAAATTAAATGGGGTGATCACCATTTCAAACCTCAAAGAAGAGCAGCCATCAAGACGTGCTTTATCTTGAGCAACAGAAGAAGGGGATAGAGAGTCAAACAACATCGCCGACAATCAGAAGCAGAGGGACTGTATAAAACAAAAAGAAAGAGGGGAGCGCGAAAAATAAAAGGAATTTGAAGCTCCGGGCAGAGATCAAAAGCTAAAATGACCCCACTGAGGTGGGGGGAAAACAATAAAGGTGAGCGAGAAGCAAAAGCCGTGGGTTTAATGACCAATAACCCAATGAACCCACCTCACAAAGAAACGAGGATGTAGGGGAAATGTACACTTGGTCCGGGGAAGAAGGGCGTGAAGCCGAAATTTGAAGAGCTGGTCGTCAGTTGATGGGGGCTGTTTTCAAGGGGGACCGGAGGGAAAACAGAAAACTTGGCTCTCAAAACCGTTTTGGAATCCAGATACCCTCCACGCCCTGCGGGAGCCTGACGAAAAAAAAAAAAAAAAAAAATATCTCACCATCTCTGACCGGGAGGTATTCATTGGGACTGCACCACATATTTATATCAAGAGGTAGAGTGGGTGCTTGCCAAAGAATCAGGGAGGGGTGAAAACAAGGCAATAACGAAAATTGGCGTCTAGGGAAAGAAGAATTTTAAGTGGGGGGAAGTAGGGCTATGTTTGGGTGAAAAAAGTCAAACCTGCCTCCATTGTGCACCTAACGGAGAAGTGTGGGTTAAGACGGGAGTGAACGGGAAACACAGCAGGCGTAGTAGGAAGCACTAAAACCCAAAACACGTGGGTGGAAAAAAAAAAAACAGAAAGCCCTCGGTGTCAGGGGGGGGGAAGCCCACCGTGAACAAACGGGGGGAAGAAATTGCTACAGCTCAAACACGGCCTCTGGGTTTGGGTGGAAAAAAACGTGACGCGGTGTGGAAAAAGCTTGAAAAGGATGGGGAAGGGTCTGTAGGGGGTAATAACGGTTGGGTCTACGAAATTAGCCCGAACAGGGAGAACGAACATGGAAGACCAGGGGGAACTTGCTAAGAACTTTTATGGGGGGGGGGGTAGGTACGGAAGGGGTCCCTGCAAAGATCACGAAACTCAGACCGAGGGGCGTCCCCCCCGTTGTCCAGCGGGAAAGAGAAAGAGGGGGGGGGTGATAAGGTCAAGACGCAGGGAACAAGCCGAGAGGAGGCTTCAAAACAATGCATTCCCAAATGCCAAGTAGAAATTTGACTATACTTCGGGAGGCGATGTTTCTATTCGCACGAAGGAGAGACAGAGTGGCCCCCCTCTTCATAAAAAGGAAAAACAAAAGGAAGGGGGCCATTCCTGGTCGAGGGGGTATAGAAATCGTGAGAGGGGAAAGTCCCAGGCAAAAAGCTACGCCTATCTTGGGTCCTCGAGAAGATGGAGTCAAGAGGCTACCTTTTTGGGGGTCATGTGCTAACAATGCGGGGTGAAAGGAAAAGGCAACCCTTACGTCGTGGAAGTATTTCCAAAGAAAAAAATGGGACAAGGGCGCCATTTACAAAGAGAGAGGGGTCCCGTGGGGCTATCAGCATACTTTGTGCAGCTCAACCCGAAGAAGATAGGGAAACCAATGGATTACTCGTGGGGTTTGAAAATACGCGCACAGAGGCCAGGAAGCTTCCCAAAAGCTCAAAAAAAAAGGGTTACCTCGCCCCCTATAATAAGCGGTGTGAGATCAGTCGCGCAAAGGGGGAAATAGCACAGGGATGATGGCGGGCGGGGGGTGGGGCCGGAAACTGAGAAAGAGGGGGGGGCACAATGTCGGACGACAAAAAAAAGAAGCGCATGGGAGAAAAGCCACCTCTCAAATCTACCAAGTACATCCGGGTGGAAAAGAGGCTGTTTATATGAACCCCACCAGACAAACCACGTCAATTTTGTAGTGTACAAGAACCCCGAAAAGGAAGCTATTCTAAGCAAAAAAAGGAATCCGTATTCGGGACCGCTAGTCACGAATAAAAAAACAACAAGGGAAGGATCGTAAAAGATATATCAATTAGGAGAAAATCTGAGTATATGGGTGCGGGGAAAACATGCGATCCTTTAATTTCGCGACCGAAAATCCGGGGCAAGACGGGAAAAAAAAAGGCTGGAGGGAAGACGCGGTCCCACCGCTGAAGATTGAATGCTCGGGTAAAACCAGCCCCGAAGGGAGTTGAAACCGGGGAAAAATCGAGCCCCGATTGTGAACAGTCCGCTAAGCACAAAAAGCAAAAGCACGATGCTTTCCCCTGGTGCAAGGGGAAGAAGAAATGATGTTAAGGGTTCCTCCAGGGGGCTTTTAAAAACCAGTTGGTTGTGGCAGAGATAGCCACGAGGTGCATGAATGGTGTAGTATCTTCAGGTTGCAGAAAAGCCATAAGGGCGTGATGCTGGGACAGGAGGGGGAAGGGGATCAGCCACACAAGGGGGGTCGTACAAACTGGGGACTATAGTGAAAGTGTCACAACAGCCGCAGTGAGGGAAGACAAAAGGTCCAAAACATGGAAGATTCTGGGAAAACTGTTGCCTCATACGCCAAGGTCAGAACTTACGGGCGATCCAGGGTGATGTGAAGGGATAATTTCACAGGGGGGAAAATAAAAAACCGTCTTCCAAAAAAGCCTCCTCGGAACGCGGTGGGGGGGGGAGGAAAAGACGTCTGCGATCAACGGGAAGGGGGACCAAAAATCTAAGCGAGCAAAAACCGGAAATGGGGGGGGAAGTTATAGACCAATTCATTGAAAGAAAAGGAAACCCAAAAGTTTTTGGGGAAAAAAAAACGATCTCAGCTTTGGTCGTGGACCTTCAAAGAAAGGGGGACTGGGATAAGCCGAAAAGAATCCATCCAACTGGAAGACAAAAGTTCCATGGAATCTAGTGTAGGAAAAAAATAGCGCCGAAATCAGACGGAAAAAAAAAGAAAAAAGGGTGAGGAGGACAGAAAGACTAGATACCTGGGAGTCGCAAAGGGGGACAGGAAGTTTTAGACCCACTTTGTACAAGCAAAAAAGACAAGAAGCTCACCCAGCACGGGAAAAGCAAAGGTTTTAAGCAAAGAGACAGAGTCCAACAGTTTGGGAACGAGTTGAGAACACGACACTGCCCAAGGGCCAAAAGGGGGGTAGGCTTCGATAAACC
>Ga0179591_1303130_pt1 | contig 14932 bp, 11 predicted proteins | sample CZOMad2_1_08_16f_FD_182891 | JGI IMG/M metagenome (GOLD analysis project Ga0179591, IMG submission 182891) | Vadose zone soil fungal communities from Angelo Coast Range Reserve, California, USA - CZOMad2_1_08_16fungal (PacBio error correction) | ecosystem: Environmental > Terrestrial > Soil >...
CATGGTTCTTTTGGGCACTGGCGATATGGTCATACAAGAGGGCCCGAAAAGGGCCCGGGGCGGGAAAGAAGGGTGGGCATATTCACGAGCTGCAAGTCCCGCCTGCACTGGGCAAAAGAGTGAGGGGCTGGTTACATCTCCACAGAATGTCGGAAGAAGATAAGCCGGTAGAAGAAAGGTCAGCATAGGTTTAAGTGAAAGGAAGGAAAGGTAAAGGGGTTGCACTATGAAAATCGTTAGATCACCACGCCTCCCCTCACGGCGACTTCCAGGGGCCCGAAAAGGGGGCGGGACACCGCAGCAACCAAAGGAGAAAAATCAAACGGGTTGGGGGGGGGGGGGGCGGAAAGAAGAATCAAAGGTTGGACTTCTACGTGGAAGCTTGCACTCCCATACACTCAACGGGTCGGAGGGGGAGGGGGGGAGACAAAAGTGCACAAGACGGGGGGGGCCGACCTATTGGGGGGTGCTCAAGTGATTAACTAGAAAGAAGCGCGACTCAGCATGGGGGGAGAGGGCCCGCGTGATAAAGGTTGTCTGAATGCCGTGCGGCAACGCAGAGCAATCTAGAAGCAACCCGTTGTGACGGGAAAATAGGGCAAAAACGCCAGCATGGGCGAGGCGCGGGGTAAAAGCCCCGCGAATCTTCTTGACAACTCTCGTAACAGAACGGTCCAAGACTCTTTGATAGGCAAAGGCGGAGGAGTTATCCCACAAAAGCGCAAGAATTCACGGAATCCAAGAAGGATCGAACCATTCAAAAGGGTTTATAGACCGGCACTAGCAGAAGTCGGCGAGGGGACGGGAGGCCGCCGCATGCCATCAGAGAAAAGAGGGATTGTCGCAATTTAGGCCGGGCCACTTTAGTATGAAAGATTGCGCAAAATAAAACCAGGTGAACAACCATACAAGAGGTGGGCAAATTGTCACCTGAGAAGCGGGCTTTTTGAATTCCTAATGAATCCACGGGCCGGCTTGGCACAAAAATAACGTCTAAAGGAACTGAGACTGGTTGTCAAGCTGGAATTTCAACAAAATGGTCTCAAAAACCTGCGGGAAAAAGGTAAGAGGTTCGAATGTCAACAAGACTCTCTCGAAGTGATGGTAGATCTGGGACGTAATAAATGGAGCTAACCTAAATGGTTGCACGGTCGCAGGAGCCTCCACGGCACCTCAGCGGGAGTCAAGGGTGCCAAGGGTACGGTGTTCAAAGCCTTTGTTGAGAGACTCTTATCCGGGTCAGGCCTATGGGGAGAACCTGTCCCAGACAGCCCATATAGGCTCATCCTCAAAATTCTTCACGTCTGCCTGAACTTCCCTAGGGAACTTGGACCCTAATGGTGGGAAAAAACCTTCATATAGCTTGGCGCGGTATCACGTCGTCTGATTTCTGCTGGTAACGAAACTTCAAGGCAATTCAGGGGGGCGGGCTCGGGAGTTGGACCGAAGTAGGGGAGGAGAGGGGCTTGAAAAAAAGGGAAACTGAGATATAAGAAAATCTTTTCGGAAGCTAATAACTTTCCCCCATAAAGACTCTACGATGGTTCCCGATGGAGAGGGATACAGTCGGTAATGGAGCACTTGTCACTTTAGGGCATCACAATTAGGAAAATATACGGAGCATTCTGTGGCAGCGGGAAAACAAGAAGCCAAGAAGCAGGGGAGAAGTTGCCGACTGCAAGCTATGTCTGCCTCTTGAACTGGGATCTGAAACTATGCACATCATAGAGGTGCGTCTGACGGAGAGCCACAAGAAACGCAAAGGAATAGAGGCCTATTTCAAACAGAATAAAAGCATGGACTCGTTGGCTTAACCAAAGGAGGCGGAGACTCACTTCCGCAAGCTGGGAAAACGAAAGGAAGAAAAGCCTAAAGAATTTTCCGCGAACTGGAGGGTGAACACCGTTTCGGTACTGCTATCCCGCTGTTGCGGCTCAACCCCGGTGTTGATGTTACGCTAAGAGTGGACTCTGCATCAGGGACAAGGGAGAAGAAGCCTTATCAGGTTGGGCGATCAGTTTACTGAGCTGGTTGCAAAATAATGTAGAAACGTTCCGGCACGAAAAAAGGCAAAAAAGTGACCAGTTTTCGACCTCCCACAGGCAAATCAGAAAAGGAGAGAAACTGTAAAAGGCTGAGAAAAAACTGGCAGTCATCGAAGTTACAGCTTTCGTCCCTGCTCGGGCAATTTCTAAAACGGTGGAATTCTTAGGGAGATCCATGGGGAATCGGGGGGAGAACCAAAAAAAAATTTTGCATGGGAGAGAGAGAAAACAAACACTATGGCGAGAGAGAATGCCCAAAATTGTATTTGAAGATTCCCAAATCCGAGAAGGAAACAAAAGAAAACCTTACGCAGCGAAAAAAAGGGGGTAGATGGCAATTGTTGAAAGATCGGAGGGAGGACTGGCCAAAGTTTTCTCTGAAGGTTGTTCCAGAGTATGAACGGATATATGAAATTGGGTAAAAAAAAAAAAGGCGAACGGGGCAATTCGCCGTTATAAACGTTCAACGGAAGAGATCCACAATTGTAGAGAAAGAAGAAAAAGAAACAAAGATCGAGCTTAGAAGAGCATCCGGACAATTGTTTTGAAGTCCTATCACGCTCTCAATTCAACATCAACAATAAAGGTGAACTAACAGAGGGGGAATAGGGCATAAACTAAACGACAAGAGAAAAGAAGGGGACCAGCTTTCTCTTCAAAAGTCATGTGCTTGCAAGGTGCCGCGCAAGCTTTTGAAGTCTGATAAGGAAAAACGGTTTGGAAGAAAAATGATTTATAGCATGGTGAGGCCATTCCTCATAGGGAAATTTTCCCGGGTGTAGGACTCGTAATGGAATCACACGAGAAGGGGAAAGCGTAACATTAAGAGAGATGGTACTTAAGTCCAATTAAAATACTTTCTTGATTGGTCGATCGTGTTCACGTCCGCTTTCAAAATTCTCAGAAAGGGGCTAACGGTGGAACGAGAGAAGGAAACAAAAGGGAGTCCTGAACAGGAACCGCCTGTACTCAGGGGATCGGCGTCAAAGCCGGAAGTTAATGAGAAGAGGACAGAATGGACAGTGTGGGTCCGGAAGGTGACCCAGTTGGAACTAGAGAAAGTCGCCACTTTTCTTTGTTCCAACTCGAAAATCCTAAGTTGCCTAAAAGTGGAAAAAGGGGGGGAACCATTCCTAAAGCATAAAAAGGGCACGCGCCATTGGTTCCATAAAGGTGGGGGGAAAACCAGAGGTGGTTCAAAGAGTCAAGAGGAAAAGGGAAGAATGTAAATACATGGAGAGGAAAGGGGGGGCTGGAAGAGAAGAGAGTGAGCTCCCGGAAATCTATACTTGGTATACTTGGGCCATATTACATTAATGAGGATAAACAGACAAAAGGAGTAAATAACTATACAAGGGACGCTGATGAAAAAAGGCAAAAACCCTGAGTGGGTAAAGGCTAACGCAAACATGAAGTCGAACATTAAGTTTTTACTACCCAGAAAAATCGGTAGTACATTCGAGAGGAACCGGAGAAAGAGGAACATTGTCAACGTTGGGGAAGGGGTTTTTTGCTGTCTTCGATCAACTCAATCGAGGCTTTCGCTTAGGAAAATGCAACGGCTAGGGGCGGAAAGTGATCCCAAACAAGCCGCTGAAGCAGGCGAATCACCGCTGCTCTGGGTCACTGTTGTTTTAAGGGGCGGCAATCTTGGTCTAAAGAAGAAATGCCGAGGCCTACAAGGCGACGAGAGCCTAAGTTAAGGGGCGTTTTATGTCTGATGGAAGGGAAGGAAAGGTAGGGCAAGAGAGGAGGGAAATCCGAAATCATAGCTTCTAAGAAACAACTCTCGGGGGTTGTCATACGACGGGAGGAAATCTGTAGAAGCGGGGGGTTTTCTTTGCTCTCTTTTTGGTATCATACTCGAATTAGAGAGAAAAGTCAGGGGGGGGACTTAGGTAAGAGAAGGTCAAAAGAACCAGATGTTCTTTTTGAGTTAAAAGCAGCACGAGGGGAGATGGTGCAGTTTGGTGAAAAACGAGATCAGAGATGACCGACAACGGTAGGTGATTATAGATGGGACTCTGGTCAGCAAGAAGGGTCCCATCAAAACATTGAACAAAGAAAACGAATCTCACCATGCTGGGCGCGCTGGATCGAGGGAGTTTGCAAAGAGTGGGGGACCGAGACAAACCAGGGTCAAGGAAGCGTGGGGACTTTGCGCAACATCCGACAGGGATTGGGGAAAGGAAAAGCGTTAAAGGGGGGTCATACTTGAGCCCGAAAAACGATGGCTGATACGTACTCCCAAACTTTAGGTTTAATCGTTGTCTGAGGATGAGCAACAGAATAGGAAAGGGCGGGCGGGGAATCGTAAGGGGATCACCTGCCGTTTTGCCAATCGGGCAAAGCGCACTTAAGGCAAGCAGAAAAAAGGGGCGTCAGGTCGAGCATGCACCACATGGGTGGTGGGGTGCCATCATGGGACACGACAAGGAAAAGGCAGGACCATTACACCCAGTGAGGGGAAAAGGCAAAGGGGGAAGAAAGAGAACTACCCACCGAGAACCGCCCAAAACTAAAAATTGCCTAAGAAACTCGCGAAAAAAAGGGAAACTGAGGGAGGAGAGAGAACAACTATGAGAAAGAGAGAGGACTATTTCTTTTTTCGGTACTGTAGTACAGGTTAGCCTAAGCGGAGGGAGTTGTAAAGAGGGGGGTCAGGGGGAAAAGAACCGGAAGGTCAAAAAGGCAAAAGGTGAAGATGTTAAAAAAAATGATGGGCTTTGATCCTCTAAAAAAAAAAAAACAATAGCGAGGAATGATGAATAAGCAAGCGTTTAACGAGGGAAAAGGAAGGTCTGAGGGTGCCCGGATTGTGACCAACGCTTCAGTAGCTCACCTAACAGGTCCCAAAAGGATTCACATTTCACTTGGAGGGGCGAAAGCCGCAGCACAAAAGAGGAAACGCCGATTTGGAGGCGAATCAACATCTCAGGGTCTGATCCTCGGTCTCCGGCGGAATGCAATACCATTGAAAAAAAGAGATGGCAGAACAAACGGGAGGTGGACAAGACGACTGTGGGGCCGACCCAAATGCTGGAGCGGCAAGCGTTTGTACCTCCTAAGCAGAGAGAACAGCCAAGGGGGAAAAGGGTTAAAGCGGGGAACAGTAACCTGTGAGAGCAAATGCAGGAGGGGCAAACGCGGCCCCTCTATGCCACTAACGGTGTCGAACCAGAACAGGAAAGCTGGCCACAAAAAGGGGGACCATTGCAGGAGAATGCGCTGGGGAAGAACGAAAAAAATCAAATTTTCGCGTACCAGACTTCTCGAAGCCGTCAGACATCGTCTACGCTCTTCGCGAGGTATAATAAACACAAACGCGCAGAAAGTAACGCTCCCTCGTGCAGTTGACAGAGAAGGGGAGACCTCGCAGGTTTTAGGAAGGGATAATCTAGGGTCGACGGTCATATTCCCCGACGAGGCTCCATCAATACAAAGAAAAAAAAACTTCGGGAGGGAAAGTCTCCATGGGGAGGAAAATATGAGAAAGAGGGACGACCAATGGGCATGACCAACCAATGTGAACAAAAACCGCTCATCTATTCGAAGGGGGAATGACATATGGGAAAACGGGCCGTTGGGAGAGGGCCTCAAGAGCCGCGAGTTGACAAAAAAAAAATGCCGTCTATTCTTTGGGATACTGCAAATCGACAAAAAAAGGTACTCAAACGGCAGGTACAATATGGGGGGGGAAAAAAGCTGCAAAAGACTCTAAGGCATTTAGGGCAGAGGGGGAAGCCAGTAACCACTTAATTCTCTAAATCGGACTTTCAAAAGTTTGGCAAGTCGGCCGCAAAAGGAAAACTCCAGCGGGGGAACTTAAAGAAGGGCCCTTGTCTAGGGTGGGCCCCTGTTCTGGGGAATCAGGGGGAAAGACGGGTACTCCAGTTATAAGGAGCGGATGCACCGGACTCAAGAAAGAAACCAGTATAGGCCTCACGGCCTAATCCTATGACCTTCCTTCTCCCCAGAGGGGAAAGGAAGGATTGGGGAAAACCTTATGAAAAGAGACAGGCGCGTGAAGAAGAAGAGAGTTATGATGTCTGTTGGTAAAGAAAGCGAAGCCACTTCTGTCGCCTTCGAGGTGACAAAAGAAAAGGAGGATAGCGAGGACGGAAGGAAAGGGAGCGTCCAAACATAATTCTGCTCGCTAAGGAATCCCGAGAGGTTGTAGAAATCGGGGAAGGGAAAAGGAGCAAGGAAGATGCACCGGACCGCACGGGTGTCCCACTCTCAAAACTGTCAGCCAGAATTACTTTAATTAGGGGAACGAAAAAAAACGAAAAAAGCATCGAAAACCGGGGAAAAAGAAGGCGAAAATCATTGCTCCGTTGCCGGTTGAAAACTATCTGTACCCATGGCCGCAAAGGTCCCTAAGGGGCTTTCGGAAGAAGAATCAGGATAGCCCGCCCTGGGGCAGATAGGAAGGGATGGGCTCACAGATCTCTAAAAATGTCTAAGGGGGCTGAAAGGAAGGCTTTATTCAAACTTCGCAATTGGGGCGCCCGACAGGGGAAAAAAAAGTCCCTGAAAGGGGACCTAAAAGTTAACACAAGGAAGAGAAGTGGTCGGATGCGCTCCGCGCTGTTGGTGGGAGAAAGCATCCTTTGGGATGGGAAAGAGGCGAGGGCGACATAAGTACAAAGGGGGGGAGCTAGCCTTCTAAGATGGGGGCAGAGAAGGTGACTATAGCTTGAAATCAGGATCGCCCGTACAGTCCTCAACTTCTCACCCTGCAAGGCAGACCAAGCACACATGGCCGAATATCAAAAGGGGAGGAGCCTCTGGAACAGACAAAAGAACCTGATCGAAAGGTGGAAAAAAAGAACTGGAAATACGAGGAAAGTATTCGCGCGTGCGCATGACCGGGTTACCGATTCGGAATTCTTTTTAAGAGCCAAAAAAAGGGAAAAAAAAAGCTGGTTGGACAGGAGCGCCTCTTCAACAACACCAAGGATGAGTAAGAGGAGATGCCTAAACACAAGGAAAGGGAGGGATCTAGTAACAAATTCCGATAAAAGATAAGAATCGAACCAACCGGGACTGAATCGCTGATCAGTCGGCCGGGAGTGAAAAATCTTCGTGACTCGTACAGGTAGGTCTCCGAAGGGTGTTAACAGGGATCAGAACCTTTGGGAAAGAAAAGGGAAAGGGGTAGGGACGGCGCAACTGTCAAGGTTTAACGTGATCCGGTGCCGGACGGATCCAACTGATTGCAAGGGAAAAAAAAAACAGTCAAAGGGAGCTCAACTCTAGGCCTCAGAGAGACAGTCTGGAACTTGGACAAAGAAATCCTCAGAGAAACATCAACAAGTGGGCTCAATTGAGCCGCCACAGAGGCTCTCCCGACCCAGACGAACTGTTTCCAAAAGGTAAATCGAGGGTCAGGGACTGGAGGGAGGGGGCAAAAGCGCCCGCTTGGGGGGGAGAATTTCTGGATCACGCGCTTGGAGAAAAAGGGTACAAAGGTGTGAGCGCTAAAGGGAAGAGCCAGGCATAAGAATGTGATGATGACAAGGTGAGATTTCTAATAGTGGGGACTCAAACAACTCTATTCCGGGGGAGTGCCATGTTGGCGAACTCGGGAAACCGGCAACGGACAAAGAGAGGGATACCTCGCTGGGTGTGTAAAAACGAGGATCTTTGGAGAGGGCCTATTCCCAAAGAGAGAGGAACTGGTCTACCGACTTGTGAATGGGGAGCAATCGAACGACAAAATGGAGGGGGTCCGAAAAGCCGCATGATAAGTGGAAGAAAGGCAAACCTAGCCGGGAGAGTCATAGAGGCGTGAATTCATATGGGTTGATCGCGAAGGTGTTACAGGGTGCTAAGAGAAACGCAATTAAGCAAAATTAGGGGTCCATCGAACGGTAAAAAAGATTGGCATGCCTAACCAGGTTAAAAAGTGAAAGAACATAGACTAGGTAGAGAACGAGCCATTGTGAGCTGTTGGTCACCAAAAAGCGAGGGTTGAAACCAAAGGTAACGGAGGGAAGGAGAAAGGGATTGAGCATGTAGGGGGATCGTCCATTTGATAAGAAAAATTAAGTTAGGAGGGCAAAAATGCCCAATGTGAGAAAGGTAAACGGAGGAGGGTTAAAAGGACTCCAAGACAAAGGAAAGAACTATGAACAATTGACCTGTGTAGGACGTTCAAAGGCCACAAACTAGGGGGATGGTGCCGCTGTGAGCCAGAAAAAAACCGTCCAAGGCAAAAGGAGACATATGAATGTTGGGCTCAGATTAAGGGAAAGTCGGAGGATAAGGATTGCAGGGAGAATTTGAAGTGTCAAAAAAGCCGGAGTTGTTGAGAAAGGTGGGGGGCCGAGTTCTACGAAAAAACTCAAGATTTCTCACGGCGTGGGGTTCCCTCGGACCTTTTTCTTACTTCTCCCACCAACGACCCTCTAACATAGCATTAACCTTCTACAACAATGACCTGTAGACTGGTTTGGTCACATGGGTTATAGGCTTAAATCTGGTACGTTCAGACTATTTATCTTACTAACATGGCGGGTCGAATACATAAGAAAGGGAGGTGGAAAGTTTGAACTGACACTTCGCAGGACTGGAAAAATGAAAGTACAGGCCGATAGAGTCAAGTCGAAAAAAGGGACGAGGTGTTCGCGCACCGAATCCTTGAGAAGTTTCTATTTGATTGGAAGTCCGTGTGTGGGGGAGATAACGGCCAAGATCGAAGAAAGATGTCCGGGCTGGGTACGAGAAGCGGTCGAGATCCTCTTGCGGTTGCGAATGAAACGTCAGTAGAAGTTGGGCAGAAGGTGTGAAAAAGACGCCGACCGGTAAAGGGGAGGAGGCGGCGCATGGCCGCAAGCAAGGTGACCCTTCAGCAAAAGTTAACTCGAGAAAACTTGCCCCATGAGGAGGAAAGGGGGGGTTAGGAGGGAGTTATAAAGCCAAAGAGGGGACGCAACCATAAACCCTGATTGGTCTGCCCGGTAGGGTACTCTTGCGCACGAAAGGAAGAGATTGTGTTACTGGAGTGAACCGGATCGCCACCTCAGTTCCCTCAGGAAAACGGAAGCGAATGAATTCAGTCAAAAACAAAGTAATGGTTAAGAATGGGGGGAGGCGGCTTTGCCGCAAATCAAGGCCCTGGAAGTTCGAAGTGTTAACTCTGTCGTTCAGACACGAACGTTTGGGGGAATCAACCCATCCTCCGGGGCCTTGTCCATCGTATCTAGAGGGAAGGGTCCGGCTAATAGAGGCCCGAATCTATTGTGGTCTGCGATGATCAAGCAGTCCAAAAGTCTGGAAAACGTATGAACTTGCAAAAGAGGTCGGGGGACGGAAGAACAAACACTCGGAACCTCCCGGAACGTCGTGAGGAGACCTCTTGTAATAAAGTCTAACTAAAAAAAGATTAGGGGGGGGGGAATCAGCAGAGCAACAACACAACAACTGGAATTAGAGAAAATATAGAGACACTAAGTTTCGGTGGTCGTTAAGTGGGACTGCCTTAGCACTGGGGGAACCCAAATGAACAGAGGGGGAGTTCCCCGATTTGGTTAGGATTTGGAAAAGAACATAGCAGGGGAAAGCCAACCAACTTATTAGAATGTAGAAAACTGGGAGGAGTGACTAAAGAGAGGGACCCCCAAACACAATACATCGTGCAGAAATGGTAGCCGGATAATGAGAGAAGAGTGCCTTGTAACAATTCAGGCTGAACCAGGATTTAAAAAACGGAACAGGAGGGGGAAGAATCACCTCTCGACCAAGCGCTTGAGGTAAGTGGGGCGGAAGCCGCAGAAGTCTAGCTACGAGGGCAGTAAAAAAGAAGCCAGAGAAGGGGTTGGTCGATAAAAAGATTCGACGGTTATGAATCTTTCCCCTGAACAAACACACCTCTGATGGCGGCGCAAAAGTTTACAACGAAGGTAACGACCCCGGGCAAAGGGTGGGCGGAGCGAAGTAGGAACTCCAAAGATCATCTGCGAAATAAGCATGGGGCAAGATGAAGAGTGGAGTGAAGTTCAAACGGTTTTGTGAAATGGACCAAAAGGCTGCCGCAAGAGGTCCCTCTAGCAATACCGTTTTAGACGCGAGCAAACGTGGGGAAACAAAAGAGGGAAGGGGGGAATCGACTGAGAGGGAAAAAGCCCAAAAAAAATCTGATCCGGACCGACCTATACTCCATCCAATCCAAGCTTAGAGAGCGTCCGATAGTTGACGGGAAAAAAAAAGAAGAGGAAAAACATTCAACTCTCCCCTCCATCCTGTCCGCGTCGAATATCAACATCAAATTTGAGAGGACGGTTCTAAAGCGAGGAGGAGGCTGTACTGGAAAGTACCCATTACGCAGGCTCAAGAAAAATACGAAACACAAGTCGGGAGACGCACAGTTGAGGGCCAGAGGGAAGGGGGCCCTTTCTGGGGAGTAACGAACGATGGACACTAAAAAACCAGGTGACAACATCCGAGGGGAGGAGAGATTTTAAAAGCAGCGAAGTGCGGTGTGAGACTTCCGCCCATAGAAGAGAGGGGACACACCAAATAAAGCGCAATCGTCGCGTTCGTTTTCTAACAGCCACTAAAAACACACAGTGACAAAACACCGGGACAAGGAAAAGAGGGCGTCAGGGCCAACCTCGAGAGGAGACTCAAAGGTCGGGCATCTGGGAGCAGAACACGGTCCAGACGAAATCGGCCTGAAATTGCGCCTTAAAAAGACGCGTCACCAACGGGGGGGGGGAGACGAAGAACGTCACAATGGGGGCATAGGTTGGCGCCTTGTCTTGTAACATTTCATCAGATAAATCAACTCAAGGACTGCATTTACGGCCACTCACTAACGAGTATAGACGAACCTGAAACCGGACTGGAGAAAGGCACGGCGAGCTTACCCAGAGGTGAGAGGTTTCAAAAGAGAGGTTTGTTGAAAAATTACGGATGCCAACCCTGGCTCTTTCCGACGACGTTCAATGTCTGGGGACTGCAACGAAGCGTGCACGCGGCTTTTAGGACGAGGGGGAAAAACCCGAAGGTTTAGAAGAAGGGGGGCGAACAGCGTCAGTCAACTGAAAACTGGGGCGGATCAAACCGACTGCAGCTTCGCTCTCGACAGGAAATCACCCGGCTTATGGTGGGACGCGTTCAACGGGGATACAAAGTCTGGAAGTACCTCACTTGTCGACTTCTAAGGAGCAATCACAAGGATTCAAAATGCGTATAGGAGGGCAGCAGCCAGGGCATCCAGTACAAAACATCTGGAAAAATGGACACAGCCTGGCTACAGCTTAAAGTTTGACCGTAAGGGAAATAGAGAGGGAGCTCATGGCATCGGGCCAAAAGGCGGGTCTTCATAGAGAAATCTCACCGTCTATCCAAGAACTTAAAATGCCGATTTCCTCAAACGGACTACCACTGGGGAAAAAAGGGGTCTTAACGACGCGAGAGAAGAAAGTAACGCCAAGCTGCTTGGGGGGTTTGTTCGCGGCAGCGTCATAAAGATGTACCGTCTGAGGGCCCGCGACAACCTGCGTGGACAAAAAGGAGGGGGGAGAGGTCGTATTCTCTCTCTCATAGAGGCGCAACGGTGCCGTTTCTTTTGAAATCCTAAAATGCTAACATGTCCATTCCAGAACACTGGCTGGGAAAACAAGAATGCATCGTGCGATCAAGGGAAAAGGAGGGAGTTGCCTGACATCAGTGGATCGGAAGGGGTGGGTTTGTGTGAGCACTACCGTATAAACTAACCCTGGGGCAGTTGCGCCGGCCAAAAAAAAAAAAAACACAAAAAAGAAACGCACCCCTGCCTTCACATTGGACTCCTACGGGGGCTAGACCTGGCGCGAGGAAAAAGAGTGAAAAAAAAAGGGGGCCATCGATCCGAATTCGCGCTTGGATGGCCCTAAACCCCCGGGGGGGTTTTTTTGGTTAACTAGAGGGATGAACGGCTGCAAAAAGGGGCCCTACCCAAGTGGCAAGGTCATGAAGCTCAACAAAACAACGAGGGAAAGGGGGAAGAAAAAAAAAGAGATGCCGGCACACGCTGAATTGCTAAAGCATTCCCCCAATGCTATAGACCTCCTCTCTAAACGTGGGGTGCATGCATCTAAGCAGGGATCGGTGGCCAAAAGAACTCTTCGAGAGGAAGGACAGTCCGGGAGAACGGTTTGTAGCGGGATCCTGTGATAGGCCGGTGTCGGCCGCGCAACTTGCAATGAAGGAAGACCTGTGAAGGGGACGCTAACAACTGATTTGAAACAACAGAACAGAACCGAGCAAATCTGATAAATAATTCAACAAATGTAATGTAAGGGTCCATCTCAATCGCTCATAGTCAAATCAAAAGGCGCAACGTGTTAGAAAAAACCGCTCTTGATGTTAACCCACTATAAAGGTGGTCAAACGGGTAAATCGCGCGAAGGAACTGGCCGGCGCGCAAGCTTTGGAGGAAGGAGGAGATAACGCGTACGGGGTAATCCCAAAATGATCCAAGTGGTAGAGGGTTGTGATCACCATAAGGTCTTCAGGGGGGACTGGTAAGGGGCTAGGAAGCAACGCGATGACTGACATGAAGTACAGAGGGACAACTTGCCGCAATTGAGGGGACCGCGTAAAGGGGGTTTCAAAGTGAATCAGTGGAAGGAGGAAAGGGACCCGAAGTTCCGAATCGGTCGACAGACTTGTTGATTGGCTATCTAAGAAAAAAGGAGTGGAACCCGGCCAGCCTGAAGGTATCATTAGGAGGTCAAAAATAAAGGAGGGGGATAGGAGCGGATGCAGTAGGGTTAGACGATAAGTTTCAGTGGGAAGTCTCTTACTCAGAGCCACTTCGGTTTTGAAAACTCTAAGCCAGGAACATTCAAGCAGATTGCGGAAAACCGGGGACAAGAAGAATAAAAACGAGGATAGCAACTCCATGGTTCTCGCAGTAAGTTTTGTGTCAAAAAAACATCTAGTTCAAGATTAACGAGGGGAAAAGAAAGAAAAGGATTGCGCAGAAAGTTGAGAGCGGAGGTCCTATAAAGTCGGTAGGGAAATAAGCCACTTTGAATGGGAGAAAAAAAGATGAAAGGGTCTTCTCCCGACAGAGGACTACCGATGAAAAGCGCGGGGTACGTTCAAACTGGCCCTTTTGCAAAAAAAAGGCAACGTTGACTAGGGGTGGGGAAAGGCCCAAGAGGGCAAGGAATCTCTTACGGACGAGGGTGCAGGCGAAACCTCTGTGGTCCTTGTCCACATAGGGTTTGAAACCTAAAATTTGGGTGGAAGCGAGAAAAGCCCAGAAGTCTTGGGCGAGTTTATTGCGGGGGAAGAGAAGGCGAGGGAGGAATGGCAACGCCCGCTCAAAACGAGCAGGACCAGACACCGACGTGACTCTGGTGGTGTCAAACTTTAGAAGATTGCATGGCCATCCGGGTCGTTAAAGAAAGAAAGTGCCATTTGGTGCCAGACATGGCGAGCGAGTCATCCTTCTTGGCTCAAGGTTAAGCTTGGAGCAGCTCCGTGACCTCGGAGGGGAATGGGGGAAGAAGAGGTGTAACGGTCTCTAAACACGGACTGGGGAGCATGCGCGCCTGAAATCAAGGAGCGTTTAATATGGAGTTGCTGCGGTTTGGATAGAAACGGGAAGTGGTATGTCTTTGAACAGGTAAGAAAAGCAGAGGCCGCGAATCAAGGAAGTTGTTCCGCGGAGAAAAACGAAGCGATGGAAGGGCAGTGGGTGGGGGGGCCCCAATGTGCGACTCTTCCCCGAAAAAAGTAATGGGAGAGATGCGACATGACCATCCTGAAATGGAGCCCAGATAGGGAAATCACTCTTAATTGCCCAAGCTTGAGGTCTAAGCCTGATCTATGAGTAAGAACTGCCCCAGAAAAAATGAAAGGAGGTGGATCGGTTGGAAAATCCGTCCAGGGATTGGGTTAGTGAGGGACTACTGGTCGTGCAAGATTTAGCCACGTCTATTGGAAAGACCAACCGGAAAGGGGTGGTCAGGGAGAGTAATCCAAACGGAGGCTTAACTAAGTGGTTCTGGCGTTTGCCGAAAAGTCACTTGGCAATGGATCGCCTTGGGGGAACAGGGGGGACATAACCAAGGAGTTTGGTTGAAAATACGGGGCCAACCTCACAGAGATTGTTTACAAGAGGGTGGAAAAACACTAGCGAATTATCCTTCTGGAATCTCTCCCTGATCTAAGGGGTGGGGGAGGCGAGAAATTAAGAAGAGAATAACAAGTCTCAAGAAATGTACCAAGAGAGGGACAAGCATCTTCGGGGGGTAATTAGATAAACACAGAGTTACCATAACAGAGGCCTTCGGATTAAGAATCTTGTAAGAAAAGAGAAATACCATAATGGGTCATAAGGGAGCACCCACCACCGGTAAAAAGAGAGATCACCTCTGGTTTGAGGAGAGCGGTCCTTACACGAGGGGAGCAGAAGAGAAGGGGGGGAAGTATGGGCGTCCAGAGGGGGGGGGGCCGGGAAATTCAAAGAAATTGCATTCCAGCCACTTGTCAGAGGGTCGGTACTTAGTGTGCAGGGCCACCAGTGAAAAGAGGAGCAGGATAGTGGAAAAATGCGGGGGGTACAGATGTACCATGCAGTGATGATTTGAAATTGTCCTCCAAACTGACAAGTGAGATGACCTCAAGGGAAAAACAGTGGGGTCACGGGAGGGGAACGGCAGCAAACGGAAAAGCAAAAATTCGTACGCGACGCAGTTGGGGCGGACGAATCAGCCAGCATCATGTTTTCGAGATCCGACTTCGACGTGCATACGCTTGCCGAAACATTATAAACAAGATTGGCGTCAACGAAGTTTAACAAAGGGAGGGACAAGCCAAGGAAGGGGTGCGCGGCCAAACCGTTAACCTGATCATCTCGACCGGAAGAGGGTGGCAGAGGTACC
>Ga0179591_1336377_pt1 | contig 14932 bp, 19 predicted proteins | sample CZOMad2_1_08_16f_FD_182891 | JGI IMG/M metagenome (GOLD analysis project Ga0179591, IMG submission 182891) | Vadose zone soil fungal communities from Angelo Coast Range Reserve, California, USA - CZOMad2_1_08_16fungal (PacBio error correction) | ecosystem: Environmental > Terrestrial > Soil >...
CTGCCACAAGAAAGGACCGAGGGAGGGCTCCTACATACGGGGTTCCCCAAAAGCCAAAAAGAGTAACCGAGTTATAGCTAACCACAAACTCCCTGCGACGTGACAAGCAAAACTACAAAAGAAAGAGGAAGATATCTCAACAACAAAAAAAAAGGATTAAAGAAAGATAGAAGAAAAAAGAAAACCGTAGGGAGATGGGATGGCGGTCAAGGATTTTTGGGAAGGATACTGGGAGGGACAGGGTGTATGGTGAGGGGTCCTTTCTCGCCCTGTTGGAAAAAAAAGAAAGGGTCTATAGGAATCAAGGAGTGATAGCCTCTTGGCCTAAAGCTACGGGGTAAGAGCACTCACGATGTCTAGGGACTGCTGCAGCTTTGGGAAAGCAAGTTCTTTACCAAGTTAGTGCAGAAAACAGCGAACCCAGCGTGCGGGGGGGAGAGGTACTTGAAGAGAGGGAACGTCCGATCAACGGAGGGCATGAAAGGTTAACAAAAAATAATAGCCGGCAAAGTTGAAGCGGAAAGGGAGGGGGGCACATAATAGGAGGGATAAATAAAGGTTTCCTCCGCAGTCCGCTCTGAAAGCACAAACAAACGGCGTCGCTGCACGACAATCAGTTCAAGAAGCGTAGGTTGACCGGTCATAGTTATTCGCGCATCTGAAGATCTCGATGGCGGCCTGTGTTTACAACGTGGTTACATTTTTAAACACTCTGGCGAGTAAGGACCCTTGACAACATGGCTGTCCAGGCTGGCAGAGGGTATTCCTGGGGCTGAGGACAGAAAGTTGGCATCTAGAGCGCTGCACACGGGAACGCGTCGACAATAGGACAGTAATACGGAAAACGGCAAACGGGCGGTCACGAATTGCCGCTGAACAGAAAAACGGGGGAGTGGAAAACCATTTATCATGTTGCGTGCCGGACTCCGGGAAAGGTATCCAAATACGCAGTTGTGTTGAAGGAAGATCTACCGACAAGAATCATAAAAGGGGCTCAAGGACGCGTGCCCCTTGCTAATTACGAGACAGCGTAGGATTAGAAAAAAAAAGGGGGTCAAATACAAGAAGAAGAGCCAAAAAAAACGGAGGTTACGATAAACAAATGGCATTGAAATCAGCGCGCGGACGGGAAGGCTCGCCGTGAAAACGGGAGGGGGGGGATGGAGAAAAGAAACCGCAGGGGAATGTCAGGAGTGGGTGGAGGCACTACAAGCTCATTTCGGGACTGAACGAAAAAATTGAAGACTCAGCCTTTCGCGGGTATGCGGGGGTCGCGGTAAGGAAATCGACTAACGAGAGGAGGTCAAGAAAATTTTGGAAGCGCAGAGGAGGCAGACTAAAAACTCGGCAGGTCCCGGTAGGGGTCACAATCCGGTAGGCATGGGGAGGGACGAAGGGGTCTGTCAAGGGAAATCGGGGAATAGGGACTATTCCGGGTGTCTAAAGCCGTGGTTCGGGGTCTCAGGAGCTCGGGGGGGAGGTCTAGGGAATGGCGAAAAAGGAAAAGGAGTAAAGGACCAGAAGAAAAAAATGGAGGCCGGGATCAGTTCAGGGGGTTAGCGAGGCCGCAAGCCTTGGAAAGAGGGGGGTGGGGTGAGCTGGCCTTGTTAAAAAAGGCCAGCACGCCACCCAGGCTACCAATGGATGAACCGGGGGCAACCGCGGTAATCTAGTCAAAACTCTCAATGGGGGTAAGCCTTTGAGAGCCATTTTGAAAGAGGCCGGTTTAATACACGGACTGAGAAGAGCATTGGACGATTTTCAAATGTCCGTTTCTAGTCTCAGAAAAAGGGGCTATGCATAAGACGGGCGACCAAAAGCAACATTTTTTTAGGGTGGAACGAAGAAAAAAACAGAAATTTTGACGTAAAAGAAAGACCCTGAGGGGACACTCTGACAGAGGCCTCGGGGAGATGAGAAAAGGCTAAAGATAATTTTCATCGTCTAGGGGATAGTCACGATCAGACATAGTAGGACATCGGGTGAATATGGAGCATTTGAAGTGGAGATTATCCCGGGGGGGGCATTGAAACACAAGGAATAAGGGGCTAGTTAGATCGGGAAAGCAGGGCACTAAAGCATGTTCAGAGTCAAGGCGAAACCGAGTATAGTTATTGGCTAGTTGGAAAGGACCTCTTTGGAGCTTTGAAGCAAAATCTTAACCGCGAGCATGAGAAAAGGCAGACTGTTAAGCGAAAGGGATCCTTAGGCGAGGGGGGGGGGGAACAAGGGATTTGGGCTTTGAGGATATATTTTGGGGAACGTTTCAGTGAGAGCGTAAGCGACGGAGAAAAACTCGGGCTTGACTGTCTTCCTCGAACGTTAAAGCGTGAAATAAAAGACTAGTGGTTTGAGGGTCGAGAAAGGTCATCTGTCGACTTATGTGGCTTTAGGGACATGAAATCCCGGAGAACACCTGTCCCCTGCTCCGCAACGGAACTTGACCAAGCTCCCGGGACAGAGGAACCACGTTTTTGAGACAGCCCCTAAAAATTTCGCTCCAAAAACAACGTATGATTAGGCCCCTCGCAAACTCTATGGGGGACGGGAGAGGATCTGGCAGATAAGGACGCTCTTGTCCACTTGAGGGACATCTTACGATTTGCGTGTCAAGTTCTGGAGCTTTCATTGCGAGTAGGCACAAAGATTTGCTAAACCGGGGAGAAAAACAAGAGAGGCGTTTGGGGGTGGAGTGTCCGAACGTTAGAGGCAGAACAGGAAAGGGGAGAGGGCCAAAGAGTGAACTTGAATCCAAGAAAAATAATAGTCCTAAAGGGGGGGAAATCATTAAGAGCTGACAGAGAAAGAAGTGCAAATTTTAAAAACTGCTGAAAAACAGGGATGCTAATCAGCGGGGAAGATGGGGGAGACAAAAAAAGCATCAAAAAAACCTTTAGGTGGAAAAACTAGCAAAGAAAGAACTCTTTCTCGCTCGGAAAGGATGGGGAGGGGCGCTAGAAGCGAAAGGTAATTGTTGTTCAATTAACTCGGAAGGTGGCGGGAAGGGAGAAAGAAAAGCTCGGATGTACAAAAACATCATATATCCGATAAGCGGGAACGACCGGAGGGAACCGATCTCGACAACTAGAAGAGCAGATGAAGGGTAAACCGAATATTTCTTGGGAAAAGGAAAAAACCCCGCCACTAGTTTATGTAGAAGAGGGGGACCAGGAACATCCGTAGAGAAAGAGCTTACTATCCTAGGTGGAAGCTCCGAAAAACAGAAAAAGCAAAAGGACGACTCTATTAAAGGGATGTGGAAAAAGCCTGAGGAAAAAGGGAAGCGTCAATGAGGACCAATTAAAAAGAAAAGGGAGGCAAGAGGGAAGAAGAATGGGAGGTTTGACCCACAAGGTCATCATGGAAAGGGGAAAGCGTTCTGTCTGAAGCACGAACCAGGAAGGACAAAAAGGAAAGGAAAGGCGTACGAGCAGGGAAGGGAGGGAAAAAGTTGTAAGCAAGGGGGGCCTGATATCCGTTGCGGGTTAACGAAATGGAGCTAAAAGAGGTAACGAAAAAAGCTCCGAAGTGTAACCCTACAACGGCAACAGAAGTAGTAGAAAGAAAAAAGATCTCGCTCCACATGATTGCTCAAACGGACGGGACATGTGCCCTTCTCAACCAACGGAAAATAGGTTTGCATACCGACTGATAGGCAAAAAAATTGTCGGGAAAAGCATCAGTCCAGAAGGAACATCTACAGCCCGAAAAAATAGCGCATACCACAAGAGAACCATGAGAAAAGGTAAAACTGACCGAAGGAGTAAAACAGAGGAATAGTGCGTCCTCGGGGTCGCAGGGGAGCAAAAAGTGTACCCACACACACATTTCTTCACCGGGAAAAGCGGAGGGCGACCGAGAAAAGGTCCGTGCGCAAGACGAATTCAAGGAGGATCCGCGAAACTAGGGATGTGGCTCATCAGGGGTATCGGAGGAACACTTTCGCGAAAGACGCTGTGGAAAGGGATGGAACGAGACGTAAACAGAGGAGGAAGAAGTCAGAAAAAACTAAGGGATCCTATACAGAGTAAAAATTCGGGGGGTTTATACATGCTCACGAAACGAACAGAGAAATGGTTGTGAGAAAATCACTTCCGAGTGAAAGGGGGCAGTCGTAAGGTTCGTAGTATATAAAGGGGGAAAGTTAAAAACCCCCCCTTACCCTAACTCTGGGTGGGTTAACCAGGAGGGAGGGGTATGGCAAAAGGATGAACGCGAAGCATTAATACCCTAACCGATGAAAGAAACGGGAAAGTAAGAATCCACAAGATTCAAATTCGGGAAATGTTAAAAGGTCAGAAAGAAAGGGAAGATATGAGGATCTGAAAGGGGGAAAAAGTCAGAAAGAGGGGAATCAAAAAAACGCGACAAAAGAGGTAACTATTTGACGTGAGCGAATGCTCAGTCGGAGGCAAGAGGGAACGTGGGGCATCAGACGGAGAGGGAACAGAGAGGCCCAATTCAGGGGGGGGGGGGGGAACCAAAAGCCAGGACTGGCGGAAGCTGTCGCGTTTCATTAAGACAGGAATGAAGGAGTGGAGACTGCAAAATACTCCAACCCGAAATTTTTGATCAGCGGTCATCGCAAAGGCGTTGTTTGAAGTATTGTCCCTGGGACAAGCACCAGCATCATTTCTCACGCAGGGGGGAGACACCGGCGAAAACTATCAGCAATCGCGTTCATCCATAACCCCCGCACTCAGGGGCAGAAGGAAAAGAGCAACAAAAGACAAAGGAGTTGAAAAAAGGGATAACCGCTTCCCAACACAGGGAGAGAAGACCATCCATCGGAAGGGCGAGATATAAAAAACAAAAAAAAAGGAGGAGGGAAATCTCTCCTCCGTCTGGGGCGATTGGTGGTCGTCAACGCCAAGTTTGGAAGGGGAGGAGAGAACTTGTGCCTAATTGGGGGGTGGGAGACTCTCAAACAGTTGTTGAAAAAAAGGAGGGGGCTATGAAATGGAGGAGGAGGCAGCTTCTGACGGTTGCCACAGCGGAGCACACGATGAGAATTTTTTAGAATCTCGACAAAGAACCCAGGGAGAAAGAGTCGATCGCGACAATCTAGAAAAAAAGAAATTCTTGGTGGAGAGGTTCGAGGTAAACGGCCAAAGATGTCAACTGGAAGACAAAGCGACAAGAATGAGGGGAACGTACCCTGAAATGGGAGGACGAGGGGCCGCGACAAATACCTGTTTTAAAAGCTCGGGAGGGAGAGAGAAAACTTGTCAGAAGGCCTCAGGACTGTCGTACTTTTCACGACCACGTTTCACCTAAAATGATGCGCAGAAAGTTAGGAATCGGGATGCACTCGTCCCACTCATAGAGAGGGTTCGCGAGCCAGAGTGAAAAAAACCCACCGAATCTTCATCATGATGCGAAGGGAGCCGCGATGCCTGGAGAGTAAGTTGGAGAGTTCAGAAAGAGGGGGGCCTATCCCGAAGAACTAGGAAGAAAAAAGGAAGGGCAGGGGGTCTACTACTGGCACTCGGAATCTCCCTGCAAAAGGGCAAGAAGAGTAAACAAAATCTGGAAGGTTTCGTAACACCATTTCCAGAGGGGGACCGTTCCTGAAAGGAAGTACCAAAAGACGACGGTGGAAAAAAAGAAACCAGGGAGAAAACTCAGGGATCTGAAAAAAAAGCCAGAGAGGTGCCTAAGGGCTCAAAGACGGAAATTTAAACTTCTTATGTCGCGAGGGGGGCCAGAAAAACCAGAACAGATCCAACCATAACACAGAAGGTAGGAATGGGGCGGAATGTGTAGACTCTCGAAGAACGGGTGAAAGGGAGCCGCCGCGTGGAATGAATTGAAAATTTTGGGGGGTGCGGAATGAAAGAAAGCCGCCGAATTAATTATATTGGTAGTAAGCGAGCACAGTTGGGGGGGTTGGGTACCTCACCCGTTGGAGTGGAAGAGGGGGAGAGGGAGTTGAGTTTCTCTACTCAACGTCCAAGCTGAATATGACTCTGCGACACTTGGGGGCATAGGCGGCAGGCTCATGAATTAAAGAAGCTTTCCGGAAATAAAAAAGTCCAATGTCATTCATTGCAAAAGGGGGTCGGAAAGAAAGAGGGGGTACAAAGGCAGGGAGGGAGCCGTGGTCGTTTCTCGCTAAGAAGGTTTGGACGAAGTAGGGAGGAGATATCAACGGCAGAACAGGCGAGATTGAAAGGGGGGGGATATGAAAATGAAAGAAGGCCTTGAAGTCCTGGCGTCCGCATTTTCCTAAGGGGTTAGCGGATGAAAAGAAGAATGTTTGGAACCCAACATGCTGCCGGCCTGGGACGGCAGTTACTCTCGGAATAGAAGGTTGGAAAATAAAGGCCAGCAAGAAAGGCAAGGTCACACAGGGAAGGAACTCTCGAGGGAAACAGAGGGTGGAGGGGGGGCAACGCCGGTGTCTAGGGGGATCGAGCCAAAGGATCAACTCTTGAAACGCACCAGGTGGCGGTTTAAAAAGGAATAAAGAAGGGGCGGGAGGGGGGGAACTTTTCAAAATAGTAAGTTGTAACGGGAAAAGAACTCAGGCCGCATTTTCTGCAGAGTCCGAGGGAGAGAGAAGGAAGGTATCAGGAGATCGCGTCGACTGTGGGTGTCCCTAAAAAAAGTGTGCCGGGGGAGATTGCAAGCCGGGGATCACGCGTTCATGCGCACAAGTCAGCCCTTTTAGGTCGATCTCGAGGCACGATAAGCATTTCCACTGATTCGCGAATAGAAGACTCAGCGTCGTGGGTAGTTTATGGTTTTGTCGATTGGGGTTGTGCCGAAATTTGGATTGTGGAGAACAAAGACGTCAAAGATTCACAGGTTGTACTGGATTACGGAGGGAATCAGCTAGTTAAATGGATTTTGGACCTTTGGGTATTTGGTTTAAGAGTCATCTATTTCCGACGATCAAAGAGGGTCTGCCCGGGAGGCCGAGAGGACGAAAAAAAACAATAATCCAGTAGGTGGGTAGAGCATGCAAGAGAGTGACTAAGCAAAATTGGATTAAGTCAGTCGGGGGAAGGCAATGAGGAGACAGAAACTGTAAAACTACTCCGACTATGGAGAATCCGTGTGAAAACGGGCGGAAAAACAACACAAACTCCAAATAGAGTTCACAAAAAAAAAGACCTGGGGGACCAGAGGGGGCAAACTTCCAAATTCCACTTTTTGGATATAAGACAAATTATACTAAAACCCACACAGTCTGAAATGCGGAGGGGGGGGGGAGGGGAGGGGGGGTTCTGTGTGGGGTGTCTCAGTATCTAAGGGGGCCTGGGGGGGCAAGGTCGTGTGGTCTGAGGGGGATAGCAGCTTCTTTTTTACGGTGGGCAAAGGAAAAACCGGGTGGCGGGGAGCGGGGAATGTTATTATCAAAAGAGCAGAGCACTATGTGAAAACCTTTATTCAAAGGATCAAAGTGTGGGAGTAGCGATTTCTAAAGTTCGCGAAAAGCCGAGCCGACTCAGTTAAGCGTAGCCTAGAGTCCTCATTAAAACTCTTGAAAATGAGACTTTGAGAAGTAGGGGAATAAACTTCACAACCTTTTAAGGGGGAAATCTGCGGGGGAGGAGGGCCAAAAGATCAAAAGAAGGCCCAACTAGCAATACGTAAAAGACACTCGGGGGCGATAGAGTGATGATAACTTCGTTGCATCTTAACAGAGATAAACTTTAATTGGTTCGTCATGATGATCATGAATTCAGATGAAAAAGAAGTTGGAAAAAAAATCATATATAACGACTTTGACCTATAACAGAAATTAACTGAAGAACGAAGAAGGAAAAAGGAGGGCCTGAACGCTGGAACCCCAATTTAAGTTGAAAGTCAAAAGCCCCCAATTGTGAGAGCTGGGGAACCACCGAACACCTGTGCTTAAAATATCTGAGGAAAGAGACATGGGCCAGGGAAAAGGGATTCCACACTATCCCAAGGGAGAAACATTCATAGGTTCCAGGGAAAAAATGGAGCTACTTGAACCCAGTATATTCCGAAAAGCTGCCGTATTTTCCAATCATGGAGCAGATAGGGTGGTGGAGTTCTTTCTACTAGCGAAACAGAAAAGAACCGATAACAGAAAGATAGTGGCGGACCGATAAGGAATGTTATTAATGGGTATAGGCGAGGTGTGCTGAGCAATTGGAGCACAGCACAGAACAGCATTTTCAAAAGGACTGACTGAAGAACGGATAGACAAATACCTGCCTCAGGTACAGCAGAGACGAGGAAATATTTCGCCAGACACTTGGAAAAAAGGATTGACAAAGAGATACCCAAAAGGAACATCGGTTAAAGCCCAGCGAAGAGTCCCAATTTCTTTTATCCCCCATCATCCGTGCAGCGCAGGATTTTGAGAAAAAAATACAGAAAACACCAAAAAAGGAAACATGTGGAGGATAAACACTAAAGGAAGCGAGGAAAAAAAACTGAATTCAGGATTTGCTCAGTTCCCGAAAGACCCTCCAAACAGGTTTTCATTCGTGCGCGGGCGGAGAGATCAAGGAATCGCGCGCTAAACTTCTAAGATCTCTCGAGGAAAGCAGAGCGTTGAGGGGGAGATAAGGGACACCGTTTAACACTTCTCCGGGGGAGGCATACGAAAGTCAAGGTACGCGATGAAGATAAAAGGAGAGAAGAGGAAAGGCCGCGTAGAGAGTGGAGAGAAAGGTAACAATGTGAGAGGGTATACATAGAAAGTCCGAAGAGGTAACATGAGCCTCGTCAACAAGACTGGGTCAGCATACAAGGGCTCAAAGGTCCTTCGTAAAAGTTACCCGTCAAGGAGGTTGTTTGAGAGAAAGGGTTGCGAGAGGAAACGATCTTACCCTGGGACACATGAATGATACAAGCAGAGGGTAGGTTACTCCCAACAAGTCTTTGTTCCCACGGAAAAAAATTGCAACCAAAGGCAAATACATGCAGGTATAGGGGAAAGGCGGCAGCCGATAATCCGCGTCCAAGGGACAGGAGTGGAAACGATTGGGCTGAAGAAGTAGGAGAAAGGATAAGTTGGCAGCGCGACCGGAACCAGGGAGGGGGGGGGGAGAGGACAATGTAGGTGAGGGTAGCCAAAGAATGGGAAAACGGGCGTGTTTCGCTGTTAACATATTACATCGTTGATGCGCGACGCGCAAGTCAGCAAACTCGGGTAGAGGCGGGGAAAGAGAGCATATGCTATCAACTTGTCTTTGAAGAATTTCTTGAAGATCATCATCCAGCAGAGTGCCTCTCTGGGGGGGAAGCCCTTCGAAGAGAAAAATCGTGGAATCGAAGAACTGGGGGTTCCAAAACTGTGGAAGCGAAAAAACAAGCCTCCCAAAATCAAAAAGGGTTTTAGTGAACAGGAAAAAAAACTTCCAAAAAAGGGGTGTGCAAGAAGGTGTAGGGGGGAAAAGGTATGGTGACTAGTGGCGTCACGGAAGCCCATCCAAGCGGGAGAGCGATATCGAGGATAGTCGACGATATAGAGAAGCCTCCGGGTAGGTGTCGATCGGATGGGCGGCACGACGAAGGGGGGTGACGCATGGGAATGGAAAGGGCCACTAACTGTATGGTGTCTTCTTTGGGATGCTCGCGACCAAAAAAACAGGAGGGAGATTCCGGGGAGAAAGATGGATATGTCGACGGATTCCACGTCGCTTAGGCACCTCAGCGAAAAAAAGAATTGGGAGAACGTCAAAGACCAATTTGGGGGGCATAAAAAGGAAGGTTCGGGGTCCAATGATGGCGTCAGGCGCGTTAAAAGTCCAATGAAAAAGGGGGGAGAACTTTTCAACGAGAGAAGGAGCTTAAACTGTGCTATTTGGAAACAATCAAAGAAAACAAATAACCTGGGAGGGTATCGGGGGATAAACTACGGGGCGCAGCCGTTTCTCATTTCGCTTCACAAACTCGGGAAAAGGGGCCAAGTGGATTCGTGTAATTAGGAGACATATAGGAGTGGGGGGAGGGGCTTGGTGAAAGGTTGGTAAACATTTTGCACCACCCAGTCTGGGCATCTTGGGGGGGTACCCCGTCCGCGAGCTACTTGCCGGAAAGGGGATTCTTAAGAGGGTAGAGGGTGTGTGCCTATCAGGGGAAGGGAAAGGACTCGTCAGAAGAGGACAAAGGTTTTTCTCGAAAAAAACGCACGCGGTGAAGAGGTGCAAAAGGTGGCCGAGAGAGTAATGTAGGGACCGTCGCGGTTTCCTTTAGGAAGGAAAGCGGAACAAAAGTGAAGGTTTTAACTCCGAGGCGGGTACACGAAAAGAGTGGGGCGTTCGCTAAGGAAAGGCGCACGTTAATCCTGGCGACGGAAGCTGAACACACTTCGGAGGTCGAAAAGGGAACCAAAAGAACACCAAACAGCGAGGGTCTGGGGCATTTGCGGATAAGTCGAATTCGGAAGGATGTACCGGGGTAGAAGCCGCGTGAAACGGAAGGAAACTTTGGGGGATGGGGCAGGCTCCAAAAACGTGGGCAATCTTGGTGGGTACTACGCGCAAGCGAAGGTCGGGGTTGCCCTTTCGAAAACTTGGGGTCGCTGTATTTTGGCCGCGGGGAGGAAACGTCGCAGCAAGTAAAGGAAGAGTTTGAAGGATCGCAGTCGTGGGATGCCAGCATGCAAACCGGCGGATGGGGTCGAGGTAAAGACTTTGAAAAGAAAATTCATGATGGCTAAAAATTGAGGAGGTAATCTCGATGCTGTAAGAGTTGCGAAAAGGGGTCGCAGGGGAGAGGGGTCGGGAGGGGACAACTGCTGTTCGCGGATATTGCAGGGGGGGAAGGAGCTTAAAAGCCAGATTGGAATGAGAGAGGGAAAGTTATTCATTTTTTATCGGTACCTCACTGGACTTGCAAAACTTTGGCCTTCTTTTTCAGCGAACCAAAAGGAACTGTCCCCCACCCTTTTGAGCTCCCACTGAGGAAAAAAAACCGGAAAAAAAGAAACAAGATTTCCCTCTCTCGGCCGGGATTCACATCCAGTGCGAGGGCCATTTCATAGAGGGGCAAGCCAGAAGGGAATTGGTCACATTGTTTCTATTTATGTGGGGCAAGATGGAAGCGCGACGGGAACACCATGGATATCAGAGGACTCTTTCAAACATAGGGGGTAAAAAAGAGGCTACATCACCAGAGTGGAGGATGGGACTGGCTTACGGGGGGAAAGAGGGACATCGTTTCTGTAGGGGGAGGGGTCGCGTTGCGTGAAGAAGGCGCATTAAGAGTTTATATCACGAGATGTTGGTATGATGTTGGGGAGAAGATGGAGAAAGGACTCCGAAAGAACATAAGATCAGTCTTTGAGAGAAAGACCGGGGAGGTCTTTCGATCGCGTAGAAAAGAGTAATCCAGAGGGGAGAATGCAGAGGAACCGGCGTTGAATACATTTGGATGTGGAAGCCTGGGGGGGGGGGGGGAGAAAAAAAGCAATCCCTTTTGCTAGGTTTTGGGCAACGACCTCGGGACCCGCGACCGGTTAAAGGAGACACCTTCAACTGTAGCTCGGAGGAGGGGAGTTGTGGGGGAGGGGGGGAAGGGCGGAAGAGGGGAGGGGCTTTACTCTCTTCAATATGGCCGGAAAGATCACTCTTCAGCGGCGTGAGACTGCGCGCAGTTAAAGCCGAAAATAAAAAAAAAATGAGGGGAATGGAGACTGAAGAAAGGTCAAAGGGAGGGGGAACTGAAGCTCAGGTGCACACCGTAAGGGGAGGAACATACGAACCAGACCGCCATTGTAACCGGAAGAGGGCCCCGTTTTTTGAGTCGAGGGGGGGGATAGGAAAAAAAATCCAAGAAAAGAGAGAGAACAACAACGGAGGAAGAGAGGTCTTGTTCCCCCACCGAGGGTCAAAAGGGGCTAAGGTGTCGCACTAGGCTTCGTAGGGAAGTTTCCATGGACTGGGGAGTCGAGTAAAAAACAAAGCCGGACGCACGGGGCTTACGAGACGGGGGAGTCAAATAAATAAAGCGTATGGCAATGTCTAAAGTTCTCGCAGAAATCCTGCATCCTATAGGGATCGGTCGAAGGAGGGAGAAGCACGACAAGAAAAATGGCCTCCAAAGGGACTCATTGGTTAACACGCGCCATACAGGATCAGTGTTTAATAAGGTGGAGCTTAGCTGTACCTGAGGGGGCTTTTCAAAAAAAGTTCCCAACGGGGGGGAAAAATCTAAAGAGGGGGAAAAGATGTCTATGTCAGGTGCTGATGAAATACAGATCAAAAGAGAAATGAAAGGGAATGTGTGCGCCTTAATCGTTTCTAAGAGGGGGTTTTACAAACACATCAGGACCCAACATCATATAAACGCGATCGTTAAAAGGCGACCGCTGAAAATATCTGCAATAGGAACCGAAAAGGAGGAAAGGATCATCGTGCCCCCTCCTAGGGAGGGTTCAAAGCACTCGAGGGTCCAATTAGAAAGAAAGCGTGCTTTCTGTTTAAGCCACAGGGGGCGGGTAGACCATCGCTTAGGTATACAATAAGTGTTACGAGGAGCAGCTGAAAAAGACACACATCTCCCGAACTGAAAGGAAGACTGGGAGCCCCAAGGAGGAAAATGCTAAAATCGCCCTTGCATTGAAAACCTTGGAGAGGGTAAAGCTGCCACCCAAATCATGAAGGTTGTGGGAATTGGCTTAGTCTGAACTTCTCAAAACCAGGCAAAAAAAGCGTAAGGATAATGCGAGATCTAAAACTGGCTACAGGTGCCAGAAGCAAGCATGGAATGCTGATCGCCGAATGTTAAAAAAAAAAGAAAAGAAAAAGTGTAACGTCACGAACCGCGCTGAAAGGGGGAAACGAAAAAAAACGCCAGCAGAGAGCGAGTCTCATCCGCCATCTTAGAAACCATCCATAAGACGGGGAACGACAAATGAAAGCAAGGCAGCCACGACTGATATTCAAAAAAGGGGGGGGAATCCGAAAAATAGGCCAGGCCTTGGAACAAAACTACAGGGAATAAAAGAGAAAACAGAACTACATGCGATGAGAGGTCCTAAAAAGAATGAATTCATGAACGGCTTTTTACCAGGACTCATTCTCACCCGCACAAGAGGAAAAGGGGTCAAGGCATGTATCATCTCAAAACGGGGGCACTTCGCAGCAAGAAACGAGAGAGGGAGGACGCAATGGAAAAGAACGGGTTTTTTGGTGTGGCTTGTGTGGTCTCGGAGGAGGGGGGGGGAGTACAAGCGGAAGAAAAAGATGTCGCGGGCGAGGCCGCTCCCTATGAAACGGACATGGGGCGGAGAAAAGCCCTGAAGGAGCAAAGGGTAAAAAGTGAGGGGGATACATGCTCTCAATTCTCAAAAAAGTAATGGGAGAAGCGACAGAGCTGGGGCATCGGCAGTCGTCCAGGACTCGGGAAAAAAAACTGGAAACAGAGTGGTGTTGAAGACGAAGTTCTCTCCTTTCATAGGCGGTGAAAAGTAGGACGAAAAAAGTAAACAAGACCGAGACAACTTCAAGAACGGTATCAGCAAAAAAAATAAGTCTGTGGGTGCAAGTTGGGGGGGGGGGGGGGGGGGGGGGTATGTGGAAGGGAAAAAAAGGCGCCGCAACGATCATGAGTAGATGGACGCGGAGTAAAAAATCAGAAGAAAGAAAAAAATAAAAGAGTTGAAGATACAGGAGGGAAATTCTGAGTAGAAGGGAAGGCACGGCTTAAACAGAGGGGTTAGAAGTCAAAGAGAGTCCTCCAATAGAAAGGGGTCACGAGGTCGGGTGAATGACATCGTTGAATTCGGAAAGTTAAAGAGCCGCCTAAATGAAGTAAAAAATGGGAGAGAGGGGAAGACGGGGGCAGGGAAAAAAATAAACTTTGTTCTTTTACGAAGGGAAAGAAAAGCTGGCAGCAGCAGGAAAACGTCAGTGATCACAGGAGAATTTACCCGAGTAGAAAGAACTCAATCGCGGGGAGAAGAAGTGCGGGTTGGGGAAAGGGGAAGAGCAAAAAAACCACCATACACCACATTTGGAGTGACCATTATAGCTAAAAGGAAAGCCCTGAGAAGGGAAAGGGGCAAAAAAGGGGAGTCAGAAAGAAAAAAAAAACGGGAGGGAAGGAAAAAGAATCGCGCTCCTCAAGAGGGGGGTAGAGTTTATGGTAGGGGAAAGAGTGGATAGAAATGGGTCACTGGTTTTTATTGGGTCCTCGGGGTGCCGCAGTGTTGACACCTGGATGCCCGCTAGGTGGGGATCGGCAGCTGCGACGTTATAGAGGAGCAAAAATTCTTGCTGCGGAGCCACTGGTGAGAAAAGTGTCAGAACCGGGGAAGAGGAAGATCGCGACGGGGGGGAGGAAGACCCATCGGGCGGGGTTGTAGTTGCGGAAAAGGAACGATGTCCATACGTAACGAGAAAAGTCCGTAGTACCCCGTTTGGGAGAGGGGGCGGAAAGAATTGGCCGGAGAAAAATAATTCCTCAAAGGGGTCGCAAAGAACATGGAGCCTACTGGAAAGGTCGCTAAAGGAAAAACTACGGGGAAAAAACGGAAAAAAGGGGGGGGGAGTGAGGGAACTGTATTCCTAAGGACCATAAGAAGTCAAAAACGTCTAGAAGGGGGGGGAACCCTTTTTTGTTTTGCAAAAAAATCTGAAAGCGGGGACATAACCAGCGCCAGAACTGGGAAAGACGGTATCGGGTGGGATGCCTTTGCTTCGGGATTGAAGGGAAACTGAACTCGGGAAACCACACGAGGACGGGGCAAGTGGGTGACGGAAACGGGAAGACGGGGAACGAAAAGCTGCCCAAAATCCTCGGGGGCGTCTTTACCAAGGGAATAATTAAGTCACGTACTGCCCTCGAGCAGACAAGACGACATTTTTAAAATCCTGGCGAAACATAGACCCGAGTACAAAGGGCCTTCACAAAAATCCATGTCGGAGGGGAAGAATGTCAGCCTACGGGAAGGGGGGGGGAAGATTAGGAGGGGGAAAAAAAGGGTTCCCGGGAAGAGCAG
>Ga0179591_1278242_pt1 | contig 14931 bp, 9 predicted proteins | sample CZOMad2_1_08_16f_FD_182891 | JGI IMG/M metagenome (GOLD analysis project Ga0179591, IMG submission 182891) | Vadose zone soil fungal communities from Angelo Coast Range Reserve, California, USA - CZOMad2_1_08_16fungal (PacBio error correction) | ecosystem: Environmental > Terrestrial > Soil >...
AAAGAGGGACCACGAACCGGGAAGAAAGGAATGCGTCAAATGGGAGGAGAAGGTTAAAATGGGATCTCGGGAGGAAATCAGCATAGGGGTGAAGTACCGGGACCGGGGAGGAAAGACTAAGAAAGACATGGAAAAATGGCGCGCCCCAACCCGGCATGAGGAAGAGTAGGGTTGACTGTATGAAAAAAAGGTCTATGACTAGGACGCTCGCGAACTCGATCTAGCGGGGCACAGGCCTTGTAGGGTTACTCTCTCGACTGGGGAAGCCGGCCAAATGATGCAAGGAGTGACCAAGCCAGGGGCGCCTACTGCCGAACAAAGACGCAACGTCCCCTAGGGGTCGCCTGCAATGTCTCAGGCTGGGGGTCTCGCTCGGAGGGGTCACACTGCAGAAAAATCTGAGGGGGAACTCCAGGAAAGAAGGGTTCCGGCCTAAGAGAAGAAGAGCGCTCGAAAAGCTGATGGAAGGCGCCTGGTCGAGCAATATTCCACCCACCGGAGAGGCGACCCGGTCCGGTCAGAACCTTGTAAGGGGGGAAGATTCCTTCCGGGTAGAGGTTGATGGGGGAGGGGTGACAAGGTCGCAAGAGGGGAAAGATAGGGGAGTCACATCCGAATCGGGGACCTAGGGGGCAGAAGTCAAAACACGAAGGAGAAAAAAAGCTGGGGGGGGGGGACGCGTTAAAAATAGAGGCTCCGGCCCGCTGCATTGGAATATGGACCGCGCTGACGTACGATGGCCGTCTACCTCATCCGGTGAGGGGGAAGATGAGAAGCTGGTCTCTGCGGGAGAAGGTACGCCGGAAGCCGGCCACCTCGGGGTCGGCCAGGGCCGCGTAGTCCCATTAACTTCTTTTCTATAGAAAAGGAGTGTGCTGATGGTACATTCAGAAAAATCCACCTCAAGGGAGGCAGTTCAGGGCAACGCTAGGTTAGGGGTGTCAAGAAGGTGGGGACCGCGGAAAAAAGGGTAGTATTTTACCACTTCAGCCGCGGACCGAAGATGGCTTCTTCCAGCTGTCCCCAACAACGGGGCGAAAAGGTTGGGGATAAATGGGCAGCGATAAAACATCTTGGGGAGGAGGAAAGCAAGCGCCAAAACGGACGCCTGACTCGAACGACCTCAGGGGATATCATAGGGTGGTTAATAGGAAGAGAAGGGGCGGCTAAAGGGAGCCTAGGAGGCTTTCAAAATCGCACAAGAAAGGAGTGGTTCGCAAGGGAAAACGGAGGTTCTGTGTTACGGACAAGGAAAAATAAATAAGCCCTGTTCCAAAAAGGTCCTAGGGGGAAGGGGCAATAGTTTTCTCACTTGAAGACGAGAGCAAGAGAAGGCCGCAGGGGGGGCAGGGATCAAGCCTCTTACTGACCACAATGACAAAAAAAGCACTAGCGCAGTGGGCTATCGGAGATGACTAGCAGTTAGTTGGGGACTCGGAGGGACAATAAGCCTCCACCGAACGAAAGAGAATCAGCTGAGGGAGTCATGTTTACCCCCTGAATCTTGCCATGGGGATCAGGGATTCAGCCGAGAGGGGGGGTGTTTTAATGGGGGAGGGGTCCTGTTACAGAACGGAAGAAAGTTATGAACAAGGTTAGCAGGTACGTGAGAAAAAAGCACTTCGCAAGGTCTCTAGGGCTTTTAAGAGTAGTCGTAGCCGGGTAGGAGGTGAAAGGACGGCTTCCAAAAGACGGGCCGGCCGCTGATGATCCAAAAAATCATCCATAAGACACCGTGGAAGCGTAGGGGGGGCTTGACTATTGCCGGGAGGTCCTTTAGCGGGACCGTTAACCCAATCATCAAAAAAAAAATCAAGCAAAAAGCAGGACACAAAACTATCACTACCAGCCACCCAAAAAAAGCGGGAGCCTGACGGAAAAGGGTCTGAGCATTTAGTCATCGTGGGATAAACGCAAAAGAAGGAATGGGTTGGTTAGTGAGTAAAAAGGAAAGTAAGAAACGGGTCGACTATTACGCTCTGACGCCGCACAAAGACCTTGATACCGAAAAATCGTTCACATAGGCAAAAAAGCGGCCGTTGAAAGAGCGAATGTCTCGGAAAAAAAAGGTCCCAAACGAGGCTTTACGGGTCGCCTGTGGGAGAAAATTTCCATCTGTGGTTTCTGATGCTCTGACCGTAAATTGGCGTTTAACTATCTGGACTACCGTTCTGGTATCCCGACGCCAGGCGTTCTTCCTGCGGCGGGTGGGTTCTCGTCGCGGCTCAAGAAACTGCTCGATTTAGGACCGTTTCACCCGCATTCTTGGAAACAAGTGACTGCAGACAATGCGGAAACGGGCACGGAAAAGATTTCAGCTCACTCGGGATACCGGAGAACAGTTCGTGAAGCTAATTGCCGGGGAGACGAAAATGCTTAACCTACCTCCCCGCCTTACACGGGCGTTTCGGATGCGCTCTGGGCCACTTGTGGTAAACGTAGAAAAAACGGAGAGGCTGTACGGGGGGGGATAAAGCATTGGGGGTGGATTGGCGGGGCAAAAAGAATCTTACAGTACCCACCGCCTCGGGTTATAGCCAGAGAGAGGAGCTCGAGAGCAAGAAGACAAATCGGAAGACGAAGAAAAAACTTCCAGGTCAACCTGTAGGACGTCGACCGAGACCGACCATAGAACACACGTGAAATATTCGGTTTAGTCCCAAAGCGGACGCAAATTTAAGGCCGGCAGGCGGGCGGGGAATAGGGGTCGACGCTACTCCAACGTTCGCCTCTCAAAGCGACCGGGGGTATATCCGCCTATCAGCGTACTGAGTATAGACGATCGAACATGGGGCGGGACGTGGGGGCTAGCTTGTTACTACTTCCGTCAAGTACGCCCTGCCTAAAATACTTTCAATAGCGTTAAAGTCCTCGCAGCCTAAAACCGTAGAGGCTAGTCCAACAATCTCCTCACCCGCAGACCGGGGGTTTGCCAAGCCACTGGCCCGGGAAAAATACAAGCTTCAGAAGGACGAAAGTGAGAGGATCAACTTCCCACGGGCTGAAAGGGACAACGTCGAAAGCTAGGCAGAGACTCCACCCCCCGAACTCCCTTTCAGATCTTAGGCCGGGGGGGAGTACCCGGGCTTCTACGTCCTGTCTAAGATCCTTGGAAAGGGAGCGAGGGCAGCAAAAGACATCGAGTGGAATCCAACAAGACTTCTATGGACGCGATCTGTCAAAAAAACTTGTAACTTCTGTGCAGGGAGGGGGAATCGTCCTTAGCCAGTCAGGCGACATTACATGACTACACGACGGGTCGCGAGCAGGCTAACAGGGGAGCTGTCGAGAAAAAGGTTGCGGGATTGAGTTAAAGTTTTTTGAGGTACGAACCTTTCCATCTCAAGCCGGAAGTCAAGAAAATTTTGGGAGCAGTTGCGGGATACCGTTTCAGGGGCTGTGAACTTCGTTGGAGGGTCTGGCTCGGTAGAAGTAAGCAGGAACGTGTGACGTCTCCTCATACTATCTTGATCTATCGCCGTCAGCTCTCCAATGAGGAAAGGTGATACGGTATAAATAGGCAAGGGGGTCCAAGAAGGCGACAAACGGCTACAACTTCTGTGGTCCGGTGCCGGCGGTTTACAGACGTTGGCCTATCGCAGAGAAAAACGCGGAAGGGAGGGCTTGGGAAAAGGACTCTTGAACTATTACTCTTCTTCCGACTACCCTGAACTGTCGGCTTAAAGAAAGGAGGGGGGCACGGACAGTAGATCGGTCCCTCTGCTACGGCGTTGTCAGGAGTATTCAAGACCTTGTATCGGCTACACGTAGAAGATCTTATGGATACTGGATGATCCACGCTGTCCGACGACGAAGAGAGTACAGGAGAAGACCTTGTCATACTGTTCCACCAAGAAAGAGAAGACCTAAAAACCCAGTCTGGGGAAAAAGGGGCCAACTTGACTCGAATATGGCTGGCGCGCCAGGGTAAAACTCTAGGGAGAGAAGGCGGAGGGTTTTGGACTCCGTTCAACGAAAGGACGGGTGGAAGTGCAGTTGGGGGGGGCGGAACGTCATTCTACTTAGGGTTTTAGGGAAAAAACCCGGCGATGAAACAGAAAACGAAATGACAAAAGGAGAGTCTCGCGCCGAAAGAATCTTCTGGGGGTCGTGCTAAGTGCGCCGACTCAGCCCCCGGTGTGGGTGCCCGCGACCGGAAAGGGGGAAAAAGAAGCTAGGCGACGGCATCGGGATCGCAACGGAGGGGGTCGTCTTCGGCAGGCAAATCTGCTGGATGTAATAGAAGGGTCCGGGCGGACGTCTGTGGCCTTGGCCGGCCTACAGAAACCGCGGACGCGGACAAATAGAATAGGCCGGCCCAGGAATGGGGTTGGTCAAAAGAAAGGTAAACTGCCAGTTTAACTTCTATTCAAGAGTAAGCGGAGACCTACAGAACCTTCCCAGGGGGCTGACAGCAGCAGAACTAGGGAGGGGAAACAGCGGGAGGATCAAGATCATGAAACACGGAAATCTGGCGGAAGGACGGGGACGGGCCAGAAGATCTTCCCTGATAAATCTACACCCGAAAAACTCCAGAGAGGGCGGCGAGAGTGGTCAGATAGGGTGGGAGACAGCGGACTCGCTCCTGGAGTCGGCCTCTCATACTATGATGGTCCAAGGCGATCTTGGGACCAGGGCCGGGGAGGCGATGGAAAGGGGGAGCGAAGAAAAGGGCCAGGAGAAAGAACCAATGAAAGTATTGGGACTCAACTCCCTATCGGAAACGGTGGGGAAGAAGAGAAGAGACTCTGGAAGAAAAAAATATATCTCCGTCCAAATTAGTCACTCTGCCGGCTTAGTTCTTGGGGGAGATTGTCTTCCTTCCGAAACGCACTCATGTTTAGAAAGTGCCAGAGGAAAGAAACATCGCAACAGATAGACTCCGGGACATCTTTACTCCTGGATCATCTCTGGAGACGAAAAATCGCGAATTAACTAGCAAAAAAAAAATCCAAAAGCCGTCTCCTAGCGTAAGACCAAAGAGAAGCCGTAAAAATAAAAAGGAAAAAATTTGACCTTAAATCAAGTTCAAAAGTCTCCTGCGGTGGGCCATGGGGGGGTACTTTCCCCCCCCCCTTCGTTTCATCTCCGGGACGTAATGGTCAGAAGCAAAAAAGAAAAAAAGAGTGGCAGAGGGGGCTTCGTGTAAAAAAAAAAAACCTCCGAAGCCGCGTCTACACGAACCGTGAGCTCTTCTGGAGGATCATGCCTATTTCTTAAGAAAGAAACGATAAAGGGGACAAAACTGTAAAGAGCTAGACTACGCTACAAGACAGGTTTCGTCGTACTTCCATCCTGGCGGACATTAAGAGTGTACGAGGTAGGACAGAAGGGGGGGAAACAGAGCACAGACGAGGTCAGCCCTTGAAAAAAAAACACTCCTGACACTTACACCTCTACTGACTCGCCGTTAAGTGGGGAGGACGGCCGGAGGAGAGAGGCTGTCGCGGGATAACCTTGAAACATCGAGTATCAAGACGCCATAAGAAAGGCATTAAAGGCACGAAAGAAAATTCTGATAAAAAGATTGGAGAAGAATGGGGAAAATGGAAACTCTTACCAACTATCTGCCAATTCTACCTGATACTCGACGAGCTTGAGGAGGAAGGGGGGTCGAAATAAAACCAGGAGAGGGAAACTCATCCTTCCAAAGTTGAGAGTAACCACTCCTGTCGAATGACCTCAACAGGCCTGGAAATACAAAAATCAATCGCTTCGATATGAGAGAGCTTCCGAAAGAGGGGCCTGCAGCGCAACAGTTCAAAACCTTCTCACGCGAATTGTGTCCACGAGCCCCTGTAGGACCAGCTCAAAGATAGGATGGGACTGACCCAGGGAAAGGACTTTCCCAGAGGATCTTGTAAAGAGGACAAACCTCACCCTCCTAAGAACACGATCCTGGAGTCTTTCTAGGAGGGTCAGCGTGGACGGCGAGTCGAGGAAAAGCTGCCAGCTCGTACGAAAAAATGGGAGGAAGAGAAGGGGGGGCAGCTCTAGACAAAACGCCATCTGACCGGGCCATCTCATGGCCTAAATGGGGCGGGCCTTTTGTCGGGCAGTCGGGGTGAGTTGAGATGGAGGTCGGAAAAAAAGGGGGGTAAGACAGGGGGAGGGGCGACAACACCATCTCAGCTTGAAAAGATTTGGAGCAAAGTGGCGCTGACCTACCCGACTTCGGCGCAGGGCGTGGGGAAATGGATGAAAGGGAATCTAGCCCGGGGAGGAAGGAAGCGGTAGATCTCGCATGGATATCTTGTAACAGTCCAGGGGGTCCTCTAGGAAACGTGCCGAAGACAGGATGCCTTTGAGAGCCAACTCACAGGGGGGGAAATCACATAAGGAGAAAAAAGGCCAAAGAAGATCTGCGGTTCGTCTGCCTTGCAAGAGTAGGGTTTCAATTGGTAACCGTGACCGTTTTCACAGCTGCGAAAAGAGGGTGAGAAGGAAGGGAGGGGGGGAAGAAGGTGAAGAAGTAAACTTCATGGCTCTAAATCTCGGCTTCATGGGCCGGCTGCAGGGGGTATCCGAAACAGCCGCTCTGAGACCCAGGGGGTAAGAGAAGTAATGGGAAGGAATAAGGGAGCGTTGTCACAAAATATTGACGGGCAGGGGCTCCGCCAGCAACAAGGCGATATTTTCTCGGAGGCGGGGGCCGCAGGTAAAAGGACTCGGAAATCGGCATGCACGCATCTTTTTAAAAGAAAACGAGAAAAAGGGGAGAGGGACGCGTAAAAATGGAGATCGAACCTGCCCCTCTGTAACTTCTCTTGAAGGGGGTCTGGGGGGGGACGGAAAAAATAAGGGGAGGGAACCCAGCAGAACAAAGACATACGTCGATGAAGCCTCTCAACGGGGGGCCGACGAAACGAACGTCCCCGACACCTGAGACGAAGCAAGGGCCCGCGGCGGCGCCCCAGGAAGGCGGGAGGATGAAAGAAGAGCGCGGGGGACAATTTCCTCAAAAAACCGCCCGGCTCGGGAAGATTCTTGGTTCACGGGACCCGCAGGAGTCTGGGGGGGGTTAAAAAAGGATAGCGGGAGGAAGAGGGTAAATTGTTAAGGTCACCCCGACATCGAAGGTCGCCCTGCGGCGTCCCTCTGCCCGAGCTGGAGATTTTGGGTGGGATAAGAGCAAAGCGGGATGGTCCCCTCCGGGGAACTGAGGCCATACTCCGGCCGCGCGACCGCCAGGGCGAGGGGGAGAGAGGGTGAAATAGGTAAGGGGAATGGTCCGGCTCCAGGGGCGACGTGCTGCGTTCAACTCTCCAAGGCAGGCAGGATCGAGGACCAGGGAACCAAGGGGAGATAAAGAAACTCACTCCAAGCCATGGCCAACCGAGTCGCGGTCCACGTTTGGATACTCAATCGATTAAAAAGAGGGGGCCGGGGGGAAGGACGGACATAACTTCTAAAACAAACCACTATCGCTCCACTATCTGAATAAGGAAAGGGGGGAGATATGCAGAAGGGAATGTCAAAGGCCGACGCCAGCCTGGAAAAAAGTCAAAAATCCTCTTCTCTGACCAGGGCCTTATCTGGGGAGATTATCGTAGGAGGGGACTAGGTGCGGGGAGGATGAAGAAGGGAGGGGAGGTCGGGGGGAAAAGAAAATGGATCATCAGTAGGGTCATGCAACTGGGTAGTATGAGTGTTGGGGAAGCCTCCGGCGGCTGTCTAGAGGTATTTGTTTCCAAGAGAGCGCAGTGGAGGGGTAAAAGCGGTCGACCCTCTTGCGGGAGCTTCAACTTCTCCGGAAAAAAGAGAGAGAATCAGGATAAGGAGACGACCGAAAACGGGAAGAAAAGAAGAAAATAGACATTAAGTCTTTGCCCCGTTCAAGACTTAGGCGTCAAAGAAAAAAAAAAAGGACACCCCTACACGTGATCATCCCGAGAGAACTGCAAGACCAGCAAAATCAAAGAGGAGAGGGAATATATAGGGACAAGGTCGTTGAGAAATACCTAAACTTGGGGGGGTTTTCTTTGCGACAAAAAAAAACGATGCTGTCAATTAAAATGCTCACCCAACTGAGCCTGATGCATAAACGACAAGGGAGTAAGGGAAAAAAAGACGGGGACCTTTTACTCTATGGTTGGGGAATATCAAGTCATTGCAATCTAGGGGGTCCAAGGGGCCATTGGGGGGGGGTGGCTTCGCTACCTGCTTAGCGGACTTAAAAAAAATTTTATCAGGTCCAGGTAGGTGGAAAAGTACGAGGAAAGGTTGCAGCTGGCAATCATATTCAAACCCCGTCTTCTGCTTTAACTCTGTAGAAGAATACAGTGAGGGAACCAACGTACTTTTACCCCTGAGGTCTCAAAGAGGGATATAGGGAGGAAAGCGCTCCAGGGCTCAGTTTAACAGGGAAAGAAAAAACTTCAGGGTAGTCAAGGAAATAACGGTCATGAGGAAAGCTGAAAAGGGACCGACCGCCCATGGCGTTGCTTGATTAGGGGCGAAAGGCAACAAAGGGGGGAGCCGGGAGGGAAAAGGAAAAATAACAACCTGAAATTTGCGATGACTTTATTCAGAGTGAAACAGGCGAGCCAGGGAAAATAAGGGGGATGAGCGTTCACGTCGTATATAGAGGGTTGGTCCTCCTGCGGACTGAGTCAACTGGTCGTGGACCGGGAGGAACGTGAGACCAGCGGAGCATACCCTAAGACGTTAATGCCTAATATCTTTAAAAATCACTCCGCTCTACAGGCAATGGATTAAGAAGGGATGGCAGGGGCCATTTTCTCTTATCCGGAGCACCCTTACCTCTTTACTCGCACTCTGACGTATCTGGGGCCCCTCCGATCACTTCCTTCGGAATCGAGAAAAGCGACTGCTGGCCGTCAGTCAAGTAGTCTGGTCTCTACCTTCTCATTCGCCTATCTGCCCGAGAAAGAAGGGTAATGGCAGGGGGGAAATATCGCTGCCACCCGTCTGGGACTTGGTTCCACGTACTCACAAACACGAAATGGGGGGAAGGAAAGAAGTACTGGGGGGAGAAACCCCATTGCAAGGAAGGCACGGAACGGATAAGGAAAAGGGAAGTGTAAAGCAACTTCCAAACGGAGCAAGACACGTATTCTTGATAAAAGATAGAGCCTTTGAAAAGGAGGACATAAAGGTGCATATCCTTGGCTATTTCAAATGTTCGGGGCGGGGTCAGGGGTCTTTTGCGAGAAAAAACGTACGGGGGAGAGGGGGAAGATATTTAAATCCGTGTAAAACGACGATTCGCTCTTGCGTGCGTGAGAGTTCTTATGGATAAAAGTCGTAAAAGAGCAAGAGTCGCTAAGCGTTCGACTGAAGTGTATCGGCTGGGGGGGAAAGGGATAAAAGGAGGGAGGTCAGAAAAAACGGAAGAAGGGTTTTTCTATCTCGTCTGATTACGCATCCTGATCAGCAGGGAGTTGAAGGGGGGAGGAGCCAGGAATAGTCTTAAAAAATGATTTTCTTATCGTGACGTAGGTCGAACGGCAAGACCAGGGGGAGACAATTTTCGTCCGTCTCGGGGGTAAGGCTAGAGGGGAGGAGGGGGAAATAGACGTTTCTCTCGCCATTTCGGATTTCGCTCTTTCTCTGAATGTCCAGGAAAGAGAACAAGGAGGGGGCAAAAGGAAGGCGGAGACCGGTTTTCTCGCAAGTGTCCGAGAGAATCCGAAAAGAGGGTAACTGGGGGGACGGGGGTTTCGGACGGGGAAAAGGGAGCGTCGGCTTCGGATACGTAGGAGGGACGCTCCTTATGGGGAAGGGAAGGGGAATAGGAAAGACGAGCGGCAAATCTTCAACATGGGAGTACTTTTGTCATAACGGTAGTAGTATACACGTAGAAAGCGCCGGCGGAGAAAAGAGAAAAAAAGACCACCAGGACAGTACTAAGGGCAGTATCCGTAAGAATGCCCAAAGGCGCAAAAGGGATGTAAAGCGAAGAATAGAACCCCGGGACAATTGGCCATGCGTCTTCAATCAATTCAGGTTATAGAGTCCGGCAAGAGAGAAAAAGAAGAGTTGTTGGGAAGGCCTGGGTCGCTCCCTTCTAGTTCCATCATAAAAATGGTTTCCTAACTGGATGTAGGGGGAGGCGGGAGAAGTTATGAATGAAACCCCCCACGGCGATTAGAACCGCACTATACATCGGAGCAGATTAGAGCTTGACTAACGCTGTGGGCTGCCTTGTGAGGGGACTAGGTGGAGAGGGAAGGGACTGGGAGGAGGGGGAGTGGGAAGCGACCTGATGGAACTGCCTCATGGTACTTCCTCTTGGATCCGGCCTCCCGGGAGTAGTCGTTCTTAAAAAGGGAAAAGGATGAAAAGATTTAATGATCGTCTGGCTTGGCGTGCACAAGGGGAAAAAGAAAAGGAACGGAGGAGAGGGAAAAAAAAAAGGAACAGAGGACCGAAGGACTTGTTTTTCACAAAAATCATTACATGCTCACCGTTTCGATTCTAGCTAAAACTCTGCATGCCTCCAACTGAAATGAGGAAAGCCAACCAAGGGGAGCCAATCGATAAATAAAGATAGGGGCACCAGAAGACTGAAAATTCGCAGGCGGCTGCGGTTTAAACCTCTCGGACTCCTCTACACCCTTTCGGAATGGAGGAGAAGGCGCAGAGGGGGAAGAAAAGTGGGACGAGGAAAAAACGGCTTGGGTTAAACGACCTATTAAACTTCGAGACTTGCGGTGGCAAGGGAAGCTGAGAGGTAAGAAAGGAGAAGACGACTTCCTCTATGCAGGCTGCTACGGGGAAACTCTTCGGAAACCGGGGGGGGTGAGAATCACGATTAGGCGGCCAGTGATAAAAGATATCTCAACGAAGAAAGGGGCAGAGACGGTTGCAAAGTCGTCTCTGCTGCTCTTGGGCCGCCACCCCTCTTTCTACAGTCAATCTTCCCAAAAAAAGAGGAGCCAGGGAGGACTCCGAGCGAGGAGGCTCGCTAATCGAAGCTTTTACGAGAGCGGTCTCGAACGCGGAATCCACCGGCGGAAAAGACAGTCAACGAGCGTGAAAAGGAAGGGAATCCGAAAGGGGGAGGGGAGGGTAAGACAGGGAGAAACCTCGATAAAAACCCACTTTTGGTTAAGTGCCCAATCATTCGTCCGAAAATGGGCCGTCCTCGGGTGGAGGAGTTCCTGGAGTTCTAGTCAGCGGGCGAAGAAAGCGAGAAAAGCAGGGACGTGGAAAAAAAATCCATTCGGCCGCCTCCTAAAAAGTCAAACATAATATACACACTGTCCATTAGAGAAGGCTCGCAAGCGTCCGTGCGGAGCGTGAAAAAAAAAAAAAGAATGGAAGAAGGGCACGAGGTAAGAAGGTCTGGACATGAGCAGCGTCAAAAACTATCACCTCCTCCCGCCCGCGTGGAGCAGCCGTACTCTACACCTAGCCGGAACTCTAAAGAGAAAGCGGGTAGGAAGTACAAGGGATAGGAAAGAGGAGGTGGAGATGAGAACAGCTATGCGGCCTCCAACACCCGAACTCAATGATTCCGGCCCTGGACGGGCTTAGAAAGAGGAGCCAATTGGGGGGGGGGAAACACAGGGGAGAAGAGAACACCTACATAAACTCACTACCTCCATCAAGCTGATCTTTAGGCTCATTTTTAAGAGGCAGAAACCCTGAGCTGTCAAGAATCAAAGAAGGGACCTCAATGAACTATTACCTCCCCTCCGAAGCAAAAGGTAAAGGGGAGGCTGTCCGGGTAGGCGAGGCGGTCAAAGACTAGAAGTAGGGAGAGAATAGATCACAAAAACCTGTGTCTTCGAGACGTGTTCGTCTCCTGTCCTACAGGAACGCGAAAGGCATTCCTACCAGGGGGGGGGGAAGGGTGACGAAAAAAGATGATGATGGCCCGACTATATCAAGGCGCATCCCCTGGAATACATTTCCCTCCTGGGATAAGGTTGACGGACTGAGAGGCAGAGGAATCGATGAAAGAGAAAAAACAAAAAGGAGGAGGAGAAAAAGGAGCACGCGACTCGCGTCCACTGCACCTCCGCATTGTCAGATGGAGTTAAGAATGGTGGAAATTCGTGGAGGGGGCGTGGGTAGAGAGTCGGCAAAGGTAAAAAGGGGTAGAAGGAAAAAGACGTAATCAACCTGAGGGGTGTCTTTGGAGCGAACCGACCACGGAGGATCAGGGAAAAGGTAGGGGGGGGAAAAATGAATTATAGAGAATGTCAGATGTCCTTGGCGCTAAGCCTCCTCTGTGCCCAAGGACGTGGGGGGGAATCGGGGGAAAGGAAAGGTGGACTGCCGGACATTATTAAAAATTGATACAATTCCAGTTAGGATAATGGAAGCAAACGGGGAAGAATCAGATAGAAAAAATAAAACGCCGGGGGCACAGTGGGGTCGAGGTCCTTTTTGAAAACGAGGCAGCAAGAGGTGATAAGAAGGAAAGGGGAAGCAGGGAAGGAAGGGAGCTGGCGAATTCTCGAGGTCGGCGGCGATTCCTGCAAGAGGGGGTAAGAGACAAGCGTCCCCCCAAAAAAAAAGAACCGGAAACGAGGACGTTCTAGGGTACCTTCCTAATATTTGGAGGTTTCTCTCCGCCAGCCGGGCGGCTATTATGGGCTCGGGAACGGGAAGAAGTGACCGACTCGTAAAGAGACGAGGGGGAACTTTAACGAAAAAAGAAAGAAAAGGCAGAGCGTCTGCCTGAGATTGTCCAAGGCTCTTGTGACGGTCGAAGAGAGGTGACGTGGGAGCAGAAATAGGGGGGGAAGAGGGAGGACAGCAAGAAGGGAGATGAAAGCTGTTTCTTTTATACTACTATACCAAAGACATCCATCATGACACCGCTGAAAAAAAAATTACCCGTCGACAATTGAAAGGAGGCAGATACCATAGAGGGGAATAGAGACAAGGAATACCGAAAAGGAACGGAACATGAACTGCTGCAATTAACTCATGGAAAATTTTTTTTCCACGTCCCTTTTTCGTCCGACGGGAGGCCTAGTGGTGACGTCTAGTGACAAAAGAGGGAGGAGAGAGGCTTTGTCTTAACATTACCGCGCTGTGGGTTTAATAAGCAGTGGACTCTTCGAAAAGAAGGGGGGGGGGGAAGTCAGGAACTAGAGCGAGGCCGCTAGCGCAACCGATGACGCCCTGCGATTCATAGGGTAGAGAAGAAAAGTAGTGGAGGGAAAATACCAAGGGAGCGATAAGGTGTAATCTCAATTAAGAATTCGCGCGACAACTTTCGACAGCCATCTCAAGAGGGAACGTACCATGGGAACCGCCGAGACTTCCTCTGTGGCTCACGCCCGCACTTCTCAGCCTGGGCGGAGTCATCCGCGGTTCGGAACCAAGGAAGAAAAGGACTGAAAACTAGGAGGAATCAGATCGAGATTGAACAGGGGGTGGAGATATCTTCACTCGGGTGTGAAATCATCAGAGGGGGGGGGGACAAGGGGGGACGGAAGAAAGGGAGGGCGGGTCGGGGTTTCCTCCGAGAGGCTCTTGGGAACTTCTCGGCGTGCCCGAGGGGAGCTTGTCGGGACTAGTGAAGGGGGGGTGGGGGAGCCAGGGAGGCCAGACCATGATAAGATGAACGGGAATGTATGAGGTTAACTCTCCTGCGGGATCGTTTCGTTGGGCAGAGGTAAGACGGGAAGGGGGGGGGAGGGAATGGAAGAACCGAAACCTTGGCTCCGCGTCCCGGGGGTACCATAAAATATTTCTACAGGGGGACCTCGAAGGAGGAATGGAGAGAAAGGAGGGACGTAGAAGGGAGGGGAAAAAAAACCACTTAAAATGGCTTTGAAGACCATAGCGTCAGAGGGGCTAGCGACTGGAGAAGAGGATCAGCCGAAAAAGAGAGGCTCTCTCTTGTGAATCGGGATGGTCGCGTTAGGGAGACGCCGGGGGGGTTCGGCGACAAGAAGTACAAGACTTACCGGGGACGCAGAAAAGCAAACTTGTCATCCAAAAAACCGGGGTTCCGGATGGACAAAAACCGGAGGGAAGGTAGGGGGGGAAAGGCCATAATAACCAATAGAGATTGACAAAACATCCTCATGTGGCCGTCCCTCTGGGGGCTCTACCCTCGGAGGAAAAAAGGTAAAGGGGGAGTAGGCGGAAGGATAAGTACCGTCAAAAGGAACTTTTGGCTAATCGGAGAAGGCAGAAAAGTATTCTATTTCTCACTTGTTCCGGAAGAAGCTTGGGGCGGGACATGAAAAGTCGTGAGGACCAATATCGAAGGCGGGGACAGTGTCGATCTCTCCGGGGGCTCAAATCAGGCAGGAAGGGGGAAGTCAGACATTAAGTATTCGAAAACAGAGACCTCTGGCGAGGGGAAACGTCAAAGACCGAAAGCCAAGAAGAACCGCGGATGCCGGGCCGAAGGGTTTTCCCAGTAGAAAAAACCGTAAAGTCACGATCCTGGAAAAAGGTGGGAGCCATTTTTTTGGGGACGGGATTTGAAAAGCAGTGACGTCCTACCTTGTCCAGTGTGCTGATGAATACTGGTCCGAAAAGATAGGAGCCTCACGAAGCTAGCACTGATAAACTTTGACTCGCTTACTTCTGTCTAAGACCCGTAGACATAAAAGAGAAAAACAAGTATACTGAAAAGGGGCGTCCCGAGAGAACTACCCTCCTTAATTCATCTGTCCTGGTTCGTTAAAAGGTTTCCTGCTCAACGAAAAGAAAAAAAGGAAGCGCTTGGACTAGAATTGGATATGGAAAACAGGAAGTATATGGTAGGCTAGTACTATGCCTCATGGAGGGGACGATATTTGTAATATCAGTACTCCAGTGAGATAGGACTGTCCCTGGCTGGGCAAGACTGGTCACAGTTGCTTAAATATAATCTTCACAAACACCCCCTGGCAGATCGTAGAACGAGAACGTTGGTTAGTCCCCCTGGACATGGACCAGTCAGCTAGAGGGGACTGGGTATAGGTCGTTAAAGGTTTCTGCCCACTTACA
>Ga0179591_1301332_pt1 | contig 14929 bp, 9 predicted proteins | sample CZOMad2_1_08_16f_FD_182891 | JGI IMG/M metagenome (GOLD analysis project Ga0179591, IMG submission 182891) | Vadose zone soil fungal communities from Angelo Coast Range Reserve, California, USA - CZOMad2_1_08_16fungal (PacBio error correction) | ecosystem: Environmental > Terrestrial > Soil >...
CGCATGGGGTGTAGTCCTCGGGAGAAAGAAAAAACTACAAGGAGACCAACGACCTCTGGCATAGGCCCACGGCCACGGAACGACCCGCTCCACCGAGAGACCAAAAATCCTTCCACAAACGCAAGATGTTGGCGGAGGACCAGCCCAGTGTGGCGAAAGAAGGAGAGCTCAGAGAACCGACCCAAAATCTACCGGGTGCGACGGAGAAGACCTGGCGAGTACGGGGAAGCACCAAAAGAGGTACCATGGAAAAGCCAAGCGCCCGCGCCCGCCATGCCGCGATGCGGGAGTTCCAGAAGGCGACCGAAAAAGGCAAAAACGCCCCGTCTGCCTCTGCACCAGATAGGGGGGACTTCGTCAACCATCGAGGAAAGGGCGGGGCAACCCGCCAATCCTCCATGAAAACTGCAAAGCCGGCAGAATCGATGGAGAAAATCAAAGCTCCCTAAGAGTAAAATCGTTCAGTTCGGTGAAGAAAATGTAGGAGACAGAGACCGCGCGGAATGTTAGATTGTGCAATCTCGCGCAGCAGCAAAATCCTCAAACTTGTTTGAAGAACTCGTGCTCCGCGGGGAGGCGCATCAGCGGACAACAGCCTCTGTAACGAGGTCGGGCGACGCCTCTTCCTCCGCAAAGCTCGCCCCATCCCGGCGGGACTGGAATGGAGAAGGAAATCTCTCACGCACCGTGGGTGAGCCGCGGCAGGGCTATAGAGTCGGCCGGGTTCAAGTCCCCCCCTCCGGGGGAGCAGTGAGGAGGGCAGCAGTCTTGCCAGCCAACCCGGGAGGATAACACTCATCGCCGGAGGAGGCAAAGGGCGAGAAAAACTAACCACCGCCGTGCAAGGTGTGTGTAGCGAGGTACCGGCTCCCGACTCCTGAGTAGAAAAAGAAGCCGCTCCTGGGACGGGAGGGGACTCGGTTACTTTTCCCGAAAGGGAACTGGGTGTGTTGCGTCAGCCGGGGGTCTCGCCTCATCAAAAGACGACGACCCCGGGGGGAAGAGTTCACGAAAGACGGTGGGGGCGAAGGGGCGAACGCTCCAAGCAGCTAAAACTCGACAAAAGCCCGACTAAACGCAAATGGGGACCCTGGCACCATCCAGTGTGAAAAGAAAAAAAGATGAAGAGAAAACTCCAATCAGGCAAGAAGATCGTCCACCCCGAGGAAAGATTCTCCAGAATCGCGAGAGCTGGCCAAGAAGTTTGCCCGATTCAAAGAAAGAAGAAACCGAAGTCAGAGGAGCCGTTGCGGACATTGCATCAGATGTACCGCCTAAAAAAATCCGCTGCCAGAGCTCAGGGAGGAAAAGATGTGGGAAAACTCGGGAAGAAGATTTGGCCTAGAAGTTCGTCCGAGATCCTATCACTGCCTTCCGCGTAAAATGGAGGCAGAAAGACAGGCGAACCAGACGCCGAAGAAATTCCCAATAGGTTACCCCACGCCTCCTCAGACACCCGCAGCGTGGAGGAGAGCGACGACTGCGACCTCCCAGGAGCCAGGCGGTACGAGAATTGACCTGGGACGACCCACAGCTAGAGAAAGGGTACGGGGCCGGAAAGGTCGGAGTCGCCGTTGAGGAAAAGCGCAGGCAAACCGCTACTCAGCGCAAATGGGAGCAGCGTTCGGTGATTTCGGGGACCGGAAGTATGCAAAAATGCAGGGTTCAAGGCCAGGTGATCTAATTGCAGTCGATCCTATTGACCGGGTCCGCCCTGCCGTCACGCAAGGAACTGCGACGGAGAGGAGAGAAGGACGATGGGGAAAAAAAAACAGAGTGCGCCTCGCTTCAGGGAACCCGGCGAAGCAGAGCTCGAAGGTCGAGGTTAAAAAAAACGCCTCGGTGAGACGGGGGGGGACCGGTGCGCCAGGAGAAACTGCTCGCAGAGAGGTCAGAACGAAAAGAAGAACCTCCGCAACATTTCGCTCCCAAAGAAGAAGTAGGGTTCGCTCCAAACCGTGATCAGAGACTCTGAAAAGAGGGGGTGAGTAAAGTTGAAGAAAGAGAAGAGAATTGGCCTCCGCCTAAACAAAGCGTCCTGTGCGACAACTGTGGCTCCATGCTACCAGTTGGAAATCGGGAACTCGCGGAAACGTCGAACAAGGGGGCGGCGAAAAAAAAAAAGGAAGAAACCACGGTCGGGAAGAGGATCGCACCACCGGCCGCTAAGAAAGGAGAATCAGTCGGACAACAAAACCGTGGGAGGGAAAGTACGAGGAAGGTTTAATTGAAGGGGAGTGGTGCTCGCGAGAACGGCCCTCCGCGCCCCCAGCCGGAACAAAGAAGCCGCGGAGGAGAGGAAAGAAAACCTCGACGCGTCGACGATGAGGAAAGAAAGGAAACCGGACACCACTAGCTATACACCATGGGCGCCAAACGGTCCAGAGCTTCGGAGGAACCATTCTGCGAAGGCAGAACACGCGGGGCCGGGGTAAAGCGGCAGTAGATCACAGGAATCAACCGGACAATGTCACCTTTCAGAAAGTATAAGCTCCAGCATAGAGAAACACAACAACGGAAGGAAAGGAAAGAGGATTTATTAAAAAACTACCGTGCATCCAGATGCGGGAGCGGGGCAGTCGAAAGTCACGCCGAGGGACCCCGGAAACACCGAAGCGGCGCCCGCAGGACCATGGTCACCATTTGGAACGGTGCTCCCCACACGCTCGGGATTCCTTAGCCCATCTGGGCCGCATATCTGAAGTCACTCCTCAGAAAGACCTGAGCGGGGGGGAAAAGAAAAAAAAAGAGGAGAAACTGGGGGGGTGGCTGCGGGCCTTTAGTCGAGACCCTACCGACTCTCAAACGAGGCGATGACCGGGACCGGAAAGGGTCGGTCCAAAAGAAGCGCTCGCCAGCACGCTGGAACGTGGGCCGAGCCTCCGGCATTTCAGCCGCAGTGACTCCTTGACCGAAAGCGGGTTACGAGAGGGTGGGGAAGTACGAGAGATCTGAAAAGAAAGGGCGACCGGAGGCCCGGGGCCTAGCCCCGGACGGTTCCCAAAGACGCTGAGATCGCAAATTAGAAATCTCCTAAGGAGGGAACCGTGATCAACCTGAGAAAACGGTGGAGTTGAGGCGTCAAAGACATAAGGCTGGCCCCCTCCCCAGGGCATGGTGGGTTTATCACAGGTCCTCGCTTTCTGTGCCCTCTACTGAGGCCGGCTAGCTTTTCGCCTGCTGCCAGAGGTGAAGGCTTAAAGAACTGTAGATAGTACCCTCCCAGTTCCAGGTTGGACGAAGACGAGCTACATGTAAGCAATCCGCTCTCAAGCTAAGCCACGTGGAGGGGAAGGGGAAGGCGCCATTTCAAATAGGATAAGACAAGAGATCACAGTTGAGGCGGCAACATTAACTAATCTGGGAGGCCCGAAACTCTGAAAGGAAACCCACGTTACAAGGAAACGGGGAGCCGCCGGGGCGAGCCTCTAACACCGTCGACTAGAAAAGAATCCCGACTCCAAAATAGCTGCTTGGGCGCACACGAAGGTCGTGCGCGAATTGCCTTGAGAGGGGATAGAAGAGGAAGCCCACGCAAAAGGGAAGTGGGCGGGGAGGAGGGGGGGGCCCCGAAGGGCGCCGGCGAGCGAGAGTAGACTTCTCGTCCCCACTAGGAGCTGGCTCCGGCCTGGAACTGACGACGAGGACTTCGCAACAAATCACCGAGCGCTGTTACCCGCTTGATCAAGAGCTTGAAGAAAGAAGAACTGGCCAAAGGGACGGAAAAGGAAAAAAGGAAACCAGGGGGCCTGTAAAAACGAAAAGGGAAGATCAACTGCCGCGCGGGGAAGGGAGAACCAGACCCCCGGTCGAAGAAAAAAGAAAAGAAGATGGAGCGGAGAGAAGAGGGGAGGAGAACTTGAGGGGCATTCTAACTCGGCCTGCACGACCTGGGGTGCAACTGCCAATGGAGGGGGGAAATTTTCGGCAGGTCAGGAGGGAGTGCGGGGAATTTTAGAGGCGACAAGTGGCAGAAATTGCACTCCAGGTGCGAGTGAGGGTGCAGGGCGGGCCGGCGGAAAGCCAAAATCGGCCAGGGGGAAAAAGCGGCCCGAAAAAGCTCCACGGAAAAAGGGAAGATCGTGTTCACTCCTCGGGGGACACCGCGCGCGCACAACGGCAAAACGGGGGGTCACGCTGCCGGGGGGAGCGGCGAACGAAATGCGCTGGAGGAGAAAAGAAATGTGTGGCACCGAAAAAAGCCAAAAACGACCGCTTCCCCAAGTAAGGGGGGGAACCGTTCGGTCCAGAGATCCCCAACGAAGAAGAGCCCTCACCGGGAAAGCGGAGGGCCTGCCTCAAGAAGAGTAGCGACGAGGGAGGCGAGAAAGGCATCTCAGGAGGAAAAAAAACTCGCAAAAGATTACCCCTGCTGACCTCTCAAAATTGGCCGGAGGGAGAAACGAGCTGCGCAAAAACAGCCCACAAAGATCTACGTTTTGTTCAGTACTTAAGGGAGAGGATCAGAGATCGCCCTCGACCCGGCGGGCGATTGTGGGGGGACCCGGAGAAGGGGGAGCCCAGAAAAGAACCAAGACTACAAAGGGGCAGCGGGAGTCATAAATAAAGGGAAAGAGGATGACGGGTAAGAGAAAGCTGGTATCTCCTGGTGCGGGTCCCCTCCCTCTCCGCTATCGAAGAAAAGACAACCCCTTTGAAGGCGAAGCGCAGGCCAGGGAAGGTTGGGAGGAGAATCAAAGAAGGCAAAAAAATCGAGCATAAACTGCGGTGCCACAGAGCTAGTCCCGCATCCGAAAGTGCTACCCACCTCACTCTCGCCATAGGGGAAGAAGGCGGGCGGCACCCAAAGAAACAAAAAACCGCGGCAGGTCGAGGAAACTGATCCCGGCCAAAAGAAACTGGGCTCAACCGATCTTTCTTGGGGCAGGAATACCAATCGTCAGTCGGATGGCAAAATGCCCCAAAGAAGTAGCGATGGGTCAGGAGACCCCAGGAAGAAAGAAAAAGACCTCTAAAAAAAAAAAAAAAGGATGAAAAGAGAGAGATCGCTTAGGGAGCGCCGTTGTTCGAATCTCCTAAGACCACCGCGCGCTAAACGGAGATAGGACACAGCGACACAAGAAGACCGCTCAAAAAGGGAGGTGGAAGAGAAAACCCCCGTGGATGAAAAAGGCAGTTGCGGGACTATCCTATCCTCTACTCGACAACTCAACCTCGGGTCTACCGGGGGGACGACGCAGATATACAGCCTGCGAAGTAGCGGGAAAAAAGCAGGGAGGAAAATACTTTTCCCAGGAAAAAAAGGTCTCAAAAGAACCGCACGGAGGGCATTCAAGGCGTATTCTAACTCCCATTAAGCCTCAGATCTCTTCACCGGGGGGGAGGCGGGGTCGGGTGGGGGAGGAAGATCGGTTCTTCAAAAATCCACTCTCAAACGCCCAGGGGCATAATAAAACATCAAGCGCGCCCTGTGAGAGCTCCGCTGACAAGAGGATCGGGCAAAGGGAAAAGCGAACAAAAATTCCCAAACTCGATACACTCCGCCGTTTATAGGAAGATCTAAGGATCACAAGGAGTAACAAAACAAGGTGTGGCACTTCGTGCTCAGGCGGCAAGAAAAAAGAGCGGCGAGAGGAACGGTCGATTTAGTGGGGAAGCCGGGCGCCTCGAAGGCCAATAGCAACGCCAGGAGACACTCTGCCAAAGGCCAAATAGAGATGGGAAAGGAAGAGCGCCTCTAAAAGAACTCTGTACAAAAAGAAAAGGCGCCCAAACGGGTTGACCATGTCCTCCTGATAAAAACTGGAGAAGCGAAAAGACAACGCGGAATCCAAAATAAACACCTACGGCAACGTTGGGGGCAGGCAATAGGCAAAGGCGAAAAAAAACCCCTTTTGGTCCGGGAGAGGGGGGGTGAGGGAAGGAAGGGCGCAGGGAACAGTTTGTATCAAGGGGAGGGCGGACCACTCAAAACGACAACTCAAGAAAGGCGGCCCATGGCGCCGCTAAACGCACGAACAAAGATCGAGAAGAAAAAAACAAACCAAGAAAAAGCCGGAGTTATTCCCGCCGAGTCGAAAAAGCTACAGACTTACGCCGAAGCAGAAACCACCCGAAGAAAAAACATCTCGTCGAGGTCTCCTAGACCTGGAAGGGGAGATACAAAAAACGAGAAGGGGTCAGTCTGCCGGAGACGAGGCATCGAAGTGCCGAGGGTCAAACCGGCACGCTGTGCCAGCCAAACGAAGGCCAAGCTGGAAGAAAGCCGGGGAACCAGCAGGAGAGGGGAACCGCGGGACTTCGGAACGATGGGTCCAGGGAAACGACCCAAGGTTTCAGAATGAGTTTAAAGGGTACGACAACAAAAAACCCCGCTCATAAAAAAAACCGCGGAAAAAGAAACCTAAACCGACCGAAGGTGTGGACGATAGAAAACGACAGCAAAAGAAAGCGTATGCCGAAAAAAGAAGGGTTGGGGAAAAGAAAACCAAACATCTCGCTGCCTTCATAACGGAGAGGTACCGTTCTGAGAGGAAGCCCCAGGCGCCTCGACGTTGTCATGGGTATAAACAGAGACCACAAACAAAAACCACCCCAAAAACCCCCAAATCGAGGTGGGGCCGGCCAAAGAAAAGGGAACACGCTGAGGGGGACGAGCAAAAAATGAGATCGCGGAATCCTAAACCTTTCTCGCAAGCAGCCAGCACGGGACATTCACCTGAGCGAGCTAAAAAGGTGGGGGGAAAACAGTTCGACCGGGGAGCGGAAGTTCGTCACGACCCATGAAGCGCGAAGATTGACGCTCCAAGAAAAGACAACGGGAACTCACAGGCGCAACAGCGAAAGAGGAGGGGCGAGGAAATGCCAAAAGAAAAACCCGGATAAAAAGTAGCTCCACCAAAACCCCGAAGGGAAAGCGCAAGGCCCCACCTTGGGCAGGAGAGAAGACCAGAAAAGGAAGGTGAACTACAGTAGAAAAAAACGGTGAGCCGCCTCTGCGAACGAGGGAAAGGGGCAGTCGGACCTAGGGCTTCACCGACCCGAAGGCGAGAAAAACAAAGCCCAAAAAAAACACCAAGCCGGCGGATCCAGTTGTGTAAGAGAAAAGAGGCGCCCACCCAAACACAAAGGAGGGATTAAATGAAAGAGGAGAGAGAGAAAAGAAAATTCTCGTGTCTTTAGAGGAGATCCTTGCGGCCCAGAACCCCCGGGGGAAAGGGGGAACGGTCGCCCTATTGGAGGAGGCGGGGTTCTCCTAGAAAAGCAAAGAGCGGACCCTACCCCTAAAAAAAGCCCATTAAAAAAAAAGCAACACTAACTCGGGAAAAAAGGCACGAGGAGAAGGAGAAGGAAGAAATAAGTCTAAAAAGGCGCCCCCTCCTCGAGGGAAGGGCGGGCGATGTCGATCAAGGGGTTTGCATGACTCGTCCGGTAGGCGGGAAAGGCGGAGAGAAAGCTCATTCCCCGAGAAGTGGCTTCATCATGAGGGACTAAAATCGGATTTGAGATATATATTGACTCAGTCAAAGATCTAACGTGAAAAAAGAGTGAAGAAGGCCGGGGAGGAATATCTGAAGAGAGGGAAAAAGCCCCAACGTTACACCCTCACCTAGTCAAGCGAAATTCTTGGGGGACCGGTTGACGCCCCGCATCAGTCGGACCCCTGAGACGGCATAGAGAAAGGATTCTAAAGGGAGGGAACAGAGAAGAAAGGCAGGGGGAAGGGGAAACGCGTCTGAAAGGAGCGGTCTCTTAACAGCCTACCCCTCTAAAAACTTTAGAACCGAAGAACCAGTGATTGGTGCAAGCAAGAGAGAAAGTCCAGAACAAGGTGCGAAAATCAAACCTCAATTTCCCGCAACCGGGGGGCTAAACATTTCGCAGCAAACACGGGGGGACGTGGAAAAAGGATTCTGCCAAAAAAGAACTGGCACCGTAAAACCGGTAGAGAAGAGAGACACGGGCGGAGCTAGAGAAAAAAAGGACTCGCTCAACGAGCGGTCCCCGTGCGAAAAACCGGAAAACCAACTGGATGTACGCTGAGCAAAAAAAACGCGGGAGAACGAACCAAGAAAGCGGATGGTGGGGGGGGGAGGAAAATCCTAAAAAAGCAGAACTGGCGGAACATGGAATCCGCCTGAGGAAAACGGGAGTTTCGCTGGGAAAGGTTACGGCGTCACAAGCGGGACGAAACTTAAACTTCGCGCCTAGGGACCGAAAAAGGCGGAAAAACAAAGGACGGGGACCCACGAAGGGAAAACGCTCCGGAAATTCCCGCATACTCCAGCTCGGCCCAAGGTTCAGACAGATTGGCCAGCGAGCACCAACGGGAGGGAGGCCATTTAACAGCGGGAAAAAAAGGGGCAAAAAGAAACGCCAGCGTTGGAACTCCCACCATCGGCACGCCCGTCCAGAAGAAACGCTAGCAAAAAAGACAGAACGCTGTCCGGCCCGACGACAGCGGAAGATGAGGGGGGCCAAAAAGAGAGGGGGAAGGGCAGAAGGACTTGAGCCGGTGGGTCGAGGACTGCGCAACAAGCCACGCGGGGAGGTGCGGATAGGAGTGTTGCCACATGATGGGGCGACGTCGAGAAACTGAGACCTGGGAAAGCAAAACGGAGGAAGCGCTTGAACCGTCCTACGAGACCTGCGACAGACCCGTCCGGCACACTCGATCACGATACCCCAGGTCTTCACAGGCTTCCTTCAAGGGCGATCCTACCAGCGGATGGGGAAAGGGCCGGAAAAAGAAAAGGTCAAAAAGAAGGGAAGGGAAAGACCGGAGTGTTCCGTGGGCAGCCCAGACCCCTTGCCGAGATTAGGACCATCTCCTATAGAGGAAAGAGCTACTCGGGTTGAATCGATAGTGAGGAATAGGACATGAGGAAAGAAGAGAGGAAAGACTGATGTCTTCCCAAAGGGAAATGCCGTGGGAAACCGGCGTTCGGACGCTGGGGTGCGGCGGTTGAGAGGGGACCCACCGTGGGAAGCGATGGAGCAGGCACTGGTTCTGAAAAGGAGAAAGGGAACCCGAGTGAGAAAAAACCGTCCTACCCGCCCTAGTGCCCTCTCAAACTCTAAAGAGGAGAAAGGAAATGGTGAGAACCTTCTGGGGAAGGCGATCATCAAGAAAGACGGGACCGGGTGGGGTCGGAGGAAGTACTGAACAGAAAGGAAGGAGGCCGGGCGATCAAAGGGTGGGCAACAAAACATGAAGAGCAACTCCCCCGGAGGTTCAAAATAAGAAGAGGATCAAGGGACAGTAAGGGCGAAGAACCGCGGCAACGTAAAGAAAGAAAGCGAGAAACGACTAAGGAAGGGGGGGCGGCGCCGAGGAGAGTACGAACCCTTCGGAACCAAAAAGGGAAAATTAATGCGGCTCGAGGAAAAGGGGTACAAAAAAGGAAGAAGACTCTCGACAAGCCACCATCTGGAACGGTCCCTACATACTGCTGAGATCGGCCACCTCAGACACAGCTGTAGGAAGGGAAACCAAAATAGCCGAAGGAAGTCCAAAAAAAAACGCCGACACTACCCCTCTGGCAGCGGGACAGCAGGACAGCAGGCAAGCCTCCTCTCCTACTGGGGGAGAGGCCTGGGCATGCAACATCTAAGCGAAGCGCAGGGGAAAACGAGAAGAAGAAGGGAGAGGCGGACGACTTTAGGAATCCTCCACCACAGGAAACTGGGGCCGCCCGCCTCGGAGTCATGCTTGAGGGGGGCAGCGTGAAAACGAAGAAAAACTCGGAGGCCATCCACGCTCACTCCCCGGGGGGATAAAAAAAGCGAGGGAGAGGAAAAACGGCCAACCGAGCGCTGAAGGCGAGAGCTGATCAGACTCTAAGCAACCTCTGGTGCTAACCCTCTGGAGTTGAAGATCGATCATCAGTGTGAGGGTACACCGCAAAGAAACTGGGGGCCTAAAAAACCGAAAAGAAGAAAAAGGGGGTCAGGTCTTCTCCCACGGAGAAAAGCAGGCTATCTATCTAACAACAAGGGGGAAGAGAAGGAAAAGGTCTCCCGAAAACTAACTAGAAAAGACAAAACCGAGAAAAAGGAATAAGGTGGGCGAGACAAGAGAAAAACGAGAAGAAAAGAAAAGAATCCGAAGTCCGGACCCCAAAAAAGGCGGTGTCGGGCATTGAAAAAAAATAATAGAACACGAAATCAGAAAAAACTCAGGGAAAAAAAGGGAAAACAGTCCATGTCTCTAGATTGACAAAAAGGATCCGGGGGAACGAAAAAAGGCCAAAAATCCGGCACTGCAAAAGAAAAGGCCAATAAGGGAAAGGACGACAGAAACAGAAAGGGGAAGGGAACATCGCTATTAAAAGGAGGGTTTCGTCTTACGTTCAAGACGGGGACCAAAAAAAAATAGAACCCTCCCTTATGCCATCAAGAAAATTTAAGGGAGAGAGACCGAACTGACAGAAAAGATAGGCGGCTACGGGTCCCGGAAGCTCCTGCAGAAAGGAAAGCTACCCCCAGAGCGGAAAACGTGTGATGAATATCTCGAGCCAGAACGGAGAGTCCAAAAAGTCTGCAGAAGAAGAGGTGGAGGGGGGACCAGAGAGGGAGAAAGAACAAGCGCAGCACGTAAGAGAAAAACGCATATTCAGAAAGGACCGACAGAGCATCCGCCGCCAGGTCCCTCCTAAAAGACTCGCTAAGATCAAAAAATCCAAATAGAGATCAAAACGGGTAGGAAAGAGAAATTCTATCCTAGGACGGTAAGCGACCCCCTCCTGGAAAAGGGCGGAGGGCCCCTTCTGAAACAAACCGCCTAAACGGCCAAGGAATCCCCGGACCACAGGGAAAGAAAAAACGGAAAGGGGTGAGCGAGAGAGGAAAGAAAGAGAAGGTCTAGGAAACCACCTCAGGGGTCCGTGAGAGAAGGAGCTGGCGCCCTAAGGGCGTCCGACGAAGGCCCGTTCTTACCTCCGCGCCACGAAAAAAAAGAGACCACGCTAGAAAAGGGGCGAAGGGGAGAAAAAGAAAATCTCCATCAAAAAAAACAGCCGACATAGCCTCCGAACACCGACCATGGCCCTACCCACATTAGGAACGTCCTAAAAAATCTCCGAACGAGAACAAAAAAACACCGATGAAAAGAATCGCGGAGAAAGGTCTCAGAAGAGAAAGGAAGTTCTTCGAAGGGCCCCAAGTCCTGCAGTAGAGGACTGGACAGTTCCGAATTCCGACGAAAAACCTGGGAAGAAGAGGGCAGGATTTCCTGAATCATCTGTGGAACCCTTGTGAAAACGCAGCGGGTTTTCGCTGGCGCATGGAGTCATAAGAAGTCGATCGAAAGAAAAAATCAAGGTCCAAAAAAAGCATTGAGGGGAAAAGAACCAAGGGAAGAAAAAGAAAAGGGAGAAGAAAAACACCCTCCAGAAGAAAAAACAGACGAGAGAGGGACTCAAGGAAAGAAAAGAAAAGGTCTCAGAATTTAATCTCAACCCTGAACCTGGTCCGCCCCAGCACAAGCTTTAAGGAAACGGACGTGCATTTGAAGTTGAGGAAGAAACCAACGAGAGAAGAAAGGGGGGGGAAAAATGGGGAGGGAAAAAAAAAGCCGGAGGTAGGTTTTTCTGGCCACAAGACCGCCAATGGGGGGGTCCGAGACGACAATGGATAACAAGGGGAGAAGACTAGTTACCGGCCGAAAGGCAGAAAAAAAAAATTGAAATTGAACTTAAGGAAAGAATAAAATCGGCCGAGAAAAGGTTCACTCAGGTCTGAGAAACCCGGACGAAGAAAAGAAGGGAGAGGGGACGTCAAATAGGGGAACGTCCGTACCGCCACGCAACGCCGCGAACGAGGCTGGAAAAACCTCCAAGCGGGGTGAAAGAGGAAAAGGTGTCGATAAAAACAGAAACAAAAACCACGGGGAGGAGAGAGGAAGGAAGCGACGTTTTGTCCAAAAGCGATGCCCAGATGGTTCGGCAGGTAGAAGGTGAAGCCTCAGTATGTTGGGACAAAAAGACGCTAAGGGGAATGAGGAACAGATAATTTTCTATCCCCACGCGCCGGCAGCAAGTTGGGAAGAGCCTCTGCAAACTCTAAAACCGTGCGGAGAATTAAAAAACCTGAGCAGGATGAAAGGAGGGGGGAGGAGAACGAAGAAGAAAAAACCGTCCTCGGGGGGGAGGGGCAATCCTCTTCAAAAAAAAAGAATAACGTCCATCTCAATCCATGGGATTGGGAAGGGTGGAGAAGATAACAACGAGAGAAAAAAGGAAGGTGAAAATCAAAAGCCCCTACGCATGTAGTAGGAAATTAGCGCACAAAGCGCCGCCAAAGAGGGCGGAAGGGAGGCCCTCCAAAAGGTAAGAAAAGAAGAAAAGAGCGGAGAAGACACAAAGCGGACCAAAAACTCGCGGACCATGGGCTATGACGCGCCGCGGTGACGGAAGCATTATTCTTGGGCCAAGGCAGGAGGACGGAAAGAAAGGGGCGAAGAAGGGGAAGCGGAAGAAAGAAAGCTCCAAGAACACACTGGAGGAGGAAAGGAGGGGAGCGCTCCGCGAGAACCGTCACCCATGCTGGTTCGAGCAGAGAACCTATCCTGCGCGAGAAAAAACCAACGCGAAAAGTCCGCAGGGAGAGGGGAAGGAAAAGGTGCAAAAAAGAAGGGAGGCCTCCCCAATTCAAAAAGCGGGCCTCGCGAGCGGACGGTGAGCGCCTCGAAGAAAGCGGAGGAGACATTGTAAGCGGTCCCGAAAAACCCCCAGAAATCCTCTACCAAAGGGCGGAGAAAAAAACCAGGGGGGGGGGAGGGGGGAAGAACAGCGCTCACCGCAAGAGAAGTGGCGCTCAGAGAGTTCATCTCAACAACAGTTCAAAAAAAGTCTCCTATGGATAGAATAACCACCGGATCAAAAAAAAAACGGGGGTGATAGAAAAAGGGACGGGGGAAGAAAAAAATCACCGGGCGCTAGCCAACTAACCCCCTCCTAATGAAACCGGCTCAAAACAACAGCGACACCAGAAATGAGGGGAAAACTTAGAAAGGAAAAAAGGAAGGGGGGAGGAACAAGAGAAAACCCTAAACTTGGGGTTTGTTGTGGGGCAAGACACGGGTCCTTCAAGAGATGGCGCAAGAAGCAAGCCGCTCAAAAATCGACATTAAAAAGGGGGGAACGAGGTAAAGAACTGATACTCCAAATTGCTCGAAAAGACTTGCCGGGGGACGACGAGCAAAAAAGGGGGTCCAATCTGCAACCGCTCGTCAAGGTAGAGAAAAGGGAGGGGCGGCCGGAGAAGGTAAACCCTAAAAAGTACGCCCATAGATCTCCACCGGGCGGCGCACCGTGCCTGCACACTTTCTAAAGTACATCACAAGAAGAAGGAAAAAGGACCCGCCAGGGAAACGACAAGGAGCGAAAAACCTGGGGAGAAGCAGAACCGCAATTAAGAAAGAACCCTCCCTGAAGGACCGAAAAAATGGCACTGCCAGTGGTTCTGAAGAAAAAAAAGGGAAAGGTGCAAGCACTGCATCCGATGAGAAGGGGGGAGTCTACGTCGAGAAAGAAAAACCAGGGGGCGGATCTTCGTGGGGGGGGCCCCGAGGTGCCTTCCGTGAAATGAAGCTTTCTCCTGTCGTCCAGGCGAACAACTCTTAAACTGGAAAAGCAAGGAGCGAAAAAGACGAAGACTGGAGCCAGCAACAGTCACAAGCATAAGCTTCAAACCGCGGTCATGCAAGATCTTAACGTCCCCGAAAACCAGGGCCAGAGGCAGGTGACGGAGGGAAAGACCTGTCCAAAAAGAAGAACAGAACAGTGGGTGAGGGAGCGAACATACAAACGTTAGATACCAGAAAGGACGATAGAGCGCCTCCATCGGGTGGAGGAAAGGGAAGGGGAGGAAAGAGAAACTCTACCTCGGAGCACTACTGTGTCTGCCCGGGGTCACGATGGCTGGGAAGGGAGTCTTGGGTCAGAAAGCGTGATTACGAAGTGCGGCTGAAACCGTGGAAAAAAGGCTCAATGGGGAGGAAGCGTGGGAAAAAAAGAACCGGAAGTAAAATTCGTAAAAAGAAGCCCGAGTACCAAGAAAAAGCTCCCGTCCCTAAAAAAGAAAGGTTGGAAACGACAAGGGGCCATAAACAGAGGAAAAAGGGGCCGGAGGGAAAGCGGAAGGGAAACTCCTCCAAGGACTGGGGCTGCGCTCTCCCGGTTGGTAAGAAATGAAGAAAGCAACTGAGGGACAACCAACCGGATGGGGCGGTCAGTCGAGACAGAAATAGACAGATGCCAAGAAGAGAGGGAAGAATCGCGAAAAACAGAACCTCTACGCTAAGGGTGGGAGCTGGCGTGCGCCGGAAGGGGACACGCAAGTTCGACCCGCCGCCCAAGGATTAAGCCCTCTTCGGCACTTGTCCTAAGGAGGCAAGGAATTCTCCAAACAACAAAAAAAGAAGAGACGGCTGTAAGAGAAGAGGCCGCGAGAAAAGGAGGGCACCCCTCTACACGGAAGCATGGCTGTGTTGTTAGAACTAGAAGATAGAAATCGTGGACGCCGAAAGAAACCATAAGGGAGAGGAGAGCATGCCAGGGAAAGCGGCTGGCCTGCCGGTACCCTACTGCTTGGGGCGCCTTGTTACCCTATCCGGATAGTCCGGGAAAGGAGGCCGCCCAAAAAGAGTGAGAGAGAGGCGAAGGTGGAGGTCAAGACACGCCTCCGGCGGAAGCCCAAACTCGCGGCATGCAGAGCGGATAACAAGACTCTTTTCGTCAAGAGGAAATCCAGGTCAAGAAAGAGCGGACCATGGAGGAGGATCGGAAAATCGCACCCCGGAGACAACAGAAGACGTCGATAAAGCGTATCGGTCCCGAGAACAAATAGGGACCGGATCGGGATAAAGTCGTATCGCTGGTGTAACGCGAGGTAAGGGGGAAGATGCGTCCACGAAAAGGAGGGAAGAGATGTAACTAGAGCGAAAAAAGAGGCAGAAAAAAGTGCT
>Ga0179591_1204414_pt1 | contig 14928 bp, 7 predicted proteins | sample CZOMad2_1_08_16f_FD_182891 | JGI IMG/M metagenome (GOLD analysis project Ga0179591, IMG submission 182891) | Vadose zone soil fungal communities from Angelo Coast Range Reserve, California, USA - CZOMad2_1_08_16fungal (PacBio error correction) | ecosystem: Environmental > Terrestrial > Soil >...
CCTGTCTGGCGTCTAATTGAGGTCGTGGCTGACGGAACTAACGAAAAAAAACATACGCAAATTGGAAAAAATGAAGGTCTCGTCATGGAGATCTCCATTCGAGATGACAAACCAGACACCGGTAAAGACATCGGCAGAAAAGGAAGGGCTGCGGAACCGGATAGGGAACATCTACCAAACAGAACGCTTGTGAGAATGGGGAAAGGATCTGGGCGAAAATAAGAGCGCACATTGAAACGGCCATCGAAAAGACAAAAACTAAGACCGGAGAGAGTTTGACCAAAAAAGTATGATTGGAAGTATGACGCTAGAGTGTACAAAAGCGCATGTTCAGTAACCGATAGCAGGTGTCGAGGTTCAAGAATTACGGAATGGCGAAAAAAAAGACGCAACTTACTAGGCGCGCAATCGCACCGTCAGAAAAAGACTAAGGCCGAAACTACACTCAGAGGAGAAAAATGGGTGAACTGACCCAACCAACCGCATCGCGAATCAAAATAAACACCGGAGGGTAAGCGGCTCGATAGGGGGAACCTCTAGGGGGGGTTACAAAAAATGGATTGAAGCTCGACCGGCGGCTAAGACGAAAGGGAGTAGCCTCTTTGAGGAAGTGGGGTGTGTACAAGCGCAGGCTCTCATCGATGGGTAATGGCTCCACTTACAGTCGGCAATTCTAACCGCATGGTCAACATCAAATCTCGGTAACTTAGTACCGCTACCCTAGAGGCGAACGGGCCCTAGAGGGATTGAAAGAGAAAAAACTTGTGAAATGGAATCAGAAACGGACTGCCCAACTAGAAAAGTCGGACCGAGTTCTTCCGCTGACCCGGGACGAGCAGAAGCCCGCGACCAGCCAGCGCTGAGGAATGCCCAGAATTGGAAAATGCACCATTTCCACTTGAGGATAGGCGCGCGACAAGAACAGGCACAAGACCAGAGAAGGGGAGGGGAGAGGGGGAGGGCAATACGGGGGCAGTCACCAATGAGTTCATTGAGGACCAAACAAGCATCGGAGCAGCAGAGGACAGAGTGGCGGGGGAGGTCGGGGAGCTAAGCCGGGGGAGAACCCGTCTAGTCATGTCGGGCCGGGAAAAATGGGGGTTGGATGGGCGCATGGGAAAATCAAACCATCGCTGCTTGAGGGAACTGGAGGCATTGGATTCACGTCTTCCGAAGTTGGAAGATTACGGGAATGGGGCTGATGGATCATCCGTTTTCGGCTCCTAAGGAAAAAAAGAGCTATCTACATCTGGCAAAAAATGCATTATCAACACCTCAGGGGGGGGAATGAAACCGGAGATGCCGGAAATGAAATTCTCGCTGGGGGGGAAGCTAGCAAAGTGTGCAAAATCTGAGAAACAACTGGGAAAGCGGGCCTAGCGGGTGCCTGGTAGAAAAGGGGAGACCTCGGGCGTCATCACATAGCAACTTACAGTGAACAACATCAATACTCAAAATTCCCTCAATCCGCAGCAACGGGCTCCGGGGAAAACGAATCCGTTGAAGCAAAAAAATACTTCCAGGATCATCATTACGGGATCGGATCAATAACGTAAATCGATCGGGGGGTCAAAAATGGGAAACTATATTGCCAAGGTCCAGAAGATAATACCCTCTCTCAAAAACAACAACTGGGAGGGAGATTTCTTGTGGGGGGGGGGGGGAGGCTTTAAAGGGGGGACTCCAGAAAGGGACTCCGTGTGACAGCTTGGACATACTCCTGCGGGATAAGGAGAGACAGTGGGAAAGTCGCAGTTTGGTAAAAACAAAGGCTTCAGGGGGCAGCCAAAGGGATTGTTGTGCATTCGGATGCATGTCATTTGGGGAGACCCGATGTTGAAGGGGTGAAGTATGTATCGTATGGGTGAATCGTATCTTCATTCTTGGGGGGTGTCGAAAGGGCAACCCGCTCGGAGAGTGAAAAAGTGGCGCATTTGGCAACCTGTTGGGGCAGAGTAAGAATGACCGAGACGGACTTCGTCCGAGGATCCGTCCTCCATGTAACGAGAGGGAAGGCAAAGGGCGCCTGTCTGATGAAGGGAAGCCTTCAAAAGCACGGGGGAGAGCCGAGAGGGACTTGAACGCCATAAAGCCGGGACGTACTTTAAAGTGCTCAATTAAACTACGGGAAATGGGGGGGAAGAATCAATGCTTCAAACCCGCATCAGGCCCGAAAACAGGAGAGGAATGGGGACATCGGCTCTGCACTACGCAAGACGCGAGGTAATACAACTGCGGTACAAGAACGGCCTGGAAGGCGGTTGGCGGACGGGCCACTGCAGGGACCCTGTTTAGAGAAACGGCCGCTGCCAGAAAGGAAAAAAAACAAGACAAAAGAAAAAAGGGGTTCGCTGATGACCTATTTCCTGGATACTCAGAAATCTAAGCGCGGGGGGAAAGTGGTGCAGGATGTAGGGAGATGAAAGCGCCCTAAAAGATGGGGGACCGTGCGCACCGTGACTTAGAGGCAGGTGTCATAGGACGAAATCGGACCGCGAGGAGCTCTTAGGGTCAGAGTGCGGTTCGAAATACCCATAAAAGGGATGGGGCGAATAGATATCTCTAGTTACTTTCAATAAGGGGACGATTGTCTACGTCTGAAGGCGTTGGAGTTCTGGGGCGGGAAAACTTATTGGGGGGAAAACCTGGCTACTCGCACTGGGGAGGGAAACCTGCGCATAGATTGAGCTCCGTAAAAAATCACAGGGGTCCAGACTCCACAAACGGGCTAATCAACAAGCTTCATGTACGCTTTGAGGCGATAACTCGCGAAAAAAACGACCGACAAGGGTAAAGGTGCGAAAAAAAAAAGAGGAGGTAACGAGCGCTATTCTCACTGGGAAGGAGAGGATAGAGCGAATGGACTGGGGGTCAGTCATGCATGGGTAGACAGGAAGACGTTTGAAGATTTCTGCGGGGGAGGGATCTTAGATTTGAAACGCAGCTAAGGTTTTCTCGTGGCGGGGTCCAGAGAGGCGTAAAGAGCGTAACCGGGGGACCGACGAGTCGGTTACGAAACATGCGGAGGTTTGGAAGGAAGCGCTAGCCATAAATCAAGTATGGGGTCAAAACGATCATCTAGGAGGGTTTTTCAGAGATATTCCACGTGTGTGTTGTGTCTGACAGTCGATGGGACGAGATCGGGCCAGAAACTGTTCTTGTTTTGCCTCGAGATGTGATTGGTGGAGGAAAGGACAAGTCCGGGAAAGTTAGAATGTTGACTGGGGAAGGGTTTGTGGGCAAGGCGGGTAAACGCATCTCATTTGCTATAGGGCTTCCTGCCAGGTTCCGGGTTTTTTTCTGGCAAGATATTTGGTAAAAGGAGTTTCGGGGTTACGTCCCCCACAGCACAGAACAAACAGAAGAGAAACGCATCAACGTCCCTCGTAGTCAAAGGGCCGCGAGGAAAGCATCCGCTCAAACGAGTGAGCTGGGAATTGCAGGGATCAGGGATAAATAGAGGGGTCCGCCCAGGGGGGGGGATTGGAACGCCGTAGATCTCTTATGCTCGGGTAGGAGTATTTGGTAGTTTGACCGGACTATGAAAATCTGTAGCAAACAAACGGAGTAGTATTAAATAGGATTTTTAAAGAGCACATGTACATCCCATACTCTACATTCAATCATAAGACGATATAAAAATACGGGGGAATCTCTAAGGGGGTGGCAAAGAACTCTGAAGTTCAGTTACGTATTAACTGGGCAACTCTACAGGGATAAAGAGATGATAGAGAAACCGGTCAGCGAAGAAAGGATATCCAGGGGGGGAACGTGCGCGAAAGGGTGGGGGATCGGCTGATAGAAACTCAACGCGGGAAAAACATCTACGGGGGACGCAAGAAAAGGCCGGTAATCGAATACTAGTGAAGCGCCAGGGTACAAAACAAGGGACACAACATCCACCAAGGGGAATACATAGGATAGGAAGAAGAAGGTAGGAATGAAAACCAGATCACTCAGAAGGGAGAAACCAAGACCGTGTGGGTTCTAGGTACCGTAGTCTGCTACCCGAAGCGCGGCAAAACAAATAAAAGGCTCTGATAAAAACGAACGTCAAGCCGTGTAGGGGGGACAACATGGAGGGGATGGTTATCTCTCTATGGTCCAAACAAGTAGACGGGGGCAACGATTTCAGTCAACTTGGAAACGGAAAGGTCAGCCGAAAGAGATTTAGAACGAGCAAACAGAGAATCAAGACTAACAGGCATCTGACTACGAAAAAAGATGCAACAACAGGCGGAGAAAGAAACATAAGACCCAAATAGCGACGCATCCTATAGAAGAAACATGATGAAAGGGGAATCTAGATGTTCTCAGAGGGTGTTGCTCGTACGGGGGGGGTGTCAATGGTACTGGGCAGAAAAGTAGGGTAGATCCTACCTCTTGGTTTGAAGGGAATTGGGTGGGAACCGGTCCTTTCTTCTATATTAATGGGGTCCTGTCTCCCGATCTTCAAAGAAAGTCTGAGACCTATGTTAAGAAGCCCTACGGCTGGACAAACTATTGGAAGAATTTCCCTAGCAGACTCTGTAAGAAATGGCCGTCGGACGGGTAAAGCCCATATGGGTGGTTAACTAGTACGAAGCGTCAGGGGCTCACTTCATTTACAGAGCGCTGGGGTGATGTTAAATTCCGGGTGCTTACGACTTCGAGAGACAATCGCCGATTTGATCCAGGAGCAATCCCTATCGCTGTAAAATCGCACCTAAATTCAGAATACTCCCCACTTGAAGCCAGCGGAATGAGAAAGAGGCATCTGCAAACGGAAGGAGAAAGCACTGATGCAGGAAGTAGTGGTTTTCGTAAATAGAAGGAAGCGGACTGTTCGCTGCAAAAAATTTGCCGGGGGGAGGTCGAAAACGACGGTGCATGCACGCTGAAAGTGGTCAGACCTCTGTGCGTAGTCTTCGGGAAAAAAAAATCAGGATTTCGGAAAAAACGCAAAGAGCCTGGGGGCCGTCAGAGAAAGGGGGGAGGGGGCGTTGAGGGACATTATTCGGCAAACAAGCTCGGGAGCTTTCCATCTGGAGGGACATTGAGAATGAGACACACGGCAAAGAAAGGACCTTGGAAAACGAAGAGCTCACCTGTGCTGAACTCGATGCAAAGGAACAACTCTACAGAAGTCCAATCCGAAGGCCGGATAAAGGGAAATCTAGAATTGTAGGACTACAGGGGGAAAAGGATTCCGGAGACGGTGGTTGGGGGGAAAAATGGGGAACAAATCGAGAAAGACGAAATCTACCTGTTCTGGTGAACAAGGGAGAGCCGGAAGTCGCAAACATCTAGAATCGCAAGTTGAAAAAAAGATGAGTACTCAAAAGGGCCTTCAGACGCATCAACCCTGAGAGACCGAAGGGGACTTAAATACCAAAAATACGATGCGTAATCAAAAAAAAAAAAAAAAAAAAACAAATGATCATCTGCTCACGCCTGAGGAGAGACTCTTCAAAAAGGTGATTACAGGAAAAAAGGTCCAGCCGATGACATCAAAAATCGAGACACAACAAAAATTAGTCAGGAGCAAAAAAGAAGTGAATTGGTTGATATAGGAAGGGCTTTTCTAATAATATTTAAACCCCTGTGGTGGAAGGGGGAGCGCTTTGCTACTACAGTGGAATCGAGAAGGATGAGAGAAAGTCGAAAACGGGACGTCACCATGAATAGGGCGGACGATCGGGGTTGGGGGGGGGAGGGGGGGGCATGCCGGGTGGCAGTTTTGGTCACCTAGTGAAATGGCAAGTAAAAGGGGGATCGGGGGATCGATCAGGCAGCGGAGGCCTGGTAACGAAACAAACCGAGAAGGTAACTATTGTCTTCTTTCTAGAAGGGTGCAACCTTGGAGCAGCTAAAAAATCAACAGGAATGACGTCGCGTCCCAAGAGGGCGCGTGGGGGCGGGAGCAAATCTTCATTTACCGGTTCAGGTTCGTGGGGGGACACTTCCAGGAAAAAAGAAGAAGACGTCTGAAAAAAGGCGGGATCGGTCCGGGTGGAAAAGTGAATAATTGCAGCCAATGCCTCCAAAAAAGCCGCCGGGGAGGGGGGGTAGAAGCAAAGGAGCAAGAACAAGACCCATCAAGGAGGCCCGTAACCAGTATATGGTTCGAGAGGTTCGTTCGATTCAAAAAAACTAAGAAAAGATTTAGGAAAAAATACTCTGGCTCAGCGAAAAAGTGCTGCTGGCTGGTGAGGGTCAGGGTTGGCGCACGGAAATTTCCTTGTGTAATAGAACATCCCTGACCGAGACGATAAAAAAGATCCAGGAGCTCCTTGGGGGAGAGGCCTGCTTGAAGGCGACGGGAGATAGACGCATATATTAGGGGGGGGGTCTTAGTTAAAAGGAGGGGCTGAGTACGGACTCTCGGGATTTGGAGGATCCCTCTTGGGTTAGCTAATGGTCAGCCAGAGAAGAGGCCTCTTGATCAAGTAGTTCGTAAAATCAGTTAGTAGATCTTCCAGAGGGATTTTGCTTGGAAAGAGGTAAGCTAGGGGGGGAAACTTCTCCTGGAAGAGTCTGGAGACCGCGGCGACGAGGCGAGGTGGGTTCGTTAAACGTGGGGGAAAAGAAGGCGGCGGCCACGTTCGGAATCCCCAGCGATGAAACCAATGGGGGAGTTCTGACAAACTGTAATAAACTCGTTGTCCAGGCTCTGGCAGGCGATTCGGGGTCGCAACTACCTTGCAAATAAGTGAGAGAACAGCTGCCGTCTGATCTCCAGGGAGCCGGGGTGAGATTATAAAGGAAGTATTGAAAAGTGGAACACACCCCTTTTGTTCATAGCAAGGCTACAGGAGGTTGTAAGACTTCTTAGGCGATAAGGGGTATGGGGCCCAGGCAGGCGTAGAAAGGGTGCGCTCGTTGACTGTATTCCATCGAGAGAACGGGAAATAGATCGAAAACAGGATCGGTGAAGGGAACAGGAGATTGGGTTTAATGAAAAGAGAGCGGGGAGATAAAACAGATCCCTGACATTAGTGTTCCCAAAGAGTCGGGGGGCGCGAAGGCTTGTGGTCGATATATTACTGTGCGGGTGAAGAGGCGATTAGAAGAGAGACGTTAAAAAAATAGGGGGGGACTGGTGGTCGAGCTCTTTCGGCTTTCAGTCATTCGGAAAGAATACTTGGTCCTGCAGGTGGGTATGCAGGGTGGACCTTCTTTAAGCCTAGAAAACAAAGGGGGGCTCGGCAGAAAGATGGAGTGAGAAAAAAACGCATGGACGGGCCTTGTTGAGGCAGGGGGCAGAAGTTTTTCTTTTCGAGGTAGAACCGATTGTGTGGAAAACAAGTCACAGGCAACCTGTCAGAGCGGCTTCGAATTGACCTTTCAGGGAGTCATCTTCTCAAAGATTGGCTGAGGAGAATTGCATCTCATGACTCATGCAGGGGGGGACAGAAGTGAGCACCACGATCTTCCCGAATGTTTAGAGAGGGTACGAAATGAGGAAGTATGGGGATGAGCCATTGGAGAGAATTGGGCCTAGCTGCTAAGGAGAGTACCAAACAATCTGTCATTGGAAAAAGAGAGAAGATTTGAAGAAAGGCAGAAAGTTAAAGAACAACATACTCACCTAATCAGATAATCTCATGAGGAAAGACTCTAGTGTGGGGGAACTCGTAGGGAAAGTATCACTTAATCAGAAATCTCGGGACAGGGATAAAAAAGAGCAAACTGGTACGCTGTAGACTGTGGAAAGGAGAAGAAGATAGACGAGCTTAAGGAGATGGTGAGTATGGAAGGGAAGAAAACCCTAAAGAAGATGACCAGCTAAGGGGCAAAAATTGGCCCGGTACCAGTCAGGGGAAGTCATACCCAGCGATGGGAATAGATCCCTCCTGGGGGACCAAAGAAGCACACCCTTTCGAAGAACGGTGGACTAGGGATCCTGACCTCTCAAGGAACTCGTACCACAAGAAATGGGAAGACATGGAACGATCTCGGAGACACTCCAGCAGAAAAAGTTAAACCTGGGACTCTCGGGGACAACAATCCGACTTAGAAGGGAGTGGGTTCCACACCGAAAATTTTAGTGGGTATCTTTATACGGGGGGAGATATATATTGCATCGGGAATTTATAACGATGGCTCCGGTGAGAGGAATTCTACCGATATATTAACTGAGAAAAATTAATCTAAAGCGACATGGAAAAAAGGGATAAACGGAGGAGAGAATCCTAAATCTACAAAAATCAAGGTAATAATGAACGGAAACCACCCTGGAACGCTTCGGGAATCAGAGTAAACTTCTTAATGGACGCCGGAGGAGGGACCTCGCTGTGGGGGTTGAAGAACGAAGCAGGTAGGTGAGAAACGATATCCTCACCGAGGGGGAAAAGCGTGGTATAAATTTTGGGGGGGGGATACAACGCTGTCCTCTACAGAAAGAGAGGCGAGTAACACGGAGTCGACAGTCGAACCTCAGTTCAAAAACAACGCGATAAATTCTCTTCGGGAGCCGACCTCGTGCCAGAAGTTCAAGAGAGGAAGATTCAACAAAAAAGGGGTAAGTGTCAATCCGAACGAAAGGGGATCCGCACTACTTTTAGAAATCGGCGAGGGCGTCAGTTTGGATGAGAGCAGGGACCAGAATTAAAAGGCGTAACAAACAGTATAACGCGGGGGGAGGAAAAAATACGCCAAGGCAAGTTCAAGCCTTCAAAAAACAAAAAAAACCAAGATCCCTCTTACGGGAGAGATGCTGCAGACAGAGGAAAGAATCTACCAGAACCGGCGGGAGAAGTCAAGTTGGAATTCTAAGAAGGTCAGCGGGACGGTGCAGATTGAAAACAGGTGAATGCCTGGGAAGGCAAACAAGGACTTAAAGAAAGCGGAAGCAGATAGTAATGGCAGAGGTGTTAGGATGCGGACGTTAAAAATGAAGATCTACCACTTCGCAAGACTGGGGGCAGAAAACGTGGGGCGTTATGGGGAAGAAAGAGTCGAAAACCATCTGAGGGCTGCGGGAAGGGAATGCATTTATAACGGCTTATCATGTCACCTTAACGGGAAGCCGCTCCTTTCAAAAGATCTTATCGAACTGTACTGAAGAATGATGGGCAAATATCTAAGCTGCCTCTTCAAACTTAGGGTATCCACAGCACCGGAGAAGAGGGGGTCTTAGGCGAGAAATGAAAAGTCCTGCAAAAAAAAAAAGACCTTAAGTGGAATGCGAAACAAGGGGGACAAAAAGCTATCAGGAAAAGAAAATTTTGACTGAGACCATTAGAAAATCAGATCTCAAAAATCCTATACAGCCTCCAGGGGACAACAGAGATTCTAAAGTGAGCAAAAGTTCAGAAAACAAGATCGCCTCACGGGGAGAACCATGAAAAAAAAAAAGTCTACTTGTAGCGAAGAGATACTTCTGCAACAGAAGTATGAGAAAATCGCTCGTCAAAAATGGGGGGCTATTTATACCAAGTTCCGACTTATACAACGGTCCATATAGACTCAAAAAAGGGGGAAGGGAAAAGAAAGATGTAATGGGGGATGCTGGGGAAACTTGGGTCCGAAATATAGTCCTGAAAGGGGGGTTTGGGTAACCAAAAAGGGATTTCTGCCTCCTGGAGTGAGAAGATCATCAACTGTCAGAGTGGGGGTGCCGGGAAACCAGATTCTTGAGGGGAGGAGATTTTGGGCTTCGAGAAAAATTGGGGCATTTTAGACGAACTGATGTTGGGGAGGGTCAGCGGAGGGGGAGAGAGATTGCGTCGCGGAAGGTCAGCAGGAAAAACCCTCGCGTGGAAGATGCGTCTGATCAGGATTTTTGCAAACATTGTTACCAGCTCCAAGCATAAGAAATGGGGCGGAGAAGCAGCCTCAAAGTCCGAGGCGGAAAGAAGGGACATAACGTCAGGAAAGGTGCGATCGTCGTGTGGCACTTTAAGCACCGGAGCAAGAGAGGTCCAACCAAAAGGCACGGCGGTGAACGGATGAGAGTGACGACGAATGAAGACCGGACGTATCCGGGAAGAGATTTTTGAGATCAAGGAAGGATGCCATGCGAAAAAGATAGCGGACCAAAAAAAGGGAAGAAATATCGTGTGATGGACGCAGACAAGACCCTCCACTAGGAATAGCCCTGAGGGAGAAGCTTCAAGGGGAAGCAGAATGTTGGAGAAATGCCAACGGGGCACTTGTTAGCTAAAAGTCCTCGTCAAATATCCTAATAAAAAAATCTCCTAAGATCTAGAGTAAGGGGTGGAGTTCAGAAGGTACTTGGCGACGCGACGAGAGAAAAAGGCAAGGGATCAATTGGGGGCGGAAGGTGAAATTTGAGGGACTCACTGGGATTGGAACGCTGCGAAGGGGGGAGGTTAGAGAGTTTTCAACGCAAAAAGGCGTAAAGAGCGCGATGATAATCGATCATTCAGTTCGGCGCAGAAAGATGTTTCTTGAAATCTGGAGAAGGGGACCCGTTATAACGTGGAAGAAATGACAGGGCGAAAAAGAGCCGTGAGGGGAGTTCTTTAGGAAGGGCGGGGGTCTAAAGCGATGGCTAGAGACAGGGGTCAGAATCAGTGCCACCTCGGGACAGACAAGGAAATAGAACAAAAAAACGTAATCAACGCGTCGGAAGGATTTCGTCGAAGCTCTGTCGGCAAAGAATCCATTCAATAAATTGTGAGAAAACTAAAGCAAAGCGCGGGCGACTATTAGAAGGGCAGACTGATCGATATTCTGCGAGTCGGGTTGTCAGTACAGGTCATTTTCGTCCTCAAGTTCTTGGGGGAAGAGGGAGGCTGGTCTATGACCTGTGAGATTGCCCAGGATCTTGATAAATTAGGGAGATTAGTTGAGTCACATGACGGACGGCGGCATAGAGCGAACTCTAAAAATGGAAGAAAAGGCTGATGGGGGGGGGGGGGGTTGGATAAACGACGAAGGTCTCTATAAACACTATCCCCCCATTAGGTGGGGTTCACACTATCAGGACGAGGCAGGTTTGTGGGCGAAAAGGGGGAGGGGGGCACGTGAATGTTTTGGGAGCACTAAGTAGCGAAGCGATCGGGAACGTGAGATAACACGTTTTAGGGGGGGGAGCTGGATGTCGGGGACGGGGGTAAGGAACTTACTTAGAAGAGATCGAGGGCTGGTGGATGCGGGGGGGGGTGCCTGAGTAGTGCAGGGGGAGGACAGAGGTGCAAGACCTTCATTGACGTGACGGTTTGGGTACGTCCAGGGGTGGTTCAAGATTTTTGTCTAGAGTCAGCCAGAAGGCAAGAGAGCAGAAAAAAGCGGATAGGGGGGACCTTGCCAGGTCTCGATAATCGGACTCAGATGTGGAGCTGTCTAGAAAGTTAAAAAGAGAATGAACTCCTAAAAGCAATTATAGGGGGGAAAACAATAGCGGGACTCCTTGATTTCAGGATTATCTTCTCGTAGGGTTTGGGCTGGCAATGGAGAATATTACCAATCGACTCTCAACACCAACGGGAGTGAAGAAGAATATAATGGTAATCAGTAGCACAGTGGGAAAAAAAAGGATAATAAGTCTCATCCGGAGAAAACTTCGTCAACATCATATTTTGGACGAAAACTGGGACGGGTGATCGGTAAGAGACGGCCAGGGAAGAGACGCCCATAGGAGACCTGTATCTATCAGGAACTTGGAGAAGACATATAATTTTTAGGAGATATGGTGATGTTACTTAAGGGAAACACAGAACGAGGACAGATCGACTGGGCTAAAATCCCTTGAACAATCGGGCTCAGGTCAAGCAAAGTGGACCGGAAAATGTAAGATATTCCCTCATTCACAACCGAGACAACCAGAAAATACATAGGATATGAGCTAATCCTTGAGCAAAACTGAACAGTATCGAAGCTGGGGATCATCTGGACCACAAGGACTATTGGGGGCTCTACGGAAATAAAATGGGGGGGAGGACCACGGAAAGCTCGAGGAAACACTGAACCTAAAGAGGGAAGGCAAAAAATCGAAGAGCCTTAGAGAGGGTGGGAACCCACCAGAGGTGGATATTTATCTCTCGGATTCCAAACCAGTCTTAGTAACGTGAATTTATAAAGGGGGTCGTCTATTAACGCCTACGAGATGGAAATAACGGGATAAACCATTCCTCTAAGCTACTTCAATCGAAACGGCTCTCCTGAAAAGGACAAAAGGGTCATCGGGGGTAAAATTACATAATCACCAAGCAGTTGGAAGCAGGAGGATCGGAACTGAGTAATCAGGGGAAGAAAGAATGGGGAACCGAGGGTTCTCTCCAGATTTGGTTGGGAATTTTGGAAAAGGGGGGGTAATCACACCGGGAGCCGAGTGAGGGGAAGTTTTGGACCGAAAGGGACTCGGCAGAGACAAGCTAGTGTCCTGGGAAAAGTCTTTCGACGAGTCTCAAGTGGAACTAAGGAAAAGGACGGCGAGAGCATTCGAATACCGATCCAAGGGAGAAACGGGACCCGAAGAGGAAATAGATTCAAACAGAATCTGGATGGGGGCAATTTCTCTAACGGATGCCTGAAAAAACAACGTTATACATCTACGAAAAAGGGGGGGGGGGGAAGGGGGTCGTCAGTGATAAAAAGGAACTACATCCAGATTTCTCAGCGGTCCAACAGAAACGAAGGGGACGGATCGAAATCTTTAAACGACCCATTTGAAAAGATGAGGGAGATAGGAGGGGGGCCTTGGCTAACCAACGGTTAAGGCGACCAAATACCATGCGGAAAGGAGTGGGAAGTCTTCGATTACAGGTTACGTAGGGGAGATCCAAAATTAATACTGGGGCTGTAAAAACCTGAAGGGAATGATGAAATTATCCTCGAGTGGAGATGTACCTATTGCGGCGACAGTGAGCTCGCCTGAGAAAGGAGAGCGACTGGGGGCCAGGGACCTTAAGGTTTCTTGTATGTTGATCATGATTCCAAAGATCTGTATCAGGTAGCAGGATGTGGAGCAAATTACTTAAAAAGTGACCCCAGTGCCCTATGACGGAATGGTTTAAGCTCATGAAGAAGAAAACTGTTCTACTACACGTAAAAATAAAGGAAATCAAAGAGAAGATGGACCATTCAAACAGGATCCCAGGGACCATATAAATGGAGGATCATCTACGAAGCCGAAGCTTCAGGATTGATACGAATAACAAGGGGGGGGGGTTGCCAAAGATACAAACTAAAAGGAAAGGTTGAATGAGAAAAAGGAGAAGTAAGCGGGAAAATCGATGGACAATCCTGATTCAAAAGAATTATGAGAAGGGAAAAAAACCCACTTCGAAGTCAAAAAATAGAAGGAAAAGGGGGGGGAAAAGACGGTTAAACTGCAATTCGATGATACTCGGGAGGGAGTATCAACTAAACATTATATAAGCGATCGGCAAAAGGTTACTTACCGAGGGGAAAAATTTTCAATCCGAAATCATAAAAACCGGCTATAGAAAAAAACACCACGGGGGGAGGTATCTGATGTAGTGTTGTAGGAAAATCTTTAAAGGGTCTCCTAGGGGGTCCGCCAAAGGTTTGTACGAAAGAATCACTGCAAAAACGCTTCTGGAGAACGAAAGATGGGGAGAGAAGTCGCCTTGTGGGGGTACTTACCGGATGCGGTGGAGGAGAGGTGGTTTCGGAAGGGGAAGGTGGGGCGATGAACTAAGGATGTTTAATTTGATTTCCTGAAGGTGGTGAGCGAGCTAAGGGAGGCGAATGGTTCTAAGGAAAAAAGACAGGGAAAGATTTGATGGGAGCGATTGGTGGGCAAACCACGGGGTTGGAATAATCAGGCCTAGAAGAGGGGGTCCTCGCTGCCCAGCCAGTTAAGAGAGGGGAGTATCCGGAGCTTCATTTACGTGGGTCTAGGAGCTCAGGGTTCACTGGGGCCTGTATGAGCACCGGATACCCAAGAAGGGGGTTCCACCAAAGGACGTAATAACTGGGGGAAGGGGAACTAGGTACTAATGGGCTAAAAAATTCGGAACCGATAACATAATGGGGGCTCAAAATGATGGGAACAAAAGCAGAGCGGAACGAAAAACAGAAAGAGAGAAGGTAGAACAGAGGGGGTTCTCTACTTAAGCAAAGTCATGGATAGACTCCGGGAGCAATCTCCGCCTTCATCTGTTGGAAACAAGGCATTAATCCTGGGGGAAGAGCACCTTCGCGAAATAGGATAACGAATAAAAAGAAGATCATACCGGTTGAGTAGAGGAGTGGCGAAAGCAGGCTTATCAAGTCTAGTGAGAGTGGGGTGAGATTGTCTGAACTGAGGGGAATGACGCGTCTCTTTGAGGGGGACGTCGGCTAAAGCTTATGATGTCAAAGAAAGACAACAGAAAATATAAGAGGGCGGCAGGGAAAGTTCTTCTATCTTAACCATAAGAGTGGCCTTGAAAGATAGAATCGGTCACTGGAAAAATGAAGAGGTGCTATCCGGGAGAGAAATTATAAATGGCCGTTGAGTTAAACGGAGGGGTTAAGAAAGAAAAAATCTCCATTTCTAAAAGTCACAATCAAGGGGGCTGTCGAATGAAATGAATTTCCGTAAAAGAAAGAACCAAATCTGACGAGGTCGGAGCTAGATCAGACGTTCGCACCCAGGGGTCAACTGTGGGAGAAAAAACGCGATGGTCCATCACAGGGATAAGGTGCCGAAGTGAAAATCTAAAAGGAGGGGGGGATAATGGGGACTTTGGTTCAGGTCAGTTCTCCTATTGTTGGTCAAGATTTAGAGAGGTCTGCAGGGGAAGATGTCCAGGAGGGGGGTTGGGAGCTCGTTCTTTCCCAACGACACTTAATGAGATCTAAAAACCTTTTCGGCGAGTCAGGGGGGGGGAGATGTGTGGGAAGGAGGAATCGAGACCGGCCCCCAAATGAGGTGGGGTTCCCACTAGATACTTAAGGATGGGTGGTCGATCTATTCCCTTGGAAAGGTTGTGGGCATCTCGATGTGAAAGGGAGGATTGAAACGAGATA
>Ga0179591_1339949_pt1 | contig 14928 bp, 14 predicted proteins | sample CZOMad2_1_08_16f_FD_182891 | JGI IMG/M metagenome (GOLD analysis project Ga0179591, IMG submission 182891) | Vadose zone soil fungal communities from Angelo Coast Range Reserve, California, USA - CZOMad2_1_08_16fungal (PacBio error correction) | ecosystem: Environmental > Terrestrial > Soil >...
AAACCGAACGAAGAAAATTTGGCCCTCGATCACGAAATACTTTGTTCGACGTGGTTCTTCTTCTGGATCTAATTCTCAAATCGAGGGGAGGATAGGTCGCCGACGAAGGAGAAGAAGTCGACCAGGGACCGTTGGCCAGTTGACTCCTCGATCAGGCGCTTGCAGGGGGAGGGGGTGAACGAGCTTTTCCCGTTTCTAACTTGTGCTTTCGCGCCTCATGGGGGAAACGCGAGAAGAATCATGGAGGGGCCTGAAACGGCTTTCGTCGTCAGAATCGCGAAATCCCGCAAAGATTGGGCGCAAAAGCAGAAGGGGCTCTGACTAGGGGTTCGATTTACTCCGAAACAATAAAACAGAATTAAGAAGAGAGTAACGATCCGGAACCTCCTTTTTGAGACGCACATTGTGCAGAGGAGGATCATTTAGGGGAATTCAAGAGGAAAAAAAACACACCCCCCGGAGGGCGACAAATCGTCTGGGCGGGTGTCCACGCCCACTTCGCATCTTTTCACGACAAGGACTAACTCGAAAAAAGAAAGCCTTAGAGGAGGAAGACGAGTCGCCCTCACGTCAAACTTGCTTCACGAACAAAGGGCCGCACAGGTGCAGGTGGTCGCCTGAACCCTTCATGAACCTTGTCCAGCAGTGGGAAACCGTCGGCCCATAGGGACGGGCCGGGGGGGACTCTTGGGGAGGCCGTGCCCGTGGTAAGCGTCTCCTAAGGGGGGTTCGTCGAGCGCGGCTGCATGACAAAAAGAACGCGTCGGGGAGTGCTAGGAAGACGACGGAAACGTTCTCGGAAAAAGGTAAAAAACACCCCAGCCAAAAAAAGAAAAAACGGGCTACCGCTCAAATCCTCGGAGAGAACTGTTGCCGGGGCCCGGCGAGTTCCATCTCTCGGGGGGCAGGAGGGCGTTCGGTTACCGTGAAAAGAAGGGAAGAATAGAATCTGGTGAACAGAAAAACAGGAAGAACCCACACAAAATCTTCCAGCAGAGAGGCCCATTCGAACTCGCGACACCGCGAGCGAAAGCAGTTGGTCATGCTGCGCAGGTCCTTGTGCAGGGAGGGAAAGATCTCGCCCCAGAAAAGCTGATTAGGGGGTGAGCACAGGTATAGAAAAGGGGGGTTTGCCGGGGAGGGAGTCTGAGTCGTATAGGGGAAGACGAGGCCTCCATTGGAGGAAGAAACCTCCCGACCAATAGTTCAACCGGCGAAGGGTTTCCGCCTCGGGAACTCTTCACGTCGGAGAGGGTTTGAGCTTCTGGCTAAGTTAAGTAGAGGAATGTATTGAGGCAGAAGACATCTTGAGGAGAAAGGACGTCCTCTGAGAAGCATTTGATAGTCCTTCTGTATGAAAGGGAGATGAACTGCTGAGCGACCAAAGGCTACTCGTCGGAGAGATATGCCGATGTGCAAGCTTTTGGGGGGAAAAACGATAAGAGAGGGTTTCTCCCTCCGAGGTCATGGAGGCAGAAATATTCTTTTTCCTCGCGGGGGAGTTATGCCGAGCACAGGAAAAAAATTTATCCCGCGCGGAAGTTAAGGCTATTTCTTCAGGGGGAAAAGGAGAAAAGACCGGAACATCGGGGAATCACACGCTCCGGCAAGCGACCTTTCGGAACGTTAAGCAAGGTCTGGAGCGAAAGAAGGGGCTGGGGGCAGCCTTCGAGAAAGAAAAGAATGCATTACCGCACGAAGAAACGGCTGGCGAGATTCCCATGGGGGGAAGTCGGGAGCAGGAGGTGATGATCTGGGAAGTAAGCAAAGAACTTGACGAGGGCTGAGTCTCGAAGGGGTTTTGAGGGATAAAACCAGGAGAGGTGCCGTTCGGCGCGATTCCAGAAGGGGGGGGGGATAGGAACTTCTCGCCCAGCTTAACACCGGGGGGGGAGAGAAGAGAGAAGTGAGGGAGGGTGGGATGAAATATGGATCGGAAGTTCTGATTCGCGCCGGGGGGGGGGAGAAGAACGAGCGGTATCGGGATTCTCTTCGAGAGGGGGTCATCCCGGTCGAAGCGTGCGTCGTGGGAAGCCCCGCCGATGATTGAGAAAGCCGTGCGGGGGAGGGTGGTGGATGCGCCACCTCGAGAGGGGAGGGGCCTCACATCGCGTAGCTAGCATGGCGAGTGTGGGGAGCTGGGAAAGGGAAGGACTTCGGGCTTAGGGGCACCATCAGCATGCTTAAAAGGGGGGGGGTTTTCGGAAATTGTCGCTGAAGTCGGAAAGGGGGGGGCGCAAAAACTGCGACAGGAGTACTTGAGGAGAGAGTTGAGCAGGAAGGGAGTGATCCTGGCGGAACCGATCCGAACGCGGGAGGGGTCTAAGAAAGGAGAGGCTAGTTTTCAGGCGGTGTCGTCGAGGGAAGAGATGCCGGATTGCTCGCGGAAAACGTGTTTCCACTACGGGGAAAGGGGGGGTGGAGCAGCCCCCCAGAAGCGCACGACCAGCCGCGTGAAAAAGTCGAGGTGCCTTTATGAACGGGAAAAGAACGTCTGCGCGCGCCTTTTCCTTCTCGGGGAAAAAAAAGATAGATCTCTCGAAGGAAGGAGAAATCTCTCGTCTTGGGAGACACCTAAGTAAAAAAGGCAGACGGCGGCCCAGCAGCCGTGCAATGTCCAAAAGAGAAAAAAGTGCCTTGTCGTGGGGTAGCTTACAAAGGGGGGGGAGGAAAACAAAAACCAACGTGCCCCCGCGTAGAAAAAGGAAGAGCCGTTAAGAGGGGGAGAGCACCGCCTTCAACAGGCGCAGCCTCAAGTTCTTTAATCAAGTCGACTCGGGAAGGGGCATCGAAGCGCAAAGTAAACAAAAGGGGAGGGAACTTCTGAAGGGGGAAAATCAGTCTTTTGCGGGAAGGCTACGACTTCCGTCCCACAGGGGCTACTCCAAAAGAGCACATTGATGAGGGAGGGCATCCCTTACGATTCGCAAGGGGGAAAGGGATCTCAAAGCAACCAAACCGAGATCAAGGAAATGAAACGCGAGGTCTTCCGAGAAAGGAGGAGGCACCTACCACTCAAGTAATTCGGATGTCTGAGAGAGGTACTCAATAAAGAGAAACACCGAGCCGGCCAAAAGGGGAGGAACCATACAAATCTCCTCTCTACTTATAAGTGCACACGGCGAACCTGAACCAAGAAAGGGGCGCGAATCCGAAATGAATGTCAGAACTTGGAGGGCGGCTTCCTCAACGCCAAAAAACACTAAAAATCTCCCTTGTGTGGGCGACAAAACAAAAAAGGCGTCGGGGGGGTCGACCTCTTCAATTGAAAAGGCTCGGAAATATCATCAACGCCTCGAACGCCGCCAGAACCTGCCAGCCGGGTGGAAGAGAGTGAGGAAGCAAGGTCCGAAAGGCTCCTTCTGGGAACGAACAATGCTGCTCCTCAGGCACGGACTAATTATAGCAAAAGGGTAGAAAATCCAGGGGGAAAGAGAGTTTTACCTCGAAAGAGTTTCTTAAAAGAAGAAAGAAACTCTTCCTCAAGAAGATGAGGGAGCAACCGGGCTCAATTTTCAAGGCTTCAGAAAAAAGAGCAGAAGATACTGCGGCACGCCGAGGGAGAATCATTTCCCAGATTATCCTTCTGAAAAGTGCGGCAAGATCGACACAATGGCCTCGCCGCCTAGAACCTCAGATGTCTTGCCGGGAAAATTCTCGACATCCTTCGCCAAGATAAATAAGGAAACAACTCGGGGCTATTACCGTAAGGACCTCCTCCGAAAAAAGAATCTCATGCCTCAAGGCAACTAAAAAAGAGAATGGGGAATCTCAAAGGGAAGTTCCTAGCAAAAAACGAGAAGGTTTAGAGCCTTAGCCGGTATCTCTTATCTTAGGGGAAACATCTCCTACCAGGCCAGACGGGAAACTATCATCCTCTAAGGGACCGAAGGATCGTCATCTTGGAATCCCTGCTCACAGGGGTTGAAGAAAGGCACTCTTTTCGAAAAGTCATAGAAAGGAATTAATTTTCCTGTCAAGAACCAACTTCTTCGACAAAGAAGGTCACGTCAGGCAGGGGGGGGGCGTGCCGGTAAATATTTCTCGGAACCTAGACTTCATGTGCGGTAACAAGGAAGCTGACGAGAAATAGGGGGGGAATCTTCCTCGAGCTGTCCATAGCCGGGTCCGGCACGGGCTCACTTCTGCGCCCGAGGATTGCAAGGATGGGATAAAAGCCGGAGTTCGAGGGTTCAGAGGGGGAAGACATGATCGATTCTAACTAAAGCCGCCGCTCATATCAAAAGGAAAGTCAAGAAAAAGACAAGGAAAGGAAATTATTCCAACGGGAAAAGGAGAGAAGACGGCAACGGCCCGAGCGGGGGCTACGCCCTCCCAGGAGGAAACGGCCGGGGAGGAATGAATGGGTTATGAATGCTAAAAAAGGGGTTCCCCGCTGAAGAGGGTTCGGGTAGACTGTTTCTTTGCCAATTTTTTTTGGCGATACGTTCGGGGTGCCTGGATATAGGCTGGAAGGAATCTTTCTTCTACTTGGAGGGCTTCCTCCCTAATGAAGGTTTTTTTTTTGGGTGTTTGCTACTGGGCCCACGGAAAAGATGGCGCTGGGGACTTTCCTTCACAGAAGAGGAAGTACAAAGAGGGAGGGAGAGATAGCAAGAAATGGGGGGGGCTGGTGGGAGTGAAAGGGGGTAACATGGAAGGAGGGTGGGGAAATCCCGCAAGGAGAGGATTTGGTTAAGAGGAGTGATTCCTGTCTCCTCCCCGATGGAGCGATCGGAGGAGAGTGAAAAGAAGGGGGGTTCGGATGCGACTAAAAAAAGTCTTCACTCGGTCTGTTGGAACACCGCATCCGCGACGCCAACACTCTCCAAACGCAGGAGGCGGATGGTGACGTCGATTCTAGTTAGACAGTCACGGAAAAGCAGTCGGAAGCCGTGCTCTTGCATTCCATGGCGAACGGTCAATAAAGAGAAACTGTGGACGCAAACGAAGGGGTCAGATCGCCATCTATTAGTGGCTACGTTTACGGAGCGACTACTAGGATCACGTGATTTGTGGGGTGACGGCGTTGTATCCGTACTACATGAAAAATAAGAAAAAAGTTGAGTTGCCGTTCTTGGGGCCAACCATTAAAGTATCGACTACAAGACAAGTTCCCTCCTCGACTGAAAATCATGAATCAGTCAGGAGGGGGGGGACTTGCGCGGAAGGATTCATCGCGTATATCTGACAGGGGGGAACGACGCCTACGTCCAACCGCTCCCAGATCGTGAATATAGAGAAAAACAACAAAGGAAATGAAATACTATCAAACGCTAAGTGCCGTATGAGTAGGTGTAGGGGTCTCCTCGAAGAGGTATTCCAGGAGGGAAAGGGACTGCTCAGGGAAGACGTCTCAGGAAATTGGGGGGGAGGATTTCTATCCGCATCAGAAAGTGGAAATGTGGCAAGAATAAACTTTGTTGGAAGACAAGGGGATGTTGGTGGGAGGGATCACGTATTTGCTCAATCGGGAAGAGCCGCCTCAGAGTCGGGGGTCTACCATTGCCTTGAGCAAAAACTGCGGAACCAGGCTGGCGGAGAGGAGAGACTTTTTCGGAGGACAGAAAACGTTTCTTCTCAGGGGGAGTTCTTGGAAAAAAATTATCCGCGGCACGTAAGAGGGGTGAGAAACTGCGGGAGTAACTCGAATCGCCGACATCCCCGTCAAGGACGCGAGAAAGGAGACAGGGGATTCGTTTGCGTAAGAACATAAGTAAGAAGGGGAGAAGAAAAGAAGAACCTCCTTTGACGAAAATGGAGAGTTAGATCATTGAACAGGTTCGGGGAGAGAAAAACCCCCTTAGGAATGTCGCTGAAAAAAGAAAAGCCCCTTCTCCTCATTCGATGAAAGACTCAGGGGAGGGAAAGCTCGCCCAGGTGGTGCATCTTAAATAGCACTTGCGAAAACTGTCAAGGAAAAAATCGTTCAGGAATATAACCTTACAGGGATCACTCCGTTGCCGGGACGCAAGACAACTGAGCGAGGGAAGTTTTCCTCTCGGGGTTTAATAAAGCAAGTACGCCAGCTTCTTGAGAGGAGGGGGAGGCATGAAGGACGAGAGCGTTCGACGAGGGGGGATGGGCTAAAAGACCTACCTAAAAGGATCGAATAAAGCATCCCCGAAAATCCTAGGACTTTCCAGAACAGACGTTCAGAAGAAGGGATGGTCCAGAGGTCTAGAGAAAAGGAAAAGAAGCATTTATTTAGCAAAGTCCCGACTCTATCGGGTAAAAGAGAGACCCACTAGGCCAGCGGCAAAAGGAAAAAAAGGATGCTTGAGAAAATCGGAAGAATCAGTTTGGTCATGCGAAGGAAAACTTCCTTTTGAAGGAGATGAAGTCTCGTTTCCGTCACCGGGAAGAAGTTAGAGATATCTGGTGGGGCCTATGCGCGATCGTGTAACCTAAGTGCAGCCGGCGTGCGCAGGTCGCGATGAAAGTGCTACGGAGGAAAACCGTCTCCTTTTAACACAAGCGAACTCGGCACTGTCGAGAATAGTGGTGAGAGTCGAGGGGGCCAGTCAGAGGGGGAGTTTTGCCTTGAAGGGACAAGTACGACCGGTCAAAAAGAAAGGAGACGAAGCATGGAAGGTGCTGAATGGCAAAAAAGAAAGAAGGACGGGGGGGAGCCAATCATGCGGATGTCCATCAGGGGGGAAAAGAGCTGGACCGATCGGGTTGGGGGGCGCAGGAAGACCGGATAATAGGAGGTCGGTTCCTCATACATATCGTTGGCAGGTCGGTGGGGGGCTGGGAAGCCGAGTCAGGAGATGTGAGCTGAAAAGGAACTTTATGCCGAGTTAGGTAGCAAGAACGTCCAAGGGGGTTCACACGCCCGGGCAACAATGGAGAACATAGACAAAATCTCCGTTAATTGAGAGAGAAAAGGTTTCACGGGAAGAGGGAGAGGGGCCCTTGCAGTAAAAACACTAAGTCGTCACAGCTGAATAGAAAGGCCATTGCCTTCGGTATCAGGGGAGATCTGGAAGGGACCGCCAGCTTCTTGAACTTGAAAGGTCATCAGACTCATGGGCGTTCAATCCAAGAAAGGGTCCGGTCCGGCGAAGAAGGGGACTTGGAGGAATTCTCTCCCCTAGGGTACAAAAAAGACTGGGAGGAAAGCACTCGTAGAAGGGACGTAACTTAGAAAAAATCGAGCTGCTCCGGAAAGGGGAAGGCCCTGGCCCCGGCGTCGGGTAAGGGAGGGGGGAACGCGCAGCATCGAAGAGGGTTGCTGGTATCTTTTGGAAGGGGAACAGCTTGAGGATCGCGGAGCTCGCAGGAGGAGGGGGGGAGAAGCACTGGGTCTAATCGTAAGGGAAAAAGAACATCATCATCTTTCCAGGTGGCGTAGAACATTCAGGGAGTCGTACTACTTCTGCGCACCGTTGAACTCGGGAAGAAAGGGAGAGGGGATGATCTTCCAAGATGATCTACGAGGGAAAAGGAGGGGGGGCTAAGAACTTGAGAGGTTCAGCGAGTGGAGGAGGGGTCCCGGTCAGAGGGACCGGATTTCTCGCGGGATTCTTAAACAAAGACGCGGTGACATTGGGAAAAAAATCAGCCACGACAAAGGGACGCGAAAAGAGGTAAGCTTTCCTGGAGGGGCCGTTCGTCGCCGGGCGCCTTTTCATCTGATCAAACATAATAGCAAAAAGATGAGTAGGAAAATCTATGAGAGACCGATGAAGGGAAAAGGCCGCGGCTTCTACTGCCTTCCATCATTCCTTCAATGGGGAAAGAGAAATCTTGAAAAAGCGGCCTTGTCGTGACGAGGAAAACGGGGGGGCATTAGCACTAGTGGCACCCGTCAAGCCGAGCAATCCGGGGCGAGAGTAAAAGGACCTGAGACGACACCGCATGACTCACTCAAGTCGGAGAACTAAAAAGATGACCGTTGACTGACGTAAGCAGCGACGTTCGAAAGAGATATCGCCAGAAGGTCCAGTTTTCCCGAGTCCTATGGAGAGAATCTTAAAAAGGCCTGGGCTACAGCCAAAAGAGGAACAAGGGATGGTGTCTTGCCAGCCGAAGGCCTGGCACGGAGCGCCATCCATAGGGCTAGGGGAGAGCTACCGTATGTCTTAAGGATCGAACAAATGCCGCAAGAGAAGGCTATGAGGAAGGGTCGCGCAATCATCGCCGGGAGGAAAAAAACTCCAGGAAAGTGTCTTACCATCCCACCTGACCGGAAGAGGCCGCCTTCTACCGACTTCTGCGGGGAATCCGTACCTTATTTTCAAAGGGAGGGAAAAGGGCCGTCTGAAGAGTCACATGCATCGCGCCGGGGAAGGCAATCAGGGGGGGGGGGGGGAGGGAGAAACACAAGAATATTTCGCAAGCGGGTTCAATAAGCTGTCGAAGGAGAAGTTAAAAAAGCCTCTATCCCGCTGAACAAGGTAAATACCGGGGATTGGAAAAAGTACTGTCAATTGGAAGGAGACCAGAAGGATGCCCCCCAGGGAACAAAAGACAAGACAAATGGCTTTCACGGGGCTCCAAGGTCGAAGCCAAGGCCGAGCGTTTGACCTCTCCGTGTTGGGGGAACTTGGACGGGCGGAGACGATGCGAACGCGGTCCAGAACCCGGGGAGGCAATTGGAGTCCAGCAGGGCAAAAGACCTGGAGGCACCTACTATTTTCTAAGGGAAAAGAGGATGGTGCGGAAGCATGGCCGATATTTCAGTTCGTATGACGTTGCGGAAGGGGAGGCCATCCTTCGAAAAGATGACTACTCCTCCGTATTGAAACTCAACAGCAGAGAGATACGCGCCATCAGCAAAAGAAAGAGTTGCCTTCACAAGGAGATACGTATTAGGCCGTCTCAGCTTGTCAGTCAGGAGGAACCAACGCCCTACCTAAACTCCAAGACTGGAAGCAAAAAAAGGTCAACACGATTATCAAGAGAGGGGGTACGGTCTAATTAGCAAAAGAGTTGAGGAATCGAAGTGCATCGGGAAGAATGTCTCGCGGAAAAGGGAAAGATCTCCATTACACTCACTAAATAGGAGTCTTCCAACCAGATATACCTGCGCACCTGTCAGAAACGAGCCGGGGGACGAGAGTCTTCAGAGCATGGCAGTCCTTCCTCAGAAGGAGGCGCAGAGATCTCGGCAATCGAAAAAAAATGGGGAAGAGGGATTTTTCCCTGTGAAACCTCTGAGGGAAAGGGGTCAGTGACACATCAAAGATGAGCTCTAGACTACAGAAGCTTTCCATCAAAGCCGGGGGGGAAGGAACTAATGAACGTCTCAAAAAGGGATTGGGATTTCTATTCACGGAGGGAATTTCTAATTACTAGGATAGGGAGAATGAGAGTCTGAACCGTCGAGTATGAAGATCTCTAACCTCTTCTTAGCAGGAGGTTAAAGACTTCAAAACTTCTCTACAGAGAGGCAAACGAGAAGGGGGTCCTACGTCTTCACAAGCAAAGGGAACCTAATGGACCAGCATTAAGGGGGACCCTGCACCAGGGGAGGAAGGCTCTTTTTCTCTCGGGAGGGGGAGGACAAATTGAGAAAAGAAGTTTCTACTAGTCGAAAGAGGGGAGAGAATAGGCAGTAACGAGCGAAAGGGTTCCTTTACCATAAGTGGGGTAGACTTTTGGAAGAGCAATCTATTTGCCTGTCCCCGTTGCAGGGGGGGATTCACGAGTACAATTGAGGAACCCTGAACCATTTGGGGGTGGGGGGGGGTGTTTGGGCTAAGAAAAAAAGGAGTTCGTCTGTCTCCTATCTCAGGGGTTTATAGCTCCTTCCATCGCCAAGTCAGCCGATACGCAAAGGGACGCGAAAAGGCGCGTGATTTCGGCGATTCAAAAAAGAGGACAAAAGCATGTCGACATTATTCGCTTTGGCGAGAAAGGAGGCGCCACCAGCAATCCTAAAGGAAAGGGGGGGGAAACGCTTCTAGGAAAGCAAACGATAGACGAGAGCACAGGGAAAGTTCACGCTCGTTGTGGCCGGGAAGGAAAGAACGTACGATTCTCAAGGTCTTCGCATCTTAACTATTGAGGCCTACTATCCAAAGCCGCACGAAAGGAGGACCTTCGAAGGGGCGTGAGGAGACGCGCCTTAGGAAGGCGGGCTGCGGCTAAGGGGGGGCGAAAAGACCAAGAAAAAAAGAAGCCGATCCTGAGCAGGCGATCTGGAGGAGGAAGACTTCATCGGGAAAAACGACGCATACGGCACTCCTCTCAGATGGGGGGAATCGTTATCGAAAAACTGAGATTCTTAAAATATATAGGATACAATCAAAAAGGGAAGGGGGAGTGAGGGGGGTCGGAGGCCTAGCTCTCAGAGTGAGATGCCGCCGCTCATCCCCGAAGAGAGGGGGAGAAGGAATCAGGAAAAAGGAACTTTGTCTTTTTCGGATAGGTGTAGGGACACACAGGCCGTATCAAGAAAAGGAAAACTTGTTTTCGACGGGATTTAGAATTTACTTTCGGACAAACTCGGCGAATATAGTCGTCAAGGGAGAGGCGTCGACCAGGGCCTTGAAGGAACATCCTAGAGCAGAAAGAGGGGGAGATCGATCTCTTTTTCTTCCTCGAAGGAAGAAAAACGTGTAGAAACATCGCAGAAACCTTTTGGCTTAAGGGCCTGAAGAGGGAAGGGGGGCCCAGCGAATCATGTCGGGGGGCTTTCGGAGGCCCGAAGAATCGCCGAGAAGCGCATGAGTTGCGGCGAAAAAGGGGAAGGGAGGGAGACGCTAAGAAATACACAGAGGAAGATGGAGAGGAGAAGGGGGAGCTACGCACCTGTAGAGGGGGAGGGGGAAAAGGATCATTGCAAGTCAGAGGCACTAGCAAACGTAGTAAGCGCCAAAGCCGGGAAGTGAAACGGGGGACCAATCGCCCAATGAGACTTTGTCAAAAAAAAAACGTCGGCGGAAGAGACGGTCGCAACCGCGAGTCGAAAACGTCTCGCACTTCTGAAGAGAAACCATAGGAAGGGAAAAGGGGGCAGTGGTCGCCCTCATCCACGCAGAAAAAAAGGGGGAAAAGGGGTCCGCCGTGGAAGCCATTGCCGCACTCGGCCGAAGCTCGGCTTTTTGAAAAAGGGGAAAGGGGGATAAGACACAAAAGGCTTTGAGGGCGGGAGGAAGAAAGGGAAAGAATCGACCTGCGGCGGCGACTCGTCCATGAAGGAACGACTAAAAAAGCCGGCTCGCCGTTAAACCCACCAATCCCCTAAAAAAGCCAAGACGTGCGCCGTTTGAAAGTAGCGGCGGAAGAATGTAGTCAGATGATCCGAGGGGACAGAGTGGTTCAGTCACACATGTGCGAAAAAAGGGAAACTAAATTTCCGGCACGCCATGCTGCAAAAAGACACAGGGGACGAGGCGATGGGGACTGGCGGAAGGAGTCCCCTGGAGGTCAGGAATAAAGAAAAGTTGCACGTCCTCGGGATTCTCCGGGAGAATAGATAGGGGGTTGCCGAGCTCGCGACTGGCGTGTAAAAGGCTTTTCAGCCGGAGGGGGGGAGGTCCAGGGGGGGAGATGCACTAGCAGATAAACCCAGGGCTCCGCTTAAGACAAGAAAAACGTCTCGGAATACTCTTGGGGGAAAGCTAGGAGAGCTTGGAGAAAAGAGGGCTTTTCTGGAAGAACGACTTAGTCTTGTACGGTCAAGGAAGAGCGACCTCCGAGTTCGAAGTATGTGATGGATTGAGATATCTTCTATCCGAAGGGGGAAATAAGGGTGCTCTCTGGCCGATCTCGTCACGGGGGAGAAAAGAGAATACCGAATAGGAGAAGTTCTTTGTCTCGAGGAAAGACAATGCTGAGTGCCTTTGAGGAGGAAGGAGATGCGATAAAATGGGGAAGGGAGATGGGGAATAAATAGGGAGATTTCTTCATTTCTCGTCGTCCGAAGTTAAAGGGGAAGCAACGCTCCTGTAACCTTGGGGGAGGGGAACTCGTCCTTGGAATCCCGTGAGGGATAAGAGTTCACTTGTGGGGAAGCCTGGGGGAGGGACCTTGCAGTAAGGGAAACTATCTCTAAAAAAGGGGGAGGGCTGAAAATCCATGGCCGGGGATCGGAAATTCTTTAGAAGGTGAAAAGCCCGCAAGGGATATTGCGAAATAGGGGAAGAGGAGCCTGTTGTTTTCGCGAGGAAATCACAAAAAAATTGAGTGGCTCCTATGCAGGTGACCTGGGCGGTGCAGGAAGGGGACTAGAAAATTCGAATTCAAGCTCCGAAAGCATCGAGAGGGCTTACTTTCGTCGATCGGGGGAAAAGTCAGGAAAAAAGGGTTGGGGCTGTAATGCCGAAAGAATGATGGGAAATCGCAGCATCAAATGAGTGGTAATGCGAGAAGAAGCGAGGCTCGGAATCGCTGAAGGCGCGAGTTGAAGGGAGAAGGCACCGTCCTTCGGGCGGAGCTTAGATAAGAAAAAATCAAGAGTTTCCGAGTATCCCTAGGAAGGGACCGGACTTCTTAAGAGAAAGGGAATAAGAGGGGAGAAATACCGGATAGCTCGATGATGAGAGCACACGAAGGGCCGGAAAGAGTCGACGTAAAGAGGAACTTTAGGTCTAAGAGGGGAGAGGGGGGAGAGGCGATTTTGGAAGAGGAGAGGGGGAAACATGTCTCGGAAGAAGGATTCTTCCATCCGCCGGCACGTGTGCATCTTGCGAGAAAAAAAAGGGGAAAGGTCACTACCAAAGATGTGTCCAGAGGTAGCGGGCCTTGAGAAGGCCTGCTGGGCCTTCCTTCGAAAGGAAGGGGAAGGAGAGGGGGGAGAGAAAGATCAACAACAACAACGGAGGATGTAAAAGTATAGGGGCTGGAAGGAGAGAAAGGGGCCTCGAAAAGCATGCCTTGCCAGGAAAGAAACGACCTCTGTTACCATATCGAAGGAGGATGGTCCAGTGGGCTCTTGCCCTGGGCTTTCACTGATTGGGCACACGTGAAAGGCGGATGGACGCATCAAAGAGAAGAAGGGGTACATGTGGAAAAAGCCTGCAACCTCAAGAAGCTAGTGAAAAAAAAAGAAAGGGGGAAACCTTCGGGAAGAGCGCATCTGGACGCTCAAAGAGAAGCTCCGGGAGGGGAAGGGAACTAGTCAAGGAAGGAGGAGGAAGTCGTAAACTACTTAAAGAAATAAAGGCAAAACGAAAGGGATGGTGCATGGAATAAGGAAGGAAGGCCGAATTCCTGGAAAGAGGCCATCAAAAGAAACGAGCGAGCCTACTGATCGGAGTATCGCAGGGGGAAGGGGACAGCTACCACGCCAACCCGCGAGGGTGCCTTTTCGAGGGAAGGAGAAGCGTCGGGCCGAAAGGAAAGAAAAAAATACGAAGTGTCTGACCAATCCCCCGGTCAACAAGCAAGACGAGAAGTTACGAGTCTAAAACTGAGAGGGGACGGCTCGGGAGGAAAAGAAGACCTGAAGGTCAGAAAGGTCCGGCCTTCCCTAACGACCATGGAGGAGAGAAGAAAGAAAAATCGCCCTGGGGACCACAGGACGGAGCCGATTTCTCCCTCTGGGAAAGGAACTTGCAAAAAGAAAGGAAGGCAAGTCATCAACAGCGACGTCCGCAAAAAAGAGGAAGTTCCTCCAAGGGAATCTTGTGTGCGAGCAAGGTTCTCAGGAAAATCCGAAAGTTACAATGATTCAGATCAAGACAGAAAGGAAAGACCAGGGAGGTCCTCGGAGAGGGGATCCTTTTTTGGGGGGAGGGGAGGGGGAGTAGACGAGAAAGAAAGGAAGGGATTCAATGCCACCTGGAGGGGGTTGAAAAAGTGGGAGGCTTCAGTCAAAGGGAACAACGACTATTGTCTGCGGACACAAATCGAGGTCTCCAAAGAGAAGAGATTATCCGGAAAAAAAAATTTGCGCAAGATCGGCCAGCGCGTCCAGGAAGACCGCCGGATTCAGAAAACCGCTCAGGCCGTTCATCTCAAGGGGAGAAATCAGCAAAAAAAAAGGGGGATGACGATCGAGGACTGAAAGTCGAAATAGGGAGAGAATTCTCAAGGGAACGGGAGGAAAAGCTCCAAGCTAGGCCAGGAAACATGGGAAGCGGACGTTCCGTAGCGGGGAGCGGTTGAGAAGCATGATCCAGCGGTCATCGTGCAAGAGAGAAGCGCGCCGCAGAAAAAGGATGAAGGCTAGGGAAAAAGACGCATCTTCAACACAAAAGAAACGAAGAAGAAAAAATTCAAGCTTGTCGAGAGAGACAGACATGCACAAGGCATGGTCCGAGAGAACTGTCAGGAAAAAAAAGAAAGATAGGCATGCATCCTGGCGTGACGGGGTCGTTGAAGGGAGCTGTTTCCAGCCGCAGGGGTCGGCCGAACTTCATGTTTGAAGGGGGACCGTAGAAATCTATCATCGACTACATCTAAGAGCGGGGCAGGGCCCGCCCAAACTAAAAGTGGAACGGAAAAAAATCCCGAGTAAACGGAAAGGGGCGAGGGAAAGCGGAGGTAAGAGAAGAAAAAAAGAGCAAGAAACGACTCAAAGGGGAGCTTCAGGACAGAAGCTCCTACGGAACCTGAAACGAGAGGAAAAAAGGGCTTAATTAGCTCTACCAATCCTAGAGGAAAAAGAGAGTCTTCAAGGGGAAAAGCTTGTAAAAAAGAGCTGACAATTTCCTCCATTGAACATGAATAGAAAAAAGAAAAGGGGTCGGCCAGACTCTGGTGCGCTCTTTTTTTCGGAAGGAAGGAGACAGGGGGCGGGAAAAAAGGTCTTGAGCAAGGAGCTAGAAGGGGTAAAGAGACGTGCAAAGTGGGCCCCCCTGATTAAGCGGAAACGATTGGCGAAGAAAGGGGGGGTTTTGCTCTACTTAAAGAAACACCCGCCGCGCCACAAGGGAGGGCAAAAAGGAGTTCCTTAGAGGAGAAGAATCGTCCTTCTGTTTAGAGTCGAAAAACAAGGGGTAAAAAAAAATCTAGACGCCCAGAAACAGGCGT
>Ga0179591_1347452_pt1 | contig 14927 bp, 20 predicted proteins | sample CZOMad2_1_08_16f_FD_182891 | JGI IMG/M metagenome (GOLD analysis project Ga0179591, IMG submission 182891) | Vadose zone soil fungal communities from Angelo Coast Range Reserve, California, USA - CZOMad2_1_08_16fungal (PacBio error correction) | ecosystem: Environmental > Terrestrial > Soil >...
ACGTCTGTGCTTTGTGTATCACCGTGAACTCGATCGGGGAATGTAGTAGTTGTCTGTACACCATTAAAGTACTATGGTGAGAAGGAAGACTTATTCCTTTTTCAGAGGATGTTGGTCTTTGCGAAGTTGTCGCGATGAAATTACCGAATGGGTTAATCACATTTCTGTGGGGGTGAAAGCGGTAGGAGATGAGGTGGTCCCTTATGTGAACAGTGACGGGGGGCGAGTGAGTCTTGCCCACCATAGTGGGCTACTGCGACTTGGGTGCTCCTCGCCTAGGTTGAATAGTGAAGGATCAAATAGGAAGCGTGTCGATCCCATCTTATTCGGAGAGTGTATGCGATAAGAAATGGAAACGGCTGTCTTCCGCAAGTGCAGAGGAAGGGTGGCATCCCGGCGGCAAAGTACAAAGAGAACTTCTTGTTGGCAAGACCTGTAGAATTAAGGCCTGCGGGGACGACTAGTTCTACTGGGGATTTAAATTTAAGTCGGTAAAATTGTAGGGGTCGGGTATGAAGAGGATGGGTTTGGCCATGGCGGGGGGAATTTGGGGGGAAACCTGTACTCCGTAAGTAGGTGACTTTTGTTCCAGTGGGGGGTTATGGGGGAACGGGCAGTGATACGATTGCGGGCCATGAATAACAAATAGATTTGCAGAGAGCCTCCGGGGAGAGGCACAGAAGGCTTTTAACTCGAGCCACGCTTTTGGTCGTGCAACGAGTGCAGGCGGGGAAAAGAGGAAGGCGGGGGGAAAAAAAAAAAACAAAAAAAAAGAAAAAGTGGGCATCCGGCCATTTCGAAAAAGGCCAGTTTTGAATGTCCTTCAGGCGGCGCAGCGGTGGTTGGTGGGGGGCTTTTTTTGGAAGAATTAGCATAGCGGCGGCTTGAGAAGGGGGACATCGATTTTTGGCCCATGGATTACTTACGTGATGAGTTTCGCCTGTGTCTGAAGATATGTTTCTCTTTATTTAGTAGTTAAGCATCAATAAGTAGTAGGGGGGGGGGGGACGTCCTAAATAAGGTTGGGAAGGGAAATGAGGGGTCGAATACATTCATCAAGGGGTGTGAGTAAAGAAGTAGCTTCGTCTCAGGTAGGAGGCTATTGACTTGAACCAGAGAGGGAGAGGGGTTTTGAAGTTGGGGGGTAGGATTTGTGTAACCGTTAGGGGGGTTGGTTTGAATTGGGCAGCTGATAGGGTGCGGCTTTTCGGGGTTGAGGTTTGGTGAGAGGGAGTGGTTTTTTTTTATGAGAAAAAAAATGGTCATGTTTTGTATGAAGTATCAAACAGGATTGGGCGACAATTGGGGGGAAAAAAAAAGAGTGGACAATTAGGAATGGAGCCCCCAATTGTGGGAAGAAATTGGAAATCCTAAACCTTTAGGTAAATGATGGGGGAATTTTGAAAAAGTGAGAGGACAGTTGTGAAAGCCATGGGGTCCATGTGGGGTAGGGGTCAATAGGTGTAGGTTGAGGAGGCTTTTTGTATAAAACGATCGGAATACCATATGTGGCTACTTGGGGGCGATCGAAAGTAAGCGGGAGTAGGCAGGGGGGAAGGCAGGACACAATTTTTGGGTGCTGCTGGGAGAAGAACTGGAGGCGATAAAACAAGACTTGATTTTCAAAGATGAAAAGGATGGAGGGGGGCCAGGGAGAGGGAACTGGAAACGCGCTGAACAGAAGGGAAAGTTGATTTTGGAGTTGGGCGGGTTGGGGGGGGCTAGGGGAAGGAAGGTTTTTTTGCTTTTTTGTGTTTTACCTTGAACCTTTTTGTTGGTCTACCGATTGAGGTGGGAATGTTAAGTGGGGAAAGGGACTGAATGAGTTCAGCCGGGGGGGGCAGGAGGACTAAACTTTTATCTGAAGCTTTAACAGTGAGTCCTCAGAAAGGAGGGGAGGGGAGAGGGGGTTTCAAGGACAAAGACTAATTTTAAGGGCTCTGAAAGAGGCGAGATCAGAGACTCACAACACACGTAAGAATAGATAGATCCCGGATGAGGAAAGAAGACCACCACAATTTTAGGGCTGAAAGACAAAGTCAGGTAATTAGAGGAAAGAATGCGGACCAACAGCTGCGGAAAAGATTCAAAAGGGCCCTCATAAAAACAGGGGCCGGAACTCATCATTCACATCCTTTACTCTAAGAAGAACCCTCATCGAGGGGAAACAAATGGAGGGAAAAGATCCCACACCTGAAACAAGAATGCCTTAAGTTACGTCACCAAATAAAAAATAAATTTTGAAGGGGGGTAAGATGGAGGTGGGAAGATCCTCCCGAGGAAAAGGGTGAACATATAAAAGTGGAAAGGGTTTGCAGCGTCCTCCTTAAAGTTCGGAACTGTCATCAGGCGCGTAAACAAAATTGTCAATTGAGGCCCTGCCTTAACAAAATAGTAAAAGATCTGCTCCGCCAACGGCCCTCAACCGGGGACCGGGAGAGTTTTCCCTAGAAGAAAGAAACACCTTTGAAAAAAACATTATGTACCGGGGGTTGTTAACAGTGAGACTTTTTCAAATTCCCCACAGAGTCGATTCTCCTACAGGTGTATGGACTTTCCCAGGGAGAAAAAAAGTGTCATTTTCCTATGGGGGACGCAACAGCGGTTGAATTTCCTTTGGGTCAAGCCGTTCGACCATTGGAGCATTAAAAAGGCAATTTTCCTCAAAAGAAGAGCTCGCCCTAATGTACACACCCGGAAGCTCCGACCAAGGGCCTAGCCAGCTGCACAACCACCCCAACCTCCATCCCCGTCTATTCTCAGATCCTTCCCCAAAGCCAATAGGAACAGAATCAAGGGACAAAGAACGCCTTCACATGAAAAAGGGGAAACTGGGCTTGGTATACCACCAAATGGGAGATGGAACAGATAATTGCCGTCAAAAAATTAGGGAGAGGGACTACTTTAGGTTGTAAATTCAAATAAAAAAAACATACCTAAGCACGGGACGTATGAAGTATGAAATGAACGCTCTCAGCTAGCGAACCAGATTCAATAGCGCCATAGTCTCATTCTCCACAAAGCACAAAACACACGCAATTGAGACTCCACATCAGCAGTACATCAAAAGACTGAAAGGAGGTGAAGAAAGAACGCGGGCGGAACAGGGCCCGGAAATACAGCATATGCGAAAACCAAGGGTCCTCAATTCAGCCCATAATGAGTGGAATGTGGGCCCAAAAAGTATCGCCCTGCCATACAGCAATCGGAAACAAAGTCCAAACTATTTACGGGGTACAGTCCCCCAAACATCACCAAAAACCAACGAACCGATCATCGGCATTACAAAGCGATAAAAACAAAAGAGATCAGGGGGGAAACCGAACGCTCCCGAAGGATTGGGAGACAGGTCTCGTTCCAACGCCTTGGATGTTACTTGGAACCTGCAACAGGCAAAAAGGGCCAAAGGCGCCGCAGAAGACAATATCGCAGAAACCTAGGGCCAGCTGCGCGAACGGGGGCAGTATTCCCGATATTCACTATGCAAAAGGGCGACGCGAGACAAAAGAGAACACAAAGCCCTAGTGGTTCCGCTTGGATGCCTGAAAACTCCAGCAGGATCCTTACAGTTAAAAATGGACATTTTCTATACCATACGGGTCAATTAAATCGCGATCCAGGGACGAAAACGATCCTGAAAAGATAAGGCGGGAAAATGAAAACTCCCCATTATTGTAAGAGGGAGAAAGACCGATTAGATTTCAAACGGGCCACGACAAACCAGCGGGAAAACGTTCAAGATGGCAAACGTGAAAGTCAGCACCGCACGAAAGCCCTCCTGCAAAGGTGCACGGTTACGAAAGAAGGGGTTTTCCCGCTTGTAGCGAAATAACCTACCGAACCAACCCTTGTCGGTACTCACTGATCCCACCCAGAAAATCGCTGGGGGGTTATCGGCGAAACAGCTCATAACTGGTGTGACGCCTATCAAAAGTAACTCGACCGTTTGAAATAACAACATAATGATTCGCAGATCCAGCGCTATCCGCGCGCATCAAAAAATCTAAGGACCCTCCGCACCAAGACTCCCATAACCCCCGGGGAAATCGAAAAGACCACTCAAAATGGGAGCCGATGGAAATTGAACTTGCGGCACCGTAGACCCGTTAAATGGGGGCGATAAGAACCAAAAATCTTTGATAAAGAAACTCTAAAAACAAAGGGGAAAGAGATAATATTTCGACCGAAAATATTGGGGGGAAGTTCCATTAATCGGCGACAGACACCCGATTAGCAGGGCATCCTGTACGGGAAAGTGCTATGCGGTGATGGGAACGATCGGGGCTCCCGGGGGGGGGGGGTAAAGGGTGCAGAGGGAAGTAAAGATGCAGGGGGATGCCTTCGGGGACGCGAAATAGCCTTGTGGCGGGAAACGGGGTCGAAAGGAAGTCTGCCTGGTTGGCGGTCAGGGACATCAACACCAGTTCATGAGAGTCCGATGAGGGAGGGACGGCACGCGGCTGTGAAGCCGCTCATCGATGGGAGAAAGGCTTTGGGGACGGGGTGAGCAATAACAGGGCCAAGTCAACCTTGGATTCTGGGCACAGCCAGATGATATTAGCGTCGTCCGGGTTCTGGAATGAAAGGGGCGATGGAAACAGTACGTGTCGCTGGTTGGAGTCAAGCGTTCGAATTTGCCGTGTATTTTTCTCGGCGAGGTGACAATCGACTTAATTTTCTTCGATCTTTGGAGGGGGTGGATCGCGATGACGGAGGGGATACAATTAAATAGCAGGCTTTGGAACGGATGTTGGACAGGGAATCGTTTAAAGGATGGGCTGGGGGCTTTGGTCCTCGAAAGAGAATCGTTGGCATGCCCTAGACGGTGGGCTCGCCTCGGGCAGTGCGATAAAGAACGGAAAATGCGGCGCGGCCAGAAATTTGGGAAGTAAGCGGGCAACGCAAACATAAGGCGGGGGGGAAGAGAGACAGGTAATAAGGCATTCGGGGAAGCGACGAGTGCGACGGAACTTAAAATCGAGCGATTGAAGGAGGGGGTGTGATGAATTGATAGGTGCGTGAAAAAACGGTGCTGTTGGGGACGACTTCAAAAGTTCAAGGGAAAAGGATGGAGTACTGGCATGGGGAGGCGACATAACTGGAAATATGTTAGAATCACGGGCCGGCCGAAGGCCCCATGGCAAGCACTTGTTTCTTCGAAAGAAGTCAGTTCGGAAAAAAGTTCAGCGAAGTGGTCCGGCCATTTAGAATCCGTTTGATGTCGGGCGTGGGGAGGCCAAGGCAGTGTGGTGTTTTGGTTGTGTAAGGAGTCCGGGGGAGTTCAGGAAGTTAATGATTTGGGTCTTTAGAAGGGGGGGCTTTTTAGGTTGGGGCTATTTATTTGGTGGTAAAGTAAAGGAGTAATTGTCCTAACTAATTTTGAGGGAACTGAAATCTTAGGTAAGAAGTTGTGGTTAGTAAACAGGATACAGTCAGTCGAAGGGGAAGAGTGTGAAACGGAGCTGTATGTTATTGGTTGGGAGATGGGTAAAAGCAGAGTGGGAAAGTTGGTGGATGTTGTGCAGCTGGAAGGGTCGGCTGTCCGGGTGTGCAGGGCGATGGGGTTTGGTGATGAGAAGGGATGTTATGGGGCATTGTCCACAGGCGTGGACAATTGGGATACGTGGCGAATACAAGTTTGGGAAATGAGTCAAGTTCGGAAAGAATGATGGGAATAGAAATCTCGCAAGTTGTTTAGACAAATTCCCATGGGGTCAGTAAAAGGGTGATAAGAATAGTGGGCTCGGGGTTGCTTTAGAAAACGATTTCGGAATAACGGGGCGACTGGAGGGAGGAGATCGGGAGTAAGCGGTTATAGCAAGGAGGCAATTGACAATGTAGTGTGCACGCCAGACTCTCCCGAAAAGAACTAAAAAGAACTGGTGGCTAGGAAACTTGGCAAGCAGGGAGATGGATCCTGAAAAGGAAGGACAAATCATAGAAAATTTATTGATGGGAGTGTATAGGGAAGCAAGTCCATGAAGGTGTGGTGATTTACGGATGTGGGGCATAAAACAGGGGTGTTAAGGTGTATGCTGAGGTGGCGGGAAAGAAACTTATCAAAATACGCCCAGCTGGAAAAAGATCTCGGCGTCACGGGGGTTGTGCAGGAACCAAAAAGGTTGGTGGTGAAGTCTAGCAGAATATAATAGAGAGAGCACACAACCCGGCGCGTTTAGAAAGCTACCTGGGAGGCGTCCTGCACAACAATAACCGTACAACTGCCTGCGATGCACACTTGCGTTCACAGCAGTCAGATAAATTGAAAGGCACACCCGTCCGGAACGGAATTTACTCAAAACAGCGTTGAACATCCAAGATCAACATCACACACCAACCTTCAATGGACTGCCCATATAGCAACCCCCTGCAAATCAAAATAACTTTGGATTTTAGACCGCCTGGACAGACTTCCAACAGCAAAAGTTTATTTATCGCCTATCGCAGTTTTCGACGTTCATCAGCAGTCACAATTGACATTGCAGGCTGTAAAAATATACATCTTTGGAAAAGATCAGCTCTGCTCGCAAGAGCACTCGACCAGTATTCCTAGTGTGGAAAAACTATAGAAAACAAGTCCCCAAACAAACACCAAGAGGGGCAAACCTTATGACCCCATGTAAGTGGGTCTAAACACGTGCGAAGGGGAAATCCCAGATTTCGCCGGGTGTGGACGTTAAAAAATTTCTCGCTCCCAAGGGGACATTTCCATTGCCAACGTTTTTGGAAAGAAACAATGGGCCGCAAGCCTCGCGGACAAAATAAGGAAAAACTTCATAAAAAACAAATTCGCAAGAAACACTTCACCCCGGAGAGCGACAAATCCTGACGTCGGCCAAACAACAACAACCCGATACCAAGGCCACCTCATTAATCCGAAAAAAACAAAGCAACGCGGGTAAAAGATCCCAGAAAACGGCACGACTGTATCCTTTCTGGGGCCCACACCATTCTTATACTGCCAGTACGAGTAATTGAAGGGTCAGAAAAATGACTAATGAAGGGGGGGGATTGAAAATAAATAGCAACAAAGGAAAAAAAGCAACATGAAAAAAAGAAACGTAAGTTTCAAGACGCCAACTCTACTTACATTCTAGCCTCCGCTCTATCAGTCTCTCCACAACAAAGCAACCACGCGTGGAAGACATAAAATTACCTGACGATCAGAACGGTTGACCACGCCGCGGCGCGAGAAGGGCACTCTCGCCGAACTGAAAGCACGGGAGGAGCAGAAAAGCCCGCCTATCAGCACCCTGATGGGTGTTTCTTCATGCCTCGTAATCACGCCAGGAAACCGACAAAGTGACGAAGGTACATAAGCCACCAACATCACCCTAACATGGGTCAAACGCACGAGATCATCGCAAAGCCACCAATACAGAGATTTAAACCTCAGATCGTCAGGAAACCCGAAGGCTTGGGGAATCCACCCATATGGTTTAAGTGCCTTTTAGAACGAGAGCAGCGCAGCAGCCGTCTGATCCCTCACAATGACGGGCTATTTTCGGCGATAGAAGTGACGTCGAGACAAAGTCGTTCGCACGACACCATCCTGGGTTGCCTTCTATCGGAACTGTAAAAAAAGGCCGGCAAACTCTCCTCGGAACTTTCTAACCCCTGTAAATGTTGTCATCCAGCGGAAGATCCGATACGGAAGAAAGTCAGTGAAAAAAATAAATGATGGGATAAAACAACAAACTGAAGGGTTCGGGGGGGAAACGTCGCCGACTAAAACAAGCGTCAACGTAGCATGATGGCCATCTCACTGAAGGTCTAGAAAAAAGAACCTCTGGCACTAGAAGAGGTGTAGAGTTCCCCTTGTGAGCCATCCCACGTCCAGGTAGATAAAAGGGTCGAGTACAACGGACATGAAAGTAACAGCAACCTACAGGCTCGTGTGGAGTACTGATACAGCCCCTCATCGGGGCTCTCACCTTAGTTTCTGGCCTTGCCGCCAACAGAAGGACTCAAAAATCCACTACTCATCTGAAGACACCTAGGCGTATTTTTCGCGACCACCTCCTAGCCGCGCCGGCATCACGCCATCTGGGTTACTCCCTCCTGAACCATAAAACGGATGAAGACAGCGACACGAGACGATCAACAACGCATAGGACAATGGATGTACCGAGATGGAAAGGGAGTACAGATCCGACGGGAGGGGCCCCGATAATTTACACCACTCGTTGAATATTCTACAAACGAGGAGTAGGGAAAATAGTATCTCCTAAGTTGGGGCTTGTCGGTCAGTAATCGGGTCTAAGGACGGGAGATCTGGTGAGCCACTGAATCCTTCACGGTACAATTGTGCTATGCGTGGTGATAATTTCGTGAGGACGTGCTTAAGACATTGGGGAGGGGTCCTGGTGCAGGGATAATCGGGGAAGGCGCGGGAAATAGGGCGGGGGTCGGCGAGAACTCTGGTTTTAGCGGTCGGAGAATTTGGCCTTCCGGTTGGCGGCGCCAAAGGACAAGGCAATTTCGAGAACTTTGGGCTTTGAAATCTAAAACGCTGTCGGGGGGGGAGGATCAGGAAGAAGGTATTGGGTACGGGGACCGCTACCATCGTAGAAAGAACTGGAGCTGCATTGAAAAGAGTCTTAGATAAGGGGAACGATTAGGAAACGATGGGCATCGCTTACTTTGACTACGCGTTGGAGTCGTCGCCTTGAAATACTAATCGGCAGGGAAGTCTGAACTGGGAGGAGACTTAAAAGTTTCCTTCCACGTCTTTGCGTCAGGCGCGATGACAGTTTGGGCTAAGAAATGTCAATGGGGACTGTAGGCGTATACTTTTAAGAGGTGTTAACAGGACCGGAAGAGCAACCAGAGGAATCAAAACTGTCTCGACGAGAAGAGTTGGCAAAGTGGGAAATGAATCGTCAATTAACGGTTCAGCACAACAGCTGATTCGGCGAGGGGGGAGACGATAAAGATACGTCTGCGGCGCAAAGTGTTTAAAGAAATGTGTGAAGCGGGCAACGTACCATGAGAGACGGGTAAGGGAAGAGGGGGGAAGCCGAGCGACGGCTTTCTTATCGTACGAGATTGGTATCGATTAAAGATGATAGGTTGCTTGGGGGGAAAGGTTCTGGGGGGGACCTGTATCCAAGGGGAGACTGGGTTCTATGTGGGATGACTGCAGGGCTGAGAACTAAATGGGCCATGGAAAGGGAAATATGTTCCTCAGATCCAGGAAGGGGAGAAGCCCATGAGTCTTGTGAAAATAGGCTAGAAATCGGAGGAGAGGCCGACGTCCGCTGTGGGCTTCGAAGAGGCACGTGGACTGGCGGAAGCTGCCAGGTGTTGTTGGGGGCTTTTGTTGTGAAAGGAATGAGAAGCGCGGCCGGATGGAGTAGTGAGTTTCTGATTAACTGGGAGGAGGGGGGGGAAGGGGAGTTAGGATATGTTGGATATTTAGGATTTATGGGTCAAATAAAGTAGTTGGTTCCGGGAATAAAAATGAATGGAAACGGAAATTATGCACTCGAAAACAGGCCGGATAAGAAGGGTGGGGGGGTTAAGACAAGGGAGGAAGGGGCTATCTGACCGGGAGCTGTGTAATGGGGTAGGGGAGTAAGGAGGTGAAGTGCAGAAGGGAAGGTGGATTGGGATTGTTGCGGGGGGGTTTGTGGAGCTTGGTACGGGGGTCGAAAAGGTATAGAAAATGTTTTATAGGAATTGTGCAAGGGTTCAGGACATTTTTAGAACAATCCTGTTGTAAGGGTGAGTCCCCAATTTGGGAATTGAAGCCACAACCTGTCTGAATAGAAGGGAAGAGAAAGGGTGTGACAAAAGATGATAATGTTTTGACATCAATGGGGGTTCAGGGTATTACGGGTTTTATATATTTTAAACGGAGTAAACTTGTCTAGTCTAAGTGCGGAGCAACGGGAGTAAGCAGGGAGACAGGGATTGACAAAGTTTCCGGAGAAGTAGACGAGGAAAACCCTTATCTGGGTCTATGAAGTTCGGAAAAAAAGGCCATGGAGAGGGGTTAAACTGCGAGTACAATTTCAAAAAAAGTTTGATTTGGGGGGGAGGGTTGCTAGTGGGAGAATTTTCGTGGGATGAAGTAAACTGACCTTGGGGTTATCATACGCGATTGATGTGGGGGGATGGTATATTTAAATGATGGAATAAGGTAGCGGACTACCGGGTTAAGGCGGTTAACGCCCCGCCTGAGATCGAATCAGCGGATTAGCGGATAAGTTTGCAGGACGTGAAGGGGGGGGAAGATTCGAAATGCAGAATAAAGGAAAAGCCTCGCTCACCAACAAAACGGAAAGGATAGAGACTCATATAAACAAAAAGGAATATTCCACCAAAGGTATTAGCGTCCCTGCACACACTATCCCGATACTTCCGAGGCCGCGATGCCTCAGATGGGCACGGTGTTTTGAAAACATGACTATAAATTAACTCCTACCTCAACAATCAAAACAAGGTTAAAAGCCCCACCCCCCTTTCAATGAAACTGACAGAGAAAGCAAACACGAAAAAAAATACCAAATCTTGAAGGTAGGGGTAGTTAGAAGAACTCCAGCAGAAAATAAGGGTTTTGGGTCATGACGTCCCAGTTAGGAGTCAGCAGGCACTAACAAAAATGTCAAGGGGTTAACCCGTAGTACGCTAAAAGTCACACCAACGGGGAAGGGAAAGAGCCAGTCTACTAAGCGAAGAACAAAAGGATTATCAACATAGGAACCTCCCATGGGTGGGGGTCCTATAACACGCAGAATTGGTAAATGAAAAAGACAGGCTAGAGAGGGCTGTTGCTCCCCCCAACGGGGGCTAATTGTCAAGATTGGTTTCCCAAGTGGAGAAACTTTTCGACAATTGGGGGCCCAGAACATGAAATTGGACTCAAAATTTCGCCCCTAAAACAAAAGGAAAACCCGAACAATGACTGGAAAAAAGGAACAAAAAAACCACCTTCAGTCTTCCAAGTCACCAACCCAGAAAGTCAAAGACCGGTTACAGCAAGCCCACATGGCAAGGATGGGGTAGTTAACTAACACCCACTTATAGAGGGGCATGACAGTATTGGGACAAAAAATTATTCAGGGGACTACAACTTACATTGGTAGCTTATACATACTAAAAAAAGCAAAAAAGAAAGTCCCAGAAAAAAAGGAAACTTTCAAAAAATAATGAAAAAATTACTGCACCATAAGAGAAAGATATGCTCATGACTCAAAAAACCCAAACAACCCGCTTGGGCAGATACGCCCGCAGGAAAAAGAAAAAAGACAAAGTCTTAGGAGACCTTACGGGGAAGTCGAGCCCTCTCGACGAAACAAAGAAATTTGGCTCCAAAGGGCCATGGCCTTCTCAACTGATATTATGGAAATCCATTCGGTTAAGGGTCCCGCAATACAAGCCCCTCGAAACACAGGTCTCACTAGAGGAGGTAAAAAAAACAGCAAACCACCAGGGTCCAACTGAAAGATCCATACAAAATACCATCGTACCGATCGGAAGGGGGCGCACTCCGTCGCTTCCAACCATCTAAAAAGTGCTCAACACCCCCAAGCGGGTTGAGTTTCATGGACTCAACACGGAATCATGGAAAGGCGCCGACCGTCATCTTGTATCTGAGACTCCCAGGATACTCAGAGGGCCTATTCGAGAAATGGAGAGGGTGGTAATCGAAGACAAGTATCATCACGAACAAATCCTATGGTGCACTGACCTCCCTGTCCAAGTAAAACAAATCCTCAAAGTAAAACGAAATCCTTCTGGTTCATCAGGGAAAGGACGGCAGAGCTAAAAAATTGTCGAGTCGTCCAGTGGTCACACTCCGGAGGAGAAGACCTTAAGATCGATTTACAGACCTACTAAAAGAAAGCGTCATCGTTCCTGAGCTTCGCAACATAAATCGGAAAAAGGAAGACTCTAGAAATCTTCAAGGAGCTTTAAAGAAGGGGGGCGTTGCGAAAAGGTATGTCGGTCCAAATCCCACCTCCAAGTCATCCCTGTAGAAGGAAAGAAAACTGCTCCTAAGCCCCGTAAAAGTGCTCAAGGCCGTACAGCCCCCCGGTTCTCCAACTGGGGTGGCATGTGTATGTGGAAGCAACCAGGAAGGACATTCCAACTCGAGGCACCGCGGGGGAAAGCCACACTGGAACGGTATTTTGGCTATACAAACTTCCCTCCAAGCCGGCATCCCCGAACAGTGGTGTCACTCCGGAAAAGGGAAACCCCGGGATGAAGGGAAAAACACCCTAACTTAGAAGTAAGTCAACACCCTCAACAAGATGGTATCCTGTAAATGAAATGGATGGGTGGATGATCGGAAGGTGGGGAACAGATTTTAATCGATAAGACAAAATCTTTTAGGGAAATAATATCACCAATCTCAACACACGGAGATGAAGGGGTATCTAAAAGAATTGTGGTTCTTATCGGGACCAATGGGTCTAAACGGCCTTAATAAGCAGTTAGCCAATTTATGTGGACCTATTTGCTATGCGTTATACTACGGGAGGATGTAGGAGGTTATGGCGGAGGGGGGGGAATGGGATTCCGCGAGCTAGGTCATGGGATATTAGAAAATCAATACTGAGTGTTTTATATAAGTTGGAGGAGGAATTTTGGGCAGTACTGAGAAAAGGACCTCGCCCCGTCAGGAAAGACGGGGAAGGGGAGTGTAAGGGCGAAACAGAAAGTGCTGAACTACAGGCGATCAGTCTCATTTTATAGGCTTATGTGAATTGGGGGAAGGGGTAATGGCCGCATACCAGTAGAAAAAATCTGGGAGCACCGTGCCAGATGAAGAAGGCTGAGCTCGCTGATGAAATGCGACGGGGGGGATCCCATGTCTACGTGACTCTTTCGTTGTCGTCGGCGTTGTAGTCGATGGGTGGCCGGTAGAGTATTATTGGGCTATTAAAACTGTAAGGGTCTAGAGGAAAACTTCGTCACTGGATCGGCATGACAAGGGAAATAAGGGTTAGCAAATGTGAAATGTTTGATTATCTGAGAGGAGTGGCCCGAGTGGGAAAGGGAAAGGCAGAATAGGAAAACCATAGGATGCTGGAGGATGCGCTGAAAACAGACCTCGTTGAGAAGGGTTCCATGAGCAATTGAAGCGTTCAGCCGGAGCTACAGAGGGTTAGCTGCAAAAAAGAAAGGAAGGCTGCTGAAATTGTGGCCTGGGGGGGGTGAAGAACGGCGGGAAAAGAACCTATAACGGATGGAAAGATGACCGATTAGTCCTTTGGTAGACTACGGATGACCGGGGTATGGCGAAGGAAGGGGGTGGTAGGGGGTCTGTTTTGGGGTACCTGTACTCCACGTACAGATGTGAAGACCGTTGTGTAGGGGGGGGGGCTGGCAGGGGATGTGATTGGCTCAGGTAAAAAGGGAAATGAATTACATCAAGCCGGGCGATGCCCGGGGCTGGTTGGCGAGCCATACGCTATTAAAAGTCGTCTGAGAGTGCCGGCGGAGAAGGAGTGGTCACCGCCCTTTCGAAAAGATGTCGTTTTGATGTATATGGCGGATGGCTTTGTGTTGAGGGGTGGGGGAAGAAGGAATAGCGTCGGGGGAGAATGAGGACTTGCAGGGTATTATTAAACGTACTTTGATAGGAAGGGGGGCGTTGGGAGAGGTGGCATTATTTGTGGTCTAATGAGAATAAGTAGTAAAGGGGGTCGGTCAAGTAATTTATGAACGGAATTATTCGAGCATATATGGGGGTTGGGACAGAAAGGATACCAAGTCAGAGGAAGGCGGCTAGGGGCTTACGAGCTGGTGGGGAATGGTAGGGTTTGGGAGGAGAGGGGTGTGAAGAAGAAAGGGGGTCTATGGGGGGGGGGGGTTTGGAAGGATTTGTCGCGTGGATTACCGGGGGGACGTGGGTGGGAGGGTGCGAATTTGTTTTTAAAAGGGTTCACTTTTTTATGGGGGCAAGTTGGGGAGGTTTAAGACCCTGTATGTCAAAAAGGGGGGCTGAGAAATCCCCAAGTTTAAAAAAGGGGGGCTACCACCCTGTAGGGGCTAGGATGGTGAAGGAATCTCTCATTTGTAAAAATTCCATGGGGGGTCTAATGTGGGTAATGTGTTTAGTGTTGTAACTGTTTATAATCAGTTAAACTAAGGAAGGGGGCGGGGCAAAGGGTCGGGGAGGGGGAGGAGCAATGGATGACCAATTTTAATTGCTCGGATAAACGTCCTACCTAGAAGGAGAACTCGGAAAACTTATAACGTTCTTATGATTGAGAAGAAGGGTAGCTGAAGAAGACAAAGTTTAGTTCAGGGGGCAATGGGGAGTTTCGGGAAGGTGTTTGGGTGGGGAGGATTGGTCGGGGAAATTTCTTGTACATGGTTTTAGTAAACTGATGGTGCGCGGATGCGGGGGGGGGACTTTTATGACTGGGCCGCCCCGCCTGAGGCACAGATGAAGTTCGGTATTTTTTTCGGACGGAATAAGGGGGGTGGATAGTAGAGGGGAGAATAGAGATCTCTCTGACAACAACGGATGAAAAGGGAAAAAAAAAGAGGAAGAGGGAAGGGAGGAAGCGAAATGGAAAACACCCCTTATTCGGGGCGTCCCGGAAAAATCCTTAACTAGCGTATGCCTTTCACCGATTCAAGATATTGAGCTTCCCCGCACGAGGAATGGAAGCATACGAAAAAAAAACTCTACAGTAACACCGACCCGGAGAAAAAATTCCAGTAAATCATCAAACCACCTTCAGGAAACGGAACAAACCCTGCACCATCCAAAATAAACTGGTTTAAGATGTGTCACGCAACGAGGCCTCATGCACAATAATAAAAAGAAAAGTTGTTAGTAAGGGGGGGGCTCATCGCCGAAAGGACTGTTCATCAGCTAGGAAAAACACTACAATTGGGCAAAGACTCTTATACAGTTACTAGACCCGATCTGAACTAACGTCGCCCTCGACTTGTTATTCCGA
>Ga0179591_1486059_pt1 | contig 14927 bp, 10 predicted proteins | sample CZOMad2_1_08_16f_FD_182891 | JGI IMG/M metagenome (GOLD analysis project Ga0179591, IMG submission 182891) | Vadose zone soil fungal communities from Angelo Coast Range Reserve, California, USA - CZOMad2_1_08_16fungal (PacBio error correction) | ecosystem: Environmental > Terrestrial > Soil >...
GGCGGGGCGACCCGCAACTGGAGAAGAGAATAGAGAATAAGGGGGGACGAAGAAAATCCGTCAAAGTGGTCGTATTAAAATCCCGATCGGGGGGGAAGGCGTCGTGCAGAGAAGGAGAGGCCGCGGCGTTCGATTTCTCGGAGGGGGGACGTTTTCCGTAAGGAAAGCTCGTTTCGACGGAAGCGGCCAATGGGCCCGGTTTGTGGCTCACAGAATACTACCTAAGCAGAGAAAAGGAGATCGGTGATTCTGCCTCCCGGAAAAGAGTACATTATGTCCGCCGCGATCTGGGGAGAGAGCGCAGATCGGTCGTCAGGAAAGAGGGCGGACCACGGGAGCTGTCCAGAATCCGTGAAGAAAAGGGTAGTGAGTTTAACGATCTGGTTTCTTAAAATCTCCATTCTTCAGAGGGGATCCTCGGGGAAAGTAAAGTGTTCTCCACTCTAAAAAGGACGGTTTCAGGGAGAAAGGAGACGAAATTGGAAAGACTCGCTCCCGATTGAGAAAGAAAGCAGCTTCGAACTAAAGGAGACGGCAAAGTCATCTTTTCGTAAAAAAAACGTGATAAACGAGGCGGGGAGACCGAGGTCAGTAATAGGGGGAAACCTCTTCTTTCGAGTCTTGAAAGAAAGTCTACACTAAGCGAAAAAGAAAAGAGTTAAGCGCGCCGAATTTCAAAGGAAGTGGGCTAATATCGGAGAGGGAGAGAGATCTTCAGTTCCACCTTGTGAAAAAGGGAGTCTATCACTCGTTGGTGAGAAAAAGGTTCTAGAGGAAGGGAGACGGCCGCCCGCCTCCTAACGGAAGAAATCCGACGAAAAAGAGCTAGTTTGTAGTTCTAGGGGGGGCCGCTCTCCCGTCGCAGGAAAGGGGAAACTACCCGTTGGACCGAAGATCGATCGAAGGAAGCCTGGGCGTCACCCAGTTCCGGGGCTCAGGGGAAAAAAAAGCCTTCCTAATTGAAAAGAGCATTTCATGGAGGGGTAGGATTCTCCCCAGGGAAAGATCCCACTTCTCCTAGGAAAGAGGCGCCTCCCTAGTTGAGACCGTTGGACAGACTCCTATAGGGAAAGATAACAGATATGGGAAAGAACTCGGAGGACTTTTCTGGAATCCCCATAACCTCTGGCAGCCAGAACGCCTATGGTGGGGCTTACGTTGAACATAGCAAATAACGCGCGCTTTTGGGAGGGCCGCTCGTTCCAGGAAGAGTTGCTGGGAAAAAGAGGGAATCGTCTGCGGGGTGGACGCAAAGGTGTCGCAAAAAGTGTGTCAGAAAGGTTGTCCTTCGCTAAAGGTTTGCTTAGCCATTGTGAGCAGGGAAAAGAAAAAGAGTCACTCCGCCGGTCGAGAAGGGCGGGGAGCGCTGGTTCCGTCGGGGGGGTGAAATGGCTGGGGAAAAAAGCTGTTCTGCCCGTACTGATCAGTCTTCGCCAAAAATGACGCCGGCAGCTTAGAAAAAAATTGCGCACTCAAGGACCTGGTTCGAACTAAGGAGTAAGACAGAGAGCACTTTAGTCTCCGGTATCCAACAAAATTTTTTAACAAAAAGGGAGAGGGTAGCATCGTCGGAAAAAGAAAGGCTGCACCGCAGGTAGAAAAAAGCCGTGCCGTCGGTTTCGTAGGAGGGGAGAAGAGGGGGGGCTTCACGGGGGGGGGGAGGGAGCCGGTCGGGGTCGCTGTGGGGGAGGCTCTCCTAAGAGGGACTCGTGGAGGGAGCGGGTGTCCTCGGGGAAAAAGTTCGGTGGACGAAGAATGCCCGGTAACGCCTTTTCCCTCGGGGGGGGGGGAGGGGAAAGGAGTCCGAACAAAGAATCGTTCAAGGAAATTAATCAAAAAGTGCCCAAAAAAAGTATCGTTCTCGTCGGAACCTCCTTCCACAAAGGACACTCGTAACACGGCGCCCCCAGGGGAGCTGTTGGCCGAGATTTTTCCGGCGGGCTTCTTTCGTTATAGAAACTAAAAGGATCCGCTGGGGACCAGTGTCTTGTTTAATGCGGAGAAAAGGGTAGAAGCGGCTTGCTCAGAGACGGAAGGGGTTTAGCCTCTGTTTAAGGGGAGTTTCATAGAGACAAGAGTGTCCACCGAAGGGAAAAGGGAAGGAAAGCGCTGGGTTGATGCTGAGGTCGTCGCCCAAAGGGTTATGTATGCAAAGACTGTCGGAGGGTCCGCTGAATGCAGAATAGGGACCAAAAATGGCTCAGCGGGCCGAGGGGGGAATTTTTTCCTAGAAATTCTTATACTAGATAAAGGGGGGAGGTGTTTGACGATCGTTCGAAAGCGAAAGGGTACGGCTTGGGGGGATTCGGGCCTTAGGGAGCAGTAAGGCCAAGACTTCTCCTTTATCATCTGGGAAGAAGCCTCTACAAAGGAGGAAGTGGGGGGGGGTCGTGGTTGTCAATTTTTTGAATAGCGGGAAAAAAAAAACAAAAAAGGAGAAGAGAGGAGATTTCAACAACTTGGACAAAAAGCCGTTTTCTCGGCGACAGTCTCTTGTCAGGAGCAGGGAAGGAGATACGTCATCATGAAGTACTTGAATGGCGAAAATACTCACTACTCGGAACACCCCTCTCCTGTCAAAGGCAACACTTCAAGAATCTTGAGAGGAAAAGAGTGCCGGATGTTGGATGAGAAGGGGAGAACAACCTCAACCTGAGTGAAAACCCTGCAAGCTAGAGGGCGATTCATCAGCTAGGAAAGGTCTTTACTCCAAGAAAAATACAAGGGGGGGGGCGACGACCTCAGAATCAAAAAAGCACGAGGAAGCGGCTTTTTGCAGAACTTCTACCATAAAGAAAAAAAAGCAATGACTACGATCCTGAAAGAAAGCCGCTTCTTCTTAAAAAAGGAGACTAATCCTGGAAGGGAGGATCAGGCCATCCAGGGGGAATAAAGCTATACCTGAAAGAGGATAGTCCGTCCCAATCTCAGCGGCCAACTGCTCAAAAACAAGCTTTTGGTGCGTGGGGGGGAGACGACTATTGGTGGAAGGAAGGGGGAAACTAATAGAAAGTAAAAGGGAGGCAGGCGTTCAACTCGCCGATGAAGGATGAACTAGGGGGACGGCCTCTCGATCTCTGGAAAGACGGACCCTCTAATCTACAGGAGGAGTTCACGCTCTCATAACCTATTGGCCAAGAGGTACCGGGGAAAGGCTACCGTCTATTCCTACCTCCAATAGAAGAAAGCCTAACCATGAGAAAAAAACCACAATATTTAGCATCCTTTAGGGTAAACTTCAACTAGAAAAACTGCACTACTTCAGACCGGCGTTGCCGACTTCTGTGGGCGAAAATAAAATGTCCAGGGAGGAGTCTCCTCGCTCCGTGTGAAGTTCATCTTCTTTCTTCTAACCAAGAAAAGGCAACCATACGGTACAGAGGAGGGAGGGGTCGTTTGTGCGACGAAAGTGGGGAATCAAGGAAGGTCAATTGGGACCATCTTTTCTGAAAAACCCTCGGAAAGGGAAGACCTTCATACAAAAAAGATCGAACTGGCTTCGTTGCAGAAAAAAAGAAGATCCCAGTGCCTAAAAGGGTCCACTTGAGCTAATTACAGTCAATCTGGAGAAAAATAAAAACACAGGGGGGGATCAACAACACTATACTTTCATGACTGTCCCGCCACGCAAAAGGAAAAAAACAGAAAAACGTCCAGTTTACGCGAGAAAACGCGCTCTTTTATAATCCTCTAACCTCCCCCTCGGGGGGGAGGGGGAACTCCTCAAAAGGGGGGGTAGTTGGTGAAAAAACAAAAATTAAGATCGCCTTCGTACATCGCTGGAGGGCAGCTCGTGCTTCTTGCAAATGTGAGAGGGGGGGGGGAGGGAGCCTTCGCGTTCCTTCGCGAGTTTGTCAGTCGATCCTGTGGGAATAAGACGGGGAAGGCCCGTCAAGCCGAAAGGAGTCCTGTTGGGTTGAGCCAATGAAATAGTGAGAACTGGATCTGCGCGATCCCGCGGCGTTCGAGAATTGCCAGTATTAGAAGGGAGCTTGTCCCATCGCCCAGAGTGGCGCTCAGAAAGCCATCGAAAAATATCACTAGCTCGTCGAATAGTAGGTGAGATTGCTGCCGGATAGTAGGAAAGTCGACTGGTGAGGGGTGCTCGACTACAGAAGAAAAGGGAAATACAAATTTTTACCTTAATATAGAAGGGAACTCTAAACATAAAAAATCTGGGGAGATCGAAGGGGAGATCGAGCGTTTTTAAAGAGCTCTATTCACAGGAAAGGAGAAAATAATCGTTAGATGGGGTCAGGATTCCAACTGAAAAACAGAAAAAATAGCTCATGGACCTCGCCTCCTGACATTTCTCAGAAGAAGTCACTGCTTTTCACGGCGAACTACAGTGAAAAAAAAGTATACGGTCGTGAAAGGAATGGAACTTGCGGGCAGAAAGGATTGTCTTTGCACTTCGTCAAGAGAAATTTTAACCTGCAAAGGAGACAACGCCGAGTTTGGAGAAAGATACCGGAAAAAAAAAAACTCCCCTATCGCCTAGAAGAGGCTAACCAATGGAAAACGGGAGACCCTATCTTTCGTGGAGGGAATACCAATTCGGAAAAAGCTCCCTTTTGTGTATCTAAGAGGAGTCATATCTCTCAAGGAGGAATTTCATTCTCTCCTAGGGCCAGACTGTCCCTCGGCCGTTGACCTTAAAAGAAGAGGGGGAAAAAGCAAACGAGAAAGGACTCTTTCCTCTTCCCTGCGGTTTTCCTACGGAAAAGGGATCACTCAAAAGGGGAAGGGACTTTTACGCGTACTTAAAAAACTCAAATCTCGAATCTGCGAGAAGATTTACTTCACTTCACGAAGATCCTAAAGAAGGAATCTGCGCGGGGGGAGGAGCTCCGCAGCACCCCGTAACCCAAGATTCGGGCTTGGGAAGAGTCCCTTGGAGACTTTGAAGGCTTGGGGATGGAAGGCCTTCAAGGGGAAGGAGATCGTCGGGAATTCGCCAGTCGCGGGTCTCCCGTCGCCTTGCTTAGAAATCAACAAGAAGGGGGAGGGGAGGGGAAAAGGGATAGCCATTCTACGAAAGGAGACAATTTCGAAGGGGAGAAAGCTTCGGAAAGTGTAATTCCGTCATAGAATATCGAAAGGAAATGTAAAGCCCTATATGGAAGAAAAGTGTAGAAGCGGCGGGATTAGCAGAAAAGCTCCCTAGGGAATTTGAGAGGAGGGGGGGGAGGCCTTGCATAACGTCGGTGGAAAGAAAAAAGGAATGCAGGGAGGAGCCTGCTCGTGACTTCCGCGGCCAAGGGGGTTTTTGATAAGTCTGTCAATGCAGTGAAAAATCAGTACATGAAGGAGAAAAAAAAAGAGCGCTGATTTCTGCGAGGAAGAGACATGATTTCTAGCTCTATCTTCGGAAAGAGGGGGCCTTTCTGCAAAAATATAGGAGGATAAGAGTTCTCTACAACAAGAGTGCCAGGGCACTCCGGCATCTAGGAAAGGGGACCAATCTTGTTCGGGAAAAAAAAATTCCTCTTCAGGAGGTTGGGAATCGTATGTGTCTCCTTAGCTTCCGGGGGGGAACCCAGAGTAGAAGGGCCAGCACTAAAAGCGAAGAGTGTGAGTCCCTCAAGAGGATTCTCCTTCCCCGGAAAAAAAGGGGGAAACGCCTTGAAGTGTAAAGTGTCCGGTGATACCGGAAACACTGGTCTCTCATCTCGGAAGGTTACTGCCAGACTACCTATCTAGAAACAAGAGCCCTTCTCGTGAAGAGAAAGAATGGCCATAGCAAGGAAGGGTTCCGCTAGATCTAGGGTCTCTTAATCTCTTATTTAAAAAGGTTCTTATTTCTTTCTATCACCTAGGGGGAAGGGCAATTGCTAGAAGGGCAAAGGGAAAGCCCGCCCGCTCGAGACTGCTACCTAAAAAAAAAAAAAAACCACAACAACGGGGATCGTTATGGAGACTCTTTGTAGGAGGCGGAATTCAAATGCTATTTCCACGGAAGATACCATCATGTCGTGCGGTACTGGCGAGAAGGGACACCCAGTTCTTACAGTGAAGGTATTCTCAACAAGGACGAATGGAAAACTTCAGGGAATGGAAAAAGAGGCTTCTCCAAAAGGACCTTTAGCTAGCAGTAGAAGAAAAAACTCGATTTAGGGAAAAAAGACCGGAAGAATCTAATAAAGCCTAGTCTTCCCTAAAAAAACGCTATGAAGGAAAACTATCGGAGACTTCCTTCGGGGCGGGGACGGGGACCCCTAAAAGGAGTGAGTCGGTCCAGAAAGGGAGGTCTTCTTACGTAAAAGAATAACTCTCATATTTTAGAGGAAATGACTCAACGTGGGCAGGGGCTAGAAAGGGTGGTTCGTTGCTTGAAGAAAGTATCGTTTTTTTTTAATGACAAAGGAGAAATTTACACGAAAGGTGAACTTCGATCCCTGGGAATTGGTACGCGGTGACGATCTGTCCGTTCCAACGGGAGGGGAAATCATCCATTTCTAGAGGGGAGCCTCTTGTAAGTAGGGGGAAAATGAATCGCTCGAAAAAAGGATCAAATTTGAAAAAGACCTGATCAACATCAGAAAGGTCACCGCTCCTTCAAGTCCTTGTTTGGGGGGAAAAAGCCATTTAGAAGGGACTAATCAGCGGGACCTCCGAAGGCCTAGCATCCTTCGACTAGTAGGCGGGAACAGAAGGTAGACGAGAAGGGGGCAGGCGGTGGTAGGGTCGTGGGGAAGGCAATCAGACTCAGGTGGGGGCGTCGTCGAAAATCTTACTGGGAAAAATGGCACGTAGACTCGCCGGGAGAAAAGGGAACGGGAAAAAAAAAATCGGCGAAAGGCTTGTACTTCGGTCCAATAGTTCAGAAACCGTTTAGAGGGCTGTTCGCTTCTTGAAAGAGGGGGAAGGAAGATATGTAAAAAACTCCTCGGTCAATAAATTCAGAAGAAGTTTCCCTCCTTGCGCCGCCAAAAGCGTCTTGGGCACCCTCCGCGAAAAAAAATTCTTCCACGAACAAAAAAAAAAAAAAAGCTTTTGTTGCTTGCGGCGGGAACGTATTTGCTCCAGCTTCGGTATAGAAAAGGGGAACTCGCTGCCCGTGCTGGGGGGGGAGTCGGCGCCTAATTACAGAAGAGCAGTCTTGAGAAGGGGCATTGATGACGTTGAGAAGTCGGTTATACTTTCAGCGGGGAAAGAGAAGAGGCGAGAAGGGAGCGACACTTTTTTGATGCAGAACCATCACGAGGGGATGCGTGGGGAAAAAAAGCTCTTGGCTCTCGGAGGTCAAATGAGAGGAAAGGAAAGAGGGCCGCGGGTTGAGGGGGGAAGGTAAGAGGACCAAAAATCGGATACGCGCTCAGATTCTTAAAAAAAGAAGACGCACCTGTGCCAGGAGGCAAGAAGGGGGAGTCTCTGCCAATGGAGGAAATGATGACGTATATGCCACGAGGGAAAAAATACCTGATCGCCGAGAGGGGAGGCCGCTACCACGTCGTCCTTTGGGTGGGGGGGTGAAATCTCTCTTCAAAGGGAAAATGAAAAAAAAAGAGGGAAAGAAAAAGGGGACAACACACTACCCCAAAAGGGGTAGAGGGGGGGGCCGACTATCATATAAGGGGGGGAGATCAGTCTCGTTTCATCTACTTCCATAGAAGGAGACGGCCGAGAAAGGAGAACACCACGCTCCTGGAAAGGGGAGACAAGAATCGCAACAAAGAGCCTAACTTTCTTATTTTTTTCCTGAAAAAAAAACCGGGAAAAGAAAGGCGCAAAGCTCTTTTCTGAGAGGGGAGAAGTCAAGGGGCCAAAGAAAGTTCTTTCTTTCGACGAAAAAAAAAAACATCTACGCTAAAGGGAAGAAATAGGTCGTTTAAATCGGGCTGGATAGCTCCCTAAGGGGGAAAGGACACCAACGTATCATGACGCCGCTTCTCTTCTGGAAAGTCTCGGCGAAGAGAAGTCCAACAAGAAAACGGGCAAGAGGAGACAGCCCTTGGGGGATACCGCTGGAGCACTAACTAACGCCACCATCCCATCAACAATCTGTTTGAGGGGGGGGCGATTTTAAAGGAAGAAGAGGGGGGGGGGGGCTGGGAAAACTACGACGCAAGAAAAAGGAAGGCTTGAAAAAAAAGAAAGGATAATTTAGGGATCGTCCTCGAAAGTAAAAGGGGTCCCACCTGTTAAGAAGAGAAACAACCTGATCATCTACCAGAAGAGTTCAAACCGCGTCTCAAGAAAAAAACTACGAAACCTACGCGATCAACCCTAAAGGAGAAACACCGCCAACGAGGGAAAAAGCATGCCCCCTACCGGGTCCTCCCCCGGATATTTATCCTCGATTATGATGAAGAAAAACTTCAGACGCCTAACAAAAAGACGTTCCTTCCTACTCGGAGGGGTGCTCCTCCTACCTTCGAAAAGGAAAAGAGAGCACTTTGGTCTAGAGAGGAGTGAAAAAAGGAGGGAGGCAAACAGTCTAACTTATGTGAAAAAAAGGTGAAATATGGTTTGCTACGCTTCTTTGAAGGGGTGACTCAGCTGTCTCAAAAAGGGGGAACTACAACCTACGGAAAAAAAAAGTCAACACCCTGACAGGAGGGGGGAAATAGCAACGTGTTCCGAAGAGGTCTCACCATGGCCTAAAACAGAACGGTAGCGAAGCGTTCAATCGGGACAAACAACCTTTGTCATGCGAGGGAAAAGCAGCCGAGGGATGAAAAAGGAAAAAAACAACGTTCTCAGAGACGGACACGGCGGGAGTGACTCTCGAAAAAAAGGAAAAGACGGTACGCAAGAAACCCTCGTCGAGGTTCGAGGGGAGTTTTACTAAACGCTCCCCGAAAGAGGGGGAAAAGGACAAAAAGAGAGGAAGACATGAGGGCCATCTCGTAAAAAAAAAGACGGGAGAAAGCGGGCGCCCTGCGAGGGAGGGGCGATCCAGGTTCTATCTTGGGAGAAGGGGCTTCCAAGAAAGGAAACGGCCATCTTGCTTGGTTGAAAGGAAATTGGGTTCAGGAACACTGAGGGGACTTCCCAGTCCTCTTCTAGAGAGGAAGAGCCCACCGCAAGAGGATAAAACGCGTAGCTCTGTGGAAAAGAAAAAAACTGGTCAGAAAAGCAGGGAGCGTACCTACAAACGAGAAACGATTTGCGTTCTCCGTCTTCCGGGGAAAGGCCTAGGAGGAAAAGTCTCGTACCTTTAACGGCAAATATTTCGAAGGAGGTCGCTCTACAATTTTGTACCGGAAAAGTCCACTATCGAGAAGGGAAAAAAAAAACGAATCTGTCTATGAGTTCGCAAGTAAAGATCGTGCAGAGGGTCAAGCTCTTCGGGAGAGATTCAAACGACTCAAGAAGAAACATTTCCCGCTTTCACATGAAAGCGGTCCTCCACCGGACCTTCCGGAAGGAAGCGTTTCCACTTCGAAAGTATAATCCGGCGGAGTGGCTGCTGGCAGAAATGGTGCGCTGAGTAGGGAGGAAAAGAATGGGGCCTGAACCTGACGAAAGGAAGAACACTACTGCCCTGAAAATCTAAAAAGGGGAGTTCTCTTTCTGCAGAAAAAAAAAAGGGAGCTTCCCTAGAGGAAGGGGAGATACCCGGCTGCGGGAAGGCGAACTATCCTTACGAAATAGTAAGCACTTCCGACTGAAAGGGAGAAAGGAGATCGGCACATCAATGGACGAGAGTGGGGGGGCTGGAGATCGCGTCTCTTGTCGACAAGGAGGGACTTCCTTGTCCTCTGGGAGAAAAAAAAAGGGGGGCTTTGGCAGGAAAAGAGAACGCCTCATGGAGAAGGAGTATGACCTTAAGTCACGGCCTCCTCAAAGAAGAGCGGCCTCTTTTCGCGTTCCCGGAAAAAAAGAAGGGACTCACCAACGGAACCCAGATCTCGGGAGTGAAAGATCTGGCATGTAGAAGTTGCGTGCTTTCTTCTTCGATTACACTTAGCTCTCTACTCTTAGGAGGAGGAAAATCCTGAGGATCCAGGAGGAGGGGGTATCTCCTCTCAAAAAAAATAAAAATATATAAAGAAAGGGCTGGCGACCCTCTACATAAGCGTCTATCGTCTACGTGAATCCAGGGAAGGATCCCGTCAAGTGGAGAGAAGGAAAGAAGATCTGTTCCTTTGTGCGCGGGGAACAGTATCGAAAAAGAAAAAGGTTCTCTTGCTCTTCGGATAAGTACATCTTCGTATCTCGGGAGGAGAAAACTTCGCGGGAGAGACAAGTCCCCTGGGGATTCTCAAGAAAAAAGAAGTCAAATACCTTCAGCAGGGAAAGAGCTTTATTCTGCCAGGAGGAGTCACTGCTCGGAGAAAAAGGAGGGGAGGAGGAGAATGGGAACAGACTCGTTCATGGGCCGGGAAAATGATGATAGAGAAACAAAAAAGAAAAAGATCTTTCGACGGTGATCGAAAGAAAGAGTTCAGATCCAGGTTGGGCAAACATTGGGGAAAAACTCGAAAGCCAAGGGCAGTATCTTTTTTCATCAAGAGGGGGAAAAAAAAAAACTCTCCGTGAGGAAGGTTTCCCCGAGAAAAGTGAAAGAAAAACCCTAAAAAAAAGGGTGGCGGCCCTAAGACCTTTCTTCTCCTGCCAAAGGGAAAAAAGGAACGACAGAAGAAAGTGCCTAAGAAGGGGGATACAGAGGCAGGAAGCGGGAAGCGTATCAGGGTCGAGGAGGGGAGGGGAATCAGAACTACACTATCTCTGAAAAGGGAAAAAGGCGCTCTAATTTTCCTGAGAAAAAGAGCGTCGTAGTGCAGGGAGAGGAAGGGGGGGGGAAAATTGTGGTCGCCGAGTATGGAGAAAGGGCTCGGGTTTGCGTTCCCATGGGAAAGACTATTCCTTCCGAAAAAGAAAGCATACGGCGACCGAAAAAGAGAGAGGAAGCGTCTCGTTTTTTATGGAGAGGGAGCGATAACCCCGGGGGGGGAAAGAGCTCCGCGTTTTATAACGGACGATCTCCGCGTATCGGAATAGTCACCCAGTTTAGGAAAGGAAGGGGGTAGTCGAAAAAACTGGAAACGCCAGGCTGAAAAGGGGAAGAACTGCTTCGTCAGAAAAGGGATCGCTCCCCTACGGAGAAAAGGGCGCAGAACATGTATAGCGAACCTGGGCAGAAGAGCTTGCCCCTCAGTGATGGGGCCTCATTCGAATCCTCAAGGGGGGGGTTTTAACTCTCCACATCCCCTTGAAAGGGAAAAATCTCGAAAGATTTAAGTCCATATAAGATTATAACAAGGATTTTTTCGAGGCACGGCTCAGGACGGCCAGTATGCGAATTCGTTGCGGGAAGGGGCTGCTGGAAAAAGAGTCGTGTTTTTGAGAAAGAAAAAGGGGGGAGGGACAGATTGCACTCCCGGACAGTTGTCCTTGTTGAGGTTGAGCAAGAAGGGGCAGGCCACGTTCGGCAACTTCATGTGGAAATGTCTGGGTATTTCGCAAAAAAGGTGTATTCACAGAGAGTGCTACAGCTGGGAACTGAACCGACCGTACCTGAAGAAAAAGAAGAAACAAAGCGGACCCACAAAAGAAACCGTCTGGTTGCGAAAAAGGGGTTCTGCCGCCCCGGAAAAAGGGAAAAAGACCAGTGAGAAGCAGAGCAGCGGTAAAAAAGTAAAAAAAAAAACGCCGTCTACACCTGAAGAAATGCCTTCGGGGGGATGAAAGTTTAAAGAATTCAGGATTTTTTTGGAGGGGTCCTCTTTTTCTAAAAGAGGAACTTCTCTGTGGAGGGAAGTGACCGTTTAAAAATCGTATGATGGAAGTCGTTTCCAGGATTTATCTCGGTGACAGAAGGGGAATGCGCTGGTCGCTGAGACCTCGGGCAAAGAGCTTTAAGAAAAAGAACTGTTCAGAATTAGTAGGGGCCCGCCTTTCCGAAGGACGCGTCGTGCCAAAAGGCCATCACAAAAAAAAAAAAACCCCCCCCCAAAATTCCAAATCTAAAAAAGAAGAAAAACTTGTTGCTGTCTCATGGAAGGGGCCGTACTTAGTTTCTCCAGCTGGAGAAGGGGAGGCCTTATCCTTCGCGGGAAAGGGGGGGTTAAGGAGTCGGCAAGGGCGATAAAGCGGCTTCTCAGAAAACGTTTTTTTTCCCTGTGCAGGACGTTCAAGACCGAAAAGATAAACAGCAGCGGCGCTGCCCGGAAAGAAAGGGTGGTTGAGGAAGTAGGGGAGGGAAAAACGAAAGGCGTGGCGTCCGCGTTGCCGAGAGTTGAAGAACACAGAGTACGCAAAGAGGCTGAAAATAAAAAAAGAGTGTTAGGTTCGAAACCACATCAGCAAGTTCGTGATAAGGAGGAAAAAGTGTTTACTATCTTGCGAAAAAAAAGGGGTGTGTCGAAGGAGGGAGGGACGTAGGGAGCCGTAAATTAATTATAGGAGAACTGGGTCCAAATCTCCGGAGGGGGGGGAGCTCGGCCGCGACCACTGCGGAGGGGGGGCCCAGTTTTTTACATCTCTAAGGAGATTAAAGAGAGAAGAAAGTGAAAAAAGGGCACCAGCTACCACCAAGGGGAGAGGAGGCATGATCCAGAAATCAGACTGTCCGCTTGAAGGGTGTCCTCTACGCATCAGAAGGAAAAAAAAAGGAGGCATCGAATAAAAGCAGGAAGAAAACTTAACAAGTTGAAGGGGAAAAGGAGTGCAACACCTTCAAGGGAAGAATGCTTATTTGTTCCTTAGAAAAAGAAAAAAAAAAAGCGGGCATAGGAGAAGGAGAAGAGTATGTGCGTACTATTTCGATTCCCATCAAGATAGCAACTCCACAAACGGTCGTGCTTTTCTACTAAATCAACAACCTCGCTCTCACGGAAGGGAGGAGGGGTACCTCTGGTAGGAGTGGAGGGAAAGACTCACCTTCTAAAAGAATCGGCCAGTGGAAGGCTATTCTCCGAATTCTTCGCCAAAGGAAGATCTAGTAATAAGAAAGCACAGGTATATACCTACCGAAAACGGATACGGCGCAAAAAAGAACCACTCCCAGAAGAATGTCTTCTTTTTTCTAGGGGGAAGAGTTTTTGAAGAGGCGGGGGGGAACTACGCGCAACGATAAAACGTGCTAAAAGGAGTAATTTTCTTGAAAGGAAGCTCTTGGGAACAACCTCTCTGCCAGAGGGGGGGACCCGGCAGCTACACTTCGAGTTAAAGAGTAAATACAAGGAAATCCCGCCTCACTCGTTCCACTCTACCGAACGGCTATTCCGAGAGAAGGTCGACCAAGCAGCAAACCAAAACACCCCATCTTGAACAGAGTTCACACTTCAAACGACTCCTCCTACAAAAGGCACTAGGTCTCAAGTGTACGACGGTCTTGGGAAATGCTCTTTCTCCTCGAGGGAGCTCTTCTTTAAGCTGACGGGAGGAAATAAACTTGTCTTTCTCAAAAAAAGAGTAAATCTGAAAAAGGAGGGTTGCGACGCTTCTGTAGAAAGGGCTTCAATTTTGACCAGAAAAAGGGAAAGGTTAACTAAAAGAAGGAGAGCGAACTTCACCACAGACCTAGAGTGCATGAAGAACGGTGGCCGCCAGCATTCGTTGCTCGACTACAAAAAGAGGGGGACAAACCAGGGGCTTTCAAGGCAGGTACAACTGTGCGAAGAAAAGAGGTCAGCAGCCTCTTTTCTGAAGAATCGATCCTTTCCTCCACTTTTGGGGGGGCTCTTAGTAAAAGAGCGTTATCATTTTTCGATGACGGACAAATAATTTTCGGTGCTAGGGTAAGGCAACTCAGACTCGGGAGGGGGGGAGGCGAAGGCGAAAAAGCTCTGATGCTTCTAATGGGAGAATGATTTTCATCTCTTCTTCTGAGAAAAGAGGTCTTCGCCGGAGAGGTGACGGGGGGGCTACGTTTGAAGGAAGTGAGTTATAAGAAATCCGGGACTCCCTTTTCAAGGGGGGGGGTCCTTCGGCATTGGGGTTATACACACTTGCTGCTACTTCGAAGCTAACAGGAGACTGAGACGCGGCGATTCGCGCCACCGGAAGAATGATCTCTGTTAAAGGGAAAGGGGCTCGCAAGATCCGGAGAAAAAGGAAAAACTCTCATCATCTAAGAGGGAGGGGAAGTATTACAGGGGGGGAAATGGTGCGGAGATCGTCTTCCCTTCTCTAACCTACCCCCCCGGGGATATTACATACCCTGAAGAAAGTGACCTGAAGAGCTTTCCGAAAAAAAGAAACTATCTGCTATTCCCTAGAGGGGGGGGACTCTTTCATTCAGAGCGATTCCCGAGGCAGGGGGGAAGTAGTAGAGGGAAAGGAAGAAAAGTCTTCAACTACAGGCCCGCTTCTTACCAGAAAGGAATTCCTTGGACGTCAGGAGGGAACAGGAAGAGAAAAGTGAAGGGGATGAAGGGGAAAACCGATTGGTCTAAAGAGAGGGGGGCCGTCCACCATCGGGGAAAGAAAACTTCGTCTACTGAAAAAAGACTCACGTTGTAGGGGGAGAAAAGAAAAGGCCCGGGATTCCAGCAAAAAGTCAGACACTAGAGAGGTCTTCAGAACCGGGAAAAACTTATCTAGGGTCTTGGCGGAGAAAGGGGTTATGACAATCTCCGTTGGAGTCTAAGGTCCGGTGGCACGGCCTCAGGGCAGCTCTCGCTCTTAAAGAAGGTGAAAGAGGAGACTTCAAGCCGGGGGAAAAAGAACGATTCGAAGGGGAGGGTCGATTCCATTCTGTCATTTAGGAATCTTTATCACCAACCTGGGAGAGGGGCCAGAGGTGAAGTAAAGGCTCAGGTCTAGAAGGGGGGGGCACTGATTTACTGGAGAGGGCCTACGAACAAGAAACGAGAAGCTACGGACATCGGAAGAGGTAACGATTACCTCCTCAGGGAAACTGAACCCAGATCGTCTTTTTAATAAGACGCTCCACGTTTGACTTTCTGAGAGGGCCTGCAAGTGAAGAGCTCGACGCTGCCAGAAAATGAGAAGAGGAGGCGCAGCAGAGATGT
>Ga0179591_1287262_pt1 | contig 14925 bp, 11 predicted proteins | sample CZOMad2_1_08_16f_FD_182891 | JGI IMG/M metagenome (GOLD analysis project Ga0179591, IMG submission 182891) | Vadose zone soil fungal communities from Angelo Coast Range Reserve, California, USA - CZOMad2_1_08_16fungal (PacBio error correction) | ecosystem: Environmental > Terrestrial > Soil >...
TTCAGGAGAGTGAAGAGTGCACACCCTTCAAAGTAAGAACAGCGGTACAGCAGGTTACTGTAAAGTGCTACTATGGCAGCCTAAAAAATAAAAAAAGGAGTCAAGCTTCGTCAAGGAGAGGACACGCTCCCAGTACGAAATCTTTGGGAAAAGAAGGAAAGATAGTCCAGGTGTCATCCCAAAAATCCAGGAGATAAATATCCGCGGAGTCGGCGCAAGGAGCAGAAGGTGACGTCAACTAAGGCCCACAGGGAGATTGGTTTCATCGCCCCGTCAGGAGAAACCTCGCCGCCATCAACGGAAGAAGGTAGAACTTCACTCCAGGCCTTCGGAAACCTTATACCTGCTGTAAATAGTCACTGAGAACCGCGGCGGAAGGCTGGAAGTACTACCTGGCCTTCCTGGGCGCCCAAAGTCTAAGGGAGGGCGACACAAGTCCTACGAAGACGGGTTAAGTACTCAGGACAGGTGATATCGGCCCGCGTCATTTCTTCCATGGAGAGAAGTGCGTCCTCGGACCTGCTAGGAGAGGGAAAAAGCACCGCTGTCACCGGCCTACAACACGGCGAGTACGAAACGCTAGCAAGGAAATATAAACCGGGTTCGAATCGGGTAATGAAGTGATCCTGCCGGGGGCCGTCCAGGGAAGGGAGAACATCTTGGGCGATTTAGGGGGGAAATCGGGGTGCTGATGCCTTGATGGGAAAGGGTGTTTCGGAGGCCTGCTGACCAAAAAAGGGGTTTAAGCACTCCGATGTCTTCTCACATCTGAAAGAAGAAAACTCTTTTACGAGACCGCCCGGAAAGGGCCTCAAAACCGCTTTGAAAAGGCAAAAAATAAAGAAGGTGCACGCTATGCAACGAGAAGTAAATGGCGGAGAACATGTGACGTTCATACAAGATTAGACAGGGAGTTTCTGTCCATCGACAAAACACATTGTTTGTAAAGGGGGAAGAGGGCACATCTCCGCCCCTCATTTAGACATCGAAGTCCTTTCTTGCGTTGGGAGAGTCTTGAAGAGAGCGACGACCTTCGTCTTGGGCTCCTTCTCGGCAGGCCGTGAAAGAAGAGACTGTAAACCCCAAGTAGGGGAAGAGGGGAATCAAGCAACTCCGATTAGCGTCTTTAGTAGAGTACTTAAGTAAAACCTGGTCCTTAGGGATAGATATCCGAATCCTCTTCGAGTAACAAAGAGGGGAAATTAAAAACGCCACCCTCGGACCGGGCCGGCCCATTTCCAGGGGAAGTATTGGGTCTGCCCCCGACAGCTACTTGGGATTCTTCAGAGAAGGGGGCGTTCGACTACGAAAGGGGGAGTCTTCCCCTTACTCTCGTAGTAGGTCAAGATCAGCTTATCGTCCCTGGCCGACAACTTAAGAGGAAAAGTGGGCTAGACGACCTGCTCGCCATCGCAAAAAGGATGTAAAAACCTACTGTGACAGAAAATCCCCGAATATTATGACGGGACCGAATAGGAGGAGAAAAAAGAGCAATCTCCTCTTACGGGAAGCCTCAAGGCATGACCTCTCAGTCCGGGGTCAGTGACGCTGACTCTGCGATAGGAGTCAATCAGGCATCTTTCTGCGACAAGCCTCGGGGCCTCAAGGGGGGGAATCTAATCGTCTAGGTTTCCAGTAAAAGAAAAAAAAAAAAAAAAAATAAGAAAAGGAAAAAAAAAAAAAAAGAAAAAAAAAAGAAGAAAAAAAAAAATCTGGACCTGCTTCTTCCGTGGTTGTTTGGGGGTGGGGGGGCTTTGGGGGGGTGTGGGGGGTTGGTTTGGGTGGGGTGTTCTTCCCCAGAGTCCGATACCTTGCAAGAAAAAAGATGCAAGGAGGGCGTTAAACCCCAAATCAAAACAAACATCAATCTTACAATCCGGGGAGGAAAAGAGGGTAGTTGTCTGGCGCCTTTGAAGCAAAGCTTGCTGAGGCTGGAAGGAGGCGGCCGGCTTCTTCCATTGAGAGAAGAGAAATTCATGACCAGGTATCGGGGAAGGAGGACTCAAAGAGACGGACTTCCGGTCACCGAAGCCTTCAATTACAGATAGGACCGGAGACGGCCTCTTGAGGAGCTTGCAAAATTCATGCTATCTGTTGCAGGAAGCATTGGGGGGGTTGGGTCTGGGTGGGGGGGGTTGGGGGGTGGGGGGTTTGGGGGGGGGGGGGGGGGGGGGGGGGGGGTTGTGGGTGGTGTTTGGGGTGGGAGCACATTTCCTCAGCAATCCGGGGGTAGATCTTCAGTTTCTGCTATCAGATATAGAGGGGGGAAGGGAAAATACTAGTAAGAAGCCGGGGGGAAAAGGGGGAAATTAAGTCGTCAAAGATAGGATCGCAAAGTCGTTTTCGAAGAAAGAATTCCAAGAGGGCTTCTTCCCAGCTATGGCGGGAGCGAAGGAAAGGTCAATGGTCTATATAATAGGGCCCATTGGGAAGGCTCTGAATGATCGCATCCTCAGGAGGAAGGCCGGACTTGTGGGAGAGAAAAAAGAAAAAAAATGTGGTGTCTACCCGAATAAAAAGGGGGCCCCCGCAGATATGAGGAGCAATGCTTAGCCATGGGAGAGTGCCCTCTTACAGTCACGCAGGGGTAGACGAGACAGGTATGAAACCGCACTCTTCACCCTAGAAGGCCAGCTCATCCGCCAGCTAGGAAAAGGGCTCGTCTTCCATTCGAAAAAGGAGGAGCTCTCCGGGGCGGCTGGAACACTCTGCAAGAGAGCCCGAAAGGGCTTACTCTCTTTCTATAAGAAATGCAGAAATCCTCTCCGAAAGAAGTTCGGAACAAAAAATCTGCTGACATTGTGAAAAAAATCTCCATGTGCGATTAAGAAGGAAAGAACTCGACTTCGTTCCGTTTCAGCGACCGCGGCAAATCTCAGAAGAGGAAAGAGGGAAAAGGGAAAAAAGTAACGCCCTAGTCATCGTCATCAGCACGGGAGGAAAAAATGTATTCCATAACTTGTCCTAGGGAGCAGTCCAAATTAACCAAATAAGCAAACAAGAAGCGTCGGGAGGACAGTTCAAAGAAGAAAAGGGCCGAACCGGCTCTGGCTGAGATAGTCAGCAGGAGGAGAAAGAGAAAAAACTGGTAGTGCACCTTTTCTCATACTCCACGGGGGAAAAGCGAGACACAACAAAAGGGATTGAGAAGGGATAGGTCGAAAACACCTAAAGAGGGAAAGTTCACCGAGTCCAGGGCATCGCTCCTTGATTCTGAGGAAAAGGGGAAAAGGGGAGACTTCTTTCCTGTCTATTTCTCGACGTTTGCTTATGGACCCGGTACTGTGCCCGGTCTTCACTTTCATATTGACAATTTTTGAGAGGAGGGAAATCCGCTTCTTAGGAATCCCGACGTTAAAGCTCGGGGGAGGAGCTCAGCTTTGCTCTTAGCACACCCTAGGATGAGGTTCAAGGTCCGTTAATACTCCTCCCAGTTGAAGAAAGCTCTATCTGTCATGTACTCCTCCGCGTCGCTGGGACAAGGAACGGTAGCTTACGGATGTTGAAGATGAAGGTTCAGGAAAGATCAGGAAAAAAGGGATGAGGAGTGCCTTGCCTCTTAAGTGTCTAGAAGAGAGGGGGAGGTCATCACTCTTAATGGATGGCTCCTAAAAAAAAAGAGAAATAAGACGGTTGAGGAATTATAAAAGGCCTCGTATTTTCCCGCGATGCGGTACTAGAACACTTCACTTCGGCTAGAAGGGTCGCTTAAGAGGGGAAAGTTAATTGCGATCTGGAAGAAGTAGCGTTCGCTTCTCGGGCTTTTCTGGGGAAGACCAACACATCGCTTACGAGAACAGGAAGTCTGACGGTGTCCTGGGTAACTAAAGATCGAATTAGCTAACCATAAGAAGGAGCGCTAAGTCAGAGGAATAGAAAAAAAATCTCGATTCAGTCCTCATCTTAAAGGGCTGCGGGCGCTCCAAAAGAAGAAAAAACTTCCTGAGGATGTCCAAGCCCAGAAGTTATGTGCCAATCTACGTGCTGGAGGGGGGGGGGGGTGAGGCTAGATATCCCTAATCTCCCCGTACAATTTCGCCGGAATACCATAGCAGTTCCTTTGGCGGCCCGCCGAAAACGAGAGAGCATGCTTACTCTTCTATCCTATAGTTTCCGGATGAAACAGGGGGTGAGACGTCTTCTTTGGAAACTAAGGCGGTGACCGGGGTCAAAGCGTGTAGAGGAACTAAGGAGGCGCCCTTGTCCTTTCCAGGTCTTGAAGCCTTTCCTCCTCTATCCAGAAAGGGCAGAAGCAAGCATGGATAGAACGTGACGAATCAACTTGAAGTCTAAAGCTCTACATGATAGTCCATGCTTGGCCCTACTTAAGAGGAAGATCTTTGGAGGGCCATGTCAGGAAGGTTCGCCTATCTGTTAACGCCTTCCTCCGAGAACGGATCCGACCTGGCCTCCTGTACCAGTCCTCTCTCCGGGAGAGAAGGGGGGACGAGAATTTAAGCCTACTGGGAAAAGGGTCAATCGACTTGGGGAAAAAAGTATTTAAGAGACTGAAAACGAAAAGAAAAATGAAAGAGATTTTCTACAGCTCTCTTCTTAGGACTTTGAAGGGAAAGGGAGGACATCATCATCGAAGATTAGAAAAGGACAGATTTGGGGGCAAGGGCTCTTAAAAGTCCGGGATAGGTACCAAAGAGGTGGGGTGTTATGACTTGTCCTTCCATCGAAAACTTCCGAAAGGAAGGGAGTCATCCTTTCTAAGGAAAGGAAGGAAATCCGCTAAAACCTCATTTCCCGACTCAAAGAAACCTTTCCTTCGGGTAGCAGGCACCCTTCAGATTAGCTCAGCAAACTGCTGATTCGGTGGGGAATGGCTATCCTAAAAAGGAGGCATCCTACTTGGTCCGGAAGAGAGGGGGAGGAATGTCAAACACGCTGTTTCATCGAAGGGGTTCTTCTCTGCGAAGCCTAAAAAGGGAAGGAAATATCGAAAGAAATGCTCTTAGGGCGTGTAAAGAGTCAGCAAAGTGGTCTGAACAGAGAGACTTGTGTAGAAAGGCCTTTGGATCCGCATCCTTCCGCTGCATCCGGAAAAAGCTGGCGTCTATCAGAGGCCCAGAAAGGAAAGAAAGCCAAACCCTACTGAGGAAGATCTGGGGAAACAGAATAGGCTTTTGCGGCCGTAGGGTTGAGGCAGCGAAGAAACGGTGTTGTTGTCGAACTGGCACAGCAAGCAACGCTGTCTGAAAAATTTGAGGAAAGAAAAAAAGACGGAAGCTCCGGTTGCTCGTGACGTGACAATTAGGGGGGGATGATGCAGTTCTCACTAGGAGGGAGGTGAGCGTCCTGTTGAAAGACCGCATTGGGAGGTTTACCAGCTGAAGGAGCCGAAACTCTGGCGCCTGCATGTCAAAAAGGTTCCTCTTCCACTAAAGGAAAATCTGGCATCAAACTGCAAAAAACCACAAAAAAAGAAAACAAAAAAACCACAAAGAACACTATTCACAAAAAGCAAGGAATGGAAGTCCTCGATATACACCACGACGTACTTCTCATTAAACAGGAGACAAGTTTTCTATCACCTAGGAGAGGGTCTTGCGAAAGGTCAAAGGGTGCCTTTTAGCGATAAAAAGAGATTGAGTATCGATTGGACCGAGAACCCCGGGAGTGATTCCACGAAAAGACGGCGGGCATAGAAGATCTAAGGAGGGGGGAAGTGTTATCCCTTCCTTCTATCCGGGACAGCCCATACCGTAGCTCACGGGGCAGGGCAAGAAAGAAAGGTGGTAACCGCGGCCGCCGACGGGATTAAAACGAAGAATCGGGGGTGTACCGCGACAAAAAAAAAAGTAGGGCTTCAGGGGAGAATGTAATGCGTTCCGAGGTCGGAAAGGGAGGGGGGGGGGTCTTTCATCCCTTGGGGGGAGAAGAAGTCGAGAACGTGAGGCCAGAAATTACGTGCAAACCAAACTGACGCCGGCGCCGCCTACGGCGGGGGAGGAAAGGGGGGGGGACGTGCGTTTTATGGTTCCATACGGCAAGCGGACTTTAATCTTACGGGGGGGGGGAAGACCGTACTCCTCCTGTGCCAATAAGATGCCGACTGTGTTGTTCGGGAGAAGAAGGGGACAATCTTTTCAGTTACCCCGAAAAATGGGGGGTATGGAGTCAGGGAAGGTTTGTAATCCACGGCCTATCTGCACGGTATGGGGAGATAGCAAAAAAACGGTAGGAATTAAAAGAGAGAGATACATGAGAAGGAAAAATCGCGATTTTGAAAGAGGAACACACCGAAAGACAAGTAAAGAGAAAAAAAGACGTGAGGAAGCACACCTTACGACAGGGTCCTAAAGAAAAATTCAAAGGCCATCTTCTTTCCGCATATTCTTCAGGGAGGGGGGAAAATCAGAATGTGCAAAAGTAATCGCGAGGGAGGGGGGGGAAGGCTGGAAGGGACCTAGAAAAGACTCCCGGACCGCGCTTCCTCGTCGGGGAGCCTGAGAAAGAAGGGGGGGGTCCCAAGCCTCTTCCCAGCCGGCCAAGGGAGAGGGGGGGATTCTGAGCCACCTTCTTGCGACGAGGTCCAGGCTTAACTCCATCACCAGATACTCAGTCTTTCCTTCCCCCTGAAGCCCGTCAAAGATAAGGGGAGTAAGAAGGGGGGGGTCCTAAAGGTCAGTCCTTTCTCAAGAGGAAGAGAAAGAAACAAAGTTCAGTCGGAAGAGAAGTTTCAATTAAAATTGTTATCTTATCTCGCCCTCGAGTCTGGAATCACCCGTGGTAGAGGGGGGGGACCGCGGTGCTCTAATCCTCTCGAAGGGCGAGACAAAAAAGAAAAACACGGCGGAAAAGGAGCTAAAAAAAGAACGTTCTAATCTGTCCTTAGACAGGAAAGGAATTACTGGTTGTTCCTATCCGCTGGCCAAGGAAAGGGGCCAGCAGTGGCTCCGGTCATGGGTGAGTCGTGGGGGGGAATAAACATCTTGCGGAAAAAACGGGCTTCCACCTGTGGTGCAGCTGCCTAGAGGGGGGAGAGAAAGCCCTATGGTCCAATCCTCAGCCCCGAAGGTGCGCGACAAAAGGCTATTCCCTTCGCCGGAGGGGGGAAAATGTAATGAAACAGAACAGGAATGTCCAGAAAGGAAAGACTATAGGAAGGGAGCTGATACAGACAGATGAGGCATGGAGAGGTACAAATACAAAAAAAAACTTGGGGGGGGAGACCAACCCCATAAGAAAAGGAGAAAAGGCGTGGGGGAAGCGCTTCTTCTTGCCGGCGAGACTATGGGAAAAGATAAGGACGACACCTTCGTCTTTTATTGGAAGAGAAGGAGTCTGCAGGATAGCCATCCAGGGGGGACTCTCCAAAAAGGGGATCACTGGTCGAAAATTCCTAAAGGGACCTCAACTGTGGAGGAAGAGGGCGATCTTCATTAAGGGGTAATTCTTTTAGTAGAGCGAGAGTCAGTAGATTAACAGTGCCATTGAAAAAAAGAGAAGGCATAGCAAAAAGGGTCGGAAAAACCAGGGCAGGGTGTATGGTGGGAGTGGATGTCTCTCCCCCCCGGAGGGCCCATAACTTTTGGAGGCCATGGGGGGGGGGGGGGGGGGGGGGTTCAGCGGCCCTCTGCTGGAAAAAGAGCTGAGTCAGGTCCTTCTAGCTACGGAAGGAAAAAATTCAATGAAAAAGGGATTTACTAACTTCAGGAGGAAAAAGCCAGGTATTTGGTCATAGAGAAATCTCGGGGGCAGAGGGAAAGAAAAAAAGCCACCCCTATATCAGGATGGGCACGAAATAGTAGCTGGAGAGCTCATAGTCCAGTTCCATCTCCTCACGCGGGGGGGAAGAGAAAGAGCCTGTTCGGTTTTACTTCGGGGAAAACTAGTCGGACCTCGCGCTCTCGTAAGGAAGCGCGCTTCTCATCTAGGGATTCAAAGGGGGGAAGAAGAGGCTCGGTTTTCCAGCGCCAGGAGGGTCCTTAGGGCTTTCCGTCCGGAAGGTGCAGCTACAAAAAAAGTCCTTACAGTTAAAAAAGCGAAGCCCTGATTCTTCAGGGGAAGAAGTAGTCGATTATGCGAATTTGGGGGCTGTGAGGAAATAATGAGCTCGCCCTGCCTTTTTCTTCTGAAGGAGGGGAATGGGAGGGCTCAAATAAGAGACCGCCATGAACATTGTCAAGAGAACTTTCTCATCTCCGTCCTGCCGAAGTCACCTGAGGGGAGGAACCCTCTTCTTACTCTCATTCCGGGAAATGGTCCATCTCGTTGGTAAGAGACGCAATTTCGCTTGTGGCTTCGGACAAATACTTCAGGTAAGAGAACCAGAGGTATAGATTTCAGTCCCATTTGAATTCGGAAAAGAGGGTAGAGAACGACCGCACCGAAGACTCCCTAGAGCGGGGAAGAGAAATTCTAGCCATCTCGTCCTGGGAGTATCTCTGCCTGCGTGTGGGCTAAGCCCGCCGCCTCCATCTGAAAAGAGGCGTCACTCCCCTCTGAGGGAGGGAGGAATCACTCTTCTGGTGACTAGAAGGAATAGGCGCTGTTCTCTCCGGCTAAAGGGCGTCGTCTGACATCCTCCTCGGCACGAAAAAAAAAGATTGAGCGGCCTAAAAGGTTTGAAAGACAGCAGGCCGATCCTCGAGGGCACTCAAAACCAGCTCTTGCGAAAGTTGGGGACGAGCCTTCTCCAATAGACAAGCAGACTGTCGACTGACAGGAGTGACTCAGCGAACGAGCGCCCCCTCCCCCCGGGGTTCGGGAATTACATCTCATCCTCCAAAGACTTGAAGGGGGAGGGAAAGGGGGTCGGACATTTTCTAAGAAACTTCTTAAACAAATCGCTCTGCGAGCAACTTAAGAAAAGAAGTGAATCCATCCTGGCCTTCAGGAAAGCGTGAGATCGGAAAAGAAATAGACTCACCTTTCGTCAACATGGCGTGAGCATCTTACCCGCTCGCCGGTCGTAGGGAGGTAAGGTATCCTTCCATCCGTGCGACAAAAGAGAGTTGCAATACTACTCTGCTTCTAATAGATCCTCAGGAACGACTCCTGTCAACTGCCGAAAAAAACACCCCTCCCCAAAAACAAAACCTCCCCCAAACGAGGGGGAAGGTCAAGGGTTATTCATACGTGAGAGCCAGTGCGAACCAGAAGGACCAGTAAAACACACCCTCCCGCGTCCGGAGAGGAGAGAAATCCACGTGCCTTACCTTCTTCCAAGCGAAAGGCAAAAAAAATCTCAGCTCTTCGTCAACGCGGCGCGGCTCCTCGGGAAGGAATCAGACAGGATGATTAAAAGATGATGGGGAAAAGCTAACCTTCACGACTATCTTTTTATCTGCAAGGAGGAAAAAGGACGATCCCGGTCCTTCCAAAACTTGAAAGGGAGGGGGCTAACGCTTCGTTTGAGGGATTTGGCCAGAGGGGACTTAAGAAATTAAATTAAAACATTTGCTTTCAAACTCTGAGGAGAGGAAGAGCGGTATGTCGCGGCGTAGACTTCGGAAGTGGGCCGCTGAGTACATCAAAATTTCCATGATACGAAGCAGGAAGGTCAAAAAAAGAAGCCATTACGCCCGGGGGCTTGAAAGGAAATGGATTGTCGTCTTATCTTCCTTTCATTATAAAAGATAAAGACCAGCTGTAGAGTCCGGGGCGGACTCGCAGCTCGTGACCAAAGGAGGTTTACTGCCTGGCATCCTGGAACTGAGCTGGCGGATGGAAGAGGACGTCCGAGAAAGGGGCCCCTCGCATGTGGTCGCATCTCACTAGTAGGAGCCCCTCCATTGCGGAAGCGTATAACTGGTCCGAGCTTGCCGAGCGCTAAGGAGGGGCGGCCTTCCAAAGTCTGGGCACTCCAAACCTTTTCTGCACGGGGCGGATTTTCGAAGGGAATTGAGAATAAGCATAGTTCCTTCGGACTGGAGAAATGCCTCCTATTTCACATACTATTCACCGGTACTCCACGACGTGGGGCAGGAGGGAGGAATAGCTTCCTTCTTCTTAACAGGGGGAACTAGATGGAACCTGCTGAAAGACTGCTAAAAAGTATTTGACTTCCTTGGCAGGCGGACTCTACCCGATTTCAGAAAAAAATTGAGCCTCTCTAGGACCAGCTGGATGGAAATTAAGAAGTTAGGGAAGCCGCCAACATAAAAGCATCTGCGGGGGCGCAAAACCTGCTGCATGATCGCTTTCCCGCTGGAGGGGAAGAAGGTGCCCTCGCTGCGTCGAGGACATAGGTAGGACCTCCCTAGGAAGGGGAAAGAAAACGGCTCTTAGCTACACTGCGAAGAAATCTCCTCCAATCAGGGGGATAGACTATTTCCTCCATCCCCTGAAGCTCTTAAGGATAGGATCGGGCGCCCCATGCCGAGAAGGCACTCAATGGGAGGGACATTTCGGTCCGTTTCTCCTATCTTTCCGAAAGGCGCTCGTAAAAGAATTTCACCGGAAAAACGTCACGCTCCTGAGGATGAAGAACACCTGGTGAAATGTCTAGCTCTTGGAAGGAAGCTACTGACAAACGCGAGGTAAGCGACTCTGTCCATACTCACATATTACTATCTCGCCCTGAAAAGGTATGCCTAGGAAGACTGAAAAGAAAGGATACTCTACTATTATACGCTGACAAAGAGTCTTTTCTTGGAAACAGGGGGGAAGGGGGAACCACCGCCCGAGGAGATTCTAACCAACTACTTTCTTCAATCGGGGGAAAGGGGGACTAAGTTCGTCCCTGCCGTAAGGAAAGGAGGCCACATGCGGGAAGTCCAAGAAAAGAACTTAACGTACCTACGAACGCGCAAGGAAAAAAAGGCCTCCTGACCCTGGACGTACCGAACAAAAAACGAAAGCTCCCAGTCTCTCTTTTTACTACAATTCCAGTTCAAGCCCTGTGAAAGTCCCTTTGCTGGTGCTGCGTGGAATTTAACAGAGGGGGGAATACTAAGAGGTCATTCGTCTAGCTATAAGAAAGAAAATGGAACAGTCATTTCCTTCAGAGAACTAAAGGAAGGATCTTAACACGGAGGTACCTCAAGTAGCGTGGGGTTAGGATGCTGTATATCCTGCTCAGAAAGAAGGGACTCCTAGACGGGGGGGCTAGTTCTCGACTAGCTCTGGGCGCATCTCGAAGGACCCGGATGAAAGGAGAGAAAAGGGCCCTCATTAGGGGGGGACGAACGGGGGTATGTTCGGCCTCGAAAATAATGGTTGTGAGGGAAAAACTGGGGCATCTGTTCTGTCTGCACGAACAAAAAAAAGGGGAAGGGAGACTCTCAGTGCCTGTCACATCTTTTGGTTCGCGAGGGTGTCGGCACAGTCAAGGGCTCTCATGGGAGGGATCTTAACTAAAGGGGGAATAGGAGTCGCATCCTCAAATTCTCAGGAAGAAAGGTGGGACTCTCAGGCTCTCGGGCAGCCGTGGGAAGAAACAGGAATCAAAAACGAAGGGATCCAACGAGAAAAGATTATGACACCACTACGAAGGTGAAGGGGGTCTCATGAAGTAGAACCTTTGGAAGTGCCGTAGAATGCTGGGAAGATAATGTGTGTCGAGACTCTATCATAGGGGCCTAAAGATCTCCTATTCCAAGGGGATAGAATACCTTTCAGGGGGAGGATCAGAGTGCGGGTTCATGAACCCGGATCTGGGCCTATTTTTTGTCATCCAGGAGGAGCATGTCTCCCATTCCTTAGAGGGAAAGATCAACAACAAAGGGGAGGCTATTTACGGGGAGGACGATCGACCGCGTTCATTTGGAAGGGCCGACAGGGAGTTTGCGCGGGAGTCTGTGGAGGTCCTATTCGTCAGAAGGGAAGTAGAGTCTGAACAGCCATGTGCGTAGAGCGAGCCTGCTGCCTCCTTGGGCGAGGAAGAAAGGATCGAAGAGAGCGGCCGTTATCGGACGGGTCTGGGAGGGGAGAGGGGAAACAGTCGAATCTATCGACTGTGACGAGTCGTTGACTGTTCAGCAACCGGAGAAATAACAATACCTGAAGGGGGGGGGATTTGGTGGGGGGGGAAGTCTGTCTCAGGTTACAAGTGAATTTAAAGAAATCTGGTCTATTCTAACTTTCCTGGGGGAGGGAAACCGCTGCTCGTCTGACTGACTGACATCAACAACAGTAGATTATAAAAAGAGAGAGCATCAGGGGGGATCGAGAGCGGTTACATCACAAAAACTTACCTGGGTACTGATCGGAAAAAATAACTTGAGGCAAACTGGAAAATGACACTAGGAAAAAAGTAAAAGGCCCGTGAATCTGAGGATAAGGGGAGTCTTCGCTGAGCCATTCCCCTAAGCAGGGGAAGAGCTCGGGGAGCTCGTCAGTTTCACCTCAAAAAAACAACCCCGGCTAAGAAGGGGAAGGTCTAAGGGGGGAAAGCCGGTTTCCCTTCAGCCTCTTCCCCGGCCTGAAAAGGAAGGGTTTCTTCAGCCACCTGGGCTTAGAGGAGAAGCTCAGTCGCCATCACCTCACACGAAAGGGAACCGGACTCCCACTCTTGGGGGGAAGAAAGGGAATGACGTCGACGAGGCAATAGATCCTTATTCGGAAAGGGGGGTAATACCTTAAGGTGTGAACACATGGAGGAGAATCGCCTTGACACCACGCCGAAGGGGAAGAAAGGTACGGGGTCGATTACAATCCCTGGGGCAGAAGAGGGGGGGGCTTCCACAGAACTGCTCACTAACTGGAAAGTCTAAATCGAGATTGTCGTCCGTCTCGGAACCGGAAGGACAGTCTTGTACCTTCGCCGAACCAGGAAGAACGGGTAGAAGGTTCAATCAAAGTTCTCTGGAAATAGGGGTGGGGGGTCTCGCTGGGCAGGAAAGGGGGCCTCAGGGGGGGGGGCCATCCGGGAGGGGGTGGATTGCCGTTGTTCTGAAACCTAGAAGGAAAAGAAGGGGAATGACGGCCACCTGTGGTAGAGGAAGCGAAAAGAGGGAAAAAAAAAAAAGCATCTGGAGCCGCACCGCGAGTGGGACGCGAAAAACCTAGGTAGACGTTTCAGCACACCCAAATTTTGGAAGCGAGAAGAGCCTGCCATGGCGGCGGACCTCTGGGAGAGCTCATCCGTGCTTTGCCAGCGGAAACGGGGTGATTCGCCATCAAAAGGGACCACGCAGTGGGGGAAGGGAGGTTCTGGGGGAAAGGTTCGTAGTGCGGGCCGCTATGAGAGGGAGCTAGCGCGACCTTCTTTTGGGGGAAGGACGGAAAGGGCGGAGGATCTCCAGCAGGAGAGAAAAAAGCTCATGATGACATAAAGGGGCTTGAAGAGGGGGAACCACCTTCCTCTTCCCGCGAGGCTGTCTAGGGCTGTTAAACGTCTGGGCGTCCGATCTAGCCCAAAAAAAGGATGAGACCTCGGGACATTTCAACGCCGTCCGCACCGACAAAGGGACCATGCCAGTTGAGGAGAAAGGGGAAAACGGGACTTGGTGCTGCGCCTCCTTCTCGGGGGGAAGAGAAAGACATGTCAGGCCGTCCCTCTTTCGTCCAAAGCATGAAAAAAAAGTCGTAAAGGACGCATCGCTTATCTTGGCCGGGGGACAGGGGGAGGGGAAAGGTAAGGAAACCGCAGCACGTAGTGGGAAGAGAAACAGCGTTCTTTTCACCTGAAAAGAGAATGGAACAGTCAACGATAGCCGATGAGTGACTCCTCTTCTATCGAAAGACTCATCGGCCATAACTAAGGAACGGCTGGCGCAGAAAAAAGTCCAGGGGCTTTTGTGCGTATGGAAACTCTCTAGGAAGACATAGCTTGACGTCTCTGCCAGCTCGCCGGAAATTGGGATAGAGGAGAGGGAAGGGGTTCACACAGTCCTTTCCAGTCTCTGGGGCCGAAAAAGAGGCATTCAGGCAGGTAAGGGCCACTAGAAAACCGAACTTACCATGAAGGAAGGACCTCTGGAAAAGAGCGCGAGGAGGTGGAAGAGTCTTAGTTAAGCTCTCTGTCCTCAAGCTAGGGACTCTAGAGAATCTCGCCTTAACGTAGAAGGAAAGGGGGGAGACACAGCTCCTCCTGCCGTCGAAGGTGCGGCCAAGCCAGCTTCTTTCTCAGGAAAAAGGGGAAAAGCCGTTCAAGCGAGGTATCCAGAGAAGAGGGGGGAAGGTGGCAGGAATCATCAGGGGGGGGAGAAGCAGCTCGCCCAGAGTTTCTAGAGATCGCCATTTCTGCCATAAAGGAAAGAAGTAGGCACTCAACCCCTCTGGCCGAAGCTAACTCTTAACCTAGAAAGGTGATCTGTCAGATCGAGAGGGGAGGAAGTCCAAACGCCTGAATCCGCAAAAGAGCCGAGGGTGATAGTAAGAACTACTCTTCTTCAGGTTCTAGAAAGAGGGCGTCTAAGAATCACCTCGCAGGAAAGGGGGGGCGAAGAGGTCCCAATTTGTTTCCTGGAAAGAAGAAACTGAGTAAAGGCAGCGAAGGATCGGCGGCCCTGTTCTCGGGAACCGATGGAAGAAGAAGAAGCTTGGAGGGTCTTAGAAAGTCATCAGTCAAAAGAGAACTTAGAACCGGCGAGGGCACCACTTAGAGATTCCCTAGAAGAAGATTCCTGTATGGAGTTCGGAAAGAATACAACTCTCTTTCTTACCTGTCTGCAGGGGAAGATCAAGGCCAGCCCTCCAAACGAAGATGATAAAAAAAGACTGCAAAGAAAGAGGAATCAGAAAATTCACCCTTTACATCTGAGAAGAGACATCGCTCCTTAGTACATTGCGAAAGGAGACCAGACAAAAGCTGCCTCAGCCTCGCACAAGTATACGAGGCGCTCATAAAACTCAAGAAGGAAACTCAGGGCCATCCTGTTCTCCTCACTGTTTTCATAAGTGCAAAAGAGATTCCGACAGCCGGACCAGTCCAAAGATCAAAAAGGACCTAGAGTCTGCTCCGTCCACGCCCAGCAGCGGGGGGGAACAGGCAGCAAAGTCGCGCAAAGCTCTTAGTCGTGTGTTCGC
>Ga0179591_1312127_pt1 | contig 14925 bp, 18 predicted proteins | sample CZOMad2_1_08_16f_FD_182891 | JGI IMG/M metagenome (GOLD analysis project Ga0179591, IMG submission 182891) | Vadose zone soil fungal communities from Angelo Coast Range Reserve, California, USA - CZOMad2_1_08_16fungal (PacBio error correction) | ecosystem: Environmental > Terrestrial > Soil >...
ACCTGGTGGGAGGGGGAGGACATTATTGAAGATCACTTCAACTAAAGGGAGGTGTCGGGGGAAAAGCCCCCCGACGTTTTAATATCAAGTCAAAGACAAAAATCTACTCTTCGTCGCTGGAAAAGCGGCGGACATCGGGAGTTAAGTTTTTTTCAGTGTATAGGTTTCTGTAAAGGGGGGACACACATCCGATTAGAATGGAACATAACATAGGAGGGTGCCCTCGCGGGGAGCTGAGGGGAAACATCGTTGCATGTGAATCCTTGCCGAAAAAGAATGCGGTGCGCTATTAAGGTGGTAGGGGAGGGGGGAGGGAGCTTGGGGAGGGCAAATTACTCATTGGCGGAAAAGGGCGGGTAAATTCAACGGAGAGTAAAAAAACCCAAGAAACAAGGAAGAACGGAGTCTTTACATGGGAAGGATTCGTCGGTTTAAAAGCAAGGGGGTGAAAGGAAGGTTTTCACTCCATGGGTGGAAGCGTTCACCTCGGGAAAAAAGGACAAGTGAGGTGATGACCTGGAGGGATTGGTAATAAAAGGGTCATATGTCTCTTCCTTTGCAACGGGGCAAAAAAGGGGGTAAAAAAAACTGTAGAAGAGGGAAAGAAGTAGTTGGAGCCCCGGGAGGGGGGAGCGGGGGCTGGTAAGCGTGCTGGAAGAAACCTCCATCATTGTGGGTGGGAGGAAGATGAAGAGGCATTCACGAGGGGCAAGGTAGAGAAGGTGTCGGAAAATAAATGCGCGCACATTGGATTGGGGATACACAGGTGGAAGTAGAGCGACGGCTGGTTTTTGCTAAATTGAGGTAGAACGGTCACTGTGTGGTGGGGCAAGTGTTCAAAGGGATGGTGGCTTAAATAGCTTTTGATGAGGGCACTCTGTGAAGAAGATCTTTGGGGAAAAGACAAGCTTGGATAGGTAGGTTTCAAAAATGCCCACTACTGGGGAATAGAGACACGACAGGAAGGGCGAACATGATCAAGAGGACACACAAGGAAAGTTGGAGATAAAAACGCGAAAGCAGCCTGTGCAAGTGCTGAGAGAGGGGGCAGGGAGAAGAGGTTTGGGGAGAACTTCAATCATTAGTATCTAGAAACGAGTGAATTGGGAGGGGGGATAGAAAAGGTGGGGACAAAAAAGAAAAGAGTACTCAACAACAGGGAGGAACAGAGAGCCAAAGAGACGCAATGTGTCAGAAGGGGGGGGAGAAGCAGGCGCCAGCAAAAAACCACTCTGTTAAGAACAGCAGGAACTCCATGCAGGTCGCCAGCTAGAATTCGGCAAGAGAGAAATACAGGGAGCTCAAGCATTTAAGAGGAGTAAGAAGCAGCAGTCACAAGGGGGAAAACAGGTGTTTGAATCTCAAGCTGCGGCAGATGGGCGTTGAAGGCTACCTATGACCATGTGAGTAAAAGAAGGAAGAAACCAATTCAAGAAGAAAGAGGGGAAAGGGGAGGGCAAAGTCAATTCCTCTAAAAAAGAGAGGAATGGAACCGGATGTCGGGAGACAAGATTTAACCGCGTCCGATGCCAAAGGAAAGAAAACTGGTTGGCGGGAAAACACTTGACGCTATCGCATTTTCCGACAAGGAGGGGCAAAGCGCCTTTCTCCGTCCCTTAAGTGGGAGTAGGGGTCATCTAAAAAGAAAAAAAAAAAAAAGAGATGGGAGGAAAAGAGAAAAAGAGAGGGGGATATTCATCGAAAAAAGTCCTATAGGGAAAATCTAAAGATAAGAGGGGAGCCTGAAATAAGCATCTGTAAATGGTGACCAGGGACTGTCCCTTAAGGACGTCAGAACGGGGGCTAAAGTCACATCGAACCGGGAAGGGCTTCTAAGGGGCTTGCGCACAAGGAGGGAAACCTATCGTCATGGCAGCATAGTTCGCCCCGGTTATCATAGCCGAAATCTGAATGGAGGCATGGGGGGAGGGATCCCACAACCCGTTAATGGACCTGTGCCTAAAAGAGGTAATCGTACCTTCTCGAACGGAAGAGTGCAGGGAGGCTCCGGAGGCGAGAAAGCCTTGGCTGCCTAGCCTTACCTGCGGAAAGGGGGTCTTATCTTCATCAATAGGAGTTACACCTCCTCTAAAAAAAAATGAGGCACTCCGTTTAAGGGGGTTTTCTTTGACGTTAACAAAAGGAGTAAAAGCAATGGGAACACATAAAAAAAAAACCTTTTGAGCAGAGATAAGTGAATGGGAAATTGAACTCTGGTTATGCTGGAAACCACCATCCTGCAGACAACGCAATCTCAGGAAAGGAAGGGAAAAGCTGCATAGGGGGATCGGTTCCATCCTCACTGGGAAAGGGGAGAAAACGTCGTACTGCCGAAGACATCGGGAGGGGAGTCACCGCAGGCGAACAGAAGGAAGCCCACTCATAGAAAACACCTCAGATGGGAAAATGGTGCCCTTCTTAACAAGAGTGATGCCCTCTATCAAAAGGTTAACAACCCAACAGAAAGTCCAAGGGGGCACAAGGCCCACAGCCCCTCCTCAGTAAGAAAAGTACTCCCAGGTTCACAAAAAAAACAGGAAGAGAGAGAAGCTCATGAAAGAGCAAATCATCGTGAAGGCACAAAAAGACCCAAACATCGCCTCAAACACTAAGGGAAAGAAAAAACTGCCGAATAGGACATGATAAGCATGAACCCAATGGAAAAGAGGGGGCCGAGGTCAAATAAGGAAAAAAAAGATGTCGACCTCGCGAAAATTTACTACAAGCAAAAGAATGCAGGGTTTAACCGAGGTAAGGGGACAAAAGAATAATAGGTAAAAAACTAATTTTTGCTCAAAGAATTATAAACAAAAGGGGGGTCACGGGTAAGTTGGTCGAGCTGAAAAGGGGTCAACCGGAAAGTTCAGACATGAAGGGACAAGTTCAAATACTAACTTGAGCAGGCGGAGAAAGCTCGCTGGGGACCGGGGGGTACAGTTTAGAAATTACCTCAAAACGAATCTGAGCCACCTGATATGCTGCAACTACAAGCATTCGGAGAATTAGATAAACTAAGCACTGAAGAAGCAAAGCCGGTCAAAAAGGGAATAAGTTGTCGGAAGGAGGAATCAAGAACGGTACCCTCAAAAAAAAAAAGGAGGAATCTGTCCAGGCACTAAAGAAACGATCAAGGGGAAGACCAGCAGAACAAGGTAAAAGGACACATTACTCCGCAGATGTGGAAAACCTATTGAAGAGTGAAGAACGGGGAAAAAAAACGGGACTGGATTGGGGGATACGGGAGGAAAAAACCTGGTTCATGTCGTACGAGAAGGGGCAAGGATCGGACAAACGCCAAGCAGGGAAAAGATCAACAAGGACATAGAGAGAGGGGCACGTAGAAGATCAAAAAAGGAGGAGGAAAAGAGAGATACATGCCTGAAAAGAAAGTAAAGGCAAAAAGGGTGTTTTGGGCTGAGGAAAATGCAGTTAGGGGGAAGGAAGAAATATATATTTTCCGATCGGAACCTGGAAAGGTTCGAAAATAATGGAAAAGGGAACAATCAATCAGAAGTGTTCCATCCGGAAAAGGACGAACGGGGGAAAAACTGGAGGCCTAATTTGTATGTAAGGGGAGGAAAAGGGGAAGAAGAATTGGCCACTGGACAGAGATTATCGGATTGTTCTCGGGGTACCTAGCGTAAAGGGCAAGGTGCAGATGACTCAAACTGCACAGAGGGGCGTAGGATTTAGGGGAAAAAGGGGTTCCGGGGAAGAAAAAGGACGATGGGCTCGCTAGGTGATTTAAATGAAAGGGTTCAAACCAGGATAAAGAACAGAAGGGGGAAAAATCAGTCCGATAAACTGGGATGTAGAAACGAACGTTCGTCAAATTGGACGGGGGGGGGAAAGGGAAAGGAACTTTCCGGGGGTATGAATAGTTCCAGACCATTGACAATGAGCCCTTGTGGGGACATGGGGGGAAAAATATTGGAAGATTGGGAAAACTTACCCTGAGGAGGGGTACCAGGGCAATAGCAGAGGTCGGTGGCCGTATCGTCAGGTAGCACTCAGGGAGGGAGTGCTTGAAGGGGGAAGCATGAGATCCCTCGTTGCAACAGCATTGGAGGGATCCTATTGGAGGCAAAGAATGACATTCGGTCTCTGATGGGGAGGAGGGGGGCTCACTGACATGGGAAAATTTGAATTGGGGTAAAGTTGCCAGGTCAGAAGGAGGGGGGGGGGGTTGGCCGGGAAATAAAGATAGGAGGAGATTTCGAAAACGGTGGCATTTTCGCTGTTGAGGGTTGCGAAAAATAGCTTTTTGATCGGGAATGAGGTAGAAGGGCAATCTTAAGAGTGTTTTGGAGTTTCAAAAGCATGAGGGAACGACCCTAATGAGGGGGGGAGACCAGGAGGCAAGGACAGGAAAGGGACCGCAGCAGGACGGGATGGGGAAAGAGAGAAAGAAATAAGCTGCATGTGAAGGGGGAGAAATTGTCGACGATGTGCGCGGATGTAATCATCCGCGCAAGGAACAGTAGAAGAAAAAAAGAGGATGACTTGGTTGAGGGATATAGTAAAAAGACTACAAGAAAAGACCAAAATAACGCGAAAGAAGAAGTAACAATTCAAGTTGCATGAACTGGACCTGGCAGCGCCAACAAATCATGAGAGAGGGGGGCAGAAAGATAAAAATGCAGTTCGCCAGCAAAAGACGATCGGAACAAAATCTAAAGCTGAGGAAGCGGACGATTTTAAGATTAACATGCACAAAGCGAAAAGGGGTGGGGAAGCACAATCTTCGGGAAGGTGCGTATTTAAGAGCCAAGATGAGGAAGGAGTGGCCTAGGTACCAACTGGGTTCAATCCGGTAGGGAGAAAAGAGACCCGAGGGGTCGAAAGATTTATAAATGATGTCCATGGCATGACACGAGGGACCATGTCAATATTCGGGGGTTCTGGAAACCAGAGCAGAAGGGGGTCGTCGGGGATACAGTCCCGCATTTTTACTAGATGAACAGAGAAGACAGAAATCTCAAGAGGGAAAGAGAGAGATGTCAGGCTTAAGTAATGTCAAAAGGGAAAGTCAAAGATGCCAAAAAACAGGGGGATATCTGGGCCCGAACAGACTATAAGCATCTTTAAAGGGTGACCTAAGGGGGGTTTCGAAGGGAAAGCCGTCATGGGACCCAGACTCTGGTCGAGTAAACATCTAAGGAATTCCGGCTTCGCAGCGGTCGATTTAAAAAAGGGGAGACACGCAGGTAGGGAGCACCCTGTATCATCAAAAAGGAATGCATCTTCATCCCCCCGAAGGGGGAAAAAATTCTAACGCAAAGGGGCGCTGTCAAAAACCCCAGACCGGCAAGTGTGCCTGCGGGGGGAGGCGATGAAGGTACCTGGCTTAGTGGGACTCTCAGATGTCAAGTAAAACCTTATGAGGATGGCATTTACGTACGGCTACCATAGCGAGTTGGGTACTGGGCATCAACAAGGTAACACCGGTCCGAGAAGGAACTAGCGCAGATCTTATATGGTATGGTTCTTACGGGGGGGCATTCGGTAGAGACCTTCGGATAAGGATTCAAACATTTCACTCGTGGAATCCTAGGAGGAGATTGATTGTTCCTCTGGTCTGGCGAAACAAACGCATCCCGACCACCAAAGACTGCATCAGGGGCAAAGAGGCTTGCGATAGGGGGGGAAATCATCAGGCCATCCGAAATGCCTGTTGCTCGGGTAGGAACTGACATTCATTAAAGGTTCGAGGACCGTGGGGCAACTCAAGTACAACGCAAGGAGAAGAACGTCTACTCCAAGGTTGGAAAGGGGCAAAGCTAAGAAAAAAGAGACGCCGCCGAGAAAAAAGAGATTAAGACTCTACAACTCAACAGAATCAAAAAGGGACCGGGGACCCACCTCCATAACAAAAATTAGAAAAAGGGTAGAAAAATCGGTCGACGTCGGCAACGCTTACGAATCAAAATTTGGCAATGCAGGAGAACACCAGAAAAAGACCATAGACCGAATGGAACAGGCGGCAAAAAAATCAATAGCATGGAGAGGAGATGACAAAAACAAGATTTCAAATCAGGGATGAAAGCAAGCTGAAACGAGGGGACACTCTCATGTACAGGAACACACCCTCCTGGCTAAACGAAAAATCGGTCATGGAAAAACTAAGCAAAGAGTCATGACACTATTGCTCACACATTACATCAGAAACAAGTAGACTTGTCGGATCGGCGGAACAAGCAAGGGGGAAAAATTGAATTCACCACGACAAGACGGAGCGTTTCCCAAATACTAGAAGGAAAATAGATCGTATTGAAGAGCGGGGCACTTTAGCCTGGTGTAATAGAAATCAGTCTGAAAGGGAAAACCGAAACTGAGCACAAGAGGAAAAAAACGGAGAATCATGGAAGGTCGTTGCTCACTACCGACCCACCGGGCAGGTGGGGAAGACTGTTAGCAGAACCCTGCAAGAGAAGGAGGGTCCAGCAGAGAAGAAAAGCTAATGGCCAAACATAATGAAAGGGGGGTGCTGCCGACTTTTACAGAAAAAAATATGAAAGGAAGGAGGTTCAAGATGAAAGAAAGGGTCAAAAACGATCCATGAGGGGGAGGAAAAAGAGACCAGGGGTGCGGGGGCAGCAAGACAAGATAGTTTAAAAAAGAGAGCAAAACAAAGGTGCCCTCCTCAAACCAAGGTGGAAAAAGAGGGAAGAGATGGGAGAAAAAAGAAAAAAAAAAAATACTCTCCAACTAACCAAAGGAGGGAGATAGATCATATGTCTGAGAGTATAAGGACGGGTTGGGGGCTTTCGCAAGGGAAGGCAGTTTGATATCCTCAACTCGTAGGCGAAGACCAGGTTAATGGAGGAAAAAGAAGGAAGCATGGAAAGTGGGAAACAGGCCCCAGGAACAGTGAATCGGAACATCTACTTCGAGGGGGGGGGGCTGCAAGGGTTCTGCTTTAAAACTGCATCCAAAGGGTTTAAGGATGGACGGAAAGAGACGGGACCAAAATGTGGATTCTCTTATAAACGGCAGGGGGAAAAAACTTGCCGGAAAGGATTGAGGGGAGGGATAGTCAAGTGGGTAGGGTATGGAGCGAAAGGTAGGAGGGCTTGGAAGGGGAAGAAAACAGATCAGGGGGCATCACTGCTGGGAAAAAGAAGTTCTATGGGTAAAAAAGAGGAAAACCACTATCTAGTTGCGGGATATAATGGAAGTTCGTCGTGGAAAATGCGACCTGGCTTGGCAGGGGGAAAGAAAAGCTGGTTGGATAGCGTGTCCGAAGGACAAGGAGCACTGGGGGGTCCAGTAGAGGTGTCAATAGTTTCATGACAACTTCCTTAAGTGGGAGGACGGAGTAACCCTGGCGCACCAAAGGTGGACTTCAGGGAGAAAGGGAAAGGGCGTCTTCGGGTAGGAATAGAATAATGAAGACATTGTGGCGGAGGGGGCGTGAAATGCTATTGCGAAAATACGGATGAGGATCTGAGGGATGGGAGGGGTCAATGATGACGCTGAACATTGGATGGTGAGGTTGCATTATCGTCAACGGGGGGGGGAATACCCGGGGACTTGATTTTAGAAAGGACTTGGGGGGAAATTGGGATTCTGTTTGAGGGGAAATAGTGAGAGGGGAGGGGTTTGGGCATCTTAAAGGGACAAGGATTTAAGTAAGAGGAGGGATGAACTATATTTTTCGAAACAGGGGCGGGAACACTCAGTACGATGACAAGCTCAAGAATTGGGAAAAAACTAGGGAAGGGGGGTCGGGAGAGTTTTTCCGAGATAGAATTGTCAGTGACCGGGATGTTTGTCATAACATATCATAGGAACAGACAAAGGAGAGAAAGAAGGGACATTGTGTCTGTTGGAAGGGTATCAAGGGTGTGAATAAATAATTCCTCAAACCATAGGCAGCCGCAGTAGCAGGAGGGAATTAAGGGAAGAAGGGTGTCGGATTTCCTGCATAACACAGAAGGGAACTAGGAATACCTACTTAAAATTCATTGCATAAAAAAGAGAAAAAAAAAAGGCTACTGCTTAGAATCCGCTTAGAAAAGAAGGAATTGACCGGTGTGGGGGGGGACGACGACAGCTGATGTTAGCCTTTAACTGGAGTGTGAAGATGACTCCTAACCAGAAAGCCATACCGAGTTGCCATTCTTGGGCAATAAAAGAGACCAAGGAACAGAAAAGCAGGACCCTGAGGGGAGGGAAAAGGAAGGATTTGGGGAAGACAGTCCAGGACAAACTGTTTTTGTTTCGGGAAAAAATTTCAATTGCGACAATGGTCTGACCCCGAAATAATAGGCGGGGAACGTACCCTTTGAGGGGGCATTCGGATTAAAATGCATCGAAAGAAAAAAAAAAACGGGAGGAGGAAAAAGAGAGAGATGGGTCGAGGAAGCTCGAAATGCAATAACGGGACGGGAAGACCCACACCTATATCGGGAGGGGATGAAGCTTGAAATTGTGCACCAACCACATGTTCAGGGGAAGTGTACCCCACAATAACTAGGTCTATCGAAATCAGGGGAAGGCCAGGGCAACAGGGCGAGGACAGGCGATTTGCACAACACCAAAAAATTACCTCAAAAAAAACAGGGTCTGTCAGCAGAGGCAAAACAGAAAAGCTACCAACAGATTTCGCAGACCCAACCGTTGGGAAGTGTGCATAGGAGAGGGGAAAGAGGACCTGCTGTCAGCGACGCGAAAATCTTAAAAGAAAAAAGACGTTTCAGAAGGAGGGAAGTGCATTACGATAGGCAGAAAGAGCTGAAAATTGGGAAACTGCGCGCTCAAGTCAGAACAGTCATGTAAACCTGACGCGAAAAAGGGCAGGCTAGTCGTTATTCTTGGGGGTATTTATGTTGCGGAGTCCGGTCCTAACTCCCCGATCATCCAGACAATCACGTTTACGAGTACGCGGGAAGAGGGGGGAAGCTTGACAAACCAAAAAAAATCTCACAAAATAGAATATTGCACATGTAGGATGACGATCGTTCAGCTTCAAAGACTTGGACTGATGGAAGGGAGACATCCTGGGGGGTCATGGGATTCAAAGATAAATGATGCCATAACTCCTCTACTCGCAGCATGGAAAAGATGCAACCCTTCTTCCAAGGAAGCCGTCAAAGTATTTTCCGGGGTAAGACACAAAGGGGAAGGTGCCACAGCCAATTATCAAGCAACAGCAATTAAACACCGGGGAAAATCACGACTTATATGGGGGGGCAAACTATTCAAATGGCCGTCAAGAGAAAAACAAAAGCACCTCAGAGACCGGGATAAAGGCTGCGAAGAGGGGAGGAATTAAAAGGAAGTGCAAAGGAGGAGAAGGAAACTAACTTAATGATCAACTCGGCGCCCTAAAGTGAGGTACCAAAGGACCTCTGGCTTAGGACGAACCAGTTTCTAGGGCACTCAGGTGGGAAGGTACACTATTTTGATCAACGCATTGGGAACCACAGTAGAAGGGAGGGGAAATCTAAGGCCTAACCATAAAAAGGGAGTGGACCAAGGAACTGGGGAAACGTCTTCCAGAGGGAACCTATACGGAGACAGCTCTAGTCTGATTTGGGGGGAATAGACTAAGGTTCTAAAGGAGAAGAATCTGATCCACGCTATGGAGGGAGACCACTAAAGGAGGACTCAACGAGAAAACTTACTATAAACTCCGGGGGGAAGGGGGGGTCCTTGGAGGAAGGGTTAAAAAAACGGAGCATTCAAGGCCGAAAATAACCAATCTATGGCAACGATCAAAAAAGCAAGGGGGATGGCTGAGCATTTATGGCAACAGGGGAACATCATAACAGGGTTACAAAAAGGCAGTTCCCGAGTAGCAAAGAAAGAGGAGAACGACGAAGTCGTAGGAGAAGAACTAGACCCTGTTTGGAATGGAAGAAGGGATGGGCCATATGGGGAAGTCGGTAAAAACCGGCGGAAGAGAAAACAAATGGAGATGAGAGAACAGATTAGCATATTTCGAGGATCGAAAAGGAGGATGAGGATATATAGTAGTGCTACAGAATTTCCCCGTGTGCTGTTCGGCGTTTTGTAAGATAGACAAGCTGGCAGGGTCTTGTAAGAAATTGCGGGGCTCGTTGGCAAAAGAGACCTCAAACATGTGAAAGGGGAAGGCCACTCAAATGAAGCGGAAACCTCTGCGGCCGCATTCGAGGGAAAAAGTCTGCATACATGATAAACAAAGCAGATTTCTGAGGTTGACAAAGGACCAGCTTTGGAGCTCGGGGGAGGACCGGGCTGGTGAAAAGATTGCCTGACCTGATTACTCAGCGGCAAGGAAGTGGGGTCGGTTATCACAAGAAGGGCTTTTTGAGGGGAGAAAAAGGCAGGCTTAGGTGAGGTAGTAGGAACTATCCACCCAGGAGGAAAGCTAACTAGGGAGGGGTGAATAAGCCGATACTGGCTGGACGAAAATGGGAGGCAAATTGTCGGGGAATAGTTTTCCCTAAGAGGTGTATCGAATATTGGGGAAAGGAATGGTTGGTGACCCTGTATGTCAGGGGAAAGAAGGGGACATGACTCTTCCGTATAACAGGGGGGGGGCGTTTTCACCTAGGAAAATAAGAAAAGTCGGGAGGTTACTCGTAAGGAAAAGGGGAGCCAAGACGTCTGCTTCATGGAAACTTGAGGAAACGCTTTGCAAATCATTTTGGGGCTGCATTGTCAGGCGATAGATCGAAGGTGGCGCAAATGACATTGTAAAGAGGAGTTAATTAGTTTTTTAGGAACACACGATTCAACTTTGGGGGGCCGGCCATTTAAGTGTGGGATAAACCAGGTAGAAATTGGTGAGAATGACTTGGTCTTGGGGGGGACATTTGATTAAGTCTGAAAGGTAGTAACAGCTTTGGGGAGGTCGACAGAGGAAGGGCGGCCAAAATTGACATCAGGGTAAGATTGCAAGGTGTTTGGCCCAAGTCGGTAATAAATAAAAAGAAAGGATCTCAGAGAAGTAAAAGAATGCTCAAGGACCGGGTTAGAGGTACTATCCGACATGTCAATTGGGGCAATATTGGAAGTGTGAGCCAAGTGGGTTTTCACGGCAGACCCATGGGAGGGAAAGATCGGGCTATAGAAAGAGGGGAAAAATTGTTGTTGAGATGGGCTAAGTGTGCCGAAAAACCAACCATACAATAATCCTCACAAAGCATAAAGTAAGCGCGGAAAATGGTGTCCTGTGTTGGATTGAGCAGACGCAGAATAGTGTTCCTGTATCAAGACTAAATGATGGTTCGAAGAAAACGTACATGATACAATCTCTACGAGACAGAATGAGGGGAGTCGATCCGGATCAGTACAGACGGGGTTGGGGGGGTAAGGCGGAAAAAGCTCTTGGAGAAAAAATGTGCGAGGGCGGGTTGCGACGGGAGTATAACATGGGGAATTCAAAACAGTCCTATTGGGGTCATATGGGAAAGAGGGAAGGACGACGCCCTGGGGACGATTCCTTACAGGGAATTATATATTTATTGTTTGAATTACAGGATGGAATACACATGGAGGCACCAATGGGGAAATATTCTAGCATTTAAAAACAACGGATGTCGGTGTTTGCAGGACTTTTCTCCGGGGAAAGGGAAGGGTTTGGCAATATGAAAAGAATAGAAAAGCGAAAAACGGAGGGAGTATTAAATAGGGGGAGCTTTCAAGAAGAAGCAAAACTATACATTTAGAGACAAAATCTCTTGTTCTCAAGGGAAAGCATAATCACTTGAAAAAGTGACCCAAACACAGGGTAAGGGAAAGGGAAAGTCAAAGTGACCCCCGAACTCTTTTAGAAGAATCCGGTTCATTCTGCGTCAAAAAGAGAAGGGGGACAACCAGAATGGGACAAAGCGGAGTTAAAAATGGCTTGAGAAAAGGGGAGATCACGCCGAAATAGCTAAAAGGAGACCAAAGATTGGAAGTTTTAAACACCCCAAAAAAATTGCAATGTTCAAATGCGTCCTTCGACTTAACGATCAACTAGATCAGCTAGAGAGGACGTGATGAACGTCGCTGTCGAAGGGGGAGAGCGGCACATTCTTAAAGAAAAGAGGGGGGGGACTTCCGGAGAGACACCTTTCCGTCTCCCAGCTACAAAGGGGGCTTGGGGAGGAATTCTGGTCTTGGTCGTGGAGAAAAAACTCAAGGAAAAAAGACTTCAACCTCAAAGGGATGAAAGGAGGGGATTTGTAATCTGGTCGTATTTGCACCACCATAAAAAAAAATCGGAAGAGAGAAAGCTCCAGGGCAAACATGCAAGGGTCTTGCGATAAAACTGTTGAGGAAAGGGCCTGTTGCCTCGGAAAGGCCTGGACTGGGGTCTAGGGGAAAAATTCGTCAACTCATTACAACTACAAGAGACACGGGGAGGCAAGATGCCCTTCTTAAGTCTTCGCAGCCGTATCACTCTGAAAAGAAAAACGATCAAACAGAAAAGGGGAAAACCGGGAAAAGTCTACGGAGAAAAACTGAAGCAAAAACCGTCGACCTTATCAGCAACTGGCTAAGGGGGACAGAGGAAAAGGCGGCACCATCCGCCCTCCCTCGACCGGGGGGGGGAAAAGAAGATCCATGATAGGGGAAATGAAGACCCAAAAGGAAGATGTATCAACTCTTATGAAAAGTCGAATGCAAAACTCCAATTGTGACTGACCACCGACCTCTGAAGAGAAAAGGTTACCTGACGGGCAAGCTAGGTTAACTGGAAATTGAGAGACTATGGCTCCTTGACATAAGGTAATGGAAGACTCAATGAAATGTTGAAACTTCTGAAAAGAAAAGGGGGGGGGAAACATACAGTTCAACAGACAGACAATGGCGGAAAAAAGAATGGCACGTCACCTCGTAGTTCAAAAATAGATGCCTTGCATCATGTGTGGATAGAGGGATACTTGCCTCACCGGCTGAGCAACTGTGAAACGAAAAAGCATTCCTTCCGAATGGCTCAAAAGAAACTCCCACTGACTAGAGAAAAAGGGGAGGGGTTGGTCCTTGTCGGGAAGGATGAACCAGAGTAATACCTACAAGAATCCGTCGTATTTGCAAAGGAAAAAGGGGGGCCGGGGCAAAGCCTGGATGTCTGCTGAATTATGGGTGAAAGCAAAGGAGCCGCAGTGTTTCTGGAATAGAGGAAATACGGGTACACGAGTTCGGGGAAGAACAACTAGAAAAAAAGGGGAGTTTCGACAGACTACTGCAGGGGCCAGGATCAAAAAAGAACAATATGGACAAGCAAACAAGGTGACAATACTCGAGGGGGAAAGGGCTCTCAACAAAAACAAAGGAGATGAGTAAAAGAATCAAAGGACTGCTGCAATCGGGGTTTGGCGTGGACAAGAGATTGAGGAAGAAAGGACACCTTACAAATAAAAAAAAGTCCTTGAAGAGGTACGACCTTGCACCACAGTCTATGAAGCCCTCCAAGCACCGTCATGTAAAAAGGTAAAAGATTGGGAGCAGAGGAGAGAAGGAAACTGCGGACTGGACGAAAAGGGGGGGGGGGTTCTGGTCTACTTAAAAAGTTAGCAAGAAGGAGTTTCTGATGGCCGGGCATAGGGGCCTCGGAGGTTTACTCTGAGGGACGGGGAGAGTACGGGACTCCTTGCACAAACATTAGGACAAAGGGCGGGGTAGTCCATTTTTATTAGTAAGGGGTGCGGTGTCGGGGCAACAGAAAGTAACAGTTGTCAAATCGTAGGAGAAAGGTCTATGATTAAAGGCAGACGAACTTGAGATCAGCTGTCCCTTCTTCAGGGGGGGAGCCTGGGAGGGGGGAACTTAAGGTGGGAACCTAAGGAGGGGGTTACCGGGATGGAGAGACCTGTGGTAGCCTGGGGGGGTGTGAGCAAAGAGTGTGGTGACTAGGAAAACTTTGCACAACCATTTCAATAGGGTAAAGAGGGAAAAAAAGGGGCGGGGGGGGGAGGTACTCAAGGTAAACAGGGGACGATGGAGGAAAAACGGAGCAGCTTGCGGGGGGAAGCACAGCCATCATTGTGGGGCGAGTATTCCGAGAGGAAGAAGGGGGGCGCAGGACATGGCTGTCCGGGGGGGTTGGTGACTCCACGGGAGAGCTCTTCAAGGGTAGGATCCAGGAAAGCTTAACTAGGGTTGTTTCTACCCAAGGTGTAAAGGGAGGGAGTTGGGACGGGGAAGTGTTGGGGGGGAGAAGTGGAAACTAGCTTGGGGATCAGGACTCTGTGGGGGGGTAATAAGTCAGGGATCTGTGCAATTGTGGACAATAAACTGGAGTTATGTGCTCAGGAGGCGAAAAAAGAAGAGGAAAACTTGTATTTCGCAGCAAGGAGATTCAAGAAGCCATTTAGGATGAATGAAAGGGGAAAGCATGTGATGCCGTTTCCTAAGGGACGAGAAAATGGGGGGGGGGCCAAGAAGAAAAGAGGGTAAAGGAGGAATCTTATCGGGGAAGAGGGTGTTGTTGGGAAGGATTTATTCATAAGGTGGGAGACCGAACGACAACTAACATAAGCCTCCACCAAGAATGCGAAAAGGGAAAGGAAATGAAAAAGAGACGGCAAGGTGTCATGAAAAGTTTAGGTACGGAACATCTCCAGCATAAAAAAAGGGAAAGTGTCCAATACAGTAAGAATTGTACAAGAAGGTAAGGGATTCATTAAAAAAAAAGAAGAGAACGTCTCTGGACTCGGTACTTAACACGGGAAAAAGGTGGTGGGGGTGGGAATCGTCGCGGTGGGGTGCCGATGGGGGGGGATGCGACAAATAACAGTTTGTCAAGAATGGCGCATGGAGAGGTCCATTCTGGGGAAATCGGCCTGGAAGGGAAAAAAAAGCCAAAGTCAGCAACCTGTTCAGAAGCTTGGTCAGGGAAGTCTAGCCAGGGAAAAATTACCAATGGCCGTCCACCACAAGATGCTAGAGAAGGGAAGGAGCGGTGTTGGCATCGGAACCGGATTTCGCATTTTTAGGGGGAGA
>Ga0179591_1359843_pt1 | contig 14925 bp, 21 predicted proteins | sample CZOMad2_1_08_16f_FD_182891 | JGI IMG/M metagenome (GOLD analysis project Ga0179591, IMG submission 182891) | Vadose zone soil fungal communities from Angelo Coast Range Reserve, California, USA - CZOMad2_1_08_16fungal (PacBio error correction) | ecosystem: Environmental > Terrestrial > Soil >...
CGGGCGGTCCCAGGGCGTTCCACATCCAGGCAGAAGGTCGAGCCAAAATAATTCTGCTCAGGCGGAAACAGAAGGCACCAGTGGAGCCCTGGTAATCCGAAGGGTTAAAAACCGAGGCAGGTTCACTGGCGGCGGAAACTACGAATAAGGAAAAAGGACCGCCAAGTAAGGGCTTACAGGAAAGGCCGTGTGGGTTGAAGCGTTCCGGAAACGCAGGGGAAACAATAGCGCGCCCTGACTGCTGGGAGAGAACGCAACTACGGGTAATACTCCCCAAAAAGAAGAAGAAAACAGGTTCTACCTGAGAGGGGGAGGGAACAGGACGAAAGGTGGTCACCGCTCCCCTTGCCGAACCCAAGAAAAAGAAGGGAAAAAAAAATGGATTGGGGCTTTTTATCTAGGGAAGCTCCATTCGAAAAGTCAGGGGTTAAATCCTACTAAGACGGGGACTCAAATCCGGGGCCAGGCGGAAATAGAGGGGTTCATAAGGGGGAGGGGGGGGAACAGGGGATTTGTTTGTGGGTCCACACTCAAAGGACCCGGAGGAAGAAATGAAGAGGCTGCAGGAAAGAAAAAAGAAAAGGCCCGGGGGGGACGAGGGGGGGGACGGGCCCGGATTTGGGACAAATGGCCAGCAGAAACTTCTCAGAAAAAAAGTAGCCAAAGGGGGACACAAAACAGAAAAAGAAGCCAAACACTGATTACTGGCGAATGGGGGGAACCATCACCTCAAGAAAAGAACGAAAAGGGAGTGTCACGCTCGGGACCCCAGACGGCAGACGTCATGCGTGGAAGGTATACCTCTACAGGGGGGGGCGGGGGAAAAGGAAGGAGGGGATCCTGGGGGTTTTTTTTTTGTACGACAAGCAGGACTAAAAAGAATGACCAAAGTCCTCAAAAGACATGAGGGAGGAACGGGTGTTATAAAAATGTTCCGAGCTAAAACAACTCGGCGGGTTACTCAAGTGGGAGCCTCTTACGGAAATTCCGGAGGGTGGGAGCCCGTCATAAAACGCGGGCGTGAAAGATTGGGGGCTGAAGGGTCGGGGGGGAGGGGCAAAATCATCTCTCAAAAAATGGAGGGGGAGAGAAAGGAAAAATTGCAGGGGGTCGGTGGACGGACACTGGTAATCCACAAAATGTCTCACGCCCAGTCCTCTGCCGGTAGACATTGCAAGAAAAAGGGCTCTAGGACAAAGAGAAGGCAAAGCGGAAGGAAACGAGACAGGTAAATCTTTTTGGGCTTGGAGAAGTGGATTCGGGAGGGGGGGGGGGGACTTTGTGACTACAACCATAAATTGTGGGGGAAGTGGGGAAGAGGAAGAAACGGGTAATCTTCAAAAAATTCGACGAACTGGGGGACCCCCGTGAGGCGTCTGTGAAGGGGAGGTGGGGGACGTTAATTAACATGAGAAAAAGCGGGGGGGCATAATGGAAGTGGTTTTGGGGGGGGGGGAGGGGCAATTGGAACGGTTTTTCGGAATGATCGGAGGGGGGCCAGGGAAGGGGTGGTTCATCTCCACCAAGGACCAAAAAAAAAAAGGAGGAAGTGAAAAAAAACTCCTGAAGGGTATTTCCCTCAGGTCTTTTGTTTGGTAAGGGGGCCATCAAAACACCCCCAAACGAACACCCCAATGTATTAAAAGGTCAGAAAAAAAAAGGGGGGGCAATGATGAGACCACTTCAGGGTCGTGGAATGGGGGCAAGAGGAAAGGGGGGGCGCACACTCCGCAAATACATCATAAGCCAGAAAAGAAAATCTTAGGTAGACGTGAGCCTGTACGAAAAGGAAGCCGCAAATGTCCTGGAATCGAAAAGGTCAAAGCTTTCTAATAACCTTATATCTGTCCCACGCGAGAGGGAAGCAAAGTCCAAAACAGGATGAAAAACCACTTATGGGGGGGGAAGAGGTCGAAGGGGATAGAAACGGTTCCTTGGGGAAGGAGGTTTTTTAAATAGTGATGACCCCAGACTCTGAACCAGGCCGTTCCGGGAAAAAAGGAAGAATGCTCTGTCTTTCACCTTTGAGAGGGGGGCGGGAAGTGGGGGAAGGGCAAAAAAAACACAATCGATCCTTCAAGACCCCCAACCTACGCTTGAGGGGGAGCACCTAATTGCAAAGGGGGGGGACTTGTGAGGGGGTGGGGAGACGGCCACCGATTAACTATTATCCTCACGGTGTCACATGAACAGGGAAAAAGAGAGCCTAACCAAATTTCCGAAAGGGAAGACCGTATAAAGAGGAAAAACGTTCCGGGGGACCTAGAGGTGATATGGAGGCCCACTCCAAAAAAAAAAAAGAAAGAAGAATGTGTAAAAAGTGGGTACGGGATCGGGAACTTAAAGGGGGGGGGGGGAATAAGACCTCTGGGGTAAGGGGGCAAGCAGAGCGGGGCAAAAAAGCGCAAAACGGACCCGTCATAAGGAAGGGGGATGCCAAAAAAAAAAAAGGAAACGACTATGACCTCGAACAATCCGGCGGTTCCGAAAAAAGACAAACGACTTAGATTACAAGTATAGGGGATGGAGGGGGGGAGAACTTCAGAGGCCTCCCGACTTTTCTTAGGGGAAAAAAAAAAAAAAGTTGGGCGGCCAAAAACCGGATGCCAAAGGAGATCAGGAGTCATATGGTGGAAGGGGGGAACGTATAAAAAACCGCCTGGGACGGCCCACGGACTGGTGATTACCCGGCATTGCAAGGTTTCTTGTCGGAAAGGGGGATGGGAATGGGAAACATCGCTCTACTTTAAAAATATTCTTGACTCAAAAAGGAAAGGAAAAAAAGAGGTGAGGGAAAAAAAACAGATGAGAAAGTTTGTAGCGGTCTGAAAAGGGGGGGGGAGGGGGGTCAGGGCCGACCCAGAAAGAAAATTTTCAGGGTGGGATTTGCTTAGAAGCGGCGAGGCTCCGAAAAGGAACAATGGCCGCCTGCACCAAAGGACCGGCTGAGGGAAAAGAAAAAAAGCCTCGGGGGGGGGGGGGTTTTTACAACACTTCGAACGATTGAACGGGCTGACCTGGAAAAATCCGGGGGAAGGATATGCGTGAAAAGCACAGGAGAAAGCAAGAGAACTGGGGGGACAATCACAGTCCGGCCTGACCGAAACAGTGGAAAATGAAAAAAAAGACGTCGCCCGAATGTAGTGAGGTCCCATTCCAGTGGGGAAAGCAAAGACGGGGAGATTCTTGCCGGGGCACGGCTGCACAGATCGACGTGGGGACAGTTGAGGGGGGGAAACAGGCATCCCGCGAGAGCCGGAGGGGCAAAAACCTGAAAGGGTATAATCTACAAGGACCCCATCCCGGGCTATGACTCGGAAACTAGGGGAAGTGATGTCGCCACATGGAGGCCAAAGGAGGGGATTGGCTGGTTACTAAAAAGGCAGAAGGGGCCTAGGGGGAAGAGTACCAAGGTCGGAAATCCGGGAGACCGGGGATGAACGGGGAGGAAAGACAGTCGATCGCCCGGGAGAAACAAACCTAGGGGTCACCGTCTCCTGAAGGGTCTTCCTTTGGAGAGACATGAACACTTAGTTTCAGCAGCCCCGGGGAAAGGAAAAAACCATAAAGAAAGGGGGGTGGGAGAAAGGGGCCTCCGAACTGACGGACGCTTTCGGCCAGGGGAAATGGTCCAAGCTACCTGCCCCAAGGGAAATCCGGGGAAGAGGAAAAACCAGAAAATCTGCGCAGACATCTATAAAAAAGAGAAACGTTGTGAAAGCGACCAGCAAGGGGCGGGGATGAAAAAGAGGGAAAAGGAACTGTTCGGAGGAGGGGCCGAAGGAGACTCAGGGGGGACGCTCAGGGGGGGCCATTCCTACCACGTACTAACCGAGGTAGGGACCTTGGAGTGGGAGGAACACCTGGGGGGCTTACCAAGCATCTGCGGTAAATCAGGGACAAAAAAAATGAGGAGGAAGGGAAATAAGTATAAACCAGCCGATTATGGTGGGCTAAGCAACACGTACCCCTCTACACGGGTGTCGGGAAGAAAGGAAGGGGGGGGATGACGCGGGGTATTCCGAAAGGGGGCCATGAAAAAGAAGCCAAGGATGTACGTCGTAGCGCGCCGGCCGCGGACGAACCAGCTCAACAAAGAACCGTTAACTTTAGAGGCTTGGGAAAGGGGAAACCCCGGAATGGGGTGGGCAGAGGTTGAGGGGACGCCTCAGCAGTATGTCGGTCCGGGAAAAGAGGTTTGGGCTTTCGCTAAACAGAGCGGGACATCAATAACGTTATCCTTGAAATGGAACAGTTTCCCTGGCCGAAAGTCAAGGGGGGAGGGCTCCAATCGGCCAGGAACGGGCAAACCGGGAGGGCGTAGGGAAGCCACGGGGGTTTCGGCAAGGAAAAAGCATGGGTTGGCATTCGGATACAAAGAAAAGGGCAAAAAGAAGGAGAAAAGCCATAGTGGTGTGCGTCCCGTAACCGAAAGGGGTTATATAGAGCGGGTAGGACTCGAGACGAAGGAGTATTTTGTGAGGCAGAATCGGGGGAAGAGTCCATGAACCCCCCGCATGGTCATCTTTTTGGCGTGTGAAAAAAGGGGTGTTGGCAGACAGGGGAATGCAAAAGGAAGGTTTGGACCTTTGAAACTAACCCGGATACGGGGGAAGGGCGACGGGGGGGTGCTCGGACAGAGGGGAGGAAGGGGTGTTCACACTCCTCGGGAAGGAGAACTGGGTGCTCACCTCAAAAGTCAAACCGGCGGCATGTGCACAGGGGCGACGGAGAGGGAAAAAGACGGGGGTGGATTATTCAACGGGAAAAAGGGGGTCCCTTACAAAACTCCCTGGGGAAGGTTCTAATGAATGACGATCAACACGGCCAGAGGGGGGTGGACCTTTCCAATTAATGAAGGGAGGTCAATGGGAACAAGACTGGGGGCAAATTCCACAGGAAGCATAGACAGATGGGGCCCGGAAGGGAGAGTAGGAGAAAGGCAGGGAGAAGGACCCCGGGCATGTCAGTTGTGGGGTATCGAAAAACCGTATAGGGTCCGAAAATGGGAGAGGAAGAAAATCTGAACTGAGAAGGGGTGCGGTAGAGAACTTTGGAAAAGCGGGCCGGTCCTAAAAGACTCAAAAAAAGAAAAAAAACAAAAACATTCCTTAAAGAAAAAGGTGTTCTAAACGAACCCATACCCTGGGCAAGGAAAAAAAATGCGGGGGCAAACTTACCAAGGGAGGGTTCGGAAAAAAAAGAAAATCATTGACCATCATCTCTACCTGGGGTACGCAAGTGTGTATCACAGGTCGAGAAAAGGGTTTAAGGGGAGGGAACCACAGCTACTCCATTTAAATGACAGGTGCCTGACGAAGACGGGGGTGAAAAAATTAACCCGACGGTTTTGGTTGCTCTGAACTACGGAAAAAATTCAGCCCGGGGTGAGGGCAAAATTGGGGGGCAAAACCGGGTGGGGGGGGGGAAGACCAAACAAATGGTGGTCAGTGCACAGATGCTCCGGAAGGGCCGACGCGGAGTTGAAACCGCCAAGTAGGTCGTTAACGGGTCTACTATTTCAAAAAGGGGGGGACTCTGGGGCTACAAGACGGGGGTTAAGGGGGGGGGGGAAGATGCTTTGACGAGAAAAAAAAGAGAAAAGGTTAAAGGGAGATCCTTTCAAAAACGGTGACTGTTAAAAGAGTGGCCAGGGGTTAAGCCCACGGTCCCGGTATACCGGAAAAGTCTCTGGAATTATAAACCCGAATAAAAGACTCCGATGAACAGTCAACCCAGGGCACACGAGAGGAGAAAGAAATCGGTCCAAAGGCCGATTGGTCCAAACCAAGAGTCCATGCCCGGACAGTCATCCTTGCCGGGGAAGGCAATGAAAAGGGGGAAGGAGGACCAAAAGGGGGTTGAGGGAAAGTTTGGACGGGACAAACCCAGAGCACCGCATAACCCAACCAAGAAAGAGTGGCCAAAAGGAAGCGATGGTTCAATGACTAGAGGAGCCAGCGTGCCCCAAAAAGCCCGTTCAAAAAGTTCCGAAACCAAGGCAAGCACCTTGCGGAGGAGACTCTGAAAGGAAAAAAGGAACCACTCCGGGTCCTAGAGGGTAAAAGGGGGAAAGGGGAGGAAGACAAGACCTTTCAACCGGCCCCGAACCGCAGAGAAAAATAAAGTAATCAAGGTCCCTCAAACTTATCAGGAAAAACGTTAAATCCTTGGTTGGGTAAAAAGGAAGAAGAAGAAAAAAGTAATAAGGGGGAGACGAGGGAAAGGAAGTCCTTGGACTTATACTAAGAACGCGGAGGACGTGACTCGAAATGGAAGGTTGATTTTTAGGACTGTATAATTAGGAAGGGGCTACTGTTTGGGAAGGGACAGTGGTGACACCGGCTGTTCAGAAAGACCAGGAACTCCCAAGCATGCTTTATGGGGGGGGCGGTATGGGGATGGACTATGAGATCCAAAAAAGGAAGGGGGGTGGGGGGGGCGAGTCCGATTTGCCAGCCGAACAAGGAACATGTGAAAGGGGAAAACAGGCGAAGACAACTACGTTTGAAAATGGCGTTGAAAGGTAACTCTGTGGGTGGATTGGGGGGGGGGGAAAAAAGGAACACGCCCAAACCAGGAAAGGGGGGAAAAGAAAAAAAAGAAGGGGGCGAAAAAAGGGAAAAAAAGAGAAGTCTCAATTTCTGGGAAGTTTTGGTGTTGGGTCTGAAAAAGAAGTGGGGAGAAGAGAAAACCATCCGGTGGGAAGGGGGGTGGAAATCAAAGAAAGTGAACAAGCAAAAGGCGAGTACTCACAAAAAAAAAAACAATTTAGATTCCCGGCAGGGGAGGTTTGGTACTGGGGCTCAGGAAAATCAAAAAGAGTTTCGACGCCCATAGAAAAGCAGACTGCAGGCGAATGGGGGGAAAAGGAAACGAACAGTTTCAGGGGGGAACGGAAGAAAAAAGGTGAGAAATGGAATGGTTAGACAAGCAAAATCCGAATTCCAAGAGGAACGAAAAAAAGCAGTAACTACCTGTGGGGGAGGAAGTGAGCTAAGAAGCTTTTCGTTGCCGATCGGTGAAAAGGGGAAAAAAACCGGTTGAACCAGGGAAAAGGGGGGGGAAAATACCCGTCAGGGGAAAAGTCCGGGGAATACAGGATTTGGTGGGGGGAGGTTTCAGGGGTGTAAATTGCGAAGAAAAAGCTCAAAAACACAAAAGGGAGAAATATTTTCTGGAGAGCAATTTTGAAACAAACATGGGGGGGCACCAAAAGAGGTCCAAACGACCAAGGACGTAACTTGCGGTTTTGAAAGAAAAAAAGGTACAGGGAAAAAAGGAAGAGGGAAAAATGCCCCACCTAGAGTCAAAGACTCGCTGGGATCTCGGGAAGAAACATTCAGAGGTCATGATTTTTTCAACGTTTGAGAGGGGGGGGTGAGGGGGAGGGGAAACCAATTCCATGCATTTAAGCTCCTGTCAAAATAACGAAAAAACGGAGCGGGAGAAGAAAAACTTCGGAAAAGGTTCCAACAGAAAAAAGTAAGGGGAGGGGCCACGTGTGGGCGGATTGAACCATGAAAACCTACACTCGGGGGTCAAAAAGACAGTTTGTAGGGGGATAATGGGAAAAAGGGTTTCGAGGAATGCGTTCGGTTCTGAAAATCTAACAAGGAAGGGTGGTTGGAAAAAAAGCAAAACAAAGGGGCGCCACCCCCAAAAATTTTCAGAGGGGGGGATAGGAGAAGTTGAAAGTGGCCCTCAGGTATTTTTTGGGCGTGGCCATAGAAACCAAGACCCCAAAAAAAAGCAGGAAACAAACGCCTTTGTGAAAAGGAAAGAAGGGAGTCGCACTGCCCTTTGCGACCGGGGAAAAAGTGAGAATGGATCGGGAAAGGGGGTTTATCCAGGCATGCGGGCATACCAAGGCGAGTATAAGCCCTCAAGATGAAAAAAGGGGGTGGGACCTTTGAGTTGGGTGTTACCAATGTGTCCATCAAAGATTCTGACATCAGGAGGGGGGAATCACCAAAAAAAAGGATATAACGGAATAATCGACCATCGACTCTCATCAAAAAAAGAAAGGAAGAAACGGTAGGAAACAAAAACTGATTTCCCAGGAGGGCTCCCGTGAGGATGGGCGGTTCCAGGTGTAACATCTGGGTTTTAACAGTCTGGGAAATGAAACCCAGCCTCGTAAAGGACCGGTTCGTCCGGTCAGATAGTCCAGCAAGGGGACTAGGGGGAGGTTCCAAAAAGGGGTTTCACTAAGAGGGGGGCCAATTCTAAAACTCGTAGAGAACCCCTCGCAGGTCTGTGGCCACTCAGGTTGGGGGAAGGGGGTGAAAGGGGGGAAACTAAGAGGCACCCTTATTCGATAAAACTAGGGTGGGCAGGGGGGCAGGGTCAAAAGAACATCCGGTCAAAGGAAGGGCGTAGAACAACTATTATAAGGGGGGATCAATCAGGGAAGTGGGTGGCCATCTCGGGGGGGGGCAAGAGGCTGAAGGGGTACTTAAATCTTATATTCCTATTGGTTGTGAAGTAATCCGGAGACAGGGGGGGTCCAAGGGAAACTTGTGAAGAATGCCGAAACACAGACAGATCATTTTTGGTAAAAGGAACGAAAAAAATGGTTCTCGAGCTTCAAACCATCTGGCTACCGGACCACTAACTTTGACTAGTCCGTAAAAGCTCATTAAAGATATATGGGACGGGGAACTCAAGAAACAAGACCAGGGAGGTGCTTAATGTCACTTTGGCATGCACCCCAAAAGAAAAAAGTTCAACCCCGTCCGGCGCAGGAAAGGAAAAAATTGAAAAATTGGGGGGTTTTGCGCCCAATGGGGGTGACGGTGGAAGGGGGAAAACAGCTTTTACACCGGAAAGGGGGGGGTAGAGAAGGGGCAAGGGGGTTAGGAGTGGCCTAAGGAAAATATATTGGGGTCCTAGAAAAAAGGCATCGAAGGGGGGAGCAAAGGGCCTATGAAAAAAGGGGAAAAAAAGTTTAGGTCAAGAAGCAGGAAGTTGGTGGAGAAGATTCTTGGGGGGGAAAATTTGTCTTGTCGAAAGGAGGAGGGCTGAAAAGGCTTGAAAGCTGCGAGAGTTACAAAAGTCCCAAGTTGGAAGACACCAAGTCGGTCCCGCCCTGGGCTTGGGGGGGCAGCCAAGATAAACCAAGCCTAGGGAGAGAGTGGGGGAAAAAAAGGATAAAAAGTTGCAAAAGGGGGGCACTCAACTTGGGCAAAACTACCCAATCAGGGGAGGGGTAAAAAATCATCCAAGAGGTGCCCAGAGGGCAATTAACGCAGGGTCGAGGGGGGAAAGGCCAGGGAATTCGGGAGGGGCCTTCTTTGGGGGTCTGCTTCCTTTCCACACCCATACTCTGGGGAGTGTCCTTGGTTCGGGAAAGAAACCCAGGAACGGGGATATGCTGCTCGTCGTACACTGCAGGGGACAGGGGCAAGTTTAGGGGGGGGGAGGGGGGCAAAAAAGGGTCCTGGAACGCTATCTAGACACCTCCGAAAATACGTGGACAGTTATCTAACAGGAAACATGAACAGAACGCTTGGTAGCCACCATGTGAACGCCAAAAGAAGAGGACATGGGTGAGGGGGGGGGGGCGAAAAACCGGGGGGGGAAGCTTCCGTCCGGGGGAAAAAGGGTTAAAAAAAAGGACTCGGGTCCGAAGAAATAAAAAAGTATCCTATGGAGGCCCAAGTCACCCTACAGAAGGAAAAATGGGTTCCTCCTGAGAAGGGGGAGAAATTGTCAAGGAAAAGTAAAATGCATCGCGAGAACAGAAAAAAATCTACTCCCAAACCTGGTGGGGAAACAGAGGGAGGCGGGGTGCGAGACCCGGGGGAAATCAGGAAAGAAAAGGGGTCAAAAAAAAGGAACCGTTCCATGGAAGGGCGATAAAATTGGACACGCTGGTCTCGACAGCAAACAAACCAGACGGAGGCGACAGAGATGTCCTTCCAGAAATAGGGGAAAATGGGGGAAAGAAAAGGACAAGGCCAAGGGGGGGGTCTTTTATCGGGGGCGCTGCCTGCTCTGATGCAGTAATCGAAAAAGGGGGCACGCAAGGAAGATCAGAAACAGGTGCTCCGAAACATGCCAGGAAACATCGGGAGGGGGTCCTGAAGAGGAAGGGACAAAAACTTATCCACAAAAGCCATAGAAAGTTAGATCTAGAAAAAAAAAAAAGTAGTGGATTTTACATAGATAGAAAGGAAAAGGGGATGAGATAAGGCGCAAGAAGGCGGTTGTTTGTCCGCCGGAAAGCCAAGAAAGACAGGGGGGGGGGGGGGGTGGGAGTGAAAGACAAGGGAGCAAGGGGGGGACGGGAGGAAGATTACTTACAACGCGCGCCCCCGCCAGCGAAAACTAAGCCAAAAGGGCACTTTTACCGAGGGGGAGAAACTACGGAGGGGGGGACAAGTGTGGCGGGACCATCTAGGGTACGCTCGTCCAGGGTTTGTGACTGGGGGAAAAAAAAAAGAAAGAGTCATAAAATTTAACGTTGGAAACGGACTAAGGGGGAAAAAATTTTAAAAGCGACGAACCTCCTCCTGGGCAAGCACCGGGTCTGGGTCAGTAGAGGGGGGGGAAAAGAAGGGGTGTATTTCTGAGGGAAACATTAGCCGGGGCTCCCCGGTGAGGAATGAAAGGTGCTTACTGGGAGGGGAGAAAGAATCCGAGGGGGAGTTAGAAGGTTCGCCTTTCCCGAAAGGGGCGGATTTTGAAGGTCAACGAGCCGGGAGGGGGACGCTGCCAAATGGGAGGGACAACAAGCATGTAAAACAGAGTTTGGTGGGAGGGTGGAGGGGGGGGGGGGGAAAAGGCCGGCGAAGGTTGCCAGAAGCGATACATGGGGGGAGGGCCTGCTATCGTAAAAGGAGGGGGGGGGGAGCAAAAGACACATCTCTAATGGTTCCTGCCAAGGGAAAAATCAAAGGTTCCAAGAAACTTCCGATCAGGGGGGAAGCAGCAGGCACATGACTCCCTACAGTTTTTATGGGTCACCAGGAAAAAGGTCCGTACCAAGGGAAAGGCTCTTAGGTTCTGGGTACAAGGAAAAATAGAATTGGCCCCCCCGGAAATCTTTGGAGGGGGGGGAGAGTCGTCCTTACGGGAAACCCTTAAGAGGGGGGAGGAAGGTAACAAAGAATTAAAAGTTAGTAACCCTCTATCTTCGGGGGACCCTATACCCAACTGGGAATCCAAGGAAAAACATTCACTATTCTGGTTTTCTCTGGAACCAAGCCCCCAGCGGAAAGGACGGGGTTTAAAAAACAGGCGGTCAATGGGAGACGTGACTCGCCTGTCCAGCATCCAGACGACACATTAATTCCCAAAGGAGAACAGAACAAAAGAACAAAGTAAAGCTGACAAAATGGGAAGTCATAGGGGGGGGGAAAGAGAACCTCATGTCAAGAAGGAGACCTTGTAAAGACCAGGGGTAGAGAAGTTGAGAGCCAAAAGTATCCCATGAGGGGGTTGAAAACGGGAAGGCAAGGACACTGGGACCCGTTTTAGCGGTTGGGAGCTAACAATGGCCCCACATTCAAAGAAAAAGGGGGGGAAAGGGATCGGGGGGACTATTGTTTCTTCGGGGGTTGGGGGCCGGGGAAAATAAGGGAGAAGACTCACCGGATGGGTTAAACAAGGGGGGGAGAGGAGGTTAAAAAAACAGAATCCAGGTCCTCCCCAGGAGGTTCGAACGAGGAAAGTACTGGGGCCAGGGTCTACAGCCGGGGGGGGGGGGCGGGGGGGTAAAAGTAAAAAAAAAAAAATTTTTTTTTGAGGTAATCTTTTCCAGAAATCAAACAGGGGGGGTCAACTGGGGGAACTTTTGAACTAGGAAAAGGTAAAGGGGACAACAGGGAAAAGGGTCGGAAGGACTAACCACTGATAAAGGAATCAAGATTACCCAATTCCCCCATCAGGAGGGGAGTGTGACGACCCTAAGTACGCTAAGAAAAGTAGAGATTGCCCATGTCCTCTTGCTTCACCGGGGTAGTTTGAGGGAGAACACTTAAACCCCCACCAAAAAAGAAACAAAAACAAAAACAAAAAAAAAAAAAAAAAAACACCACAAAAAAAAACACAAAAAAACAACACAAAACACACAAGAAACAGACTTTATGCCGGGTAGGGCAAGGGATGACAAAGAAAAAATTGATCCCTCCTCAAGAGGAAGAGTTCGGGGGGAACACACGATCTAAAGGACAGAAACAGCCCTAGCGTTGAAAAAAAAAAAGGGGCTCATGAAATGGAAGGAGTCACGAGACGGCCTAAAGATAAACCGTTCATAAAACGGAGAATCCAATTTGAAAGACTTTCAGAAGGAGATACCACGGGGGGAGGACGGAATTCCTGAGATTTTCAGAAAAAAGGATTTTAAAAAAAAAAAAACACAGCCGGGTTCCAAGAAAAAGGAGGGAAAAAAACAGAGCCTGCCAGCAAAGAGCGTTAAAAACTTGGCTCCTTGGGGAAAAAAAAAAAGCTGGGTTGGTGAACTCTGTTGAAAAAAGCCTCGGGGAGGGGGGGGGAACGCGACTTGCGTTTCTGAAAAAGAAAGGGGAATCAAAATCACTAGAGGGAGAACGATAGGTTCTGAACAATGGTCTACCAGCTCTGAAAAGCCGAAAGATGAAAAGCATTGAGGAGGCTAGTATGAGGTGCCACAAATGGATGGCTAACGAAATTGCCGTCGAGACTAAGAGGGGGGCGAACAGAATCCAGGCAAAAGGGTCCCTAAAGGAGACCTAACTTTGGGGTCATAGGGGAGGACCTTGTGGGTGGGGGGTGTTTTTATGGGGGAAAAACGACCAACCAGCGCAAGGAAGACATAAACGAACAGCGTCTTCCTACTAGAAAAGGAGGGGGGGGGGGGGTGGGGGGGCAATCTGTGGCTATGGAAAAAACCCACCAAGATTTGTTCAGGGAAGCCAGCGCCTCATAAGGGGCACAGAACCCGAGTCTCAACCAAAAAGACCTAAAAAAGGTAAAGGAGAACAAGGAATTTGTAAATTGGCTAGAATGGGAAAAAATCACTCATACAACGAGAACCTTCAAGGGCGTCAAGAGGGTGAGCCGCGGTTTTAGGGGGAAAAGGCGAAAAAAAAAAAAGGCCCTCCCTTGGGAATGGGTGACACAGGGAAAATTCGAATCAAAGTCCGGAAAAAAAAGAGAAACTACCTGGCCCAGGGTTATTACGGCAGGACATGGCGTTGGAAAAAGCGGGGGGGGGGGAAAGGGGGTCCTGAAAAGTCAAAACAGCCCCTTCTTGGAAATTTTCAGAAGGCAGAGAAGGAGTTGCAAAACGTGGAGAATTTGGGGGGGAATTAAGTCGGGTGGTTGGTCAAATTGCGAGAAAGGCATCAGGGACTGAAAAAAAACACCACGAAGGAGAAAAAAAGCGAGGGGGGGGCTGGGAAGAGGAAAAAAAGTGGGAAACGACAAAGGGGGTAAGCCAAAAAATTCTTTCGAAGACGCCCGGCGGAGGAGGACGGTAGCCTGGCAAGCGGGGGGGGAAATGAGATTCGGGCCCACAGGCCGGCACCAGATAAAACATTTATACGAGGAACGGCAAGCAATGCAAGGTGGGGGTCGTGTAACTTTGGGGGGGTTCCAGATTTGAGGGTCAAACCAGGGGAAAAAAAAATTGCAATTATACATGGCCTGAAAAAGACAAGAAATTCGCGGAAGCAATTCTACAGGCCTGACAGTCTGCGTCAAAAAAAAGTGGGAGAAAGAGGAGGTGGAAGGTGTGTACCATAGAAGGGGGAAAAAGGCAGCCTAAAAAGGAAAAAAGTGGTATGTTTTTGGCGAGAATGCTGACGGTGCTGGAAAGGAGGTTATGTCATGTAAAGGGGGGGGGTTCAAGAGGGGGAAAACAAGGAAAAAAAGTCCAAACAACAAAAAGGGGGACCAGAAACAGGCGTGGCTAGTTTAGAGCGCCTTTCGTGGGACCTCAAGTTACCGTGGTTTTGGGGGGAACAAAAAACAGATGGAAAAAAAAAAAAAGCAAAAACGCCATTTATGACCCAAGTTTAGGATTCCCATGCCAGCGAGGAGGACCGTAGATTGGCAAGGGGAGTTATAAGAATGCCGTGGACGCATACGAGATAAGGAAGAAATAAATGGGGTCTGAAACGGGGAGCCGACCACAGGGAGGGCATAGAAGGAGAAAAACCTTCAAAACCGGGTCTCTTGAAGAGAGGAACCCTGTTTGGGGGATCTTCCAGAGGGGGGAGAATTGGCAACAAGAGGGAAAAAACGCTACAAAGAAAAAAGAAAAAATGGAGGAAAAAAGAGAATCAAGCGATAGCGCGCGTGGGTAAAGGGTTTTAACATCGGGTGAACCAAAGCCTCGGGAAGGTCCGGGGGGGGCGGACGGGTCAAAAAACAGCCTTCGAGGGAAGGAAAAGGGAGAAAAGGGGTTCTGGAAAAACAGCAACTTGTGGAAGAGTCCCCGGAAAAAAAAAAAACCACAAAGAGCGGGAAGACAAAGAGGGGTTTGGGGGTTTCCCCTCTATTGGGGGAGGGGGGGTCGGAAGAAAAGGGGGGCGAAAAGGGGTTTCAAGGGAGGGGGGGCAACCTTTGAGGGATCCTCTTTTGGTTCAATGCCTGTGCCGACAAGCGGAAGGGAAAACATGAGGTGAAACCTATTCCTAGAAGGTCAGGAAAAAAAAGGTACCGAAGCGTTTTATAGGAGTCCCTCACTATCTAGGGGGACATTTGGGGGGGGAAGGGGGGGGAAAACACGGGATGCCCTCTATTGGGAGGAAATTCAAGGGGGGGGTCAAGGAAGCACTTCCTTTGAGAAGAAAGGTTCAAAAAGCACCCGTAGGGGGAAAAAAGATCAAGAAAAGGTTCAAACGGTTAAAAAAACGAATGGGCCGAAGGGAACCTACGACCGATTCTACAAAGAGTAAGCTTATTCCGGGGAATCTTCAGGAGAGGAGACTTATG
>Ga0179591_1270151_pt1 | contig 14923 bp, 14 predicted proteins | sample CZOMad2_1_08_16f_FD_182891 | JGI IMG/M metagenome (GOLD analysis project Ga0179591, IMG submission 182891) | Vadose zone soil fungal communities from Angelo Coast Range Reserve, California, USA - CZOMad2_1_08_16fungal (PacBio error correction) | ecosystem: Environmental > Terrestrial > Soil >...
TACCTGAAAAAAATCAACGATCCGAGCGTCACTACCACATCAGCGGGAAGGGGACACCTACTCCAGATACTATCGAGGCTATCCCTTCCTCTGAGATATTTTGACACGCGGCAAGACCGAAGAATGAAGCCCAATCCCCGAAAGGAGCATAGGGATGGGAATTCTACATGCCGTGCCGCCCTTAGCTGGCCCTTCTATCTCTAGATGAACACCACGCTGGATGGGCGCAGCCCAAGGCCCGCATGGCCAAGGAACTTTGGCGAACCCTGCCGACCCGAAAACTTGTGCGTCACCGGGCCGGATCAACCCAAGGTGAGATAAGGGGCGGACACTACCGACCGTTGCACGATCCTTTACAAACCGTGAAAAAGTGACACGTCGCATCTTCGTCGGGGTGCGAAACTGGAAGAAGAAGGGACTATCGCAGATTTTCCAAAAAGGTCTCATGCGCACGGGCCTACCTCTTCTCAGGGAAACAAAAAGGATGACCGGGTCAAGGCTACTGTCTCGGGACGCAAGTCTGTCAAACGCATGTATAAAACCGGGGGAGGGGGCTTCAGCCAGCCTTAAAAGAAAATGGTCTTCTCTAGTGCCTGCCTACAGTGACACCGAAAACTAAAGAACGAAGGCATAAAATCTTAAAGAAGGACTCACGCTCGTCTAAAGCAAACGGTCCTCCAAGAGGAGGAGGGATCGCGTGTTAGCACAGCGCTGAAGGGAGTTAACCTCCTTGGTTCCAGTAGCGCTTTACCTAGAGGGGAGAAGGATAAAGTTTCCATCCGGAGGCGCCGACCCGGTGACCGGGGACATGGTAGCGATCACACCGGCACATGGGATCGTCCAAGGAAACGGGGGGGGCGCACTATATCTGCTGTCTTCACACCGACTAAACCAATGGAGGTAAGTCAAACAAAGCGAGAACGGGAGCCGTTAAAAATAAAAAGTGAGCGCTGTACTGAGTAATGTCGGCTCGTGAGAGAAACGCGACAGCAGAAGCACGAGATAAGAGAAGATGCGAGAAGGAGAGAGACACACAACAACGGAGTATTAAGACAACAAGCTCTAGCGAGGAAAGGGGAGGAGAGAAACAGAGAGAGAGTAGAAGTTCTGAGAATAACTATCAGTAACGGACAGTACAAGAGAGCAGCTAAAGAAGGAGTATGCCGTCGCTAAAAGGGGGGACGGGAGGCCATTTTTAGGTTTCTGGTGCTACGAGGAGGAAAAGAAACGCAGAAAAAGAAACGGTCGGGATCAAAGTTACTCTACAACTACACGTCGCAAACCGAGGTCTTAACCACCCTGTGGAAGAGTGTCTGCTATGCCGGGGAACCTTACCCGTCAACGAAGAAAAGAGGGCTTCAAGAAGAAGACGACCTAACCATTCAAAGCGGACGTACCCCAAGGCCAACTCTCGTTGAGGAAGGAGCGGCAGAAAGAGGTCGTGTGAAGTCCTTATCAGCCTTCCTCTCGAAAGGGATGGAGGGTGCAAAAGGAGATGAGAGGTTCCATACTCCAGGAGAATACCCATTCCTTCAGCAAGCAGAGTACACGTGAAGAAAACCATAAGGGTTGAAACCGTTTTTCCTCAACAGGGAATTGCTCCTCGCAGACCAAGATTGAGCAAAACTTACGAAAGAAACCGCGAGTTGAAGAGGTTGGAAGAGCATCAGGGGAGGACGGAAAGGTTATAACTGGCGACGCAACTACGAAGAAGGGAAACCGAACTGTACAATTTAGGCTGGCCAAAAAACTGGAATATCGGAGGAAAACGCGCGTGAGTTTACCGGCGTATCCCACATGGGAAGGGACCCGGTAAGGGGGAAGGAAAGGTCCTGGACCGGCTCCTTTCTTGGAACGAAGGGAGGGATGACAGGGGGGCCGGAGTAGAAAGAACCGTGCCAGAAAGGATGCTTGCGGGGGAAAAGGGAAGGAGACGAATTCATTTATCGGAGCACGGAGAAAAGAGAAAGACATGTAAATGGCCCGATGTAGGAAGGGGTAACTTAAGGGCAAGATGAACAGACCCGGTTCGGGGGCTGAGGGAAACGGTCATTTAGTAGGGCTCTCCTGCCCTCCAACACGCCCGACTCGAGCCGCGCGGAAGAGAGACTCTCAGGGACTAGCTATCTTAGTCGGCGTCGTAGTCCAAATTAGAGTAAACGTAAGACTGTAGAGAAGTGAGGGGAGAACCTAGTGAGCGTCGAACCCTCTCGGGGCAGGAAAGGGGGAGGAAGGGAAGAGAAAAGTGAACATGAGTCACACCGACAAGGAGAACCTCGTCTGGTCAGTCGGAGAAGGGAGGCTACTATGCACAGGGTCACCCTAAGAAGTCGGAGAAGAGCGGATACATGGGTAAAAGAAAGAAAACGGACACAGACAAACCCGGGATACTAGTCTGGGGGGGTGAGCGATCATAAGGGAAGAACACACGGCTCAGAAAAAAGGGGGAATGGTCTGCTCCGAGAACTTCGCTCGAAGAAAGACAAAGGGTGGGGGGGGGGGGTTACTAATCTCTGAGCTCTCCTCCGACGTCCAGGGAGAAGAAAGGGCTAGGTCAGGGAGAGAAAAGACGGGTCGGGTCTGTTCAGGTTAATTTTGTCAATGCTCTTCACACAAAGAGGGTCGCGAGAGAGGATAGGGGGACTCAATGTTTTGTTGATCTCTCCTTACGTAGACTGACAAGGTAGAGGACACCTGAAATAGGGATGACGTGAGCCCGCACGAACTTCTCTTCGGTGGTTCTCCTGGGGAAAGAAAATGTGCTCGATGGAGCGAAAAGAAGCACGAGAAAAAGGGCAAAGGCTCTAGACTCCTCGGCGGTGGCGGAGGGGAGGAAAAGAAAATCACGAAGGAAGGATTTCAAGAATCATGGGTTACACAAGGTCTCAAGGATCCCCGGTGTGGTCACGACCATCCGCGCGGAAGCGAGGAGACGGCACTGCGGCGGTATATTCGATGCCGACTTAAGCCGCTTCGAGGAAAATCACGAGAAGCAGGGACAAAAAGTAGAGAGAAAAGTACCCGATCACAGAATCTATAGGGAGAGGGAGAGGGGGGAGCGGCCCGTACCTATAAGGAAGGAAGAAAAGCGGGGTCAACTCTTCACGCTCGCCGTATGTCCTTTCTGCCTCAGAAACTAGGGTAGGGGTTTACTATAGACAAAAAATACGTTTTTCCTTGCGGTCAGGGGAAGGCAAATACCGAGACTCAGGAGGAAAGGAATGTGAAGGAAAAAAACGCTTCTATCAAAACTAGAAAATAATGAGAGAAAAGGGAAACGAGCAACTACAAAAATCGTCCCTCTCTCAAAAGCGACTATGTGGGTTCCCGAGTGCAAGCGCCTCATTTTAATAAAACCTTTTCTATAAGGAATTGTGACGGGAGAAAGACGCACACGACTAACTTTCACCCATGTTACGTAAATGCCGAAAAACCATCAGTGCCCGTTACTGGCTGACCCTGGACGCTCTCCAAAAAAAGAAAACCCCTATCAAGACTAAACGGAAAAGCCCAACTACCGAGAAAGACGACGCAGATAATTCCGACGATCTTTATACTCCAGAGAGGGCAATCTGGCAAAAAACAAAACTTCCCCACGCGCGGGTGTCAAGAAAAAGGAGAGAGAATAAGCAGGGGCGATAGAACGTCGTATGAAGGTCTATCTCCTACTGCGACCAAAAGGAAATCGTCTGGCTTGACACCCTCTCCATAATCGAGGCCTGAGGCAACCCCCGACAACTCGGGGGGTCCAAACTCCAGGACAGGTGGCCCCCATCATCAGGACAAGGTTTATCAAGAAAGGCCGCGCGTAACTTCAGGGGGGGTTCCAAAGGAACGAATAAAGAAAAAGCACCAGAAAATTTCCGGGCCAATCTATCCTCTGAGAAAAGATTCTACTGGAAACTGAGGGGAGGTGGCGTTCGAGAAAACACTGAATCAGAAAAAAAAGCAAACCACTTGATATCATAGGGGGGGGTCTCGTCTTCTCGTCTATCATATCTTCTCTGACAGGATAGACTGTGTTCTTTATGAGGAAAGACCGATATGAATGGCAAGGTTAGTGGGGATAAGCCTCCGAACAACCTCCTCGACAGCACTTTAAAAGAGGACCTTCCAGTTTGTTTTAAGCCACAAAAAAGACAGGGGGCCTAGGTGCCCAGCTCGGTCTCCTACTATCAGGTGAAGTGTTTTGAGGGGTCGGGACCTCTCATCATCTGGAGGGATGATTCAGCTTAAGGGATCCCTGGCGTCAAGTGTCCAAAAACCGGCTCCCCGAGTCCCCATTCAGCGAGATAGTCAGAGTTCAACGTAGAGGACCCCCGGCGAAGACTTCACCCCGCCTCGCCGACAGAGGGCTGAATCCCACAGTATCGGAGAAAAGATTGCATGAAGAAGCGCCTCCCTTACAAAATCCGGTCCCTAGGGACCGGGAGACCACCAAGATGGGCTTAGTAGTCGGCTTCAAAAAGGGAGGTGTGCATCGTTTGCCCTCCGAGGATGTTTCGCTGCCGGGAAAGGCCCCATCGGAGGACGACGCGTCTTAACTCGCAGTCCGGTCCATTTCTCTCCAAAAAGACCACCACAAACGAGAGTAGGACCGATCAGGAACGCAGAAAATGCTCGGCGTCCTTCGTAGTCATCGAGGTACCTTCCTCCTTGAAGGCCGAAGAAAATCTTCAACCGGCCTGCGGATCGCCGAGTGAAGTTAGACACACGCGACAACGCGGTGGGTGCCTGCTTCTCTCTGACCTTGGGGCTGTCGTTCGCTTACGGCGGAGGAGTCATTTCTACCGTGGTAGCATCCTTCGGCGGCTAAGATGTCGGATAAAGTTTCGGCGACGGAGAAATAAATTGTATAAGGATAAACGCGCTGCGCTGACGAAGTGGCGCATAGTCGCGGGAAGCCTGTCCCTACAGACTGCACGGGGGAGGCATCTGCCTCTAGAACTGCAGATGCACGGCGGAGGGTGCACCGTCCTGGTCTTACGAATCTCTTTTATGTTCTCGGTGAGTTGTCCTGCGTGCCATCAAATGGCGCGTAAACTTTATGGTAATTGGTCGGCGGTGTAAGAGCGGGCTAACACGGCTGGCGACGGCCCTATCTCACCGAAGCGGCGCTGAAGAGTATTGACGCTAAACGCGGCCAAGCGGCTCGACTGCGCTACTCTAGAAAGAGCTATGGAGGAACGCCACGGCACTCTTCCGATGATGCCCTTAGCCGTAGTCCCCCGCCACCGATCTGATTGGTCTCAGGGAAAGATGCATGGTGGTACGTTCTGGGGTGGTCCAACCGGCGACATGCCCGGAGGGAGGATATCTTGGGCCGGCACAGTGGCCGCGCTCAGCTTAACCCACTGAGTCCACCTGATAATTGGTGGAAACCGACAGGTTTTCGGGGGTAGACCGCCGACGCGAGGGGGCAGCCTGGTCACGAACGGGCAGACGGCCCTGCTCGGTATAAAATCGTCCTTCTCATCTCTCAGCGCCTGAGTCTGGCGCAACTATTTGTGCATCGACTGGGGAGGGCTCGGCGACACCGCGGCGGGTGCTAAAGAGTGCGGGAGGGGCTCGGCGACACTGGAGAGCAACGCTACTGCGCGACTCGAGTCGCCTCTTTTAGAGCGTTGTCAAGGGCGTACGTTCTTGATCAGGGGATCGCGGTCGCGCCGTAGCCGCGTAAGCCGTTCCACGCCTCAAAAACCTGGTAAAATAAGTCGTCAAACTTCTGCTGCCGGCGTTCAGGGGGCTGCTGGGCGCCCGCACGGACTCGACCAGGCCCGTGGGGGGGGATCCCAAAATGAAGAACATTCATCCCAGGTTGTCCCCGCGGGCTTCGGCGGTCGTTTTCTAGGGGCTCTCAGCTGACCAGAGGCACTATCGTGACTCGGCAAAATGGACGGAGATCATCTCCTACCTCAGAACTAAATCTCTAAAGGCCGGCGAAAGACCGGACCCGTGGTGACTCGAGAGCATACATTTAAAGACGGCGACACAGCAAGCCCGAAAAACCGGTTCTCTTTTGCACTCTGCGGTGGGTGTTGCCGGTGGGGGGGGACGGCATTCATATACGGAGGGGCTACAAGTCGCGCCTCTGACGCGTCCGTGCTCGCTTACGTCGAGCGTAGACGAAAATGAAAGCAGGTCGACAGGGCATAGGATTCGACGAAGCGGGGGCGTCATTATTAAAAACGACTACCGCGAAGCTGGCCCGCGCGCAAATTCCTCGAGGCTGGTCTGCTCACACCTTTTCCTAGGAACCGGTCACGGAGGGGCGAGCCGGGGTTATTTAAGTGGCGAAGCAAAAGCCGCCTACGCAGAGGGATGGCGCGACGCCGACTCTCTGAGCCCGGGTAAAGAACTCAAAGACTGGCCTACTGCACCACCCGAGAGACATATCCCTCTCCATTTACCAGAAATCGAGGCCGCGTTTACTCGACGTACATGCCCAACCCCTGGCACAACTCCCGAGAAAAAACGACGAAGGTGATGCGGGCTGGCCACAGGGTCAAACTTAATACGCCCCGGTTCGTGATGACGCTCACAATGACGCTCGCTGGGAGTCAAGGGACTCGGTCTTGCGGGCTTGGAAGTCCAAAATGAAGGTCGACAAAACACCACGGTGGTTGAGACTTATTTCTCACGATCTCTAGGGAAACGTCAAAGGCGATCGTCGCTCTGGGCGGGAGGTTCGGCGATCAAAGGTGACCCGAGCTGTTGAGGTTTCTGCTCGGTTACCAGGCCGCAACGGTCTGTCATCGGGCAGCAGAGACAAAAAAAAAAAAAGACCGCGAGCGAAGCCCCGCCCGACGGGCTGGTTTTTTCTGCAGATCGAAAGGTCGCGGCGCCTCACATTCCTGAGCGGGGGCCGTCGACGAGGTGCCGCAATAGAACGCTCGCGCCCAACTCAGCAACGCCTCATAGGGAGGGGTCGGACGACGCAACCTGAATGACGCCTGAGACGAAACCAACGTAGCAACTGCGGCCGCGACTCTTTGGGGGGCGCGGCAAGGGAGCAGCCGACGAAATTCAAAAGACCTCCTGTAACCGAAAGTATATGATGAGATGATTCGAAATAAACGCAAACCTACGCTGCGAGGCAGGAGGGGGGGACGGAGAGCTCACGGGGAACTTGTGGCCGTTCCGGCTGGGGATCGGCGGCTCAGAACCCTCTTTACCGCCGGGAACGCAGCAACTTGCGACCGCAGCCCCGCCGCCGCGGACCAGGTCACGAACTGCACGTCCATCTCTATCCACACAGGAAAACCCGTCAATGACTAAAGGTCAACATGAACCGCTATCTCGTCTGCGTGCTTGACGCCACAAGGGTCGGTTTCTTTTTATGAACTCTGTCCGAAGTTTTTCTCCAGTCTCAATACACTTTCTCCGCTTCAGGACCAATCGCGCCACGCGCGGGATGTCAACAGTGAGGTCAGAGGAGGGGAGCAATGCGGTGGAGTTGCCACTCTTCCGGTCACCGCTTCGGGTAACAAGCTGTAAATCAAGCTTCCGTGCGGGGAAGGCCCGTTTTCTATCTGTTTAGCGACGCCAAATGACAGCAAAGACAGCTCAGGAAACGGGCAGGCAAGAACAGGGCGAGCGCTTCAACTGCCTTGACATCCGGGAGACAGCGCGGCTGGAGCTAGTGGAAGGTAAGAGCCTTCGGGGGGGTGTACACCTGCCTAGTTACCCCGATGGGGGCGACGGTACACTGCCGGCCATCGGCGCAGTCCATCCTTTCTTGCAGTCCGGTGCAGGGGTGGACGAAGTACGAAGAGAGAAGAAGGTCAAGTTGATCGTCGCGTCTGATAAGTCTACTGGGTCAGGGACAATCCCAAATGAGAAGGACAAGGAGGGAGAGACGGGCGACGACGGCGGCAGGTCTTTATCTCTGGACTCTAGACTTATCTTAAGTGCGCAAGCAAGCAAAGCAGACAAACTGCCTCCACTCTTCGAAATCTATTTAGTGATAGAGAAAAAAAGAGAAAAGAACAACGAGGGTATATCACCTAGAGATAGGGAATCGTGCGGCAGACATGACATGAATCAGCGATTACGCGAGGAATTCGGAGAAAGTACAGCGGATACCGCTACGACCTCAGTGCTTATCCCTTCTCAGAACGTCGATCTGCATTTTAGATGCTTTCAAAAGGGACACATGAAGACGATCTCTAGACAACAGACCTCGACAGACCTGAATCTGGATCTAGGGGGAGGGGGAGGGGGACTGACTCCACAGAGTCATAAGCCCCTAATGACTTAGCGATGCCACTACCGGCGCGGGTCCAGAAGCGCCCGTCCGGCACCCTCGATCTTCCCCAAAGAAGGGCAAAAACCCGGCCAGTTGCGTACCACGAGAAACAAGGCGCTGGAGACCGTCGACTGAAAGAGTTCGTGAAGTCCGCTCCGCTAGGTATCCTTCCCGATCTAACTGCCAGGGGACGGGAAAATTTCCAGAATCCCTAGGACCCACGGTCTCTTCCAAAAATAAGCTGAAAAGGGCTTGGAAGACGAAAGAGGGACGACAGCTTGCTACTTGGCTACCAAGGGAGCCAAGTGGCAAAGAAAAGTCAAGGCTCCTGAGGGCCGAGCAGCAGGTAGCCGGAACGCAAACGTGAAAAAAGGGAGCCGAAACACGCACCGGGACACTTCTGGCTTTTAGGGAACAGAAGACCTGCAGGGACGAGGAGCGGTGTCCTTTGACAGTAGAGTAAGGCAAGGGGGCGTTCCGCAGAGGAGCGCCCGGAGGTGGTCCGGCGGGGGCGGCCATTGGGCCAGGTCACAACATGTGCCACCTAGGCGCCTGGCGGGAGCGGTTGTACATCTCCCAGCTCCTGGTATTTCAGCAACTGAGAGCATACCGAGCAGTGACCGGATTTCAAGGGAGGATGGCGAATGAAAGATCAATCAGGCTCCGTCGGACATGAGGGGACGATGGGGAGGAGGGAAAGCGAGCAACCTGCACCGAATCATCGCGCCGCCAGCGCAGTCAGAGAGGCAATCTAGGGGATCTTTGTAGGCGCGTCGGGACCGCCTGATGACGGGAGTCGCCAAAATTCGATAGCGGATCGGCGACTTTCGACCGACTCGGAGAACGAAGTTGCAGACACGAGGCGCCTTAAGAAAGGTGCACCGCAACCCCGCGTCGAAGGGTCGTGCGATCGAAAAAGCATCGAGTCCCACCCTCGCCTCCTGACGCGCGTTTGAGTCAGTGGAACCCATGCAAGAACCCCCAAACCCCCACCCAGCCCCCACGAAGGGATGACGGGCGACAGAACACTGTATCACTCGCCGACGACCGCAACGAGACCGGCCTAAGGACGTTGATCGCCCGGAACGAACGTCCTACCAACCCTGCACACCGTGGTGCGTAAACCGTCGTCACGAGCCGGGACCGGACATCAGGCCGACAGAGCTTCATTGAAATCAAAAACACGACAGGGACTTCTTGTCAGGTTTTGAGCGCTTACAAGTCGTCGTCGAGGTAGAAGGACGGTTGAGCGTTTCTCCGTGGGGGGGGGCAACTGAACGTCGCGTCCGTGCCGCCGTGTATAGAACGGGCAGGGTGCGACAGGGGGAGACTATAGACGGGGCGCCGGAAAACCAAGGGATAGGACTTTCTCACACCGGCAATCCCGTGCAGGCCAGTCGGTAGCGGAAATCTAAGTATGGACGGGCACGTGCATTCGAACGTCACGGACTAAGATGTGTACCCGGGGCGCCGGCGGCACCCTTGGGAGCAAAGACAATAAATCAGGGGCAAATCCGACTGGGGGCGGTCCAGCAAACGCGAGGGTAGTAGTCAGTTACTCAACCGCAATAATTCGAGAGTAAGATTAATTCCGACAAGGCACACGTGAGCATAGACGTGACAGCGAGCATGCTGCCCGCGAGAGAGGAAACGGCTCTCCTCGGCACTTCCGACCCCCTGATCCGCTGCAAAGCGTCTGACAAAGCTCCTTGGCCGGCTGCTGTGCGCGAACGGCCCGTCAGGGTCGGGGGGTGGAAAATCACCATCTGGACTTCCGAGCGAGGTAGCGCCGAGGGATCGGTTCTTCTCGTAGGGGGGGGATGAGCTCCCCGCCACGCCGAGCAGAGATATTCCGCGATGGCAGCTTTAGAGTACAAACCAACACAGTCAGGGCCCGGTGAAACGCGACGACTGGAAGTCTAAAAAGCCTCATGGACACTACTCTACGTGTGGAGAGCGTCGTGAAGTCTCAGGCAGACACGAACGCAAATGAAGCGATAGGGGTGGGAGACTACGCCAGACCAGGATTCCACAAGGACTGAACTCTTCAACGCGCGCAAGCGGGACCTCCCCATCGGCACGAACGCACTTCGATCCCCGGCCCAAATACATCGACGAAAAAACTGCCGACCGAAAGAGTTCATCTCCATCATCAGAGAGCGGCATAGCTCAAACCAACTCAAAAAGAGCTGTGTAGCCGGGGCCAGCTACAGTAGCGTCTCCGGCACTTGGCGCATTAGATGCCTGTCCTACGCGCCACTAACTCTGGACGTCGATAGCCTCTAAAACAAGATGTTCAGGCTGCCCTGGCACCCTTATTTATCTCAAGCTAAAGGTGTACACAGGTGGGACCACTAGATCTCTGGAAACTTTGGACGGCACGAGCTGACCACTCCGTCACGGACAGGTGGTGAAACCACTAACTAGGACCATCACAATCAGGGTGATAAAAATCACTAGACGCGGCGGGGGTAAGTCAGTTTACTCTTCAACGACGTGCAGTGGAAAACGAAACGAGACGAGGGCCAGATCAGGCCGCTCCGAAATCAGAGGGGGCCGCTTGAGCGATCCGGAATGCTCAGGCGCGCCGTGCATCTCGGGCCGCACAAAGTATCCCTACGTACAAAACCGGAAGCACTAAAAACCGGGTAGTGGGGAAGAGTGCCACAAATCCAGGGTCGCATTCAACCTGCGTCACTGCACAAACGAATCAAAGGACAGAGATGGAAGTTGCCTCCCCCTACCATGAAGAATCTTCACAGTAAAGGCCATCTTCGGATGCATCGAGAATCCTGGGCACGAGCCTCGCTTCTCTCGAGGCTGGTCATCGGGCGGGTAGAATGAAAAAGGACACAGCATCAGACGACCAAGAAGAATTCCAAGCGACCTCAACATAGTCGATCTGACAGCATGAACTACGCAATCCGCAGAACGAAGGGAACTCCGTCTTGCGAATTGCCCTCGTAAGCCGCCCACTGGGGGATTAGAGGGTCTGAGAAGCTGCCTGAGCAAGAAGAGTCTAGAAAGGGAAGCCTTTTCAATGAAAGCCTGACGCATTCCTCTATGGATAAGGAGAATCTATCTTAAGAACTTCTATGAAAAAACACACTAGAAATGGAGATACAGGGGACTGGGACTCGGTCGTCCTCAGGGCCGGACGTCTTTCATTAGAAACTCAGACGGAAGGACACAAGAATGAGTGGAGCACGGGGACATCCCTACATCAAGTCTTTTTTCTTCTTTCCTGCTCTGGTTGGACCTCAAGCCTCTAGTGCTCTCTCCCTTACTAACCGTGGTGCGGGGGGGACGCCTGACTGCGCTCTGCTCTGCGGGAGGACTGCATCGTCAGTGAGGGGACATTTGCTGAGCTCTAGGCGCTGTACGATCGGACTTCAGCGCGAGGAGTCCGGTTAAATCGGAAGGGAATCCTTATATAAATCTGAACGGGGTGAAGATGCTCTGGTCGGAGGACCTGAGTCTCCGCTCGCCGCGTTGGGGTGCTTCGGGAAGCTTACCATAAACCAGGGACTGGCTTTGCTTAGAACCTTAGGGGGTCCAGGCGGGGTAAGGGGAAACTGGGATGAGGCATGCAGTTCTAGTCTCGGAGGTTCTTCGCGGCGCTCATCATCGTGATTGTCTACCAGGCGCTGCGAGTCCGGGAGGGCGCGCGCTGACTGTGCAATCTTCTCTTTTAAACCCTCCAATCACGCGAACCGAGACATTCGACCGTAGACAATAGAGGGGAGTGGTCCTCTTACTGGGTCAGGGAGGTGAAGGGGGAAACCAAGGCTCCATTGAAAATCTGGCGAGGCAACAGGAAACGGGGATGATGCCGGAAAAATGCGAACATTGAAAGACGTTCGAACGTTGCTTTGGGACGCCGGAAAACGAGGCTGGGGTCTGGGATAGAACGCATGCACAACGCTCCTGCTCGGCTGCAAGTTCCCGAACAGTGGATCTAACGCCGTGACTCTCGGAGCAAGCTTTGTGACACGGTGGCTAGGAGAAAAAACCGTGATGCGGTGGGCCTGGGTCAGGGTATCGCAAATCACGGTCGCGCTGGGGGAGGCACATCTAAAGTTCGGAAAGAGCGAAGTCTCGGGTGAGTTGTTCATGGCCGTTCGGAGGCAGTTTAATAGGAGGAGGCGTCCGCAAAAAAAGGAGAAGCCGTGCCCAGACCGTTGAGGGGAGGCATCAGAATGGGTAAAAAATGGACGGCGTTCGTGGTCTCTGGGGGGCCTTGGGTCAGTAGACCGAAAGCTCATGTGGTAAAGAGGAACCAGGCGCTGGAGTCAAGCAGGACTGGTGCCCGCCGCTGGCGCCAGTCCATTTTCGCAGGAGACTGAGAAAGCTCTGGAGAAAGAGCTGGGAGCGTAGAGGTTGCACGGTCACCATACCGGCGCCGACAATCTCTTCTTCTCTCGGCAAGGGAGAGAGAAGGCCAAAGAGTGTTAGGTCAAAACAATAGAGACCGCGACAGACATGCCGACGAAACCTTGTGCAGGGCGTTCAACTATCGCGGAGGATTAATTTTTGGGCGTGACCGGAAGGGTCTACTCTTCGCCGGAAGAGGACGGGCTCGATGGACTTACAAACACTATAGATAGTGTTACATACTCGTTGACGGCCCTCTTAGCGAAGCGGGGCATCCGGTGAGGACAAGATCGAAGCTACCCGCGCAGCTTGCCCTCCATCATGGCCACGGGCGGTCGCAAAGGGCTTGCTCACAAAGTGTACGGACACCTTGTACGTGAAGCGAACAGAAGTCGTCGTGATGAGATTCCACTCCTACTTAGAAGATAAAATGGTCCAGATCGGTAAGAGCTTCTTTTCCGGGAGGGCAGGGAGCGCAATAGCTCGGTGCACAAAAAAAAGACAAAGATCAATCTCATAGGGGGGATCCACCTCCGACTGAATTGCATGTGGTACGCGACTTCATGAGAAAGGAAAAACACATGCTCACGCCTCCAGAAGAGAGACGCAAGAATTAAAATGCTCTTCCAAAGCAACTGAACAAGAGAACGGCAATATCACAAACAGAAGATACTGGATCAGGGCTTGACCTCTTCTGGCTTCAACGACTGAAGAGGTCTCTCCAAACAAAAACTGGTTGTTGCAAAAGACTTCCTTGACTGGAAGAAGATACCGGATCGCAAGCCTGATGCCGCACAGAGTGGGTGCATTAAAACGTTGAAATAAAGTAAAAAACGACACTGAACGACTCTTGGGGTTGCGGCAAGAGTTAAATGACGGAGCGAAGGCGTGCCTGAGGGGGAGGTGAAAGGAGGTCGGAGGCAGACTCATCTCTCCCCACGCAAGTAAAGGTAGTGTGGGAGTTGAGATGAGCTAATGAGGCCATCAAACAAGTTTTCGGGCCAGCGATGTTTCTTGCTGGGCTCAAGGGACGACGAGGGGGGCCGGGCAACCTGAAAGAAAAGTGTCGTCATCTCGCTACCGCCCGTGGAGATGGGACTTGCTCCACGGCCGTATGGAAGGTCCGTCGGGAGTCAAGCTTATGAAATGCGCGGGTATCGTCCCTCGCTAGACTTCGGTCGTGGGTTTTCGATGGATGCTTTGGTTGCAGCCGACCGGAGAGAGCGGACAGTCCACAATTACATTAAGCAGGGGACACGCCATCCATTTCCCGACGACTAGGACTTCTGCTGCCTCTGATATCTCGGCAGTTTATCTTGCCGTGGCCCGGTGCAGCGCTTTCTTCAGTTCCCCTCTTGCCACCCGGCTCACGGGAAACTTTGAGAAACTGAAGGCACCTAAAGTAGAAGACCGAAGGTATAAAACGAAAGGCGAAGGCAGATAGCGGATAAAGACCGGACCCTCTCCTTGGTCAACTGTAACCCTTTCCAGGGCGTAACAAGAGAGGGGCCGCGGACCTGCCCAGCAGACGGGGTCGGTCGTTTTGAGATCTCATTTGGTCTCCAAGGAGTTCTCACACGGGCCGGCTACCGCGGGTCTTCTCCAAAGGGAACGGCGAGGATACACGTGTCGGACAAGACGAACCTGGTCCGCGGCGCACAGGCGTTTTCTGCGTAAGGCAGGCTTTCACCAGTGCTTGAGTCACACAGCTGACTGAAACATCTTCTTGCCGGTCAGGTAAAGGGTGTCGCGAATGGCAGGATGGAAAAAATGCTTCTCACCGGTGAAGAACCTAAGATAAGAGAGCGACTCAAAAAGGGGCCTCTTTTAGACCGTCTGAACGTACGCGTTTACGCCTACGGAAGTTCTCAAGTGGACCAAGCGCGGGCATAGGTGGTAAGCAAACGGAAGGGCGGCGGGAAGTGCCTGCGGGGCCGTCGAATGGTGCAAACTTTGTCTACGTGGCACCTCGTCCCTTCGCCTCATGCCCGTGGGGTCACTGACTGTGGGCTGCGACCGCTTTCAAAAAGGGGGGGGTGGTGGGGACGCCGGGGGTCCCATTCTCCTATGCCCGGCCTTTTTGGACTTTTTATCTTCAGCTTGTGGGTCGAAAGAGGCATAAAGGGGGGACGGGGGCAATCGCAACGAAGGGGGAAGTACGGGCAACCCTACGTCAGGGCAAAGGGAGGGAAGGGAGGAGGGGTATCTCTAAAGTATCGTATGCAAATCTTTCTAGACACAACCCACGAGAAAAGACTGAGAAGTCGAGTTTTCAGAGGGATCTATCCTAGGGATGCGGGG
>Ga0179591_1341890_pt1 | contig 14923 bp, 12 predicted proteins | sample CZOMad2_1_08_16f_FD_182891 | JGI IMG/M metagenome (GOLD analysis project Ga0179591, IMG submission 182891) | Vadose zone soil fungal communities from Angelo Coast Range Reserve, California, USA - CZOMad2_1_08_16fungal (PacBio error correction) | ecosystem: Environmental > Terrestrial > Soil >...
GGGGAAAGATGACAGAAGACTTCTATCAAAATCAATCCTATCTTTGGCGTTAAATTACGTCTGGAAAAAAGATGAAGCACCGGACAGAAAAAGAAGGGGAGACGCATCCGCCACCTGATGGGGTCCCTCTCACAAAAAGACGAGGAGCTTTAGTCGACATGCAAACTGGTACAGGGTGTCGAAAAAGGGGGGAAAAAATGTTTCTAGAACCGCCTTCCCGCGGGGACTGGACAAGTCCGTTATCTACGGGCTTCGCCGCGCACAGTCGGGATAATTCTGGCGAGACCGGGGGGGAAATGTTGACAGAGTAGACTGCCATCGCTGGGTCCGCAGGATGACCCCGTCTGAGTGATCAAAGCGGATGCCTCGGGAGGGGTGGGAAGCGTTCTCGGCCTCGCGTCAGGTCCACGACCATTGTGCAAAACGAAGACATGCGGCTTGGGCGAATGGGCGGCTGAACATCGTGGTAAGCAGTGGGGGGAGAGGAAAAAGTTAAAAACAAAGGAAAAAAAAAAAAAAAAAAAAAAAAAGAAAGAGAAAAAGAAAAAATGATTCTCAGATATTAAAAAAACAGAATCGCAGGATCAAAAAACCGAAGGGGCACGGACGAGACTGACCAATAAGCCTCCCGCAGCATGGGGGCCTTAAAGGATCAAAAATTCCACAGGACACGAAGGGTGGGACAGAGAAAAATGTAAACGAAAAGATTTCCTCACCCACCCAATTCTGGAAAACGGGGACGCGAAAGGAGAGACCGACGCAAAAGGTGCAAGATTGTCCACTAAAAAAGTAAATGGAGGAAATTCATAGGGGCTCTATTCTCCGGACTTCAGAGAGCGGGGAGGTAGAGGAAAAAAACAAAAAAAAACAGAAGGGGGACGACGCTGGTCTTGACTAAGTCTCAAGCAGGTAACCCCGACCGAGAACACGAAGGCCCAGAGGGGAAAGAATTGAAAACAATTTCGTCTCTTCTTCCTCCAGCAGGGGGGGGCACAGAATAACGGTTATACGTTCACACAAAGCAGTTGTTTTAAACTATCAAACCTGCTCACATCGCCAACAGAAAGCGGGGACGCGGGAGGCATCAAACAGCGAAGAGAACGCAACGACGGAGGACATGGCCAAAAAAAAAAGGAAAAAATACACCGCCGCGCCAAACCCGCCTTTCGGCAGGAGCGAAAAAAGACCGAGGGGCAAGAACATACGTTAAGATCATTAGGAAGGTTTGGCGAACCCATTGAGCGGCAAACCGCAGGGATGGAAGATAGAAAAAGAATACTTAAACACAGGGCTGACTCCTTGGCGCATAAAGAAGGGAGGAGAAAGAGTTTATAGGTCGCTATCAGAAAGGTGACTTACAAAGGAGAAAAAAAAGGGAGAGAGGAAGGTTTTCTTCAATCCTCACGACCTGACACTTCGATCTCCACACGACACAAAAGTCGTGATACCGTTGGGTTGATCTCTTTTCGGTGGGGGGATGAGAGCGAGGGAGGGACGCCCAAATAACTGTCAGGACTTGCATGGAGGCGGCGGGGGGACCGGCCCAGGGGCCTTCCTGCACCGGCAGCGGTGAAAATTCTAGAAGAGGGCGAATTTTTTCCGAAGGGAACAACGGGATGAAAAGAAAGAGTCCACTAAAGAAAAAAAAAATATCCTCCATACATGCCCGAAACGACAGCCGGCAAAAAAAGCTCGTCCGGGGCCTCCTCGCATCCCTCCATCAAAGAAATGACCTCGGGAGAAAGACAACATAAGAGCTAGAAAAAAAAAAATAAGGGGGGAATAGAGAGAAGTTTGGCTCTCTTTCTCACTGGCGGGGAAGGGAGAACTAAAAAGGCGCCGAGACGTACTTCTTTCTTTTTCGTGTTAAGTAACGAAAACTGGAAGCCTACTGAGGGATTTCTTGTCTGTCATGGAAACGAAAAAAGCGGAGAGGGACTATTGTTAGAAAATAAACTCGATCAGGGGGAAGGACCGATCCGGAAGGGGGCATGTCACACCCGCCGCCGAGGAGTTCGTGAAGAAAGGGGCCACAAAAATCACCCTCGAGAAACTAAAAATCTATCAAACAAGATTTATCACGACGTGCACATATGTGAGAGATAAAGAAGTGGGGGGTGCGAGAACAAAGACTTCCAAATTGACGCAATGAAGTAGAAGGCAACTGACGTTCAAAAATCTTTTAGAACACAGCGAAAGGCAAAAGAAGGACGCATCGGCGCGGGGGGAAACGTGGGGTGTAAGGGAATGTCCTCTTCTATGGGAAACTTACCTCGGTGCGCGAATGGGAAAAAAAGCTTGTCTGGATGGCCTAGACTAAATTCTGTCCAGGGTAGCGTTCAGGGGAGAGAAGCACAAACTGGGATTAAGGAAGGGAAACCGTGGGGTCTAGGGGGTGGAACGTCTCGTGAAAAACCCTCGGTCTTTGTCTCTTAATTGTGGTGAAGCCAGAACGTAAAGATTGGAGGGGGGCTAGAGCAGGCGCTGCTTAAACTGGTGAGGTGGGAAAAGGATCCCAGGAGGGAAGGGTAATAGAGTTCGCGACCGATACTACCTTTTTTAATCCGAAGCGGAAGAGTTAGAAGGTAGTAATGTGGACCAGGAAACAAGAGGAGGAAAAAGCGGGGGGGGGATTTCGAGCCCCGATCAAGTGAAGTCGGCGACACGACCACATCTGCCCAATGGAAGGGGGGGAGGTTAAATATACACTGAATCCTTAGATTCGAGCACTGAGCAGGTCACAGCTGGAAGAAAAGGGGTGGTTGGGTTACTGCTAACAAGAGGTGGGGAGGGGAGAACCATCAAAGGGGTGGGAGAAAAAAAAGAGTAGGCTTGGAAATTTATTTCCGTTAGTCTTTCTGTTCGTCAGTAGCGGCCGAGGAGAGGGGTGTGAAAATGCCGGAGGGATAGGATTAAGAGACCAGATTTCTTTTCACCGGAATGAGGGAGGAAAAGGGCAGAAGCAAAAGGGATTACATCTTTTTCAAACGAGCAAAGCCATGGCGGCGCAAGGGTCGGGTAGGGCCTACCCGCCGGGGAGGGAAGGTAAGAAAGAAGGAAAAAAAACGGCAGTAAGGAACGAGGTTACTCCGTGCGCCCCGAGAGGGGAGGCCGTATGGACAGCGCCTTTCAAGCATGGAGGAAGTCGAAGTACATTCTCCTTCCCTCGGTAGAGAATGAACACGTAATGTATGCATCAAAGAGTTCTTGAAAGGCCGTTAGAGAGACGCGGAAATCGAAAGAAAAAGGAACAATCCTAAGTCCACGACCCTTGGGGGGAAAAGACGTGGCCGCAGTAGGGCACGTCGGCCGTGGGTTCATGAGCTTGATCAGCGGGCAAAGACGATGGAAAAAGAGAGGAAGGGCTTTTGGTAGGAAGGTAGGAATTGTCAATCTCCATCTAGCTTTCCCCTTAAATAATGGACTCTCTTTCTATGAATTGGGCCTCGTCGGAATCGAATGGGGGGCCGCCGTGGCAGTAGATGGGGGGTCACGAGTAAGGCGAGCGGCAAGGGGAGGGGGGGGGAGATCTCATTAAATAACTCAGGTTCTAGTCCATTTCCGTTTGACGCCCGTATCGTTCAAGGGTCGGCAACCCATGTGTCAAAGGAAGAAAACCCCAAGCAATAGGACATCCCACACTGTAAGGAGTTGAAAAGAAAGAGGGAGACTTCTCTATGGTGCCTGGTCCATATGACGATATCGACCACCAGGCCGATAGCGAAAGAAGTTTTCCCTTCGATGGTTGGTCTTAATAACCATCTAAAAGGACGACTTGGGGGAAATTTTTGAAGGAAGGGGAAAGAACGAGACTGCAAAGAGGAAGAAAAAAAGACGACGCTCAGTAACTATCTTTCTCGAAGCCCGCGCACGGGCGTGGGGACAAAGCCGTCGCACCGCAGAAAATTAAGAGTTTTCGGGGGGAAGAGTTTTATTAAGGACCTAACGGGGGGGAAGGAGGAAGACAATGCGGAAAGGGAAGGTGGGGGGGAAAGCACGATATCGAGTTCCGGCCCCTCTTCAACACTGGCCATTCCCGTGCCCGAGCCAGAGACGGAAATGGGGGTGTCCGGCTGGAAGGGGACGTTTTCGAGGGAGGACTGTTCAAGGAATTTCTCATAGCAGGGTGCATACTTGGTTTTTATGGTGAACCATAAAAGGGAAAGGGAGGAGTGGAAGTTGAAGCGAAGACATAGCACATAATTGTAGAAGGTCCAGTCGAACAGGAGTGCTCTTTCACGGAGAGGAGGGGGGGAAGGATCAACGGAGAAGGGGGGAAGAGGTAAGATTGCTAGAGGTTGTTTGTTTTTGTGCGACCGGGGAGGGTCGTGACTCAGGATCTCTCCTCAAGTGAGAAAAAGAGAGAGAAAAAAGATGAGCCCGAACAGGATGGGGAAAACAACCAAAAAGGAGGAAAAAAAAGGAGGGAAGAGGGGCTAAACTTTAGTCGCTCCAGACTCTCCGGCACGACAAATCGCGCCAGAAACAGGGGTGCGAACAACGTGTGCGATGCGCAACGATCAACAACATGTACACAAAAAACTGATCCCGGAGACTTGGAGCCGGGAAAGGGAAGAAAATCAAAAAAGGCTAAATAAGAAGAAATCCTGAACTCTAAAAATCTCTCAGGGGACGGCCAGCCCATTGTAAAAAGAGGCGGACGGCAGAGCGTCCAATTGAAAGCCGTCTGGATACTGGAGGGGGACAGACAACCAGGGAGAGAAACAAGGCAAGGAAGAGGGAACCGTCGTTCAGCCAGCCGCCGTACTCCAAAAAGAGAGTATCGTAAAGAAATGGGCAGAAGTGAGTGAACGGCTGTGAGCCAAGAAAGTGCTCTGGGCTGGCTTCTCTACAGGGTAAAAAAGAGGGGTTGCCGAGAGGAAGGGAGGTGAAGGAGAGGATCAGATGAGGGCTCAAGGGAAAAAATTTGCCTTCCGTGCATTTAGAGGGATGTTTTCGGGGACAAAAAATGAAGAAACGGCCATGACAATATGCCTGAGGGTTCTGATCTGGTAACTCTCTGTCCAGGGACACAGAGGGAGAAGAAGAAAAAGGAAAGATTTATTCAAAAATCCAGAAGTCATTGTGGATCCGAGGCGGGAGACATCGTAGTCAGGGGAACAGGGGGTCCAAGGGGGAAAGGACACCGACCGAAGACGCTAAAAAAAAGGGAACTTACACTCGCATTTAGTGAAGGGGGAAAGAAATCGGGAGTAGGGGGCCAAGCCGGCTTTTAGACTGCAACCTCGACCTCTGCCCTGCGGCCGGGGGACGAAGACAGAGACAATTCCATACTAGACCGCCAAAAGAACGGCTTTTAAGGGAAAGAGAAACGAATGGAAGAGGGGGGGAAAGCGAACTGTATCAAACTCAACATCGATCATGGCGAAATTACCCTGAAAAGCTCATGAAAGCACTAAGGAACCAACAATCAGGCAGCCAGTCCAAGTGCTTGGACCAAGCAGATCTGAAAGATTTATACTATTCCTTATGTGGAAAGAGAAATGATGGTAAAGTTTTTTTGCCTAAATTGGTCGATACCACAGGTTGCACTTGCACATCCATGGATTTCTGCCGGGGAAAGGAAGGGTGCAGGGAGAAATCGCCGAAGTGCTTAGTTATAAAAGCAGGGAATCAAGGCTGGTGACCAGGGGGGTCTCTAAGGTCGGTGAAGCACGAGAGGAAGGGATGAGACTAATAAGGATACCTTTCCCGGTTTGTGGTTCAGCAGTTGAAGACGGAATCAGGCGGGTCTGGCCTAACGGCATTAGAAAGGGGGCCAAGGGAGTGACGTTGCCTGCCCACAACTAGTTAAGGCACTTGGCTTGAAGGTGACGCCGCCACGAATAGGGAAAATGTGCTAAACGAGAGGAGAGGGAAGAGAGCAGGGGGGAAAAGCAAGATCATCCTTGTACTTAGACTTACCAAACGCACACAAAGGTGCCGGAATGATAACATTACACAAAAGCAGGGGATATGGTCCAAAGACCACCTCTGTTCTGCCAAAGAGTGGCACACCCCTCTTCCACTGTACCTCTAAGTTCTCAAGCCCGCCGGGCTGCGAGGGGAGACTGGTCAAAAAAAAAAAAGGTCAATGCGGCCCTTGATTATGCTGAAAAGGAGCCTAAGGGAATGTAGGGAGGAAAAAGAAATAACTCAAAACCTCGTGGCCCGACGAGCTGTCGGAGGATTCCTCAAACTCTGGGAAACCGAACTCTGCTCAGCCCGGGAAGAAAGGAGGGAGGGAGGAAAAAGGTAGGGGCGGGCCCTCAGACATGGTTTAACGGACATGCCTGAGACGGGGGGGACACACACCTTGAATGATGAAATCAGAGAAAGAAAAAAGCGTAAGATGAAGTTCTCCCACTCTACTATTAACGACTCCTGTGCGAAACGAGATCGAAAAAAAGCGACACAAGCTAAAAGAACAAACGCCTTCAACACCCCAGCCGGGGAGGGTAAACTCTCTGTACCTCGACGCCAGACGTTTCGAACGAAGGCATGCCAGCGCGGCAAATCTTGGTTGTCATCATTTCGGAGACAAAATAGGCGGTCATTTTCAGATCGAAGAGATCGACGGCCAAGCCAAAAAATGACGCAGGCGTCGCCCGAAGACCCGACATCTAGGATGGGGAAGCGGATGGAGAGACAAGCGGGGTAAAAGTAAGAGGGAAGAGACAAAGACTCTTCAAGGAGAATTGAGGTATTTGTTCTGAGGACCGCCTTCATTCGAGACTACCATCCGAGCTTTCAAAAATGGTCGGGGAAAGAAAGCTTGGGGGGTCGAGGGTTTCGTTTTATGAGTGCGTCGCGGACTTGCTTTTCAAGACGGCTGCAAGGAGCGACGGGGCGGGGAAAAGGTGTTGGAGCAAAAAGGGAAAGGCGCGGAAGGCACCGTCATGTGGGAGAATCCGAGGATCTCAAAATTCGGCGGTTGTGATATAAGGGATCCCGGATGCCAAGAAAGAGGAAACGCCAAGAAGACGGAGTCCCTCACTGAAGGTGCCGAAACGACAGCCGGGTTCCAAGAGTCGGCCTAAGTCGAATCCCTCAATGCGGGAAGAGAAAATTACATAAAAAAAAAAGAAGGAGAAATATATATTGGACTGCGCGTCACTGCTGGCGGATGAGAAAAAAACTACGTCGGACGGGAGGCTACGGGAGGGGGGGTTCTCAGGGAAGGGGAAGAGGAAGGAAGAAGTTTCGGGGTTAAAGGGGGGTAGTCACGGATGAAAAGGCGGCCAGGCAGAAGTGAGATCGGAGCGACCACGGAGGGGCCGGAAAGCACGGTAGAGGGGGGGCTGGGACCAATCTCCCCTTCGAAGCGTTAGCCCCTTCGTGAAAAGCAGACGAGGGGCGCATCACCAACTAGAAATACCCCAAAAGAGGGGAAAGAGAAGAAGGAAAAGTGGTTGCACTATCTCTGTATCTGGAAAAGGGGAGGGTCAGATAAAAAAATAGAAGAGCATTGACACACTTATTTGCTAATGAATCAAGACTGGAAAGCTTTGGGGGGGGGAGAAGATCAAAAAAAAAGGACTCAAAGTGCTCTAAGGGACGTCTTTATTCATTGAAGGTACTCTTCGATCGGCAAAGAAAATAGGGGGCGCGAATGTCATAAAACAGCTGTTCCTCTCCCGATGTAGGAAGTAGGGGGAAGGGAAGGAGAACGTGAAGCCAAAAACTGTTATATCAACGTGCCGGTTGGGCCGTGCGCTTGTCGAGTTTTGGGACTAGAGGGGTCAAGGGGAAAAGGAGGGGATTTCAGCGGTTTTTGGGTCATCTCGTCACTGTATTGGCGATAGAGAAGGGCGATTCTTAACTGCTGTGGCCCGGCCAGTAAGTTGACCAGGTGAGGGAGGGAGGCCGACCGAACGAAGGGGACAGCGGGGCAAGCGGGTACAGTTAGCTTTCGGGAACGGCGTTGCTTACGACAGAAGAACAGCTCGCGGGGATACGTGCCGATAAAAAGAAGAAAGAGACGGGCGTACCGAGCGACTATCTCATGGCAGGCAAAATGGCCTGGAGTGAACACGCCAAGGGCTGAAGAAACTTCGGCTATAAAGAGGGAGGGGAAGCAGGAAAGAAAGGGGGGGGGGGGGGAAATCCATGAATCTTTTACCGTTTTCGCGGCAATGTCGTCGCGTGGAGGAAAATCATTCGCGTCAGGGCGGGAGGACATTCAAATAAGGATGGGAAGGAGGAGGGACGGTTGAAGCAGGGAAAGGAGACGAGATTTATGCAGATCTTTGGGCAGCCCGATAGGTGGCGGACCGGGGGGACGGATAGCCAAAGGGCGGGGGGGAAGAAGATTGGGAAGCAGGGAGGGGGGGAAAAAGCAGGCAGGGGGGGAAATTTCAAAATGGCCTTAAAAACCCCTCCTAGGCCTAGAACGCCGTGGGTAAGAGGCATGGAGCGATTTGATTATCTAAGCAAGCTCTATCGCTGAAATATTGCAGAGACGAGGTCAAAAAAGGGGGGCTCAAAATCTACAGATTAGACCCGGCCGGAGTAAGGAACAGGGGTGACAGCAATCTCGGGAGGGAAGCCAAACCAGTAATCGGGGAAGTAGAAAAGCAGCGCCAAAGGGGAAAGAGGAACACGAAATCTCCTCTTCCTTGTTCTATCAATCCATCAGGAATAGAGGTCCGGCAGGTGGGGGCCTGTCGGGTTCGGATAGGCTGTGGCAATCAGGTCAAAGTAAAAAGACACGAGTGGAGGGGGGAGAGGTGACGCATCTTTTCCTCTATTCCCTTAAAAGCCGGGACCTAAGGGTCGAGGATGAATGGGGGGTGGGGACAGAGTCAGGGCGAGGAATTTCAGCGGTGTCGATATGAAGAGAATTGGCGAAACATGGGAAAAGGGAAAGGGGGGCGATCGAAATGAGAAGATCAGTGGAGTCATTTCCATTTTTTAGGCCGATCGTAAGGTGGTAGTGACAAAACCGGGGTTGTCGACGAACGAGTCACCAAAGCCTAGGGAAAGAAAAAGGAGGGCGGGTGGAAAAAAAAGAGGCGTTCAACCGATTCGTATTGCTCCAGCGCGACGAAATCTCGACTCCGGGAAAATAGATCATGCCCGTGTCAGAGGGAGTGGCGCGAAACACGCAACATAGTAAAAGAAACGTCGGAAATGGGGGGAAGGGCAAGGCGGGTCAAAAAGATACTATCCAATACTCCCGCGCAACAGAAAAGGGATAGGTCGCGCAGACGCCCGCGAGCAAGGGGACGTGTGGAGAAAACAGGGAAAAAAGAGGTCGGACAATTTCGTGACTCGTTGGAAGTGTCCAGAAGTTTTGGGCCCAGAAGGGGAAGGACGAGGCCGGGAAAGGGAGTGAAGGACGGGAGTGTGGATCACGATCATACCGATGCTTCCTCTTCAAATGCAGTATGCCCGGGACCGGAGCCGAAGCACAGAAAATGGCAGGGAATCACGCGGAAGGCGGAAATGGTTCTCCTGGAAGGGGTGAATAAAGCGTTGGATGGTTTATGTGCATTTAAAGGGCCAGTCGCAGTCAGGGGGGAGGGTGGACACCAAAAAAAAAGATGCCGATCCATCTTTTTTTGAGCAACTTGTCCATGACGAGAGTGCGCGTGACGGCGAGAGGGAGAGCTCAAGGCGCAATTGGTGGCGCGGCCGAATTTCATATCAATTTGTGTTTTTTGGGAGAAGAAGGGTGGGAGGGGAGGGAAGATATATCAACAAAAAGAGGAAAGGAGGAGGGAAGAAAATAAGCTTGAGCCCTCACCTCTGTAGCAAACAACAACACAATACTTATAAATTCAAGAAAAAAATGCGAAACTTGAGCGCAGCCAGACGAGACGGAAAGAGACAAGGACGGGGAGGAAACAACAAGAACTTGACGAAAAAGAGGAGAGGAGGCGGTCCAAAAAGCAAACGCCCCGTCTTGCTTTCCCTGACATAACCATCCAACCGCTATGAAGAAAAGGGAGGAGAAAGAAAAAAGCCGAAAACGCCCAGCGAAAAGCTCGTCCAAGAAATTTCTGCGGCGGGCGGGAAAAGGGAAAAGGAAAAGGTTAAAAGAGCGAGCAATCTATCTTAATCTACATCGTCTATCATGCAGGGACGGCCCGGAGCCCGTTCGGAAAAAGAAAAATTCGAAACGCCAACGATAGAGTAAAAAAATTCTAGGGGAATACTGGAGGAAAACGACGAGAGAGGGAGGGATGAGAGGACCGGACCGTTGTGAGGGGTTTAACGAACCATTTCTTCGGCTTTTTTGAGCGATCTGAGAATGGTGCCTCATTCAAAGCGACCGGAGGGGAAGGGGCAGGTGGAGTGTTGAGATCCACGGAACGGGCTGAAAAAGAATCGAGAGGGACTGGAAGAGAGTAGGATAGGACTATGCAACGGATCTGGATACGAACCTGTCTTTCGAGAACGAAGAAGCCGGGTTTGGAAAAGGCCGACATAGGGAAAAGGCAGGACCAAAAGGGGTCTGACGACCAAAGCACGATCGCGCTTAATGAGCGGGACGACCAAAGGAGGGACAGCGGGCTAAGGGGATACCACCGGCCTCCTTCTTTGCATCCTTCCTCATCCTCTGCCAACGAGGTCCCCAGAAAGGGAACTAGTTGCCCAAGGAGAAAGAGAACCGGATCCACAGGTTTTGGGTTTCAGCCTAATTACTATGGCACCGTATAACGGGATCAAAAAAACAATTCGGAGAAGTTCTGAAATAAGTGCTGAAAAGCATGATCCGCAAGAAATTAAACACCCACGAGACGACCCGTCCACCTGCGGGCCAAGAAGAAAAAACAGGGCGCAAAGCAGTTCGTTTAATACATTCTGTTCCGTGTGAGGAGGGGGGGCGGGAGGAAGGGTGAATAAAAGGGGGAATTACAACTTATTGTCAAGAAAAAGTGACGGGTCAAGATCGACCGGCGAAGACGCGCAGCGTATAAGCATGCGTGGACCTAGTCTCTGCAATCGCGGGGAAAAAGAAAACGGGAGAGGGGGCTGAGCTAATGCGACATGCCTCGTTATGTTACAGGCGTTCTCGGCCCTCGGAGGGTCACAGGAAGCCAATGCAAACCGAAGCAATAGGGAGGGGCGATATTGAAAGAGAAAATGTGTCAGTGTAAGGAAATTCCTTCCGCCACTATATCTCAAGACAAAAAGTGAATGCAAACAACTCGATCGGCGAGAATCAGAAGGAAGAAGAATCAGAAACTGCCTGTACTGACCGGCAAGAACGAGGAAAAGGTCCTGATATAAAGGAAAACCCTCCTGCAAGATTTGGAACACAAAAAAAACCCAAAGGTCGCCTGTTCTTCGGAAAAAACCTGAGGAAAGAGGGGGGAAAAGGAAGTGAATGGAGAAAGTATTCTTCTATCTGTTCAAAGAAACGGCATTGCGTGATGGGAGGAGAGACGGAGAAAAGGGGCCTTATGAGCGGGTGTGCTCGAATCAAAACCACATAGGGTGGGAAGAAAGAGAATGGAGGAGGAGGCCTCACCGGAAAAGACCTTAGAGCTGCCGCCTGCCGATGTCGGTAGTCCCCAATGGCGTCTCTTCTGAGTCCCTAGGAAAGGGTCAAAAGGAACGGGGAGAGGGGACCCAGGTTCCTACTCCTGTCTATCATCCAAAATCAAAGACGTGACCTGATGCTACGTCATAAGTATAACTCCCGGGACGGGGAGAAAGGACAAAAAAAAAGAGACCAAGAATTACCAACGGCCTTCTCCTCCACCGTGTTGATTATTAATATACCGCGCCGTGAAAGCGGAAATTCATTACGTTAGTGAGAAGAAAGAGGGGGCCGGACAAGGGGGGTGAGGACCATTCAATCCCAACCTCATTGCATGTTCCGTCGAAGAGTCGATCCTGGAAAAGAAAAGAAAAGACTTAAATAGGGGAGAAGAGCTGAGAAGGGGGGGGGGTGCTGACTGGAAAGGGGATCGAAGAAAAGGACTCAGGGTCATCTTTCCTGATCAATTTCAGTCTTCTTCTATAGAGGAGTTGTTTCTCGGGAACAAGAAAGTCACTGAGAGCGGGCCAACGATCTCTAACAAATGATTGGAAGGAGGGGGGGGGGAGACGATGGGGTCGTGTGGGGGGGGGGGAGGGCCGCGTCTCTCATTCCATGCCGGCAGCTAAAGGATGAGGGAGATTTCGGGGGACCTACAAAAGTTAATTGCGCGGGAACGGACACAATGACTAGCCTGTCCGTCTGAGATATTCCGGCCGTTGCCGAATTGCCGCACCGGCATCAGTAGACCCGACGACACTAGTAGAAGGAAGAGTCGAAAGAAAAAAAGAAACAGTTCTCTTCTGCTACTGGAGAATCCCGTCCAGCAGTCGCAATAGAGCAACAGATCGCTATAACAAAAAACAACTTATTAAGTAACCTATGGGGATAGTTTTTTTGCCGCGGGGAGATGAGGGAGGGGGAAGATGACGATTCCACAGCTACTTCTTTCGTTTCGGAATGTGAAGCAGGGACGTCGCTAAGACGGTAGGGCGGGGATCTGCTTTCATGGGGAAAGTCGCGGCTTCAATTCGAAAAAGGAAGAAAGTGAAGAAAAAAAAAGAGTTCTAACTCTACTTGCCTTCCCTTCAAGAACAGGTGTCGGTCAACAATCCAGCCGCCCGTCTAATTTATCAAGACACGCACATAGAAGGAGAACGAACCTAGAAAACGGAAAATCGATGCCAATCTTTACGAGTTTTCACGAGCGTGCTGGAAGAATGGGGAAGGAGGGGAGGGAGGAAACAAGAAGATAATCCCTTTAAAGACCCAATTAGAGGGGCTCGGGAGAGGGGAAATAACCCGCTGGGGAGCATAAAGGGAAGCAGCGATTCTCACGGCTTCTCGAATACTTCTCGTTTGATGTGAGGTAGAACTAGGAGATCGGAAGCATCTGTCAGGAATTTCAATGAGTTGGAGAGAGGCAAGGGAACGGTAGAAACGAGGTCGGTATCTCATACTCAAAAACGGCGGGGGGAGGACGCGGTGGGTGCCGTGTCGCTTGGGTCGGTTTGGGGGGGGCCGAGAGGGCTTCGGTCTTTCCTCTCGCGGGGTGAGCAGCAGCGGTACTCTGGGATTGGGGGAGAATAGCAGTCGGGATCGGGAAAAAATGGGGGGGGAAAAATTCTAATTTCCATGGAAAGAGTCGTCCGACCGGGGACATAACTGGGGGACGACTGGCAGGAATGAGTCTTTACCGGCTGTACCCTTCTTTGAGTCAAGCCCGCCGACCACTCAGTCGTCGGAAATACTTTGGGTTGTTATGGCGGAGAAAGGAAACAAAGAGAGCATCGAGGTCGCTACTCCTAATCTCTGGCACTCCAGGGACTGTGTCGTTGAAAGACTCATCCTCGCTCCTTCGCGGAGAAGAAGGCGCCAGATGGAAGAAGGGGTTTTGTTTTTACCCTAACAGTTCTGACCATCGGGTGTCGCTGAAAAAGAGGAGTCGCGGGTCAAGGTGATCAGTCCGTCCATTCGAGGGGGGGGGGTATGTCGTATAGGGAAGAAGGGCCTTTGGATGCCTTGGAATCTCCTATCTAGGGGGGTTGAGACAATATGGCTTGTCGCCGAGTAGGGGGTGTCGGAACTGAGGAACCGGGAGAAATCATCTTTTTCGCCGGTATCGCGAACCCTAATTGCGGAGGGGGGGGAAAAGGGGTAGGGACGTCGACCCGATTACGCCTCAACCAATCCCTATCAAAGTCGGATTGAATTAAAGAAGACGCGACCGCGAGCGGAATCGCGCTCCTATCACCAAATGGGGAGAAGAACCCACCCCGGAGGACGGTGCCCCCACTCCCCTGTTTCCAAACCAAGCAAAGTCCAACCCAAAAAAAAAAAACCGGAAACCCCCGTCCCCCCCCCAACCCGACCCCACTAAAACACCGGGGGAAAAACCTGGTTTTCTCAGACCAAAGAAATGAGAAGAGGGGGAAGGGAGGAAGATCTGAAAAAGGGGGGGAATGCCAGATGCATTGCAAAGCTTTCCATCCCGTTTATCGACCAAATGATCCAATCAGACACCACAAGTTACAAGACCTGTCTCTAACAAATACATCCTCTTCTCCAATGGTGGAGAAAGAGGGGGGAAAACCAAGAGGGAGAGGAGGCCGGGTGTTGGGCTCGTCTTTTCATCCTGGAATTTCAAACAAAGGGGCTCAGACGGGGCCTTGGTTATCGGAAGTTAGATGCAGAGGGTAAGAGCATGAAAGGGGAAAAAAAAGTGAAACGGAGAGGGGCTAGAATTTTCATCTTGCGAGGCATGGGGGCCTCCTGTGGGGCCGGAGTGAGGCAGTCGATGGGCGCACGCCACTTTGTAGGTTACTATCCGGATTGAGCGCGAAGGAAGGGGGGAGCGACAGGGAAGTGGTGGAAGATCTTTGGTCGCATACAAATGGGCCGAAACGAGTGTCGGCCCCGCCCGCATACGCCCTGACAGGGTCGATTTAATAAGGGGAGGAGGGGTCAGCAGCGATGGTACTGGAAGCGCTAGGAAGGGAATCCCCTGATATCTAATTCCCGTTTATTCGAGTTGGCGCGAAACAAAGACCATCGACAGGCCGACGGAGGGAAAGTTGGGGGATGCAGGTAAAAAAGCATCTCCCCGAAACAAACGGAAACAAGAAAAAAGAAGGAAGAGGAGCGAAAGAACGACCCGAGAAAAGGGGGGCGTTTTCGTAACCTCGCTTCCCATTTCCTTGACGCTCTTTTGAGGTTCCCGAAGGAGAAAGGAGGGGATCAGAGCCGGCCATGCGGTATCGGCAACTGAAGTGGGCACATAGATAATTAAGAAGTGCCTCGGAAAGGGAAGGAGATTAAAAGGGTCACCGAGCCCCTCCTACAAGGCTTGCCTCTATCTACTTTGTCAGCGGATGCGGGGGAAAGGAGTCGGAGAGAAGGGATTAAGAGCTGGGTGAGGGTTTATGCGGAAAG
>Ga0179591_1315231_pt1 | contig 14921 bp, 13 predicted proteins | sample CZOMad2_1_08_16f_FD_182891 | JGI IMG/M metagenome (GOLD analysis project Ga0179591, IMG submission 182891) | Vadose zone soil fungal communities from Angelo Coast Range Reserve, California, USA - CZOMad2_1_08_16fungal (PacBio error correction) | ecosystem: Environmental > Terrestrial > Soil >...
CAAGAGCGCTATAGGCTAAGTTCTCGTACGGATCTCAAAGGCAACCACGTACTGTCGTTTGGGCACCCAAACACCCAAAGCCCAAAAGAGAACTTGAACTTCTCTCTTCCAAAATCTGAAAGGGATGCAAGTAGGGGGATCAACGGAAGTTTACCTGTGGCAGGTGCTCTCAGGCTATTTGCTTGATTGTGGGTTCGAAGATCTTGGTAGGGGAGAAGCTCAACTTTTTTGGTTAGGAATAGAGTGAAGTCCGCACGGGAAAAGGAGGACGGGGCTACCAGGGTGGAAGGACTGGTGGGGGACCTCTCTAACATTTACGCAGAATATGTATTCATGGGGGAAAGACCCGCGACCCTTCTCTGCAGGCTTGAACCCGCCAGAAAAAAAGGTCCATCCTAAACTTTCTTGTCTGAACCCCCCTTTCAGGGGGGGAGCGCCCAACCTTCATGCAGTAGTGTCGGGTGGTTCTTTGGAGATCGACCGCAGGGATGTGCAAAGAGGGGGGTGGGATAAATCCTGCATGTGGGTTTAGGACTTTTTCCTGGCATCTAGAAAGGGAAAACCCAAATGGGGGACTCACCCGACTTCTAGTCCAAGGTTACTAGAATAAGGTAGAAAAAAAAAAAGAAAGAAAACCGTCCTTAGTTTATCCCACAAGATGAAGGAAAAGGGGACGAAAACGGGTTCTCGGACACACGGTGGTCTGAGGGGGATAAAAGGCGCGGGACAATAGGAAAAAAACACGTCGGAAGAAGTTTTTTTATATGGGGTCAAAACTAAATCCAGAGGTTGGCTGATGAAAAGAGAGCTAAGTTACTGGGAAAAAGAAAAATGGCAAGTTCTATCAGCAGGAACTTACTAATTGGGAAAGAATAGAATTCACCTGTAGCGGGGGGGACAAAACCCAGTGAAGTAGGATAGACCCGGGCGGGGAGCGGATATACGGGCAGAACTATGGGTTTTAGGAGGGGCTTCTTTCTTGTAATCATGGGGAAGCGAGGAGAACTGGGGAAATTACGGGAGGGGAGAGGAGCTTGTCCATGGAAGACGAAAACTCTTGGGTCGAATTGATAGAAAAATGGGGAGACAGAAGGTATGGGGATAAAAAGTTGATAGGGGTTATGTTAGGTGGCGGTGGCACTTTCCTTTGGGAAAGGGGGGGAGGTTTTTGTGAAACGGAACCCCTACAAGGGGTCACACTTCTGTCACGTCAGTTATCCAGAACGACACGCTCCGTGGAGAAAACAAAGAGACACTTAATCTCAACCGAGTTTCACGTTAGGTAACATACGGGAGGATTTCATAGACGAGGCACAGGACCCAATGGCGGGAATGAACGTCGGAAAAAAACTGAAAAAGTGGGGTCGGAGATAACATGTTTGTGTAAAACCAAGCAGCCTCAATTTCCTTCCTGGACGGAAAAAGTTCGAATCACATGCGTAACGTGGGAAACGACTACTTTCTTCCTGGGGGAAGGAAGGGATGTGTACGTGAACGGGGTTAAAGCCAGTCCCTGGGTCCTATACTTTTGAAATCGAAACGAAAGACTTGGTCGAATAAACACCCTTTTAAAAACGCAAGAGTAGAACGGCCAGGTTGGTGAGGCAACGAAGACTAGAAGGAGGGGTCGACAGTGACATGACAGGTTATCAGTGGGGGTGGGAGAGAAAACGAGTGAGCTCATATGAGGAACCGTTGTTGAGGGGATTATGCGTAGAAAAAGTGGCAAAAAAGGAAACGTCATCAGACGGCTTTGGATAGGAAAGTTGGTAGGTCGACCTCCGGGTCTGCGTACTGAGAAAACAGACTTGAGAGCTAATAGAAACTGAGAGGCTGGTTCCCGTTATTCACCATACGGGGGGAGAGAAAAAACCACTTCTTACTCGAGACCTAATCTCACCACCTCTTTCATGCACCCAGGCCTCCGGTCGGAATTTCTTGATAGACCCTTGAGAGAAAAAAGCTAAAGCAAAGAGTCCTCGGATGGGGAAATAAACTTTGAGGAGTGAAGTCGATCACATGTTGAGGCACGGAACCACCAGTTCTACTACCGGATTTTTCCAGTGGGAAGGGGAAAAAGGGCGGCCAGCTTGAAACAAGATAGGGGAAACCCTACAGATGCGCGGGGAAGTTGGGAATTCGTTACACCTGATACCCCAAATTTAAGGGGCCCCTTAAAAGAAAGGTAATATGCGTCGGCAAACGCCAACCACGTGTCTCTCAAGAAAGGGTACCTTTGCAGGGAAAAGACAAAAGGACCAATTAGCAAGACATCACCTACTCTATTACATGATGGGAGGGGGGTCGAATGCCCGCGCCGCGATTTACTCATGAGGGAAAAGGCAACAAGTAAACTTTATGGGTGAGCAGGACCGGTCCATCAGTTTGCATAACGGTGGTACCATGCTTTCTCTAGGTAGGTCTCCCGGGTGGTCCAAATGAAGAAGCGGTGGAGGATGTTAACTACAGGCCGAACGGTAATTGTGGCGAAAGAATTGGGACGTCCTGATTGGTGCCCCTAAAGGGTTTGGAACCAGTACGACCTACAGGAAAAGAAAGGTCTAGATTCTAGACAAGGTGTAATAGGGGCAAAGAGAAAAAATCATTAATCTCACTGGGGTGGGGGGGAAGGAAACGGACTTCCTTAGAACTGGGGCTTTGCGGACAAGGGTAAAAGCTGAATCGAAACTTGAAGCCAGGAGGGAAAAAAAAAAAAAAGGTGACTGGGGCCCTGGCTTAGGGAGCACGCAAACACTTACGAGAACCCTCCGGGGGTTTGTCACTTTTCCGGGGGGAGCAGGGGGGGGTGCTCTGAAGATCATAGGAAGTGCTATACACAATGGGTAACCTTCCCTTGGAAATGGTCTTGTTAATCCCTTGGTTCCCTACAGAGGGGGGGCTTCTGGGGTAACACGCTGAAAGTTGGGGGAGAGCGATAAATTGGTTCCCGATCCAAACTAATAAAGGTTTCGTTCCTCTATCGGCAAAAAACATGATCCCATGGAACGGGATTACTTGGGGTAAAGGCTAGTGGGTAAGGCAAAAGGGGGCTAAGGCCTTAATCCGAAGATCGCTCACAGGGGGTACTGAGAGGTGTTTTGGTGCCGAGTGAGGGGGGAGTCGGAAGGGGAACTCTTCCCCTCAGGGGGAAAAAGAAGTGACGGAAAAAAAACTGAGAGAGTGGTGAAGTAAAGAGGCTGGCGAAAAGGTCCTTTCTTATCATGAGGAGGGAGTACGGACGAAAGGAAGGTTGTCCTTCCAGGTGGTCCATCCTAGAACCCAAAATGCCTGTTGGTGACTGCATAAGCGGCCCTCGGGGGGTGGTATTCACGATCCGTAGTCGACGCCAGACCTCAAAAGGGTCAAGAAAGGTCAAAAAAACAAAAACGCAACCTGTTCAGGGAAAGGAGGGGGGGGGCAACGGTCTGGCCCAATACTCCCAGCAAGCGGGGAAGTCAGAGTCAGGGACGTTTCTCGGTTCGAGGTTAAAGCGAGGGAATCGCTTGAATGCCGGAAATTCTGGTAACCCCACGGCTGGAATGGGGATAATTCCGAAGACAGAAAAAAAAAAGGGGGGGCAAGGACCCCACGAGAAGCAATAAAAGCAAGCGGGGGTGAGAGGAAACCGGAAAAACCTTATCCGGAGTTGCAAAGTAACCAAGAGGCCGAGCAGGTCGTACAGGCAGAACAGATAGGTGGTGCGGCGAGGGTATGGACACCGGTTCTGGAAAAAGGACGAAAGACTTCAGGAAAAAGAAGCATGTCAGGAGCGCTGAAGGTTGTGGGAGCGAGTGTGGATAGGCTTCTCGAACGGTCGGAAAAATCAACCGTCATCAAACCCACTAACAACCGGGGGATTATTAATAGAGAGTTACGGGATGAGGGAGATAAACGAATCTTTCCAAGAAAAAAAAGAGTGGTCATACTAGAAAAGGCCTTCCGCCAAAGTTGCAGGCTCAGATCAGACGATTCTTTCACCTTCGCGTGAAGGAGCGTATTCCAGACTTGAACAGCATAGGGTCCCGTCTAATCAAGAAACAGATAGGCTCAAGACCTTCATAAGCTGCGCGTCAACAGAAAGCAGCTTTTTATTTCAGGGAAAGAACGAGAAATAACAGAAAAAAAGCAAAACGGACCGCCTCGAAGAAAGAAAGGTGACCCTTGACTAGGAGGAGCAAAATCGGCCCTAACAGGGCCAGAGCACAGCGGTTTCGTTCAAGTGTGGAAAAGAGGGGGATTGCAAATCGCCTACTAAGATCGCGGAAAGTAACGGTGAATTTTTTCCTCTGAGGGAAAGGAATCACACACCGCCGAAAGGCTTCCAAAGAACGAAGTATCTTCCATCAACGTGCGGGGGAAAGGGGAGACACACGGCACAATGACCAATCAGGGAAGTTGGGCTGGTAGCCGCCTGACCGGACTCAGAACGACCCTTAAACCGGGAGAACAAGGTCCGGGTTTTACTACCCTTCAGGGCAAAAAGAAAAATCGGCCATAACAAACACGGTCAAGGCTGCCACACAAACGATCTGACGAAGCTCTTTATAGCCGGAAAGGTAGGGCCACGCCGAGACTTGAAAGAGAAAGGGGCAGGGTGAATCTCCTGAGAAGGGACGCGAAAAACAACCGTGAAAAAAGGATGTAGGGACGACCGGAGGAAATATCTCCAATACGGGGGGGGGGAAGGGGGGAATAAAGGGTAGGGGTTGGTAATAATACCTCTCCCAGGGTCCTGTAAGGGACGTCCTTGTAAGAAGCAGCTAAAATTAATAATCTGGTGCTGAACAGTCGTACGACACTAACGTTGCTTCTACGGGTTGTGGAGGGACGACTCGGACCATTCCAATAAAGGACGTCCAAACTCTTTCGGGTGACTGGTTTGTCGATCCGAAGGAAAGGACTTCCTCAGAGCGGTGTAAAAACGTGGCTGCTTCCCACAAGGGCTCGGGTCGAAAAACGGGGGGGGGGCAGGACGTGTAACCCATGGATTTGAAGAGGTCAAAAAAGAGAAAACCAGGGCGAGACACGAGAACATGGGGACTTTTGACCAACAAGGTCTCGCGGCAGTGGCACGGGAAAAAAAAAGAAGGGATATAGGACGCACCTACCCCGCCAGTTAATAAAATCATTGGTAAAAAAAAAACGAAACACCGTGGTGGAAACTATTCGAGACGTTGGCCGCTTAGGTCGGGGTAGGAAAAGGGCCATGTTGATTGGCAGCGCCCAAGAAGGGGGGGTCAGCGAGCAAGGTTCGATTGCTATGGTTGCCAGAGAGGATAAAAGCACAAGGAGAGAAACCGACTAGGTTGTCTTGGTTGGAAAAAGCGCCCTCGAAGATGGACAATTCGGGTTTACTCCTGTAGGGGGGAAGGGATTAAAAAAAAACCTCAAAATCCCCCGAGCCAAACCGTGGGTAGGCCGGTGGTTGTGGCAGGATGTGAACCACAATCCAGTACAAGGGACACACAGAAGAATTTGCTTACTTTGGTACTACCAAAAGGAATCGGAAGAAAAGGGGGGTTTGCAGGCGGATAGTGGGGAACCAACCCGAAGGAAGAGGGGGGGCTATTATTTCCCGAGTTAGTAAAAGGAAGATGTCAGCATTCGGGGGGTATAAGCGTAACCTGAAAAAACTTCGGGACGATCTGAGGAAAGAGAAAGTGGGGCGCTAATAAAACGGGGGGGAGATCAGAACAAGATATCACCAAAAATCAGTTTCTAGAATGGGGGGCTCCTAAAACTGGATCCACAGGAGTACTGGGGTAGTCTTCCTCCGTAGATTATGAAAAAACCAAAGGAGGGGAGAACTCGGGGCACGACGAAAAAAACCACAAAATCCCCTAATGCATGGGGGGGGGGGGAGAGGCAAAGAGAGTTAGAGATGTCAGAGGGGGGTACCTTAAGGTAAAAAGGTAAAAAGAAACCACGGACTGGGGGGGTCGAAAAAGAGACAAGGCGGCGTACAGAATCCAGACGAGAAATGGGTTGCAGGGTGGTCTCATCCCTTACGAGCAAAAAAAGACGATGGGTGAGTCAGGAGATTCGTCGATAAGGACCCGGGGAACCTATTTTCTTGCTGACCACTCCTGGACCCCTCTAACAAGAGTTTCAAACAGGCGTCAACCTAACGGAAAACTTGACTCCTCATTGCACTAGGAAGCGAGAACTTCAAGGGGCCTTAAGGTGGGGTAAATTAACGGGGTGGTTCGGAAAAGGGCAGTGGGGGAGAACCCGAGCGTTTTTTAAGAATATGCGTTTAGGTGAGTGGAGAAGAAAAAAACAAAAACTTTCAATTTAGGCAGGAAACAACACCAAAGGGGGGACCCTTCCCGCGACTAGAACAGTAAAATGCCAAGAGGTAGAAAAGAATTTCCATTGACCGCCTCTACTTCTTGAGGTCACCAGAAAAAAACGAGAACAGGAGCAGCCCGAAAGAATATTCTAGAAGGCAAGGCCAAGCATGGGAAACTAAGAAGCAAAGCGTTCAAGTTGGTCCTCCTCCAAGCGAGCCAAAAAAGTCCTCCTCGGGACCGTTTGTTCTGGCCCTAAGGACTGTATCCGGGTCGATACGAAGATCGAGAGGGGGGACGACGAAGCCTTTTAAATGGGTTAACTCAAATAAAAAAGGCGAGTCAAAGCCTATGGTTGGACCAAGCAGGAAAAAACAACACCGACGCCTGACGGTCATGGCCGAAAGGTTCCCAACATCATAAAAGTGGGGGCGGAGGAAGGCGAGTGGGGGTCGGGAAAGAGTTAGCTTGTAGAAAATTAGACGCCAGCTACGGTTCCGTCGCGATCTTGAGGGGGAGGAAAGGGATAATCAGGATTTAACGCAAAGGGGGACAAACAAGAATGCGGGGAAAGATAAAGGGCCCAAAACCATTCCGGGTCTTGAGGGGGTCCCTCCTGGTAGGTCAGAACTCGGGGTCTGAGGACAACAAAGGGAAGAACACGAACACATTCCGAGCAGCCAGGTTTTTTCTCCAGGAAGGGAAAAACACCCACAAAAAGGGGTTTTAATCCAATTGGGAAGGGTCGCCAGAAAGTCCCCGCAAGAGTAAGCGAAAAAAGTATTAAGCAGCCCAGAGGAGCCAAATGTTTTCGAGAGGGGCGGGGAGAACAGCAAGCCGGGACCAATCAAAAGCATACCCCACTAACCGGAGAGGGGGAAAGGACTTGAACCACTTCCGGCCCCTTCTCCTTACAAATGAACACCGATGTCCGGCCGTTAGCTGAGACGCATCATCAGATGATAAAAAGGCGGAAAGGGGTAAGGGGAACAGGGAAACCTGGCACAGAGCCGGAAAATCTTCTCTTACCGACCTGAACGGGCGGAGGAACCCATCAAAAAGAAAACACACACCGAATATAACATTGAGGGGAAAAGAAGCATCCGCCTTCAATCGAGATCCCTAACGGAAAGCGAAAAAAAGGAGACCTCACCTTAACCCTCGCGCTTTAGTCAAAGACGGTCCTAAAGACCCTGCCTAACGGTCAGAGACCCGTCCGAAGCCGCAGAACCGGGGGGTTCAAGGTGGAAGGCAAGGAAGCTGGGGGTGGCGGTAGTGGGTCACTCTGTAAAGGGAAAAAGGGACTCCTGGGGCGGGGTTTTCGTTGCATCTATTTCCCAGAACAGACAAGAGGGAGTGAACACTTGCTACTATCAAAAGTTCGCTAAAACAAGGGGGGAACGCAGAGAAAAATGGGGTGGTGACGGGAGGATCCGAAAAAACCTGGAAGCGGCTTCTGCCAGTAGGAGAAGGTGCCTAAACAAGAGACTTATCACGGCAAGGGGTTCAAAAGAGTAGGATGACAACCTTCGTGGCTCCTTCAGCTGTTGTTGGGGCCAGGCCAAGGAGAAAACTCGAACCTCGTGGGGGACAACTGAACCCTTAGGGATAGCAGGTTGGAAGGGGAAAAGGAAATCATTCCCGCAGATAGAGCTAAAAGCCCAAGTGGTTCAAGCCCGACGCTGAGGCAAACGGGGGGAAAAGACGCATACCTGTAACGGCTCTCTTAAACAGTAGGTTTTCATGAGGAGAGAAAACGTAACGCAAGGGAAGACAAGGGGGGATTTTCCCCTGGCGTGAGTGAAAACGTGAGGAAAAGACCTGGAAGCGCCTTTTGTGGTGATTGGGAGTGTCAACAATCGATAAGGATAAAAAAGTGTACTACGGAAGAGGAAAACCTATCGTTCAGGATCTAGAGAATGGGGGGGGGGGACCAGGGGCTCGAATTCTTGTAATTTCAGAGCCATGCCCCGTAAGAACATGTCCAGGAGGGGAACGAGGGGGAGGAGGGGGTTCTATCATCCTTGGGCAGGGAGGGGGGGGAGACGAGAATTCGGGGTAAGACAGGGAGATGGCAAGGAACTGAAAAGGAAAGGACGGAAGGTCGGGACTTTCAGGGGCATCATACAGAAAAAAACAGGGGGCGTCGCGAAAGAAGGGAGAGTTTCGGACTGTCCGGGGACCTGGGGGGGACAGTTGTGTGCGGGTGTGTCTTTCACGTGAAAGGTGGGTGGACGAAGAAATGGGGGAAAGGGGCTTTTGGGGGAAATAGACGAGAGTGCCACAGGGAAGGCCTTAGGGGGAGAAACAAAAGAAAAAAAAGAAAAAAGCTTCTTGGGACCACTTCCAGGAGTAAAGAAGGCCATCAAAAGGGTTAGTCCAGCCTACGCCAGGAAAAACTCATTATCTGGGTTCTCTCATTAGACTGGTACGATGGTCTTGAAGGGGAACGTAAAACGTGACGTGTTGGATCTCATGAAGGGGGTGGGGTCAAGAAAACAGACCGGGGTACGTGCCTGGATCATAACGCTGGATAAGAAAAACTCTCCTTGTTACACTAGCTTCTTAGGAAAAAAGGGGAAGGGGTCAGAAGAAACCACCTGGGGGGAAACCCAGCATGGACTGGGTGAGAGATAAGGAGGCTTGTCCAAAGAAGTTGAAAGTTCATTAAAGCCCGGGGGGGGGGTCATGAACGGATAAGAAAAAAAAAAAACAATCTTGGGGAAAGGGGGGGGGGAGGACACCAGTGGCCACCCATTAATTAACATCGTGCCAGGGTCAGGTCTGAGGACTAGGGTGAGGTAAAGATGACTTGGTTCAAGGGGGTTCGGCCGTGAGAAGATACACGGAAGGGTAAACATAACATTTCAAAGTGTGGAGTTCCAGGAGACCGCTACTGGAGTTGAAGAGACTTGGTAGTTCCTACTACCAGGAATGAACTACGGCCCACCCTGGGGGCAGCCGGGGAAAAACGGGAACAGGCGCGGAACACTGCGGTCTATATGGGACTCTATGTCAAATGATGGACGGGCACTCGCCGACAACTCGGTCTGCGCTTCCCATAAAAAAGAAAACAAGGAGACACCATACGAGACAAACCCTGCGGGTCAAGATAGGTATGACCCCAACGAGCCTAGAAGGGGGAAGGAAGAAAAAGTTCTCAGAGTGAAAGCAGTTCCTCCACCCTGGACTAGAAAAACGTAGTGTCTGGGAATGAGATGGGAACCCAGGGCAAAATACACAGATCACTAATGCCTCGGAGTGGAGAAAGGTAGGTCAAAAAACTTAAAAAGCGAAGAGGCCCCACTTCCTCAAAGGAAAAAAAAATCGACTCTACAAGGAGAGAAGCCAAAGTACCCCAAGTTTTTTAACGCATCGACAAGAATTTCTGGGAGACTCTCGGGGGAAAAGGTGTTAAGGACGAAGAGACCACCGACGCCACCGGGGGGGGGGTCAATAAAAATCGGGTGTGAAGGGGAAAGACATCGATGTGTGAGCCATCCCATCGGGACAGAACTGCGGGAAGAGGATGATTGATCTACTCCGGCCAAAGTGTGATAGGGCCAAGAAACGAAGGGGGAAAAAAGTCAAGTTCGAAACTAAAATTCGGAAAAAATCTTCCTTTAGTCAAAGCTCAAGTCTGGAGATGGTTCCCAACAGGTGCAAAAGGGGGAACGGGGGGAGAATTGGGAAACACCAACGAACCTTGGACTTCTTTTTCTGGGAAGAAGTTGGCCCTCAACTCCACAGACATAAAATGGACGACCGTCATTTCCCAAACACTACACCTCGGGGCCCAGCAACAGAAAAGGCTCCTTGAGATCTAGGGGGGGTTCAACAAGAGTCTGGAAGGGGAAAAGCAGGGGGGGCCTTGTCCCGGACCGATTATCCACGCAAAAGGAAGGGTCAAAAAGCAACTATCGGATCTTTAGACTGAGGGCTATGAGAACCAGAAACCCAGATGTCTCCGGAAGGGGAAACCCAGAAAGTTGTTTTCTGTGGTCCTTCAAAGGGAGGGGGGTTGAACAAACCCTTGGAGGGGAGAAGGCAGGGGAAGCTAGAGGGCGAAAGAGGCTCCCCAATGATAGGTATTGGACGTGGGTCTACTTTTATGTAGCTGCGGACATGACGGTATAGCAAAACTACTTGAGTGGACCAATAAACAGAACAGGGGGATCCGGAAGAAAGGGGAAGGGAAGCTTTCCAACCCGGTCGCCAGTTTTCCAAGTGACTCAAAAGGGGAGTTGGACAAGAGTACACTCCAGTACTTTATCACATGACATAAGATTGGGAAGGAATAAAAATGGGAGCCTGACTTGGGAGTACGGCCGGACGTCTTCAAAACTGAAAGGGACTTCAAGGGGGAGGGACAAGAGAGAATGTGTCCTAACGTGGAATAAAAAACCGGACAAGGGATGATGAAATGGAAACTGGCTTGCTAAAGAGGTAGAAAGGAGTGGGTTCCTGGTGGGGTCCATGAGGTCCACACGACGGTCTCGTAAAAGGGCCGGTTAACTCTGAGAGGGGGGTAATCCTAGGGGAAAAAGAAGGGAGGAGGGAAGACGTGCCTTTGAGAAAGATTGATCGATCCAATCATGACGGGCAACTTCAAAAGTGTCCTGAGGAGAGGGTCGGGGCAAAGTCCCCCTAGGGAACGTGTCCACATATCAAGGGGAAAACAGGTCTCATCGAAAAGGACCAACCAACGTTTGTTGGAAAAGAGGGGGGGGAGGATCGATCGAACCTGGAGAGAAAAGAGACTCCCTTAAGGGGACCAGGACCATTTCGGGGGTTTTGCGTGCTAACTAAAAAGGGCTAAGAAAAGAGGGGAGAGTCCAAATGCAATACGACTGAAACTCGAGACGGATGTCCTCTTGTAGGCGAATGGTACTCAAAGGATAAGAGGCAGTGAACCAGACGAACTGTCCGATTAATCCGTTCAGCCAAAGATCGTTAGTGTACGTTTGAGGTGCAAATTTAGTACTGCTAGGGCAGTGAAACACAGGGGCTCTCGGGTTGGGTGAAGAAGAAATAGATGCCTATGATGATCCCTCTTAGAGACTATCGGTCATCTCCGAAAACAAACCACGTATATTATTAAGAATCACAAACGAATAAACTACTGCACAGACCACGAGCGGACACTGCGAAGTTTTCACAGACGCAGATCGTACTCCGAAAGGTACCAAAACATAGAGAGCATGGGTGGGGATAAACCCTCTATCCTCGGATGTCAGAACAGGGACCGATGATGCATGCAGAGGGGGGGGAAGAGGAGGGCCGAGGACACACCACTATCAGCAAATTGAACGGGCTAAATCCAGGGGGAAGCTCGGGTACACACTCAGGGGGGAGGACATCGAAGACATAGCTACGAGGGAAATCAGGAAAACTTCAGTGGTCCCCGAGAATTTCTTCTGGGATATGTGAAAACACGACAGTCTCGTGGGGATGCCACTTGGTTTCAGCGGTATTCTGGAGAACCCACGAAGCAGAAGGATAAGAAGTCGTGATTCTGATGAAAGGTTTCAAGGGAAGGGGGCCAGGGAAAATAAAGAAACAGGGCGGAGGCTAACAGAACGAGACCACAAAGGATCAGCAAGAGAGCACTGAATTCGTGTATCTTAGGGAACAAGGCATGGCATTCCCCTCACATGCAGATTACTAGGTAGAGCCGTTAACCACAATAAAAACTCCTTTCGAAAATCGTTACAGAGCGGTTGGGGGAGGAGAATCATGGGGAAGATAAAAGTACTTGGAGAAATAGGCCCTATCCCTATAAGAAAATCAGTCCAAGGGCTGGGAAAAAGGCCGGTGGCTCCTTAAAAAAGGTTGGGGATAGCAAACAAGCTGATCAAACAAAATCGATAACTTTTCCCAAGGAGTACTACCTTAACCCCGTTCCTATGGGGGGGAGGGAGATCTATAAAGGGAATCTGTAGTGATTACCATTTCGCAGACAACCTTCTATAGAAAAAAACAGACTGGTGGGTCGCAATAAACCGTAAAAGAGGCCCACGAGGGAAAGAAAACGCACTGAGTGGGGGTCGGGGAGTCTTAAGAAGAACGGAAAGCAGCTACGAAAGAGCTTTCGTCTTCCCGGGAAACTAAAAACACCACGAAAACTTTAACAAATTCAATTGTACTTTTTGTGGGGTCGGGTAAACGACACGCAAAAGGGTAAATCGACCGCTACGGTTGACTTTCTTCCTGGGGTTAACAGGACTGAATCGAATAGAGATGACGTATGGGGAAAAAACCAGGGGTGGAAGGGGGGACCAGATCATCGGAGGTCTTTTCTCACGACGCAGCTCGGGACCTTATGGTAGGGTCAGGGGGAAGAAGGGGGGCAAGGCAGACATCAAAACCACAGAAGCTGGGTTTGGAAACCTAAAGGACACGGCTTGGTAGACAGGCTCCTCCCGGTTGTCTTGACGTCAAAGAGACCTTAATAGCCACGGTAAATTATTCCGACTCCATACGGTTGGTATTTGGGAACTATGGAGGGAGAAAAGGAAGTGGTTGCCTGTAAAAGGATAAGGGGCCTATTCTAACATGTTGAACAGTTGCGTAGCAAAAGAACCACTCTGGAAAGGGGAGGGTGAATGTCAGGTGTTGTGAGGAAAAGCGTCAAAAAAAAAGGAACAAGAGGGCGCCTACATCTTTTGTCTTTTTGACCAGGGGAACTTCGAATTAAATGGAATTGTTACTCAGAAATTATTTTTTGTCCGGAAAATTAAAGAACTCAGAGAAGCGGGGATGAGCTGAAAAGTGTGCAGGGACCTTAGAAGGGAACACCTACAGTTGGGAGAAGTGGGGTTAGCTACCAATGGAGACTGAGGGAAAAAGGGTTGCGACCTTCAGGGATTTGAGACACAACGCCTTGAAGAGAATTTGTCTCCAGGGGGGGGAAGTCCAAATAAGGTTCTGAGCATAGTCCTAAGGGGACACGTACGGGCCCTATCATGAAAGTCTTCCAAGCAGAAAAGTAACAAGAATCCAGCCTGGGAACTGTTGAGTCCTCTGAAGGACAAAGATCACGGGGAATGGAAAGTTTTTCTGCCCTCCCGAAGTCGCTCGCTAAACAGAAAGAAAAGTAGGGCTGCGACTCGGTTTCCGACGCACAAACGCTCCCGAAGTTCCGGGTTCCAAAGGAGAACGTTATATTTCCTAAACGAAAAGATGCGTCTCAACGAAGTGGTTGAGTCGGCGTACTGAGACTCAGGTAGAAAAACTCACATCATCTACAAGAAGGGGGTGTATGGTCCTCAGGGGGTTTAAAAAGACCGAAGCCCTCCTCCTATACACTGGGCAGAGGGGCGGCGAAGTCAGGAGATTCAGAAGACCCGCCCATTGCTCAACTGGGACTGAAAAACCGTCTTAGACGCCACGAAAACTTAATAACTTACCTCCCCGGACTAAAAGGTCATGCACCCTCCGAACGTAACGGCTGGTACCTTCGGGTTACACGGGGGGGAAAGACGTTTTGGCCGACAAGGTTGCAGGGGCAGAAAGGAACTCAAGGGGGGTGGGTGAACGGGGAAAGAAGCTTGGACTGAGGGGGTTAGAAAGGGGGTCTCACACCAGCCGTTCGGGAGACGTCCCCATGGACCAGACGGAAATCCAACTGCAAAAGGACCACTTGGTCCCAAAGAAGAAGAACTACGGTTTTTCCCAGAATCTAAGGGAAAAAATACAAGGGAAACTCCAGAGAACCGTCTCGAGCCCTAACTCTTCTTCTCGGTCGCCAAAAATCGGTCACAGAAAGACCGAAATACCACTCTGAATGCTGGTAAGCCACTCCCGGCAAAGCGAACAGGGGGGGGGGTCCTACTAAGACAGAGGTCGAGGTTGGATCCGGGAACTTAGGCCTTCGAACGGAAAATTAGGAGGAACGGAACTCGACTGTTTACAAAAATCGTAAAATCAGACGCGGAGAAAGGTATCATGGTTGGAAAGATCAGCGCCAAAAAAAAACTAGGGACGAGGGTCACTAAGGAAAAAGCCCTGTACCCTCATCGGGGGAGGACTAGGGTAAAAAACTCCAATCCCATGGACCGGCCCTGAAACTCCGACCTGGGTGGTTCGGGGCATCACTAACTCAGGGGGGAGAGGGATTTCCAACCCTTGGGACGACAAAAAGGGGGTTGGAGGGCAATCCATCGGGGGGGGGTAAAGATAGTTCCAAGAAAAGTCCACACCAGATTAAAAAAATGGGTCGGTGACTCACAAGAGGCTACAGCGGGGAGGATCGCAAAAAATAGAAGTGTCCGATGTGGGGGTTCTTAGGGAGAGGCTTACCTCCCTAAGAAGTGTATGTCTGATCCCCCAAGGGCCTCCTTCTTCAGGAGGGGAATCGGGATGCAACATGTTTCGGAAGACTGGTTCACTGAGCGATTGATCCTGATGAATCAAAAACGAGCGACAGGACGAGCAAGAAAACCCGACTAGAGCAAACGGTAATTCAGTTACCGCTCAAGGCAAAGACTCTTCAATTCTAAAAAAACAACAACTGTCCCAGCTTTAGCTAAAAGGTAAGCATCATCATTATATATAAATCTGGGATAAAGACGTGAAAAGAATTCAAGTGGCCATAGCGGGCGCTCGGACCATCCAGCTCGAAGAGTTGAA
>Ga0179591_1327435_pt1 | contig 14921 bp, 16 predicted proteins | sample CZOMad2_1_08_16f_FD_182891 | JGI IMG/M metagenome (GOLD analysis project Ga0179591, IMG submission 182891) | Vadose zone soil fungal communities from Angelo Coast Range Reserve, California, USA - CZOMad2_1_08_16fungal (PacBio error correction) | ecosystem: Environmental > Terrestrial > Soil >...
GAACCGAAAAAAAGGAAAAACAAGTCCATCTTCAAGGAGAAAGGGGGAGCATCAAAACGTGCGCATTGACAGAGGGAAAGAGGCGGCAGACGTCAAAGTGAACGGGTCTTGGAGGGGGGGGGGGGAATGTGGCTGTTGGGAAGGGAAGTGGGGGAAGAGGGGACAAAGTTGGCAACATCTTGGGGGAGGTTTAGGATTTTTATCTTGATAGGGAGAAGAAAGAGGGGAAGACGACCACGTTCAAGGCGTTCAAGGGAGAAAGAGAATGAGAACTACAATTTAAAAGGGGGAGAGTGGGTAGAACCCACAAAACAGTCAGGGTAGTCAAATCTCTGGGGTGTTTGGTACAAAAGAAGATGTCGGGGGCCTGGTGCCTTTAATAAAGGGACGCGAATTCAGGATTGCGTGAAGGGATCCCCCGGGCCCCCGGATAAAAAAGGGCGGGGTCAACTTTGGGACATTGGTGATTGGCGGAAAAACATTTCGCAGAAAAACTGGGATTTGAAGGAAAACATCATGGGGGGTTGTTTGGACACCAGGTAAATTATAGATGAAGCCATAGAAATCATGCAAGGGGAAAAGGTGGCCTCAACAAGGACGAAGGCGGAAATGGGGGTTACTGGAGAAAATACCATTTCAGTAATCGGTAAACCCTTGAAAATCATCGATACCAGAGGGAGGAAGAGGGCGGATTGCCAGAAAAAAGGGGCTTCATGAGTAGGAACGATCGATACCGAGGGAAGTCCTCAGAACTAGCATGAATGCGTAAACAATCAGAGAGGAAAGAGACTCGTGAAGACGGCACCAGTCGGGGGGGGGAAGAAAAACAGACCTTGAACCCGCGGTTAGAGGGGGGCGTATCACCGGGCATAGGCACGTTGAATTTTCGGGAGGTTTTTGTCATACCAAGGGCCGGAAATGGTAAAAAAAAAAAAGACCGGGCCAGCTGTCGAATTGAAGGGCACCCTTGGGGGAAGAAGACGTTTCATTCTTATACAGCGGGAAGATCGGTCCAGGAAAATGCGAAACTTCACCAGAAAAGAGTGGATCAGGGGCGAAAACGAAGAAATGTAACCCTTTAATCAGGAGGGAAAACCAAAGCGCGCCAGGAGGTGGTTGCGGCCCCTGTTTTAAAAAAGTACGGATGATGGGCAGGAGGGGACTCTTGTGGAAAGTAAGGATATGGCGTGAGAAAGGAGCCAGTTCCTACGCACGTTTGTGAACGACCATATGCCTGAACATTTTCCACAACGCGATTTTCAAGGGGGAGTACGGAGGGGCGTTGGGGGGGGAAGGTACAAAGGTCGCGGGGCGAGCTTGCCGGGCGAGAGGAAATGACTGTTCAACTTCCCCCCCTCTCCGGGGAAAAAAAAAACCGACCCAGAATGACTGAGGGAGAGGGCTTCGATGTATGAATGGTAACAAGCGGAAAGTATTAGAGAAAATAAAGTGTCGGAAGATTAAAATGACGGGGGAAGGAGGGGCGAACATTTGGAGGTTTTGAAATGGGGGAAAGGGGGGGTGGGGATACCAAGACAGTCGGAACCATATGTCGGAGAAGAGCCGCAATACGGGGTGTAAAAACCTTGCAGTTCTCAGGAGAGGAAAAAGAAAGAAGGTCTGGTGTTCGACCAAACGAAAACATCGATACATCCGCTCTGAAAGGAGATTAAAGATCCTAAAGAGAAGCGCGATGGCTCATCCAAGTTGGGGTGAGGAGTGGAGGGACAGGGAAAAAGAGACGGAAGGCGAGGAATCATTGAACAAACAGGGACCCCAAAGCGGTTGGCGGAAAAAGGTGGTATCGGTGACCTTAAACAGGACTTCAAACCCCTTTCAGGGTGACATCAAGGCTGATGAATCTAGGCCCGGATTTTGCAGGGAGCATCTACTCCTGACGAAAGAGATACAGATGGGGTAAAATAAAATGAGAGATGGAGATCAAAACAGAGGGGGGTTGGAAAAGTCCCCGCGCTATTTCATAAGGGGACCCGTATGGCTCACCGGGCCCTAATTTACGGGGGGGGAAAAAGTCAACTTGGAAATCCATCAGGAGAGGCAGGTTCAAGGCTGGTAAACGGACCGGAAACGGTTACGGACTCGAGGGCTGCTTAGCGATCGCGTAAGAAACTCCCGGTGCCACCAACGATGGACCGTCAAGAAGTGGTTCGGGCCCTGGGTATAATAGCAGAGGGCTGACTATTTTCTAACAAGTTTGGCAAAGCAGAAAGGCAAAAGGGGTAAAACTTGAAGGGATCAGAAGCCGACGTGCTCAAAATCCCCGTGGGAGGAAGGGGGAACATTGGTTTGGGGGAAAAAAGCGCATTCCTGTAGGTCGCTCTTCTTCTCGAGACCTGGATGCGGGGGCACGGCGTGGTTCCAAAAGAGTCAAATGGTCAGTGATCGCGTTTCAACCCGAGGAGGGAGAGGGGGGAGGGGACGGCCAACCTAAGTCAATGTCGTCCGGGTTTTTCCAACGGCCCCCGCGTAAACCCAGACACAGTGTGGCATTGACCCGAAACGTACTGCAACGGGGGGAGTCCGGAAACTCCAAGTACCAAAAAGAGTCGGACCTCGCCAATCTCTGCGTGGCATGGGGACAGTCCCACTTTTGACAAAAAAAGGAACTCGAAGGAAGTTGGCACAGGAAGGGAAGGTGAAAATCACCCGGACCCCCGGAAAATGGATTAGGAAGGCCTTCAAAAACAAGAAGAACCAACGAGAGGGATTGAAGGATTTTTAGAGAGCAAAGGAAAACTGCGAAATTGAGAAGCAGAAAGGCAAAAAATCAGGGGAGGGGCAAAAGCCAAGTTCTCCGTTGGAAACTCGCTCAGGAAAGACCAAAAAAGAAAAAAAAGGTAATGGTTTAGATCTAACTACAAAAAGAGGGGGGTATGAGGAGCACAAGAGATCACATGTTTGCCTCTTTTGGTTGGGATTGGCCTTGGAGAGGTAGCTTGCAACTGTCTGCAATAGCTTTAGAAGAGGGTCCTGGCCGATCAAGCAGAGCAAGGGGGGTGGGGCATTGGAACTCTGACGACGATCCCTAGGAAAGTCAGACAGGAAAGGTGAAAATGAAACGAAGTGACCTCGGTCGAGTGCTAGGCGTTGAGGAGGGGAAAAAGGCGGACTTGGTCTCGCAGATTAACAATGACGCTGGCTTTCGTCAAAAGGTGGGGACTTCCCTGACGCGAATGGGAAACAAGCATAATCGGCTTTGGCATGGCACGTCCACAATGTTGGCCGACACGTCCGTATTCTCATGGACTGGGTGTCAGCATTGAACTTACTCGGGAAAAAACGGTCGACAGGAGGGGTCCGACGCCATCAAAGAAAAGAGACTGGAAAAGATTAAGCCAGACCATGGAATTTGACCAAAGACAGACTGAAGGAAACTCATTGGAAAGAGTACAGGGGAGGGGGGAGGAGCCCGACGGGATTACTAAACACCCTTTACTAAGAAACGAGGCATAGCAGCGGAGATGAAGATAGAAAAGGGAGTATATACCGGAGGGCGATTTAGTATTTTCGTTGATAGAAGAGCGGAGATCAAGAGCGATTAAAATAACGAAAGAGAAAGGAGAAGTTACATTTAAGGGGGACATGTGCCAAAGGTTCTGGCCCACTTCTCTTATGAATAAAAATGGCCCGGGCCAAAAGTTAACGAAGGGGGGGGGGTACACGGGACAAAACACTTTCATGGGCAGGTCCCAAAGAAAAAGGTGCGACTTTAAAAAACTTCTTAGAAGAAGGGGAGTACAGGAGGGGGAACTTGAAGGGCGCATCGGTTGGAAAGTTGGTCAACACAGGGTGTGGGAAGGAACTTAGTGGGAGAAAAGAAAACCTAATTTTTCGCAGGGAGGGGGCAGGGGGGGACAATGACACATGGCTGAGGCAAGTCGCAGAGAAGGGTCTGTAGGAACCGGGGGCGTAATATCGATTCCCAAGGGATTCTCCGTGTTCTGGGTAGAGTAAATGCTATGAAGGAGGAGGAAAAAGGCAGGGGACGCTCACACATAGGCAGAGAAAAGGAGAGCAATGTTAAATTAAGGGAGGGAGACCTCGGCTTATGCTGGATTCTTGAATTTTCAGTCGCCAATCGCCAATTATTGAAGAGGGTAAAATTGAGAGAAGGGAGCAGCCTGTTTAAAATTAGAAGGGATCCAGGTCAGAATCCGCTAGAACGTGAACTGAAAAGAAAAATAAACAGGCGCCCACAGTATCCAGAAAAAAAACAAGCTATTACGAAGAGTATTTAACTTCTCCGGGGGAAAAGCTAAGGGAGTTCCCATCGGAATGTGAAATAGCAAGAAGAGTGGGGGGGGGTGTTACATCAGCGGGGGGTACACGAGAAGGGGGGGGAACGAAGCGGCAGAAAAACGGAAGAAACATGGCAATCATTCAACAGCTACGGGGTCGAAAACAGGTATCGACGCCAGATGAGAGAGAAATGTGAAAAGGGGGGGGATGTTCCCACGGGAGGACAACGCAGTCGCAAAGAGTCTAATAGGGTAACAATCCCTACCTTACGGCGAAGTCATCGTTCTGAATTGTCAAAAAGTTGCCGAAACAAAGGACAGCCGTAAAGGAGGAGGGTGGGCTGAGAGCCGGTACCTGACGGGACATGGCGAGGGCCTTCCACAAGACAAAGGGAGGGGAAAGTGCGGGCAATGAAATGATCAACTAATACCAACGAGGAAACCTCTCAACCGGCCAGGGCAATCTGGAAACAGAGCGGGCAAAATTGTGAAGGGACATTCTCTGGTTTAAAACCCAGAAATTTAAAAAAGAGAAAAAGCGGTACGCTTTATAATGCAACCTTCAAAAGGAACGGGCAGGGTATGGAAGATAAGGACCGGGGGGTTTTGAGGTAAAGAGTAACTAACATGCAAGGAGGAGGTTTTCTATCGGATTCATTCTGTAAAATAGGAAAATTCGATCGTCTGGAAACGAAGAAACGAATCACATTTGGGTAAAAAAGAGAATGGAATTGGGAACCCCTTCCGATTAAGAAGGGGGAGAATTCATCAGCCTCTTCGTATTGACGTTACTCGGGGAGAAACACATTCTTTCGAAACAGTTTGACGAAAAACCAAGCCCCACGGTTGGGGGGGGGGGCTTCAGCGCCCGACGGCGGGGTATTACAGCAACCTCTTAGGAACATACTGGCTAAGAAAAGTCCCATGCACCTTGGGAAAAAGTGAAACGATCGCCTAGAAAAAGGAAAGGGGGTTTGCACGGTGCTAGACGCTAAAAAATGGCTGGCATTCGATCGAGGAAATTCAGGACGCACTAGTTAAGGGTACAAGAGAGCGTACAAAATATGGGAAAAAAGACAAGTCATGGGTTTTAAAAAGCAGCTCCGCCTCCCTTGGGGCTGACGAAGGCAAAGGCGGACAGAAAGGACGAAAAAAGCTGACCGAACCTGACACCTTCTCAGGTGGAGAAAAAAGAATAAGAGGAAGCAAAAAAACAGTAAATAAAGTGCCGGCAAAACACCTACCAATCGAAGCCATCATACCGGTGGTTTGAAAGCAGAAAGGGGAAGATGGTCTCATGAGGCTGAACACGGAAGGAAAAAAGTGATTTCATGTCCTTTTTCCAAGCTGGAAAAAGATCTCAGATCACAGACGGCACCTGGATGGAAACGAGCCCGCAAAAGAAGCAGAACCCCCTAAGATCAAAGGAAGCCGGGGACATAATGTTAGGGAGGAAAGAAGGGGGAACGAATTTTTCAGCTGGGGTCTGGTTTTTAAGAAAGTAAGGACTTGGCAAACTTTTTTGAAGGTGACGTCACCTGTTAATTGGAGGAGGGGGGGGTCTAATATATGGGTCGCGCTCAAAAGGGAGAAGGGACGCCGGTTCTGCCTGTCGGGGGAACAACGCCGCAATGAAGGGGTTCGCTTGGTGGGGACCACACAAGCGGGGGAGTCCAAATCATGACAAAAGGGGCAGGAATAGGGGAAGTTAAACACGTTCCTTTGTCATGATTAATTACGAGGGAACAGAGCTGGATTGGCCCCGGGCAACCACCAACTAGGGGGGGAAAGCAATGGCGTCGTCACGTTTTCTCAGGGATTTGGACCAGGGAGGAGCCCGGGGGGGATTAGAAAGGTGTTGTTTGAACCCCCACATGAGGGCGTCCCCGCAACCGAAGAACAGGGCATCTGGACCGGGGCAAAAACCACCCGGACTTCAGGGGGGAGGACAAGAGGTACAGAGAGATACGAGGAGAAAACACAGGTCAAGGGAGCAACCTCCGAGAGGGTAGTTAAATCGGGGGCCAGAAAAAGTGGCTGCGAAAGAGCGTAAAGGGGGGGAAAATCTCACTTTCGCAGTCGGCAGGATGTCCCTGACCTCTCACAACAAATAGGAGACCAGGCCAGAGTCTGGGAGAGAACAAACTTGGAATTAGGGCAAAAGACTAAAGTCCTAAATTTGCGGAGGGTTTTGGAAAAGAAGCCAAGGTGGCACATTTTTTGAAACCGGAAAAGTGTGCAATCCCTTTCCCCAGGAAAGGGGGCCCAGGGGGCAGGCGGGTGCTTTGAACTTTGGTCCTGGGCAACGTAAATGGCGCCACTCAAGAAAGAAGTTTGACGCGGGAGTAACGATGTCGCCAGACCCGACAGATCGTCGCCAACAGCAGCAAGGTCTCCTCAGGTTGGACAGCAGGGGGTGAATAGTACGATGTCCTTCCTCTGTGGGAAAAAGTCAAGGCTTCATGGGCTGTACCGTCCAGACGGGGAAATGTGCTGTTGGAAGAACAGCGTTACCAAGAGGGGGGGCACCATCACTATCTGGGAAAATGGTCGAAGTCGAGCGATCATCCGGTTGGGGGTCCGGAAAAAAAGAAAGCCGGGTAGTTCGGGTACTAGGTGGGGGACGTGAGGAGGTTCACCACTTACAATCCAAGGGAGAGAGACAAAACTCCAACTAGTCCACTTAAACTGGCGGGGACGGAAAGGTCAGGAGGAGAGTTCGGAGGAGGGGGAAACGGGCGGAATCTTCCGGTTGGTGGGGGGAGATAGTGGCTAAATTTGGAAGGTTGGAGGTTATTGGTGGTTGGCTAACAAAAGTACCTGATCGGAGAAAGTCCGTAGAAGAAGAAAGCTCCGGAGTAACTGGTTTCAAAGAGGGGAAGGCGACAAAAAAAAACTCAGAATATTTTCGACAGACCACAAAGCGCGATAAAATCCGTAAAGCGGCAGCTCAAGGGGGTACAAGGAGAGGAAACACGACCAGGACATCTACGAATATGTTGGGGAGGAGTGAACTGAAGGGCAAAAAAAAGGGAAATTCAAGAAGAGATCATTCACTATTGGTAGGGCGAACTGGACCGCCTACAGGGGGAGTCAATCGTAGATTTCCGCAGACCGGAAGGCAACATGACAGAGGGGGACTCGGGTCAAATAATTGAATCATGCCTATTGGAATCCAACGGAAGGGGAAGGAGAACTGCATGGGTTGAGACATATACGAGTATTCACAAAGGGCCGAGGGGATTTCACCTAAAAACCACCCAAGTAGGGGGCGTGGGGGAAAGGAGCCCCCCCAACACAAAAAGGTAAGAAATTCTCTGACGATGAGAAGAAATCATGAGAAGACGTCTGTGGGTAAACGGAACTTGAGGGTGGAAACAAACGTAAGAAACTAACATTTCCGTCCAGGCGGGTACCACAGGTTGGAACCGTAAGGAAAACCTGTTGTCTTCTAACTCGGATACAACTGGTACTATAAAAAAGAAGGTGGGTGCAGCAAGGGGAAGGTAAAGATGCTCGTCTTCCTGGGGGGGAGGTAGTGCAAGTTCGGGAGCCTCTTTATTCAAAAGGGTTTTGGCCGAGCCAGGTTAGACAATTAGAGCTAAGATCGGCGAAAAGGGTGTCGGGACCGCCTCTGTGTTTCGCACATGAATGACGGAGTCAGCAACGAGAAAGCAGACCGTCCCTTTGGGGTGACCAGAAAAGAAGGGTATGATGTGACCCTAGGAGGGGGGGTCGCTGGACCAGGCTACAAACACCATATTTTTGTTAAAGCAGGAAAAGCGTAAAAGCACAGTGATTTAAATGAGCAATAAAAAAAAAAGACGTACCGGAAAATGGGATAGCCGAAATAAAGAAAGACGGAGTGGTCGGCCCCTCATGGAGAGTGACAGTTCATGGACCCGGAAATAATCCATCAGAAGCAGTACCACTGTAAAAAGACAGGGAAATCGTAGGAGATGGTAAAAATTGCAGCAACAATCGGTGCTTGGCACTGACGATAAATAAAATCACGAGCGCGCAACAGAGGAGGGGGAGGTCGCTCAGCTGAAAGCGCTAATCGAAAACCCAAGGGCTAAAAATTGCTGTAGAAACGCGCCAGTCAGCCGCAAAAACTCAGGGGTGCGTGCCAGGAGGGGGAGAGCACCAAATAACCCCCCACTGATCAGGGGGGGGAACAAGCGGCCGAAACAACAACAAAAATAGGAGGAGACGAATAATGAGAACACAAGCGGCGGGGTGACGGGGGATTGGGGGGTGACGAGTGTCTCGTGGTAAAGGGTTAGGGAGGGGTGGGGAAGGGACGGCAGGTGAGGCGAGGGTGTTGGGGGTATGATACGGCGCATTGAGAGCAGGGCTGGGGGGAACGGGGGGGGGGGAAATACAGATTGGCGGTGAAGATAAGGGTGAACAGGGAGGGTGGGGGGGGGGAAGGAGGGGTGGGGGAAGTGGGGGGGGGGGGGGTGGGGGGGGGATGCGGGGGGGTATTCCAGAGGGCGACGTAGGTGAGGGAGGGGGAAGGGGCAGGGGGGTGAACGGGGGACGCAGGGGAGCGGAATTGTCGAGGGGCCGGCGGGATCAAACTGGGGTGTTCATAGGGGTGGTCAAGAAGGGAACCCCAACTTCGGCGGGGGGGCCGCGGCGGGGAGGTCGAGGAGACATACATCTCAAGTGTTTCTTTGGACGCTGAACCAACCAGAAGCAGCGTCGGGGGGATATGGGGGCTTGGAAACACAGGCCATCTTTTGCAGAGGAAAGAAGTATCTGAAACTAGCTTCACTTTGGGGCCCTGCTTCGAGGGCTGTTTACTTAAGTTTGCAAAACAAAGGGAAAGAAAAGGGGAGAGGGCAAACGCGGTGTTTGGAAAGGAGCGCCAAATTACAGGCCTTCTTGCGTGCAAAGACGTCGTGCTTTACTCGGACTTCAAAGGCAAAAACGGAGCAGACAGTAAGCCGCAGAAAAAAAACGTCCAGGGGAACTCTAACTGTCCCAAAGAAAGGAAGGGGGGGAACAACTACCGAAACTGCCGCACTCCGCAGGTTCAGGAAATATAGAGAGCGGAAACGAACACAATGGACGGGCAACTCGGCAGGGAAACACGTGATCGCTTAAGTCACGGTCCTTGAGGGATTGTCCTGTGGGGGGGAAAGAGAAATAGATCTCCAAGAGTAGTATACAGAAAGAGAAAGGTGAGTCCTGGAAGGGGGTAAAGCCTGGACTAAATTGATTGCTACCCCAAAACATGAAGTAACAGTACTCCGACGGGCCGATTTCCCTTAATCACCATAAATTGAACAGTGTTAGGAATTGTTGAGGGAAGGACACAGAAGGATCGTGTAAAGGTCGTCTTCTCCTCCGGGTTATACATCATACGGGGATGGTCAAATCAGAGGGGGGGGGGTTGGCACGGTGGTTTGGGGAGAAAAAACGAAAAGATCCCGGGGGCTACAAAAGGGGGTAATTCCGAAAATGACGAGGTTCTGACGGAAAAAGCACTTCAAATAGCCAGTTGAACCAGGCACTGAGACGGATTTTAATCGTACTGGTGAGGGGAAACGCGTGCCAAGGGGAGGATGCCACGGGACTACGTGAATGGTGATCCGGATATAAAAGAGGCGTTGAGGGGTCATCGAACCTACCCCCTCTTCTCGATGGCAGCAACGCGGCAGGGAAGAGGCAGTGAAGCAGCGGGGGGAGCGGGAGACTCGGGTGCTATTAGACAGACCTTCTGGGAAAGTCGGGTTGAAAGCGCCAAAGAAACGAATAGTTCGAGTTCTTCGGCAGACGGAAAGGGACGAAACTCTACATGTTGCGGGAGCACTGCGCAAGCAAGTCAAAATTTCGGCCCATGTAAAAGAAAACGGCTACCCTCATTGGAGTTGAAGAGGGAATCGCAAAGAGTCATCTGTGAAGGGGGGTCCGTCGACCAATTCAATTCCGATTTGTTGGTAGCAAAGGGAACGGGTACGTGGGGTGAGCGCAAAGGGAAGAAGCGAAGGCAAGCAGGCGACTTGGTGGGGGGGTGCAACCCTCTATCTCAGAGTAAAAACTGAAGATGGTTGTTAGCCGGGGAAGACGTCGGGCCAGGGGGAAAGGGGAATAGCTTTTGGGCCTCCAACCGAGGAAGGAACAGGGCAAAAACACTATTAGCGTAAATAGGGACTTGAAGTTGCCTGAACAAAAAACAAGACGTCCTGCGCTGGGGGGTGTTTGATCTAAACTCTTACGGTCTTGGCGATGGGGGGTCAGCCTAAAACTCAGAACAGAGAAATGGGGCGGAGTCCGGAAAGCAATGGGAATAGCTAAAAAAAGAACCGATGCCCCTTTGCAACAACCCGGGCACCCAGCGAGACCGCTCTTTGGGGAGGGGTTGAAACGAAACCGAAGGGGGGGGTAAAAAAACCTCCAACAGGGGAAAAAAACGTCTTCCCAAATACGACATTCGATAACCTGACAGTGCTGGGGTTTATTCACACAAGGGGGAAGTCCGGGGGTTTTGAGAATGGCCTGCTAAAAAAACAAGGGGAATGAGGCACGGTTTTCAGATCTAGTTCATTGCTAGCAGATCCTCATTTCCTACGACTGAAGCAGAGTGGCAAAAAAGGGGAGTTGGAGCTGGTCGATCACTGGGGGAACTGAAGATATGGTACATCGCTTGCCTGGGGTAACGGGCGGAAACCGGTAACACGGGGGGATAACTCCAACAAAAAGAGGAGTCGACTTTTAAAGGTTGGATGGGGGGGGGACGGTCGCCTCACGAGGGGTGGCAAACCCCGAGCTGGAGGAAGAAATAAGCGTGTCTAAGAAAGGAAGAAAACTTGAGAATCCAAGTTAGAAAGGACTGACGGGTATGAGGAAGGACGGGGGCTACTCTCGCAGCGGAGATCAGAATTCGGGAGTCGGAAAAAGGTTGGGGTAAGAACACTTTGCAAAAAAGGTGCAGAACATGGGCTGAGAAAACAAGAAGAAAAAGGGTCGTCCGGGAGGCGTTCAATAGAAAGTACATGACCTGGAGGCGAAGAACTACAACCGCCTGCGACAGAACATTATCAAAGATTACTGAAAAAAGAAGAAAGAACCGAGGACACCACGGCCCAACGATGAAGGAAGAAGAGGGCAAGTAAAAAGGAAGAAGTTCAAAAGATGAACCACGAGCGCAGAAGTCCCCTACTGGTCAAGGGTGAGCGGACCCGGCCGGGATATTGTTGGAGAAGGGTCAGGTGTTCCAGACTCGAGAAAAAAAAAACGGAAAGAGGGATTCGGAAAAAAAACGGAAACGTACGGGGAAAAAATCCTCTACACTAGCCGTCGCATCAAAAGCCGGAGGACCTTCAGGGAAGGGGAGTCTGTCAGGCTGAAAGACGGTCTTCGGGAGGGGGCAGGGGGGGAGCGCAAGTGCCCAATGGGGAACGGGGGGATTTAAACTTCGGGGCGTTTCTTCTGTTTGGGTTTCTAAGGTGCCTTTCATGCAACAGCCACAAGACACGGAAGGGCGTTCGGGAGGGGCTTTAAGGGAAAAGGGAGAATTTTTGAAAAATTGGGAGGGGAGGACAACACAACCTCAGTTCTACCAACTCAGGGGGGGGGTGCAAGCCGCTGTCGTAAAAGAAAAACCGTCCTTTCCGCTTCCAGGGATTCAAGGGGCCACGGACTTTGATAGTACAACCGGGGACCCCCATCTAGTGGATAACTAAAGTTAATGGCAGGACTGAACTTTGGGATATTCTTAATGTGAAACAGTCGTCGAAACCGGGTGCATGGTAAAGCTGGGGGTTGTTTTAGAAAAGAACCGAGGACGATGCACCCCAATAAACAAAAGATGCAGGGGCTACAGGAAACGGGACCGAAGGAAAAATTGTGGTTACGAAAGCACTCGTAACAGTGAACAGCGCACTAAGGAACCAAAGTCTGCAGAAGCAAAAAAGGAGGCCAGTACTGAGATCAAAAAAATTCTTGTGGGACAAAGAAACAGTGCCGCTTAAGGAAAAGACGTAGATACCAGAAAAGAAAAAGAGGCAAGGCCTAAAACATTTCAAATAGCAATCAATGCAGATAACAAGACCGGAAGAGGGCGACTTCGTGAGACATCATCGGCCGGCCTGGAGAAGGAATATAACTGGCGGGTGAAAGGGGAAAGGGGAGGGTTTTGTCCCTAACCAGAGAGTCACGTTCGAATTCGAACCGATCCTTGGACAAAGTTGAGGCCTGAAAGTCAAGGGGCTCGCAGGTAGTAAGGGGCGTGAGTTCAACTAAATGAGAACAGAAATCGGTTGTGGGTACGGAATGGGGGGGACAAGTCTGAAGAAATCAAAATACCAGGAAAAAAAAAGGGCCGAGGGGCAAAAAAAGAACAACCGCGGCGGGGTGTTTGAAGGGAGAGGCGGCAGCTTGCAGAGTAAGGGACTAGGGGCAAGGGAAGGTCTGGTGTGCCCTTACTCTAAGTGCGGGAAAGGAGGTGAGCGGGGGGAAAACCAGACAACGCGCACATCTCCAATAAACATAAGTGGCTGCAAAATCTAGACAAGTCTGGCCTTAAACACAGGAAGCGCAGCTTTCCACAGTTGCTACTCACAGGGGCAATTGGGAAGTGGGAGGGCTACGAAACACTGAAAAAGAAGGGGCTAAAAAAAAGAAAAAGGTAAGCGTCGGGAGGATTTGACAGAGAGTTACAGTGCGTTCTGATAGAAGGAGGTGCTGACTTCATTTTGGAGATAATAGAAATGGGGGGAGAATTTAGGTTTATTGGGGGGGGGGGAGTGTAGATGGGCTCTTCTAGAATTGGATAAAAGAAGGGGACGACTGCAGATAATGTTCAACAACGGGATACGGAGGAGAATCAGAAAGGTGAGAAAAGGTTCCCTATCTGACCATCGAGTAATAATCACAGTGGGGAGCATCAGGGGAAATACATACACCTAGCAACAGACGGGGGGGGAGGACAGCGAGGACCGAAGGATAGTTGGAGGAGGAAACTTCAGATCAAAAATCTCGGGGACCACGAAGGGGAAGTACCCCGGACAGAAGGTAGGGAGGAGGACAACTTCCAGCCCCCTTGTGTCGGAGAGTAGAGGATCGTTCCTGAAGTCCTCCCGGCAATAATTTCTCCCTCACATGAGGACTCGTTTTGGATGAGAAACGGGTCCGGTAGCCACATAAATCTTTGCGAAAAAAGAAAAGAAGCGAAGAGAGCCAGAGGGTTGCCCACCCACATGGACGTTTTAAATGGACACTAAAACAACGAGGAAGTTAAGATTAAACAACTCCTACGCTTCAATCAAAATAAAGGTTCTATTCAAGTCAAGGGGAAAGGATCGAACTTAGCAACGTGGTCTGGGGTCCCCGGGCCGTGACCCCCCCCCCCCTAATAATACAGGCTTACAGGAAGGGGGAAAAGAAAACTTACTGTGCGTGCGCATCGTATACGAACAAGTACCCCAAGAGGGTCTTACACGTTACCATTTCAAATAAAAAACGATATTTTAAGAGCTGGTGCTATGAGAGTGGGAGAAAGTGACAGGGTTTCAAGGGAAAGAAGTTTAAAAAAGCAATCTAATAAGAAAGGGCTCGCCGCAGGGTTTGCGGCCAAAGATTTTGAAGGGCGTAGAGAAGAAGCGGAGACTCGGAATAGGCTGTCCTGGGCGCACGAAAGGGGTACTCAGTCCAGGGTATCAAAAAGTATGGGAGGGAGGGAGGTCGAGAGGTACACCGGTCATTTCCCTTGTTTTGGGAAAGATTGATCTCCGCTTAAAACCGACACCCTTAGACAAGACCGAAGGGACAGGCATGTTGAAACTCGCCAAAAAAATCCGATGCCAGTGATCGAAACTCTCGTGGCATTGAGAACCAAGTGTTACCATCGCAGGGAAGAGGATGAGTACCACAGGGAAGGGTCCCAAGTAGGAAGGACAAGTGCTCGATGGAAATTATGAATGCGAAGATCTACAAAGGGAATCCAATCGCTGATGCTCAGACGCGCGTTTCAAAGACAGGAAAAAGGAAAAAAAAGAATCTATTTGTAGGAAAAGCTCGCTCCGGAAGAAAAAAGCGCTTGGAGCGTTCAAATAGGGTCGGAGAACCTGATAGGGAAAAAATAGAATTGCTGTTCAACAAAAAAGATGTTGGAAAGAGATATACACGAAAGGGGAAGAGGGTGTTAGTTTTTCTCTCATGACAACTTAGCAATGGTTTGAAAGGTGGGCTACCATCAGAGGGAGAGGGGGTTTCACTCGAGTAGACAAAGGGAAGAAAAGGAAACATCAATCAGGTTAGGCGGGAGAGAGGGAGAGTGCACGGGGCCCCATAAATCTTTTGCAGGGAGTCAGCGGCGTCGATTGCACGACGCGTAACGGTATCCGCAGGGGTTTAGGAAAGGGACTTAAGGTGGAAAGTTCTGACTCATCCTAAAAAATTTTGTTTGTTAGTGCCGGGACAAAGGGGCCTCATGTCAAGATTTGCGACAAAATCAAAGGGAATTGAAGCGGCGTTTCCCTGGCAAACTCTAAGAAAAGGAATGTCACGCCGCCGCCAGATACGACCTCCATAATCCCATACCAGGCAAAAGACCTTTCAACACGGGGGGAAAAAGAGAAGGGACAGAGAGGCTTAGTCGAAGACGGAGGATCGAAAGTGACGGCCGAAAACGGAGGGCTAGACACAGAAGTC
>Ga0179591_1289890_pt1 | contig 14920 bp, 17 predicted proteins | sample CZOMad2_1_08_16f_FD_182891 | JGI IMG/M metagenome (GOLD analysis project Ga0179591, IMG submission 182891) | Vadose zone soil fungal communities from Angelo Coast Range Reserve, California, USA - CZOMad2_1_08_16fungal (PacBio error correction) | ecosystem: Environmental > Terrestrial > Soil >...
CATCTTGCCACACAAGATAAAAAGACAAAGATCACTACCGCATATACCCGAAATTAACACAATAGAAATAACGGAAGAAAAAAAAAGGAAAAAAACAAACTTTCAGGGGGGGAGCCGGACTTCAAGAGCTCTGAACTATCAGTGGTATATTTCTGTGGAGAAAGATGTGAAGAAAAAGCCGGGAGAAATGCACATGGGAACTAGGGAGGGAGAATCTGTTAGATGTGAAGAAAAAAACCTACTTCTAGAAAAAAAAACGGGGACGGGTAAAGGCGAGGGGGGGAAACGTGTGAATTTTGACAGCAAAAAAGATAGGGAAACAGGCTCCTGCAAATGATAAAATTACAAGGGGTGGGTCGACCAACAAAGGGGAAAATTTGGGTGGCGATATCTCAGTGTTGCTGGCCCTTGATTCGGACACTTATGCAAAAGTTGTAGTCATTATCTGGGCCGCAAGCAGCTGGCAGGGGCTACAGATGCAGAGTTTCGGGGGCATCACAGCTAAAAGAAAAGGTCGGCTAACTGGACAATCCAAGTTCAAAAAAAGCTCTTCTTCAGACAGGGACCGGGGCAGAGGGGGGGCACGGGGGGGGGGGAACCCAGGAAGGTGTTCTGTGGGGGGCTTTCGTGAGTCGTGCCTACGAAGGAAAGGGGGGTAGCCGGTCAAGGCATGCTACGAATTAAGACTGACAGACACGGAAGGGGGGGGATGGGGGAGGGTAGTGTGGCGCGGTCTTTTGCCCACGTTACGGGGGGAAGGAAGTGGTTTGAACTCTTGTAGGGTGAAAGGGGGCCCCTAAATGCGATCGCGAGGACGGGGGGGGGGAGGAATCCTCATAAAAAAAAAATAAAAAAAGGAGCTAGTCACCCTAAAACAGAAATTTTGGTCAGGGGGGGGCTGTCTGCTGAAACGAAACAGAGAGACTAATGACGGGGTTCGGGCGCCAGGGGACAAGCCAGTATGAACTTTTTCTCTACGGCGAAAAAAAACAGGAACTTCCACAAGCGTAATGTGGTAAAGCAGGCGGGAGAATGAGGCGCTCTGAAACAATGCCAACAATTGGGGTGGTCAGGCACTAAACCCAAAAGGGAGTGGTGCCTGTTTCTGAAAAATGGAATCGTCGGGGGGTGGAGCCTAGGACTTCGGGCAGTCAGCACACTTTGTTAGAAGTTGGATGTGGGTGGGGGCAGGCTGAAGTCGTGTGAAACCATTCGACCAAAACTCAAGGGCAGCGACAATACAGTTCTTCTCCGAAAGGCAAACTCACTTCGGGACCAAACTGCGGAAAATATCGGCACCAGGCTGGGAAGGCGCTTGAAAAAAACAAATGGCAGAAATATACTTCTGCACATGGAGACAGACGTGAAAAAACAAATTGGAGGGGCTGTTCAAGAAGGCATTGGTAACTTGGACGTGACAATAAGTAAGAAACCAAAACTCCAAAGCACCACAAGGGGGGAAACCGAGTTTTTAGTTCGGAAAGTGGGGAGAGTGTGGGAGGCTCATGACACAATGCGAAGTGGGAGGGAGTCCCATCGGGCACGGTGTTCCCAAAATTCAAATCGGGTTTCCTCAGAACATAACTGATGCCAAAAAACAATCGGTGAAAACAGGGGGACTACCCGACATTGCTGAGAAAGGGGGTAAATGGGGGTTCGAACAAGTTGGTGTAATTAGCAAACTTATGGTTAGGTGGAAAGGGGGGGGGTCAGGGTGGGTTTCGGGAGGGATGGGGTAGTGTTCAGCTATTCGGCACCGAGGCCTCTGCTACTGCAAACTATGGACAGAAGGCAGGGGAAAAGGTAGATACCTATTGTGCAAGGGATAATAGAAAGAGTCCCGGCAAGGGTGGGGCCCTCACTCGAGGGACGGGTGAAAATGAGACAAGCGGTATGAAAACAGTCCCAACCAATGCAACCACTCCTAAAAATGGTTGGGGGGAGCAGGATGATATTACAAAACGGAAAGGCTACCTGCGGGGGACCGGCTAGAAAAGATCGGGGTGAGGGTGGCGGACTTTGTGAGTGAAAAAGTGGGGTCCAAATGGGGAAACGAAAAGGGCAAATAGGGTTGAATTGCATGAGAGGAAAAAAGCTTTTCAACCATAGAGGGAGAGGAGGACAAGCGAAAACCCAAAAAAAGAGATCGAAAGCACACCGGTTAAACCTCAGTTCAAAAAAAAGAGGGCCCCCTGATATCCCAAAGTGTTAAAAAAAGAAAGAAAGGGTGGGATATTCGGGTTCCTCGGGGGTCGTTTTCAAAAAAAACTTTTTACATCAGGCAGAAAAGAGCATAAAAGTTACTGCGGAAAATAGGCAGGGCAAGGGGTATTCCATGGGGGAGAAGTGGATAAACACCGAGTGGGGGGAGGCGCAGGGGGGGGGTGGGGGCAAACTCTGTGGGACTCCACGGGGGGGTGAATGACAGATACACGAGAAAATGGCCTCCTTGATCTAACAGGGAGGGGGGACAAAGCTCCAGTCAAAGTAATGAGTACTGATAAGAGAGAAAGAAGCACGATCTGGCTAACAGAGGGTTGTAACACAGGTGCGGGGACATGCGAAACAAAGGGGTAACACATTCTGGGGGAGTGGGAACAAAAAACAGGTGAAAAAACACACTCCAGCCCTGAAGCGATAAAAACGCGGGTACAGTTAGGCCGGACCCAATGCAGTGGTAAAAAGGGGTACCTCTTCAGCCCCTCGAGGGGGCGAATCAGCGTCCCAAGAGGTGGGGTTGGAAAGGAAGGCGGAAGGAACCCGGGTGTTTAAACGGGGGGGTGGAGGACAACGCGGCGTCAAGCCCTACGGTTCGTCGGGATGTGTGATGACGAGGAATAAGTAGTTGTTGCGCTACGTGGGATGTCAGTCCAGAGCGTGGCGAATTTGAGGCATGGAATGGGGTGGGGGATGGGAGGAACAGTAGCGGTATCTCCGGGGCCCGCATCCTGCGGTCACAGGGGGGGCTCTCGACTAAGGGACATGCGAGGGAGTTACCCGGGGTGGTTTGATTGGGAAGTTCACTCGCGCTTGGTGTGGGTATAGGTAGGCGGGATGTGGGGGGGGGGGGCGGATGGAAACGGTCATTCGAAGGCAGGGCATTGGAATTCGTGTGAAGAAGGGAGTGGGAGTGGGGGTGGGGGAGCGTCGACAACGACCTCTCTTGGGGTTGTGGGAGCGTAGGGGAAAAAGAGTGCGTGGGTTGGCTAGAAATAAACGAACTAGGTTGAAGTAACTGTGGGGGTGTATTAGGCACCATTGCGGGATGGCAGGAGAGGGAGGGAGGTGAAGAGTAAGCAGGAAGTCGAACACGTTGCACGCGTGGCGAAGGACCCGGAAAAATCTTGTCTCAAAACGTGTCCTTTAGGTTTAGGTCAAGTTTGGAAATGCGAAGACAAAAACCCTTTACAATCAAAAGGGAAGTGTTGGCACGTGGCATTTTTGCCCAAAGGCTGACGATCAAGGGGGAGGGAAACGAAGATGGAAAAGAGCACGACGAAGGAAAAAAAAGGTACCATCTGTCCCTCAGAGCTCAATCTTTTACAATATTAATCAGGTAAAAGCAAACGGAAAAAAAATGCAGATCAAACGGGCAAAAAAAACAAACGGTCAGGCCCCCGTAAGAGGGATAAGAACGCACCGGTGGGAGCCGTGGAACATGATCGGGTGTGGCCTTCACAAACAAAGAACAAAGAGGACGCTTTATGGGGGGGGGGTGCATACACCGGGGGGGGGTTGTGCTTGGTCGGCTTCTGGGGCAAAAGGCAACGCCTTGCTCGCCTGGGGTTCCAAAATGCCGTGCAAATGCCCCATGAAAGCCCCAACAGTGAAGGAGGGGTCGGTACAGCCCCTATTCCCACCAAAAAAAAAAAAGAGGGGAAGAGCACAAAAAATGGGGAGGGTCTGTAAGGGAGGCACTTTCGACACACAAAAGAATTTCGTTGGGAAAAACAAACACCAGCCACACTACCGGGTCCGGTCGGGGGATAAGCCAAACTGAGCGGAAAAAAACCAGAACCACCTCCGCCACTTGCCAATCTCGGTAGATTAAAAAGAAAATGTGGGGAACCTGGATAGGGTCAGGAAAAAGGGCGAATGTGAGTGCTGGGGAAACGGCCCGAAACTCAAAACGTCGGGGGGAAGTGGGGAACCGATTACCCGGGTTGTAGGAAAACTGGCCCTGTCCAAAATGACGTAACCTGGTCATATCGGGGGTACAAAACAGAAAAGGGGAACGGGGAAAGGATGCAACTAAACGACCAACAAAACGGAGGGGGGGGAAACGATTTAGATCTCTCCGGAAGTAGTCTGACGAAAACGAAGCGTTGTGAAGATCAAATAGTTCATGGGGCCGGTTGAAAACGGGGGTTTACGTGCGACGTTTTGTAGGGAAAAACGGGGTGATGGGGGGTTGTTCCTCCTCCTTTTCCTAACGGGAGGTGAAGGCAGGTCGAACCACATCAAAAGTGTCGAAAGCGGGTCAACACGAAAAAGCTGTGGGGGGTTGTGAAGGATCCCCTTCCCAAACTTTCTTTGGCCTCATGTAGGGGGTTGATCTTACCGAAAGCGTTTGGGAGGGGAACCACGGGAAGGGACGATAACTCGTTTTTGGAAAACTATGCATTTGGGGAATCGAGTTTGAGAGGAATGGCTCCACTGCCCCAAACAAAAGAAAAACAACAAAAAAAATCCTACTCAGGGAAAAGTAAGGCACTCTGGGAGCGTTGGAAAAAGAGCGACGACAAAGTTTGGAGGGGAGATCCTGCAATGGAAACAAAGGGGGGGGGGGGCGAAGTGACAGAAAAGAAAAGATTAAAGAGGAACCAGAACCCATCAGGAAACCAGGGGGAAACACAGCACCATCACAAATCAGCCAAAAGGTCGGTGGGGGTATCAATTGTTTTGCAAAAGTCAAAAAATTCTGAAAGCGGACGGCAAACAGGGTAAAAAAATGATGAAAAAGGGGGTGCGAAGGGGTTGGGGGAAGGTTCGATGATTGTTTCAGGGAAAACAGTCACTCAGGATGGGAACACTGAAACAACCCCACAATCAAGTTGTTGTTAAACAAAAAAAGAAGGGACGAAAGCAAGCGCCTTCGGGGGGGGGTATGAGCACAGGGGGGGGAAAAGGAAAAAAGAAGACCCAACAATGAGGGGCAGGAAGAAGTTGGGCCAAAAAACCTTCACGTAAGTTGCAAACCCCGGGAGTTCCAAGCAGGATCCCCTTGTGTGGGGGGAAAGACTTCAATGGCCGTAATTGAAATAAACGTGTGGAAGGGGGGGAAAGAATTTCTGGACCATTTTGCCCACAAGGAGGTTTTGGCAAGCTTGCCGTCCATTTTTTTTGACCGGGGTCGGTTGGGGCAAAAGGCAAAACATTAAAAAGAGAAAATAGTGGGGGGAAAAGGGGGGAAACGACCAACAAGGTTAAAAATCGTTTCCACAATCCAGAAGCCTAAATCCAGAACAGGAAACCGAGGTGAAAACAGGGTTGAAAACCGAAACGTCAATCGGAGCAAAGTGCGATAAAAGGAGAGGTGGGTCCTCGGCACCCGTGGTTTCCATACTCTTCCTCCTGGCCTAAACCGGACAGTCAACAGTGAATTCATCACCCCACGGGGGCAGACGGTTTCCTGTGGTGGGCTGGTACCCCAAGGGGAATTGGGGCAAAAACGTAGAAGTGGGTCCTCCCAGATTCCACGTAAAAAAAACGGAAAAATTTTGAAAAAAAAAACAGCACATTTTACCTCCTGGTTTGTTCATATGAGTCCGTATCCCGCTCAAGAAGGCAATGGTGGACCTTAGCGGGGCTTTGCGGTATGTGGAACCCGACGAGGAAAGAAGGAAAGCGAATAGCATCCCTACAAATTGGAGGTGATGCCAGGTGTTTCTCGGGTTTGTCAAGTAAAAAAAAATACAGGAGGACAACACCGTGTGTTCTCCCGAAAAAAAGACGAGTGGGGACAAGAAACTATGGCTAACTAGGGGAAGAAAAACGTCACCACTGCATAATATTCGGAGTCTAAAAAAAAGCCTGCAATGTTGGGGGGGGGACCCCATTTTCCCTGGGTGTGGGTTCATCACACACACTTGGTGCTATCCACCCAGTAGGCAAAAAAGAGAAAAAAAAAGAGAAAAGAAAGCCCTCAGAATGAGGGGTGGCAAGTCATGTGGCAAGACAGGACCTACCAAACATTAAAGGCGGGACTGACTGGGACATTCTTCAAAATTTCCCACAAAGTTTTGGTGTCGTTTTCACTGAAGAGGGGGGCTGCAAGCCGGGGGTTTGTTACCTGGGGTGGGGTGACTGTCCTGCAGGTCGCTGAGGTGGGAGCACATTGGTCCGGATCCATTGGCCCTAATTGTTCCCGTGGTCCTTGTTAATGCTTGTGGGGTACGATTTGGGGGAAAGAAGGGGTGGAAGAACCCTTCCCCCTGAAAATGCCCTCACTCTCCAGGGTATAAAAATGTTGTGATTTATTTGAGTGTTAGGTGTTTTGTGGGTGGTGTATTCCGGGTCAAACCAGGGAAAAAAAAGAGGCAGACCTCGCCCATGACCCCATTCCGGTCCACACGTTTGAGAGGACATCGACATCCCACAGGCACTGGGTGCCAACTGGGTTAAATAAGTAAGGAGGCAACAAAAGCAAAAAACTGGGGAAGTGTGGGAAGAAGAGGAAAAATGTGGGAAACCGAAGAGGGAGGTCGCAAAAGTTACCGGGGGGGGTGTGACCGGAAATAGGGGTGGGTAGTGTTTTGGTGGGGAAGCTGTTCACCGGGCACAAAAAAAAAAGAATGCCAACTGCTCCTAGAGACGTTGTACACATCTTATAAACAATGACAAAGAAGCACTTTCTTCCCTCAAAAGGACCACCCAAAGAGGGTGCGGGAATTGGGTAAGAAATACAACGAGGTTCAACTGGGGGATGAATAAGTAAATTCTAGAGGGGCTCAAAAAAGGGGTGAAATTGGAGAAAAACAAAATGACAAAACCACCTCGTCCCGCTGTAAAGCTCGACTCAAGTATAAAACACCAGGACAGGGTCAAGTGAAGCGCACCATCATTTGGGGGACGAACTCTTTGGGTTTCCCGGGTGTAAGACTGCCACCCTGGTAGGTCCCGTACGGGCCAACATCAGGGCGGGAAAATGGGGCCGAGGAGTGTCATTGCGCACATAAGACAGTACTGGACCAACTTCCTACACCTGGGGTGGTTGGGCAAGTTGAACTTTTCAGCAGAGGTGGGGGGACTGGGTGAAAACTCCTCCCAGCAACTAAAAAAAGTGCAAACAATTTGAAACATTGGGGGGAGGCCCTCAGGTTTTACTGGCCGTCTTAAACTTCCCTTTCCAAAGAAACAAGTGATTCCGGAAATAGTAAACGGGAGTGCAATTTCTTACTTTGGAGAGGGAGTGGACTTTAAAAACCCTTGGCTTCACCTCTGGTTCCCATTGGTGCGGAATAGTGGGAACTAAAATGTAGAACTTTGAAGATGGGCGTTGGGAAGTCAACGTTGTCCGTTGTCAATTTTGTTTCAACACATTGGGGGGGGGTTAGGTGGGGGAAGGTAACTACCATGCCAAGGGTGGCTGGTACCTCTTCAAAGAAGGGGGGAACAAAGGTTTGGGTCATCCACATGGGGGGGTACCTGCAAAAAAGGGGGAGCCCAAAAGAACCGGGCCCTCTCCGAGGGGTTGCCCACAAGTAATAACCATGATGACCGAAAGTTGGTAAAGAGGCTGAAAAAAAAAGGGGGGTTTGATCGGGACGGGTTCCCAAAGCAGGTCCAACCTCTCATGACCGGTAAAGCAAAAAACCAATGGAAAATGCCATCTTCCGGCTCACCACCCCTACAAACACCTGACCAGCAAATTTGTCACCCAGAACATGCTGTGCTGGCAATCATGCTTCCGAGTTGGGAAACTCCTTGTGTGGAATCTTGAAAACATTAACCGAAAACTCTTGGTAAGGGGGGGGAACAACATCACATCAACGAAATCAAAAAAAGCGAAAGGAATTTCTGTGAGAAGTGTTGCAAAACTCATTGGCATGGAAAAAAAAAACAAGGGGACCTGTTCCACTCCCTTTCCTCGTTCGGAAGATGGAAACTGGGGGCCACGTGGGGGGGGTATCTATCCACTCTGGTAAACAGATCAAATCATCGGACACCCAAACACAACAGTTTTCCTGGGAAAGAAGAAGACTAAATGGGGAGGAAAAAAAAAACCCAAAGAACAACACGAACTTTTGAATGGCTGTAAAAGTAGACCAAAACAGATACCAAAAAAAGACCGTGGCTGGTTCCCAGCGGCCGTTAAATGGATTGGGCAGGGGAGGGACTTGGGGGTGCGGGGGGGGCAAGGAGAAACAGAGCGAAAAGATGCAACTTCCCAAGGCAAAGAGGTGGAAAAAAAAAGGGGGGGAGGAGAGGGTAAAGCGAGGGGGGGAAACCAAATACACGAAAGCCCCTTGTGGGGGGGGAATTTGGGACTCTCAAAAAACCCTACCTTAAAAAAAAAAAAAAACGCATTGACGGGGGGGTCCGTGTGACTAAAAAGGACTGGCCGACTTAGCAGGAGACATGAGGTTCGGGTAAAAGCGGCCCATAAATACTAAGAAACCGGCCAGACCATGGGAAATCTTCAACACTTTCTTCGAACAATCTAACGTCCGCTCCCTGGGGGGTGGTCAAATGACGGTCAACTTTCTCGGTCAATAAATAGCAGTAACGAAAACTTTCTGTCTAACAAAAATAAATTTGAAAAACACAAACTCACGCGTAATGCAAACGACCGGCAGTTGCAAACAAAATCTTCAACTCGGCCATGTTCCCAGTCAAGGGAAAAAGTAAAAAAAAAGAACCCGGGAACTAGAACCCGACGTAAACCGCAAAGGATTTTTTTTCACACGAGCCGTTGTGACGGGAAACACTCAAAATAGTAAAGCCCATTGCTCCCTGAGGGGCTCGGGTCTAAAATAAAAAATGCAGTACGCAAGCAAGGCAAGGGGTTGTTTGTCCTTACTATCTGTACATCGAAAACCGAACCAGTCCTGGCAGGTGGAACTGGAAAAAAAGAGCCTGGGGTATTTTCTTAGTCATTTTAAGTAACTGGGGCGAAATGGGGTACAAAATGGGTGGAAACTTAAAAAGAACGACCAATGTACAATCAAGCACAGTTGGTGAAAGGGGGCACAAATTTGGCCAAAAGGTCCCTCAATTAATTGGGATGGAAAAAGAAGCCGAAGACATAAAAAAGGTGTCAACAGCCCGGGTCCTTTGCCATCCTTAAGAAAGATAAATACTGTCAAAGACAACGGATCGATTCCCTACAAAAAAAAAAAAGCTGAGGGGAAGAATGGAAAAAAGAGAGAAAGATACCAAGGTTGGACTCTGGTGGCAAACTATTTCTGTGAAACCGTAGAAAATAACCTCAACGCAACGGAAGGAGGAGGGGGAGTTCCAACTCGTGTGTAAATAAAGTTGTGAAACTGAAAACGTTCAAAAGGGGCAAAGCGGGAATGTGGAAAATGTGCCCGCCAATTGGGGGCAAGAATGAAAAAAAAGACGACAAGATGTCACAAAAAACTTGGGCCTTCCAGGCGTTGCGGAAAGGGAGCACACATCACCGAGGGGGGGTGGTAAGCACACCGAAGTCACAGGGGTTCTTGGAAGAGAGGGCGCACGAATCGGGCAACAATACCCTTGTAGAAGCTTGGGGGGAAAAGTCAAAAAAGATGCAGACAGGGAAACACTATCATGTGGTGGGGCCTCCATATTGCGGACCACTTCTGTAAAAAGCACAATGACGGGGTTGAACGTATTCAACTTGTGGGGACGGGTTTGCCCAAATGACATGAAAAAGACGGTGTGAAAACTGGGATATCACGGGTACGGGACGTTGGACATGTAACACCGGAAATAAAACCGAAGTCTTGTCCTCGAAAATGAGAAAGAAACGGAGTAGAACTTCCGCAACACAATAACTTAATTGGGAGGAAAACTAGCAAGATTTTTCCGTGGGAGGGTGCACTGGGGAAGCGGTTCGACGGGCTGGGTTTCCTGATCTTTGAACTGGGAAGGGGTCCATCGACAATAAGGGGAAGGGGAATAAAAGGTGGTCATATCCGGGGTGGGATTCTGCCGTAACTTGGGGTAGTCGTTAAGGTGAATCAGGAAAAATAGGGGGACGAGGGACAAAACGGAGGAAATCCTACCTCAAGTTGACCTACCTTATTGTGTAACGCATAGGTTTGAGGAAAAGAGAAAAAAGGGACAGACGGGAATGCAAACACGAACAATTACCTAGAATGGAGACCGAAGAGCGGGGGAAAAGGGAAGGAAGAACGGGGGCGGGGGAGGAGAGGTGGGTAAGACAAACTTTGTTTCTGTGGGATCCGGATACTTGTAGGGGGAGGCAAAAAGGTCCCCAAGGGGGGGGAGTATTGTAATGTCTAGGTCAAGAATAATGAAAACATCTCACAGACAAATCAAGTTGCAGTCATAAGAACCAGAAAGGTTCACCAAATGTCGTGGGGGAAGGGTGTGGAAAAGTCAATTAGAGAGAACGGGAAGGGGGGCCAGGCGGGGGGGGGGGAATGAGGGATGATGTTGCATAAAAGGGAAAGAAAAGGCAGTAAGACACCACGAACCGTGTCCCCAACTCTGGGAACGGGGTTCAGCAAAGAAAGCGGGAAAACTTAAAAAGGTATAGTAGTCTATGAATAAATGAAACAGCAGTTGCCTAAAAGTCCTTCACTACTGCAAACTACTCCTAGTTGAAAAAAGGAGGAGACAAACAGGGGAAAAAAAGTCAGTGGTGTGGTACCAATCTTGGGGGGCCAAGGAAATGACCGACGTTTGGGTTGTGTGAGAATGCTACCAATTTTTGGGTCCCGGAGTTGAGGGGACGGGTCACAGGGCACAAAAATTGTTTCGACCTATATGGGAAAAAACGGGGGCAAAAACTAAAATTTCCAGTTGGCCAGTGCAAACACAGGCGAACTGATAAACAAAGCCGGAAAGACAAAGCAAAGGCCCCTAAAAAAGTAAAACACGTCTACAGAACAAATGGGCACCAAACTCGAAGAAAGGGGGGTTCTGGAAAAAGGGTCAGAGTCATGAAAGACGCCAGGGCTAAAGTTAACGCGGGAACAAAAAAAACCCACCTCGGGGGGGTTTGGGGAACAGTGTCGGAAATTTGGGACTTTTCTCCTCAATCCGTCATGCAAAACCTTTCAACAAAAAAAAAAAAGCAAACCAGGTAACAAGGGAGTTACTTGAAAAAACCTGGTCTTTTACATCTACTTTCCAAGGGTAAAGCCGGTTTGGGGTCCAGTTTTACTGGACACAAAAAAGAAGGGCCAACCCGTGGCGGCCCACCAAGCTTTACCAGGCGGAAAGGGGACATGCGCACCAGCTCACTAGTAGCTAAAACAATGGGCAGAAAGTGGGGGGCATGGGTAGATCCCAATGGGGCGACCAAGAGTGGGGACAGGGGGAGTGTTCCAATACAATGCACAAGGAAGGTTTTCACAAAACTCCTGGAGCCTAAAGGGGAAAAAGGGGGTGGGAGGGGAAGGGGCAAAAAAGGCTGTCCAGGAAGACAGCCTGACAAAAAAGGGCGGGGGGGGGAGGGCAATTTAACGTAAAAAAAATAGTTAACCGGCAGGTTAAAGAAACAGGGAGGGGGTTTTTTGGACCGAAAAAAACAAAATGAGAATGTCCATCGGAAAGGGGGGGGTTAAAGAAGCTCTTACACACAAAAAAACAAAAACGGGGGGGTATTAGAAATATGAGAAGGGGTAAAAACCGGCCGACTTGGAAGTAATGAATGTTGTCACATAATGAGGTCCTGTAATGAAGGGGACGTGATTGAACCCTAGGGGTGTCACGATTAAGAAAAGACACATCGGACCAGTTTGCAAAGACTGAAAAGAACTAACCGTGCAAATTTTACATTGAAAACCCGCAAAGCCAACCACGGCCCGAGCAGGAATCAGGAAGGTCGGAAGTGGCTGAAAAGAAAGGAAAAGGAAGAGCAAAAAGTTTTCTGCCAATTGAGGGGGGGAAAAGGGGGACCACTGAGTGAGTCCAGTTTTGTGTTGAGTAAAACTCGAGCAAAAAAACCCTTTGTCTAGTTGGAACGGCTGGGAGCCCGCCGGTGGAAACGAGGGGGGGGGGGCAGAACCCCAAGGTGTCCTGCAAGTCCGTATTAGTGACCGTGTAAGAACCACGCAAAAAAAAGGGAAAGGGGAAAACAAAAAAAGGGAGCCCCTGTTTAACCCAAACACAAAAAATAAGGGAGGGCCACTTACCCACCAAAAACCAACTTACAAATTTTTGGGGCCTGGGGGGGACCAGTTCCTGACCACAACTGTGAAGGGGGGGGGGGAACGGCGCCAACAAAGTTAAAAAACATTCAAAACAAAACTGCCAACTCTGGCAATGGTTTGGGTCTATGAACCGTTAAAGGAGTAAGGCCGGAACAGGAGGTGAACTGCATTCTTGGTCATGACCTGCTTCACAATTCATGATGAGGGTGGGGGACGAAGGCCCGGGGGGTGAAGGTTAAGTCCTTTACGGCCTCAAGTGTCACGGTCTGGTCGGGTGAGGGGGGGGGAGGGGAAAAGGAGTTTTTGAAACAAAAAAAGCGGGGGCAGGAAACGCAAGTATCCCCTAGTTTGGGAAAATTTTGCAGGGGGGGTCCAACTTACAACTCAATTCCAAAAACGACTCCACGGGGGCCCAGACAGGGGACTTAACTGAATGAAAAAAACGCCTGGCCAATGTTCCGCCAAGTATGTTGGTTCCTCACCATTTAGGGGGGAAATAACCCGGAAAAGCCTCTATTCCCACACTATTCCAGTCTTACCTAGTGGGGGGGAAAGAAAACCAGGTTGGGAGGCGTGACATCACTGGAATGGGGATTCGATTCAAAGTGTCATCAGAGAGAGGTTGGCCGCAGGTCTCAACCAAATCATTGCCCGGAGGATGAAGGGAGACCTTTGGAGTCAACCTGAAAAGGCGGGGACGTGTGGGGGGGAAAAAGCAAGGGGGTGGGGTTTCTGAAACAGGAAGTTCACCATTCCATAGAAAAAATGGGAATGTCAAAAAACGACCCAACCACTCAGAAGATCCGCTCAGTGAAAATCAAAAAAAAAGCAAAGGCATTTGTTTGCAGGACAAAAATTTTCAAGGAGGGGGGGGGGACAACCCATACTAAAAGAAAACGTGGGCCGGCGGGGCAGGGGGCAATCGCCCCCAGTTTAAAGCAGGGAGTGGAAGCTGAAGGGACTATGGAAAAACAATGCGCGACATCGCCACCAGAAACCTGCCTACCATTGCCCGGGAAGGAGTGGTCCCCAAACGACACGTGACAGTGACCGGAACTCATGACGCACACAGGCCCTAACCACCCGACCGTGATCGTCCAAGTTCCTCAGCTGTGCGTATTTTGTGATTTAGACGTGAGGGGTAAGGGGGGGGTGGGGGGAAATCAAAGGGACGGCCAAACCAGCAAAAATGCTTATCAAGCCGGGGTTCCAAAAAAAAAGGAGGTAGTACCGACCGGGTGCACGCAAAAAAATAAAGAAGGTATCCTTACAAGACGCGTAAAACAAACGGGGGAAAACCGGACCCAGAAAAAAAAGCTACGGGAAAACTTCGAAAAAATCCCTACTTGGCAGACACTGGTCAACAAGGTAAACGAATGGGGTTGGGGGAACAAAAAGAGGCCACAAAACAAAACACCTAAAAATCGCACCCTACAAGGAACAGCGTCAAAGTGACTGTACTTAACAAATAGTTGCCGCCCCTCCAGAACCTTAGATGGTAAGGTCAAGCCTACCAACAAGTAATCGGAAATATCGTGAAAAACCGGGCGTATGTTCGGAAAAACTTGCAAACCTACATTTTCAACAGAAAAAAGGGTCTCAAAAGATGGTCGTTCCAGGGACAGGTACAACAAGTAATGGTAAAAATTTCATAAAAAAACGACCTGAAAAGACCCGGGGGCGGGGGGAAAAAAAAAGGAGGGTGGAAGGCACCACAGTTGTTTGGTTCTTCTGGCGAAAGCAGAAGAAGGCGGAGACACCGATGAATGAAGGAATTTAACGGGGACTGGGAAGTCGGACTCTCTATAGAAAGAGCCTGCGGGAAGGGGAAAAGTTTTCCTGTAAACCTATCTTGCCCTACGGGGGAAAATGATAAAATAAACGAAAACAGGCACTCTTTTTCTGAAAAAGCACTGGGGGGGACGGAAAGGGGCGGACGGGGGGGGGGGTAACACGGTAATCGTTGGTCCCCTCCAAAAGAAAAACGGGTGGAAAAAACAGACCAGGACAGCAAAAAACAACCGAAATCAAGGGAGGGGGGCACGGGCCATTTGGGGTCCAGACCAAAGTGGGGGGAAATACAAAAAGGAAGGGAAAAGGGAGGGAAGAGGAAGCAGCAAAAAGATTTACAAGTGACTTTCCTAACGGGAAAAGTCGGGGGGGGGGGTGCCACCAAATGAAAGCAAAAAACACACAAAAGGTAGAGCATGGGCAAACCAACCACAAAAAAAGAAAAAGATGTAAGTTAAAAAGAGGGGACACTTGTGCTCTGTGGTGGAAAGCCTTCAAGTTTTGAAAAAAGCTTAATCAAATAAGGCCCAACTTTGATGGACGGGGAACCCCCAACCCAACCCGGCCTCGTTCCCACTCTTTGACCAACTGACTTTTAGAACAAAGGCAATGACACACTGACAACAACCTTACGTGGGGGGGGTTCTTATTGATATTTGACAACCGTAATCGTCACCAGCGGGGACAAGTAGGGTGTCACGGTAGCACAAAGTCCAGAACTAAAAAACACACTCAGGTTGTTCAAAAAAGGCACAACTAGACCTGGGTCGAGGAGACGGGTCTCAAGAATCCACCCA